>Ga0209254_10004411_pt1 | contig 12883 bp, 13 predicted proteins | sample FrelakmetDIP11DI_FD_187148 | JGI IMG/M metagenome (GOLD analysis project Ga0209254, IMG submission 187148) | Freshwater lake sediment microbial communities from the University of Notre Dame, USA, for methane emissions studies - DIP11 DI (SPAdes)... | ecosystem: Environmental > Aquatic >...
GAGGTTGCGGGCGTCGGCCGGCACCCCGAGGTTGCGGGCCTCCGCCGGCACGTCGGGCCCTGCCCCCCGGAGCTCGAAGGCGACGCCGGGCTCGGCGCGCAGGGCGAGCTCCACGCGGTCGGCGAGGGGGCCGCGCTCGTCGAGCGGCAGGAACACGCTCTCGAGCTCGTGGTAGCCGTCGGCGCGCCGCCCGGTCACGCGCAGCCCGAGGTTGATCTTGGCCGCCGCCGCGAGGCGAAGCCGCCGCTCGTCGGCCATGGGCTGCGCTGGGGGCGCTGCGCCGGGGGCGGCGCTCAGCGCGCCGCCTCCACGTAGCGCATGCGCAGGTCGTAGAGCAGCTCCTCCAGCAGGCGCTCCTCGTCGGGCGTCAGGTTGCGGGACATCACGTAGTTGATCTCGATCTCACGGACACTCCGCTGGATCACCTGGAACTGCTCGATCGGCACAATGTCGAGCCACAGGGACGACGGAAAACTGGGCCAGAGTTGCCGGCCATCCGGCAGCCACAACATGTTGCGCTGACGGCCGTGAATCCGGCGCAGGACCGGCAGGCCACGGCCACAGGGGCAAGGGCTTCCGACCTCGGCATAGTCGCCAAGCCGGTAACGGATCAATGGCATGGCGAAATTGTGCAGGGTGGTCAGCACCACCTCGCCGGTTTCGCCGGGCGCACAGGGGTTGCCGTCGGCATCCAGGATCTCGACGATCAGACTTTCAGACTGCACGTGATAGTGGTCATGCTCCGGGCACTGCAGGGCGATATAGCCCGCCTCCTCGCAGCTATAAACATCGGCGATCTGGACACCCCAGGCTGCCAGCACCGTCTCGCGCAGCGTCGGACGCAGCGCTTCGCTGAAACTGCGGGCCTGGCGAAGCCGCGGCAGGCGGACGCCCCTCCGGAGGCTCAGTTCGGCGAGGGCGCCAAGATTGCTGGTATGCGTCAGCAGGTAATCAGGATCCTCCTGCAACAGCCAGTCGAGCTGCTCGGAGGTATCGGTCCCAACGTTGAGCATGGCCGCCGGTCCGGTCCGGTAGAGGGTCGCCACAGGCGATCCCCAGTTCGGCAGGTTTTTTTGCTCAACCCGGACCCGGATAGCGGCCAGTTTTCCGGAGAAGTCCCGTCGGTGCCAAAGATGTTCCCGAACGGTCAGGGCCTGCCAGAAAAACTGGCTGGCCGCTGTTCGCAGAAACCGGATCGGGGTACCGGTGGAGCCGGAGCTTTGCCCCTCGACCGGCCGGCCATGAGTGTGGGGCAAAGCCCGGCTCCGCAGCGCGGCAAACCGTTCCTGGAGCTCCGGGCGACCGAGTCGTGGCAAGGACGAGAATGTGCTCCAGTCCAGGTTATCCGGGTCGAGACCGGCGAAGCGCTTGGCATAGTGGGGAACCGTCGCCAGCGCGTGACGCAGCAGGGCCTGCACCTGAACCCGTTGGTATTCCCGCAATTGGTCGGGGGGAAACCACTGGGAGTAGTCCAGCCGCTTCAGAAGATCCCGCAGCCCCACGGGGCCGGAAGCGGTAATCGCCGGCCAGACGATGCCGGCAATGATGCTGCTGCCCGGCGACCTGTCGAGGGCGTGTCCAGGACGCTGTGAGGCCAACTAATGGATCTCCGGCTGGTCGGGTTTCATGGGTGGTGAGAATGACCCATCAGGCTACCTGAGGCCAGCTAGGTAGCGCGTCCGGCCGCCATGCCGACCGTGAAGCCGGCGAACGCGGCGGCGACTCCCAGCACCACCTGCAAAACGACGCTGGTCAGCGCAGTCAGCGTCTGGCCAGAGCGCAGCAGCAGCAGTGTTTCCAGGGAGAATGCGGAGAACGTCGTGTAGCCGCCCAGCACACCAGTAACCAGCAATAGCCGCGCCTCTGCGCTAAACAGGGAGCGCGATTCGGCCAGACCCGCGATCAGCCCTATCAGTAGCGATCCGGTGACATTGACCACCAGAGTGCCGGCCGGGAACGAGGCGATGGTCGGAGCGCCTGCGCCCACCCCCTGGGTGAACAGTCGCTGCGCAACGCCACTCACGGCATAGCGCAGGGCAGATCCTGCGGCCCCACCAGAGGCCACGAGGAAGAGTTCGCGAACGCTCAAGGCGCGAGCTGCCGGGCAGCGGAAGCCACGCCGGTGCCGCGGGAGTGCCGGGCCTGCTTTTCTTTCTTCAGGTTACGCACCGCTTTGCGGAACAGTATCCGCAGATCGTGCCCGTCGTCCGGTGCGGCCGCAACGCCAATGGCCACCGCGAGGCGCTGCATGGCGTAGTCGAAGTCCTGGGTCCCGGAGAAGACATCGTGGCGAATCCGGTTCGCGACCACGTCGGCCGCAACCCGGCCACAGCGTGGCAGCAGGATAACGAACTCATCACCGCCATAGCGTGCGCAGAGATCGCCATCGCGGGTGGCGCGCCGGATTCCATCGGCCACGGCCTGCAGGGCCCGATCGCCCGCCTCGTGCCCGAAACGATCGTTGATCTGCCCAAGCTGCTCCACATCGACCATGAGGAGCGCGCTGGGCGCGCCAGCCTGTACCGCCTGTGAGTGCTCGGCCTCAGCCAGTTTGCTGAAGCTGCGCAGATTGTAGAGGCCCGTCAGGTCATCCCGCTCGCCGAGAAACCGGATGGTTCGTGTCGCCCGGTCCAGGTCGCTCGACAACGTGCAGGTCAGAAACGCGACCAGCAGGGTGGGCGCCAGTTCAGCAAACAACTCGATGAGGGGCGGCAGTGCCAGCCAGTCAGCGCCCTGCGTCAGTATCCCGACCAGCAGTCGGCCCACCAGTATAAGAAGGAGCAACAACCCGGTAGCACGACGCCCCAGCAGCAGCGCGGTGGTCACAACAGGCAGCAGATAAAGATGACTGAGGGGCCCCGCGCGCGGCCCCGCCTGGGCAATCAACGCGGTGATGAAGAGCGCCATCGCCACCGTCTCGAGCACCAGGCGGAGACGCGGCTGCTGGCGCAGGCGCGGGAGGTGAGGACTCCCCAGAACCGTGACACCGAACGTCAGCAGGGTAAGGAACCACATACTGGAACTCAAGATCGCGTCCCGGGCAACGAAGTAGAACAGCGCAGTGACCAGTAACAGGAGTAGCTGGACTTCCCGAATGCTGCGGGCAATGCCCTGGAAGCGGTCCATGCCGGAGCCCGCTAGTGGGCTGCAGCCAGAAGGGCCGGACGGGATTTCAGCAGCTCCAGCGCCTGACGCAGTCCGGTGGCTGCTGTATCAGGGCCGAGATCCACGTCGGGGGTAATACCCAGCCCCTGGATCGAGACGCCGGATGGGGTGTAGTAGCGCGAGGTCGTCAGCTTGATGGCGCGCCCGCCTGACAGCGGCATGACCGTCTGCACGGAGCCCTTGCCGAAGGTTCGGACGCCGACGATTGTTGCACGCCGATTGTCCTGCAGGGCTCCCGCCACGATTTCGGATGCTGACGCGGAGCCGCCATTGACCAGGACAACGAGCGGCGCCCCGGAGATGAGGTCGCCCGGGGCCGCCTCGTGCCGAAACGTTGCGTCGCGGGTCCGGCCACTCGCCGTAACAATGAGCCCCTGGTCAAGAAAGCTGTCTGCCACATCCACAGCTGCCTCAAGGACGCCGCCCGGATTGTCCCGCAGGTCCAGGATCAGGCCGCGAACGCCGCCCCCCGCTGCCTGATTCAGGCGAACCAGGTTGCTGCGGAGATCCTTCGCCGTCGTATCACTGAACTGCGCGATATGGAGATAGGCGTATCCCCCCTCGAGCAGCCGGGAGGCGACGCTGTGCACGTCCACAGGGCTGCGCTGCAGGTCAAAAGCCAGTGGCTCCGTATGCCCTTCGCGAGCGACCGTCAGCAGTACGTGGCTCCCTGCTGGTCCGCGCATGCGCAGAATTGCCTGACTGACATTGCTGTGATCGATGGCCATCCCATCGATCGTCAGGACGGCATCTCCAGCCTGAATCCCCGCCCGCGCGGCGGGCGTCCCTTCGATTGGCGTCACTACCCCGACACGCCCGTCGGCCGTCTGCAATTCGAGGCCCACTCCGGTGTAGGTGCCGCTGGTACTGATGCGAATTTCCTCGTACTCGCTGGCATCCAGGTACCGGGAGTGGGGATCGAGTTCCGCCAGCATTCCTCGCACGGCGTTGTCCATCAGCTGCCGGTCTGACACAGGCTCCACATATTCTCGCTTTACGCGCTCAAGAATCTCGGCAAGAACGTGCGCATCGGCAGCCGGAAGGACGGTTTGTACGGCGGCAGGCTGAACCAGGGAGGTCGTGCCGAGCAGGGGTGGTGTGAAATCGGTCGGTGTGAACCCGGCGAGGACGGCGCCGCCTAGCGCCAGGGAAAAGCCCAGCAGGCCCCCTGTTAGCAGCGGCAGCAAGCCTTTGACGTACAACGCTTTCACGGTCGTCCTGACACCGGGTCGGCCTTGGACAGTAGCACAGCGTTTGGCGGGCAAGCATGCACTGGAACACAGTCCCCGGCAGAGTGCCGGGCCCGCGTCCTCACTTAGCCCATTGCTGTGGATTCACGGGTCGGCCGTTCCGGCGGACCTCGAAGTAGAGCGCGGGGCGGGACTGGCCGCCGGTATCGCCCACGTGTGCGAAGACATCGCCGTCTGCCACCCGGTCGCCAACCTGCCGCGTAAGATCCTGATTGTGGCCGTAGAGGCTCAGGTAGCCGCCGCCATGATCAAGTACCAGTAATAAACCAAGGCCGGGCAGCCAGTCCGCGTAAACCACCCGACCGGGCCGGATGGCGCGCACTTCGGTGCCGGCGGGGGCGGCAATGAGTACGCCGTCCCAGCGCATCTTCCCGCCGGCCCGCGACTGACCAAAATCAGCCAGCATCTGACCCTTCACCGGCCACCGGCCCTTGCCCAGCGACTTGCCTGGCGCCGGCGGGGCCGGGGTTCTATCGGGAACCTGCTGTTCGCGCTGGGCCTGGGCTGCCGCCCGTTCGATTTCTCGCAGCACGCGCTCCAGCCCGGCGGCCTCGGTCCGGGCCCGCGCCAACTGCCGCTTCTGGCCCTTCACTTCGGCGTCCAGGCTGGCGACCACACTGGCGCGCTGCTGGCGGGAGCTGTCGAGTTCGCCCAGTTGCTTGCGCCGCTGGGCCTCGAGCGCGGCGAGCGTCGCACGCTGACCGGCCACTGCCAGTCGATCCTGCTCGAGGGCGTCCAGGCTCGCCTGGATGGAACCGAGCAGCTCACCGCGACTGCGGGCGAGATAGCCCAGCCAGGTCAGGCGCCGCCCGAGTTCAGCAGGATCCTGCTGGTTGAAAATTGCCTTGATCCGCTCGCTGCCGCCTGTGATGTGGGCAAGGCGCAGCTGGCCGGCCAAAGCCGCACGCTGGTTGTCCAGATTGGTCCGCGTGGTTTCGAGTTGCCGGTTGAGCGTGGCGAGGCGCCGTTCTGCTTCGGCGAGCTGTCGACGGGTGGCATTGAGCTCCCGGCGAGTCCGGGAGGCCTCGGTTTCCGCTGCGCGCAGTTGACGCTCCAGCTCGCTGCGCCGGTCCAGATCCTGGCGATTTTGCTTCTCGAGACCCCGGATCCGATCCCGCACCCGCGCGAGATCCTCTTTTGTTTGTCCGGCTTTGGCAGGTCCCGCACCAGTCCGGCCGGCAGCTGCCGCCGCATCCAGCCCGGCTGGCAGGGACAAGAGCAGCGCCAATCCTAGGCAGAGCAGCAAACGGACCATCGTCCGGGCAGTTTAGGCCATGGTTATAATGCGCCGCCACCCAGATCGGACCTCATGAACAAGCTCCTCGAATTCGCCGCTGCAAATCCCTATCTCGTGACCGGGACGGTGCTGATGCTCATTGCAGTGGCCGCGTTCGAACTGCGCCTGCGTGCCCGGGCCGCCTTCGAGGTTTCTGTTGCCGAGGCCATTCGAATGATCAACAGCGGCGCGACTGTCGTAGACCTGCGGGATGCGGCCCGGTTTGCGACGGGGCACATTGTCGGCGCGGTAAACATCCCGGCAGCCGAGCTTGCCAGGGGCGAGGAGGGCAAGATCAAGAAGAAGCGTGCCGTTGTGCTCGTCTGCGACAGTGGTAACGAGAGCATCCAGAGCGCCCGTGTGCTGCGGGCTGCCGGCTTCGACGGCGCCTTCAGTCTCGGCGGCGGCCTGGACACCTGGCAGCGGGAGAATCAGCCGCTGGTCAGCCCCAGGCGCTAGGCCTGGTCATTCCAGAGGCCTGGCGATGCCCATAACTGACGGCCCGGTGGTTGAGATGTACGCGAATGGCTGGTGCCCGTACTGTGCAGCTGCTCGTACACTCCTGGGCAACAAGCCGGTGCGCGTCACTGAAATCAATATCGAGCAGTTCCCGGAACGGCGCAGTGAGATGATCGCACGGTCGGGCCGCCAAACGGTTCCACAGATCTTCATCGGGTCGACCCACGTGGGCGGATACGACGACCTGGCCGCACTGGAGCGGGCCGGCAAACTGGACCTGCTGTTGCAGGGCATTCACTGAGCGACGAGAGGTTATATGGCCGAATCTTCAAGCGATACCAAGGGCCCCAATGGGGAGGGGCGTAGCGCTGCTCCGGAGCAGCACATCTCCCTTCGCCACCTCTACGTAAAGGACCTCTCCTTCGAGGCACCCCTGATGCCAGAGATTCTCGACGAGAAGGGCCCGGAGCCCGAGATCAGGCTGAACCTGCGCACTACCCATAGGGGCCTCCCCGAAGGAATGACCGAGGTCGTCTTGCACGTGGAAGTGCGTGCCGTGGTGAGCGAGCGTACGTTCTTCCTCCTCGAGCTTGCCCAGGCCGGCCGTTTTCAGATCACGGGCTTTTCAGAGGAAGACACCAACGCAATCATCGGTATCGACTGCCCGGGGATGCTGTTTCCGTACGCCCGCGAAGCCGTGTCGTCGCTGATCCAGCGGGGCGGGTTTCCCGCCGTGCTGCTCTACCCCGTGGATTTCGCCTTCCTCTACCGCGCCAAGCGGGCCGCCCGGGCCAAGACGACTTCGGGCGAGGCGTAAAGGACTCCCGAGGATTGCCAGAATGACACCGGTCGCCATTCTGGGAGCGGGGTCCTGGGGTACCGCACTGGCGGTGCAGTTTGGGCGGAGCGGACAGCCCGTAACGCTATGGGGCCGGGATCCCGCAGCGGTCGAGGAACTCGCCAGGACCCGCACCAATCGGCGCTATTTGCCGGGCATCCAACTGCCTGCCGGAGTGCGTCCGGAGTCGGACCTCGGCGGCGTAGTGCGCACGCACCAGGAGCTGCTGGTTTGTGTCCCCAGCCATGCCTTCCGCGCCCTGTTAGCGGCTATCCGCCCCCATCTCGGGAGCAACGCCCGGGTGGCCTGGGCTACCAAGGGCTTCGAACACGCCACCGGGAAACTGCCCCACGAAGTAGCCGCGGAGGAGCTCGGGCCCGGTGTCCCGATGGCGGTGCTCTCGGGGCCGACCTTTGCCCATGAGGTTGGCGCAGGCCTGCCGACGGCCCTGACCGCGGCGGCCAGTGACCCTGCATTTGCCAAGGCCCTTGCCGCCCGGTTGTCAGACCGCGCGTTCCGCGTCTACACCTCGGACGACATGCCGGGCGTGGAGGTCGGTGGTGCTGTAAAGAACGTGCTGGCGATTGGCGCGGGCATCTCTGACGGCCTCGGCTTTGGCGCCAACACCCGCATTGCCTTGATCACTCGCGGCCTCGTCGAAATGACGCGGCTCGGCGTTGCACTGGGTGGCAGGCCTGAGACTTTTATGGGCCTGTCGGGCCTCGGCGATCTGGTGCTGACCTGTACCGATGACCAGTCGCGCAACCGGCGCTTCGGGCTTGCGATAGCCCGGGGCGAAACCGCGCTGGATGCCGCACGCAGTATCGGCCAGGTGGTCGAGGGGCAGTTCGCGGCGAGCGCCGTGCGCTCCGTGGCACACCGGCTGAAACTTGAGATGCCGATCTGCGAGCAGGTTTACCGCGTACTTGAAGAGCAGCAGCCGCCGCGGGAGGCCGTGCTGGCGCTGATGGCCAGAGCGCTCAAGCCCGAGTAGCTGGCCAGGACAAGTCTGCGAAATTCATCAGGCGAAGCCCTGCTGGCGCCAGGCTTCGTAGAGCACCACGGCGGAGGCGTTCGATAGATTCAGGCTCCGTTCCGTAGTACGCATGGGTATTCGGAGAATCTGTTCCGGGGGTAGCGAGGCAAGCAATTCCGCAGGCAGGCCGCGGCTTTCGGAGCCCAGCAGGAAGGCATCGCCCGGCGCAAACGTCGGGTCGGAGTGTGCTCGGGCACCCCGGGTGGAAATGGCAAACACCCTCGGCTGACCCAGGCTCCCGAGGCAGTCCGCCAGGCTGTCGTGCTGCCGGACCGTGGCCCATTCGTGGTAGTCGAGGCCGGCACGGCGAAGTTGTGCGTCTTCCAGGCTGAATCCCAGGGGTTTGACCAGGTGGAGGGCAGTCCCCGTATTGGCACAGAGGCGTATGATATTGCCCGTGTTCGGAGGGATCTCCGGGCGAAAAAGAATCAAATTGAACACAGACGTGTCTCCAGTTCCCGCCGCCGATTCCGCCCTGCTCGCCACCACGTTCTGTGGGCTGAAGTTCGCCTCGCCCATCGTCCTGTTGTCGGGGTGCGTCGGCTTCGGTGAAGAATACACACGCGTGGCGGGCTTCTCGAACCGGGACGTGGGCGCGATCGTCCTGAAGGGCACCACGCTGCAGGCGCGCCTGGGTAACGAGCCACACCGGATAGCCGAGACCCCCATGGGCATGCTCAATGCCATCGGCCTGCAGAATCCAGGGGTCGATGCGGTGGTCAGCCGGATCCTTCCTGGCCTGGACTTCAGTGAGACCCGTTTCATCGCCAATGCCTGCGGCTCCACGCTCGAGGAGTATGTAGAGGTCTGCCGACGCTTCGATAATTCGCCCATCGATGCCATCGAGATCAACATCAGTTGCCCGAACGTCAGGGAAGGCGGCGTGGCCTTTGGCAACTACCCGGACGTCTCGGCCCGGGTGGTGGCGGCCTGCCGGCAGGCGACGACGAAGCCTCTCATTACCAAGCTCTCGCCGAATCAGACGGACATCCGGGAGAATGCTCGCCGCTGCATCGAGGCCGGCACAGACGCTTTCGCCGTCATCAACACGCTCACTGGCATGGCCGTGGACATCGAGAGGCGCCGGCCGGTGCTGGCCAATATCCAGGGGGGTCTGTCTGGCCCGGCGATCAAGCCCATTGCCTTGCTCAAGACCTGGCAGGTCTACCAGGAAGCCCGGCCCCACAAGGTCCCGATCATCGGCCAGGGCGGCATCACGACGGCCGCGGATGCACTGGAGTTCTTGATCGCCGGTGCCTCGGCGGTTGGCGTCGGCACCGCCTTGTTCTACGACCCGTTGGTCTGCCAGGCCATCAATACCGGAATCGCGGAGTACCTTCGGCGACACGGGCTTGGAAACGTAAGCGCGCTCGTGGGGACGTTGGTCACGGGCAGCACTCCTGAGGTGCGCAATGTGGTGACTGCGGCAGGTACAGCGGGCTAACTGTCGAGAATACTGTCTATATAGTGTTAATTACTGTTTATAGCTTAGAAGACTATATAAAGCAGTTACTTACCCTCCCTCCCGCCGAACCGGCCGCGGTTCGCTGAAATACACGGATCCCGTGTTATTGTTTCCACCGTGAAGAACGTTACGGTCACTCTCGATGACAAAACAGCGGCCGGCGCGCGTCGGCTGGCTGCCCAAAAAAACCTCAGTCTGTCCCGACTGATCGGGTCGTTGCTCCAACAGCATCTGGAGGAATCCCGGCAGTACGGCGAGGCCATGCGCCGGTACCTCGCCCGAAACCCAACGCCATTGAATGCGGGGGGTGCCCCGTATCCCCAACGCGACGAGCTCCATGACCGTTCCCGTCTTCGTTGACACCAATGTCTTTCTTTATGCCCGCGACAGTCGCGAGGCTACAAAGCAAAAGCTCGCTGCCGAGTGGCTGGCTTTTCTTTGGCAAGAACAGACGGGTCGCACCAGCGTCCAGGTGCTGTCAGAGTTCTACGTCAACGCCACCCGGAAGTTATCCCCCGGTCTTAGCACCGAAGCGGCCTGGGATGACGTGCAGTCCCTCATGGCCTGGCGCCCTCAGCCGCTGGACGAGGCCATTCTTACCGGCGGCCGGCAGATTCAGGCGCGCTATGGACTGAGCTGGTGGGACAGTCTCGTGGTGGCCGCCGCCCAGGAGCAGGGTTGCGGCCTGTTGCTCACGGAAGACCTGCAGGACGGCATGGTCTTCGGCGGCGTTACGAGCCGCAGTCCATTCACCTTGCGGTGTCGGGAAGAAGCAGGCCCCTATCTGGTGGCACCAACCATCACGAGCCGCCATCGTGGCCGTGGCCGGCCCAGAAGTAAGAAAGGTCTGGGTATCGCCTGACCTGTTCCTACTCCAGGCCGTGCTCGCGGATTTTCCGGGCCAGCGTATTCCGTCCCCACCCCAGCAGCTTCGCGGCTTCCTGCCGGTGTCCCTGAGCATGGGCCAGAGCGGCCGTAATCAGGGTGCGCTCGAACTCCGGAAGCGCGGTGTCGAGCAATGGATTGCCACCCTTATCCTGCTCCTGCAGGGCGCCCTCGGCCCAACGGGACAGTTGCAGGGACCAGTTGGTTGAGCTGGCATGACTACCCGCCCGGCCGCCGAGTTCATCAGGAATATCCTCCGGACGGATCTCAGAGCCCGGGGCCGTGACGGTCAGGCGCCGGCAGGCATTCACCAGTTGGCGCACGTTGCCCGGCCAGTCGAAGCGCGCGAGCAGGCCAAGCGCTTCGGGCGCCAGGCGCTTCGGCGGTGTCCCCAGTTCCCGGGCCGCCTCCTTCAGGTAATAGTCGAGCAGTTGTGGGACGTCGTCCCGCCGCTCCCGGAGCGGCGGCGCGACGATGTGAATGACGTTCAGGCGGTGGAAAAGATCCTCGCGGAACCGCCCCGACTGAACCGCTGCGGTCAGCTCCTGGTTGGTAGCGGCAATGACCCGCACATCGACCCGAATCGGGTGCTGCCCACCAACCCGGTAGAACTCGCCCTCCGCAAGGACCCGCAGCAGTCGGGTCTGTAACGCCGGAGACATGTCGCCGATCTCGTCGAGAAACAGCGTGCCCCCATCGGCCTGCTCGAAACGCCCGATCCGGCGGCTGTCAGCGCCTGTGAACGCCCCACGCTCATGTCCGAAGAGCTCGGACTCAAGCAGTTCGGAGGCAATCGCCGTGGTGTTGAGTGCGATGAAGGGCCTCTGGGCCCGCGGGCTGTGCTCATGCAGGGCGCGGGCCACCAGTTCCTTGCCCGTTCCCGACTCCCCGGTGATCAACACGCTCATGCTCGAGCGTGAGAGGCGGCCGATGGTTCGGAAAACCTCCTGCATCGCCGGCGCACGGCCAATCATGGTGGGTGCCGGCCGGTCAGATTCCACCTGCCCCCCCGTAATGCGCGTCCCGAAGCGTGCAGCACGACGAACCAGGGCGACAGCGTCGTCCACGTCGAAGGGCTTGGGCAGGTATTCGAACGCACCGCCCTGGTAGGCCGCCACGGCACTATCCAGGTCAGCATGGGCAGTGATGATGATGATCGGAAATGAGTAGCCGTCCCGGGCCAGCCGGCGCAGCGCTTCCATGCCATCGGTGCCCGGCATGCGCACGTCGGAGATGAGTACGTCTGGCTGTTCACTTTTCAGGGCCTCAAACAAACTATCGGCCGACTCGAACATGCGGGTATTCATGCCCTCGTTGTTCAGCGCCCGATCGAGGACCCAGCGCACGGAGGCATCGTCATCCACGACCCACACGGCAAGCTGGCGGGTGTTCATGCGGACTCCGGGGCTGATTTGACGAGTGGCAGGCGCACCATGAAAACCGTCTTTCCCGGCCGGGACTGATACTCGATCAGGCCACCATGACGGCTCACCAGATCCTGGGAGATCGGCAGGCCAAGGCCCGTGCCATCGGACCGTCCAGTAACCAGCGGATAGAAGATCGACTCGGCGAGTTCCGCTGGAACGCCGGGTCCATCGTCCTCTACCTCGATACTGAGGACGAGCTTGTGTCGCACGGCGCCTATAGGGAAGTTGGTCAGCGCACGAGTGCGAAAGAGGACGTGACCCTCCGGTCCGATGGACTGCATGGCGTTGCGTGCAATGTTGAGCAACGCCTGGGTAAGCTGATCAGGGTCTGCACTCAGCGGCGGCAGGCTGGGATCGTAGTCGCGGAATAGCTGGACGGCTGCCTGGCGCTCGCTGGCAATCAGCGCCACTACCCGCTCCAGTACTTCGTGCACATTGACATCCTGGCGCTGTGGGCGGCGCACCGGGCCCAGAAGGCTGTCGGTCAGGGAGGCCAGGCGATCCGCTTCGCCAATGATGATTCGTGTGAACTCGCGAAGTTCCGGAGTCGGTAACTCCCGTTCAAGCAGCTGCGCGGCGCCCCGCAGGCCGCCGAGTGGGTTACGAATCTCGTGGGCAAGCTGCAGGATCATCCGCCGGCTCGCGTCGCGCTGGCTGATAAGGGCATGCTCCCGATCGATCTGGCGCCATTGGGTGGCGTTTGATAACTCGACGATAAACCGACGGTCTGGTGCGCGAAGTGGCGAGACGTGGCAGGCCACTTCGATCGCGGTCTCGCTCTTGTGGGCCGCCGTGATGCTCACCAGCTGGCCGAAGGACTTTCCTGTGGCGGCTGCCCGATGTAGCAATTCCTCTACGCTGCGCAGGCCCGGGAGGAGTGAGTGCAGGTTGCGGCCAAGGCTGGCCCGGGTACTGACGCCCAGCAGATCCTCGGCGCCGGCATTGAGATACAGCAGCGTGCCGTCAGGATCGACGATCAGTACGGCCGTGGAGAGCCCGCCGAGAATGTCCGCAGCTGATGGCGCCGGATCGGCGCCAGCCGGTGCCTCTAGGGGCGACGCGGGTTTTGAATTGACGTCTGG
>Ga0209254_10004412_pt1 | contig 12880 bp, 16 predicted proteins | sample FrelakmetDIP11DI_FD_187148 | JGI IMG/M metagenome (GOLD analysis project Ga0209254, IMG submission 187148) | Freshwater lake sediment microbial communities from the University of Notre Dame, USA, for methane emissions studies - DIP11 DI (SPAdes)... | ecosystem: Environmental > Aquatic >...
CCCTGGTTGGGCGAGGTGACACCAGCGCAAGCTCAACGCCACGAACCAACGCGCCATCTGACGGCGACTCAGATAGCCCACTTGCCAGACGCGCTGCCCCTCACCGCGGGACGGATTCATTTCATTCGAAAGGTCAAGCCGGATGGTACCGTTTCGGTCTTGAATGAGCGTTGGCACGTGAGCAAACGCTTGGCCGGCAAATATGTCTGGGTAACGATTATCACCCATGGCCGACGAGTGGAAATCTGGTATCAGCGTTCTGGCCGACATGAGTGGTCCTTGCGCAAGTCTTATGCGTATGATATCCCTGAAACAGTCGCGCGACTTAGACCCGAGTTCGCTCATGCCAAAACGGCTTGAGGTAGTTCACGATGTCCTGATACCTGACAGATAAGCGGTGACGTAGTTGAAGACAACGGCCAATGCTTCAGCCTGATCCAGCCCATCTGGCACGGGCACCCACTCGCGTTCTGGTAAACAGAGATATTCGGCATTGCCTCCCACGATCGGCAATGCGGCGACCCGCTGGCCCACTTGCAAGGTCTTGACGCCTGCGCCCACCCGATCGATCACGCCCAACACATCCCAGCCCAGTGTAAGTGGCAAAGGTCGAAACCAGGCTTCAGGGTGCAGGCCTTCCCGAATCAATAGGTCGGCAAATGAGACACCCGCAGCCAGAATGCGCACGCACACTTGACCACGCGGTGGCTCAGGGATTTCGTTTTCGGTGATACGCAGCACTTCTGGCCCACCATGTTTCGTGATCGTTACCTGCCGATATTTCACTCGGCCTCCTATCCTGATCACGCCAACAATTGAAACACGGGATGGTGCGGCGCTTCAGCAGCGAAGGCTTCCAGCGACGCCTCCGGTGCAACATCGAAATAGGGCCGCACGATGCTTTCCCGCGTGATGTATATCTTCAAAATGGGTGCGCTCTCTCGTGGAGTGGCTTCACGAATCTGCAACGTCTCCGATCGGTTTCCGCGCGACAGCGTGACCTTGCCGACGGCGCGGGCATTGCGCACCCAGCTCACCTCGCCGTAAGGCGAGACCAGCCAGCGTTGATCGTTTTCTTCCACCAATATGACGGGGGCGGAATAGGTCTTGCCCGTCTTGCGACCGCGCACGGTCAGCACATACGAATTGGGCGCAGCGATGCCCCACTTGTTCAAGCGCATCATCACGCGGTTGACGAAGCGAACCATCGAGTTAACCTGATATTGTTTGGCCATGTTACTCGCTTTCACAGTAGTTTGATTTTCGATCTCAATACCTCAAGCAGCTGCTTGACCTCGGTGACCCAACGATTGATGTGCGTCATAGACTCGGCCAACTTGGCTGGATCTTTTTCATAGCCTTTCGCCAGGTCGCCCAGATGCATGTAAAACCCGGCTAACCGATCGAGCGACGGCATGGTCGTGTTAGTCTTATCGCCAGATTCCAAATGTCGCTCCAATTGCGACAGGGCATCGAGCCATTGCTCAACGGGCATCCCGGCATTCTTTTTGAAGTCGCGCAGCATCCACTGCCGCTCGAAGATCGATCGCTGCTGCCAGCCCTGGACCTGCTCTTCCAGCGTGTGGCGCACCTGTTGGCACAACGTTAAGGCCAGTGTGGACTCATCAGAGGCGAGCACGCGCTGCGCCGTTGGTTGAGACGCGAGTTCAATTTGTGCTGAGATAAGGGCCTGAATCGACGAAATCTCCTGCCCCTTGAATTGATCGGCCAGCGCGATCGCGGCGGCGAAACCTGCACCGGCGGCTTCTACCGATAGAATCGCGCTTTGATTCATGGCGTAGAATTCGTCCAGCGATAAACCCATCAGCGGAGCAATATGCTGCACTGCGGCTTGAGCGGTTGCCGTGGGGACCAACCCCGGCCCGATCGTGAAAGCGATCACGCCGGTGTTCTCCAGCTCGGCATCCAGCGTCTCGGCCAGATGAACCTGCGCGGCCTTCATCGATTCATACGCGCCCAGATAAGCTGCCCCTTTAGAGGACACGCACACGAAGGTACCGTGCTGCCGCGTCAACATGCCGGGCAGAAAGGCCTGCGCCAACAACACCGGACCGCGCAAGTTGACGCGATAACTAATGTCCCAATCTTCGATCGAAGATTCATGCACGGGCTTGCCATGCGGGGCCAGCGTGGCGTTGTTGAGCACGACATCTACTTTTCCAAAGTGACGCTGCGCTTCGCGCGCCAAGTGCTGCACATCGTCTTCGTTGCCTACATCCGCCTGCACGAAGAGCACGTTGTCTGCGCTGAACTCAGCGGCCAAACGCTGCACGGCTTCAGTGCCCTTGGGCTTGTCCACTTCGGCGATGACGACGCGCGCGCCCAGCCACAGCAGCGCGCGCGCCGCTTCGAAGCCGATGCCGCCGCCCGCGCCGGTCACCACGATGACTTGGTTAGCCAGAGAATCACGCGTGAGCTTTCCGGTTGAGATCAACATGGCCGCGCCATCTTCTTACAAATACATCCCCAGCAAAATCAAAATCGACGAGCCGGTAAAAATGATCGGGCACAGGCGGTACGGCAAGAAGTTTACCTTGAAGCCCGTGAACAGCGAAATGATCGACAGCGCATTGAGCATGATGATCGCCAGCCAATAGACGGTACGCGCCACCAGGCTCGCGGGATCAACCATCGTCACGGCGGCCGTCAACACGCCGATAAAGATCAGCGTGGCCCCTTCGTTGATCCATTCCATCGTGATGACGCGTCGATTGTCGAGCGAGATGTCGCCGAAACCTTTGACGACGTTCCTGGTGGGGAAGAGATGGGCGATGCCCCATCCGACCAACAGCACTGACGCCAGGTAGAGCAGAAGATGACCGGTCATGAGAATGCTCCTGAAAGGTTCAAGCCTGCACGCGCTTGAAGATGACAAGCGAGAATCCGGCGGCGAATAGCGCAATGACCACAGTAATGATCATATCGGCCGGATCGCCTCGCCCGAGTGACAAGTAGCCAATCAGCAATGAAACGCTGAGCGCCACAAAGACCATCGCGGCCGCGAAGGCCAGGACGGTGCTGATCAAGTAACCTGCGGCCTGCCGTTTCCACAAAGCCGCTCCGCCGACAAAGTGCAGCGGAATCATGATCCCCAACTCCAGCGCGGCCAACTCCAGCGTCGTGTAATGATCCAATGATGCGGGTGGCAGCCCCGTGGCATACGCCGTGATGATCTCGGCTAGATATTGCAACAACAGAATCAGGCCCACCCCTATCACGTAGATGGCGACGCTTCTGCGCGGAAAACCAGGTTCCAACTTGTCAGGTAGAGCGGCGACATTCATCCCGGTCACGGTGAGGAACAGGCCAAACAAGCCAAGGGAGAAGAGCGCCGTCCACACCAGGAACATGCCGTTGAAGGCATTCCCCATGACGCCGATGAGATAGATGTACGCCAGATACGTAAACAGTGCCGCCAGCAGTAGCTGTCCCCGCAAGCGACCACGCCGATACAGATACAGGCTTGCGCCAAACAGGGGCAGCACAATCAGCAGGTTCACCCAATCAAAGCTGCGAAAGGCGATGGCCTTGTAGGTGCTATCGAATTGATACAGCCCCGTGCCGCCGTACACTTCGACGGCTTCACCGCGCAGTGACGTGAAAGCATAAGGGTTCCCGCCTTGATCGAGAACCAGACCCGCTACCGAAGAGATCAGCAGCAAGATCATGGCCAGGCTGGACAAGGCAAACAGTGGCGACCTCGTTGGCAAGTTGACAGTCATGACACTCTCCGGTTCTAGCGCGTCATCACTTGAGCGTGCGTTCGGCGCGACGTTTGACGGCCTTCAACCACAACACGCGAATGAAGCCGCTGCCGAATGAGATCAGCCGCCAGTAGAAGCCAAACCTGCGGCGCGTTTTGGGATCAAAGACGTGGATGCGTGTCTCGGTGCTGAGGCGCACCGTGTCCGGCATGGTATCAGGGCCGATCAACAGGTTGGTCGCCACTTTGGCGTAGCGCGGATCGTCGAAGGCCAGGTATTGATCGGGTGAGCCGATGGGCGGGCTGTCGCCGCCGGTCAATTTCCAGAACTGCCCGATCATACCGAAGACCACTTCCCGATCGGGGGTCTCACCCAGCGGAATGAAATCGCTGTCAAACAACTGCTGCAAGAAGGGCTTCTCATCGGCCAGGCGCGGCTCAGATTTCCCCAACAGCCGGGCAGGCAAGCCGCGCAGCGACAACATGAGATTCACGAGCGGCGATAGCTCTCCCGCGCGCATTTCGTGAATGGCGGCATATACTCGATCGGGTGGAGCATGTACTGTCACGGCGTGGACTTCGTTGAACTCGTAGGTGGGGAGAAATTCATCGAGCAGCATGGCAACTCTCCGTAGATCACGATGCTAACGGCCACTGGAAGACGAGCACGGCGATCAGAATCCCCAGATTGATCAACATGGCGACGGCGCCTTGTTCGGGCAGTTGGCGGAGTTTTCCGTCCCAGAAAAGGACATAGACCACCGCCGAGAAGATCGCCGCGGCGACGATCACCGGACGCCACCACGCCAGGCTGAAGAGGACGCCTGCTCCACCCGCGATGAAGCCGATCGCCGCGATGACACAGGCCACGCTCGCCAGTGTGCGCGTGGCCGCGTCTCCCAGCAGCTTCGAGAAAGCCCACGAACCGTCCGGCCACACCAGGCCGGGCCGCAGCTCAAACCGCCGCGCACTCTGACCTGCGTACAGCAGATGAACCAGGCCGTGCAACACAAGGAAGACACCGAAGATGAATTGCAAGACGGAAGTCTCCATCGATTAGTTCTCAGCTACGACCCGAAACACCGGATACTGCGCAGCCACACGTTCGAACTCAGCTAACAGCGCATCTTTGTCGATGGCGACGTGCCCGCGCGCGCCAGGTGCTTTTTGCAGGTAGGCTTTCAAGATCGGTGCGCGCTGCTCCACGGCCACTTCCACCAGCCGCACATTCTCGCATCGCCCGTGGCGCAGCACGGCCTTGCCGCCCGCCGCCTGCACGTTGCGCACCCAGCTCGCTTCTGTGCCCAGCATGGACACGAGGTAACGCTCGCCGTTCACGCGCGCCATGACCAACGGCAGACTGATCGTGCGACCGGAATGCCGCCCCGTCACTTCCAGCGTCACCAGATAATCAGGTGCGATGCCCAATCCATGAATGGTGGCCCAGCCGCGATTGAGCCAACTCGCCAGCCGATTGGGCCGTCCTCCACGATAGAGCCATTGTCTCATGGTCATTGTGGTTTCCTCACCATTTCCCACATGGGCAGGTTGATCACCGGCAGATTGACCTGTTTGATCACTTCAAAGCCGTGGCCGGTATACCAGCGGACGTTGTCCTCGGTTTCCGTTTCCAAATACAGCGGCAGCCCGGCTTGCTTGCATTGCGCGCTGAGCGCGCGCAGCAATGTGCCGCCCACACCCTGGCCCTGATGCTCAGCGGCGACGCCCAGCATTGGCAGATAAATGTACGGGCCGCCCTGCATGTTTTGCTTGCGATCCACTTGCACTTGGCTGAATACCGGCCCCATCTTCCGGCCCAGTCGAAAGGCGTCTGCCAGGCCCATGCCGGACCACAGTGCCCCGCTGCGGAAGAGCCGCCACATGGTCATATCAGCCAGCTCGCCTGGAATCCAGGTGATGACGCCTTCCAGTTTTTCAGAAGCGGCGTATACCGCGCCATACTTCCAGTAATAACTGAGCGGCCCGGCAAACGCAGCTTGTCGTGATTTCAGCGGAGCGTCTGTCATAAGTTTGCTCCAGATGGGATCGCGTTGAAAGGCGCTGGCCAGCACGGCAGCGCCGCGGTGCAGATCGTTTTTCAGTAAGCGATACAGGTGGTCAATTTGATCTAGCATGGCGGCTCACTTCCTCGAATAGCATACCGCATCTCGCGCCGCACAACCTGACTTCTGGCTAACAGTTTGGTATCAAGCGCGGCGTGCGCCGAGCCGGCCGAGCAGGACAACCGCAACTGCGGCCAGCCCGGCCACCGGCAGCCACACCCACTTCAGATCGATCGGCAGCGGCAGCGGTGTAGGATCATCGGTGGGATCGAAGGTGACGAGGAACAGCTGATCGCGGTGCGCCAGGAATTCGTCGAGGGTGAGCTGCACGCCGAGCGTTTTCACCCAGTTTTTCAGGATAGCATTGCTCTCAAAAGCCCGGAAGGCTTGCGCCAGATCGTCATCGCCGGTGATGCGCCGGGCGCGCATGGACTCGACACCGTCGGCCGTCTGAATGGTTACCCGCGGATCGGCTTGCAGGTTGCGGTACCAGTCGGCCTTCTCGCCCCAGGCGCTGAACACATATTTGCGCCCTGCGAACGCATGGAACTCGATGGCGTGGCGGCGCGGCAGGCCGCTCTTGCGCCCGGTGGTGCTGAGGATCATGAAGAGCCGCCCCACGATCGGGCCGAGGCCCAACCGGAAGAGCAGGATCGGCAGCCGGAAGGACCACTTCAAGATCGAGCGATCGGGATAAGGGAATGGTTGCGAGGTCACAGTATTCGTCTAAGGCTCTGACTTATCCTCGTCCAGAGCGGTTGGAGGCTGAAAACTGCCGATCTCAATCTGAATCAATCGGTCGGCCAAGCGTACCGCTGCATCGCACACTTTGAGCATACGCGCAATGCGCTGAGCGCGTCAACTGACGAATGTCACGCCGTCGTGTTAAATCGACTTAATCGAACGGCTATTCCTTAATGACACAAAATGGTTCGACGCGCCGCAGGCACGGCGCCTTGTCGATGGCGGCAGGGCGCTCTGCAGGTGATGCAGATGGCGGCGCAGATTGGCGCGGGCGGTGCTTTCAGTGTCGTCCGGCCACAAGGTGTATGCCAGCGTTTCAGGCCAGCGTCAACTCTTGAAAGCCGCGCCGGGATGCGGCTATAATACGCCGTATGTTGAACCTCGTCGCCACCAAACTGCGCCGGCCAGTCGTTCCCGCCAGGCGCGTTCAACGTCCGCAGCTCATGCGCCTTTTGAATGAAGGTCTGGCGGCCGGTCGCCCCCTCACATTGGTCTCCGCTCCCGCCGGTTTCGGCAAGACGTGGTGCGTCAGCGAGTGGGCCAGCGCGCTGGCCGTGCCGGTGACCTGGTTGTCCCTGGAAGCAGAAGACGATGAGGCCGGGCGCTTCTTCACGTATTTGATCGCGGCGTTGCAGCAATTGAATGAGAATCTGGGGCGCGAGATCGGCAGCGTGTTGCGATCGGGCCAGCTGCCGCCCGGCGATGTCCTGCACGCCGAGCTGCTCAACGATTTGCTGGCGTGGGAGCAGCGCGGGGTGTTGATCCTCGATGATTTCCACGTGATTCAGGATCGCTTCATCCTGCACGTGCTGGAGAAGTTGATCGCCAATCTGCCGCCTTCGTCGCAGATCGTGCTGCTGACGCGCGAAGATCCGCCGCTGCCGCTGGCGCGGTGGCGGGCGCATAATCAACTGACCGAACTCCGCGCGAGCGACCTGCGCTTCAGTGAACCGGAAGCGGCGCACTTCTTGAACGACGTGCTGGGGCTGGCCTTGTCCCCGATCGATATTGCCGCGCTCGAAGAGCGCACGGAAGGCTGGGTGGTGGGGTTGCAGTTGGCAGGTTACTCGCTCCGCGATCGCGCCGATCCAGCAGGCTTCATCGCCACCCTCAGCGGCCAGCAGCGCTTCATTCTGAGTTATCTCACCGAAGAAGTCTTGCAGCGTCAGCCGCCCGAAATTCAGCAGTTCCTGTGGCAGACGTCGATCCTCGACAAATTGAACGGCGCGGTCTGCACTGCTGTCACCGATCGGACTGACGGGGCGCAGCTGCTCGATCGGGTGTTGAAGGCCAACCTGTTTTTGATCCCGCTGGACGATGAACAGCGCTGGTATCGCTATCACCATCTCTTTGTCGATCTGCTGCGCGATCGGCAGCGCGCCCAGCCGATCGATCGGGCGGAGCTGCACCGCCGGGCCAGCCGCTGGTATGCGCAAGCGGGGCTGCCCGCCGAGGCAATCCAGCACGCGTTGGCCGCCGCCGATTACGCGCTGGCCGTGCAGTTGATCGAGCAACATGCCACCGATATGTTGATGCAGTGGTACGGGAAGACGGTGGAAGACTGGCTGCGCGCGATTCCGCCGGAGTGGAGCCGCAACAGCCCGCGCACCAACCTCGCCTTTGCGTGGATGCACCTGCTGCGCGGTAATTTTGCACAAGTCCCGCCGTATGTGGAGCGCGTCCAAGACATCTTTGCCATGCACCAGATTGAAGACGCGGCGCTGCAAGCTGAATGGCTGGCGCTGCAGGCGACGCTGATCAACGCGCAAGGCCAGCCGCTGGCAAGTCTGGCGTTAGCGGAACACGCTTTGCAGATCGTGCCCGAACAAGAAGCGCGTGTGCGCAGCCAGATCTATCTGGCCGTGGTCGGCGCGTATCAGCAGCTCGACGATTACGCCCGCACCGTGGAAGCTTATCAACACCTCATCGCGTATGGCCGATCGTCCGGCAATTTAAGTGCTGAACTGTCGGGCGCGTCCGGCCTGGCGTTGCTGGCCTTGCAGCATGGACAATTGCATTTTGCCTATCAACTGGCGTTACAGGCCGTCGAGCGCATTGAGCGATCGGGATCGCTGCCCCCGATTGCGGCCGCACTGTATGGCGAGCTCGGCGAGGTGCATTATCAATGGGCGCAGATTGAGCCGGCGCGCCATTATTTTCAACGCGCGGTGCAAGTGAGCGTGCTCAGTGGTTACAGCGATGCCGCCGCTTACTTCGGCGTGGTGCGTTCACGCCTGCGGCAAATCGAAGGCGATCTGGACGGCGCGGCGCGCGAGATTCAAACGGTAGTTGATCTGGTGCAGACCTCGGCCCCGGCGGCCGTGCGCGAAGAGGTGATCGCGCAGCAGGTGCGCGTGCTGCTGGCGCAAGATCGCCTGACGACGGCTGAACAAGTTTTGAGCCGCTGGGCAACTTTCCCGGACGGAAAACTGTCCATGCCCGATCTCGAAACCGCCCAGGCCATCACCTACCCCCGCGGTCTGATCGCGAACAGTGCTTTGCGGGTGGCGGTGCAGCATGCTTTGATCACAAAGGATGTCACGAGGTTGAGCGCCGCGATCGAGTTGGCCGATCGCCTGATCGATCTGGCGCTGCAGGGTCAGTACCTCCCGATCGTGCTGGTGGCACTCCTGTTGCGCGCGCGGATGCAGGCCGCGCTGGGCCATGAGCCGGCCAGCCTGGCTGACACCCTGAAAGCGTTGGAACTGGCCGATGAGCCAGAGGGCAGCCTGATGCTCTTTGTCGAAGAAGGTGAGGCGATCAAGCCGCTGCTGCAAGCGGTGATTGAGCGAGCCGCCACGCCCGATCGGTTGAAGACGCAGGCGCGCAAGCTGCTGGCGGCCTTCCCCGTTCCCGATCGATCTCCAACCCCGCCGCTCCCTCCCGTTTCGGGCGAACAGCTGATCGAGCCGTTGAGCAGGCGCGAGTTGGAAATACTGCACTTGATCGGCGCAGGTTGCTCCAATCAGGAGATCGCCGACCGGTTGGTGATTACGCTGCATACGGTGAAGAAGCACAGCAGCAACATCTTCACCAAGCTGGGCGTGACCAGCCGCACGCAGGCCGTCGCCCGTGCCCGCCAGTTGGGGTTGTTGTGAACAGCCAACCTTGCGAGGGTCTAAGAACCCTCGCAAGGTTCTTACACTTTTGAGTAATCCTCTGCTTCGCTAAACACCTCGCAAGATTATCCTTTCGCCTGCTGACTGCGCGACCCTCTGTGAGTAGAATGTTTTCAACATCACAGATGGAGGCAGTCCATGAACAAGGCAAAATTCGATCAAGACGATTCGTGTTGGCAGTGGCTCTATCGACTCGGCGGTATCGCCGCGCTGATCACGGCCATCTTCATCCCGTTGCAGGTTGTCATCTTCATGGCGTGGCCGCCGCCCACCACTGCCCAAGACTACTTCGCCGTTTTTCAAAGCAATCCCCTCATCGGCTTGTTGAATCTCGATCTGCTGCTCCTCATCGATCAGCTGCTGGGCGTGGTCCTTCTGGTGGCGTTGTACGTCGTGCTCAGGCGGACGAGTGAAACGGCGATGGCTATAGCGTTGGCCCTGGGCTTTCTCGCGGCCGCTGGGTACGTCGCCTCGAACACGGGCATTAACATGCTTGTGCTCAGCCAGCAATACGCCGCGGCTACCAACGACGCACAGCAAGCGCTGTATCTGGCGGCCGGTGAGTCGATGCTGGCGATCTATAACGGCGCGGCCTTTCACGTGTCCTACATCCTCGGCGCTATTGTCGGAACCACCATCGGCGTGGTCATGTGGCGCAGCGAGCTCTTCAGCAGAACCACAGCCCGTATGGCGATTCTGGCCAACGTCATTTCGCTGGGGCTGTACGTGCTGGTGGTGGGCCTCTACATCTCGATCTTCTCGGTGCTGTTCCTAGAGATCTTCTACATCCTGGTGGCACGGCGCTTCTGGCAGCTGGGTCGCCGTGAGGGTCACCTGGTGCTGCAGCCGGTGTAGCCGAGGCCGTCATGTCCGATCAGCACACTTACCTCATTGAATTACGAGGATTGGTGAATGCCGACGAGTTGAACGCCAGCGCGCCGCTGCGAGTAACGGAGGTGCGAACTGCGCCGGGGTCGACGGTGATGGCGGCCACCACCGATCAAGCGGGTCTTATCGGGCTGCTGCGCCACTGGCATGGCTTAGGGTTTCAGTTTCTATCAATCACGTGTGAATCACATCATCAGGAGAAATGACATGTCGAAATCGAAACAGACTCAAGAGGTTGATTCAGAAAGCGTCGATGTGCGCTGGAAAGATCTGTATCGCGTTGGCGGCATAGCCAGCCTGCTGGTGGCCGCGCTGATCGCCTTCGCGGTGCTGGCTTACCTCATCTGGCCCTATGCGCCGGGTGTGAAATCTACCGAGAACATTTTGCTGACGCTGCACACCCAGCGCCTCAGCGGTTTGATCGCACTGGATGCGCTCACGGTGCCGATCGTGCTGCTGAACATGCTGCCGCTGCTGGCGTTGTACGCCGCCCTCAAGCACATCAACGAAGCGTATGCCCTCATCGCGCTGGTGTTTGGCCTGATCGCCGTGCCCATGCTGCTGGCGGCGCGACCCGTCACGGAAATGGTGATGCTCAGCGATAAATTCGCCACGGTCACCAGCGAGGCGTTGCGCAGCCAGTATCTGGCCGCCGGAGAGGCCCTGCTCGAGCATTTTAGCGGAACGGCCTGGATGGTCGAATCGTTCTGCCTGATCTTATCGGGCTTGATCAGCGCGCTGCTGATGCTGCGCAGTCCGGTCTTTGGCAAGCCCACGGCTTACGTGGGAATTGCCACCAGCCTGTTCGGATTTGGCTTCATCCTGCCCGTCATTGGCCCGCTGCTGTTCCTGGTGAACACCGTGTTGAGCATCTTGTTCAGCGTGCTGCTGGCGCAGGGCTTTTTCCGATTGGGACGGCAAATCGATCGGGTTGAAAAACACTTCAGCATGACAGGAGAGTTCGCGTCATGACGGCTCTGATCATTTACGATTCGATCTTTGGCAACACTGAAAAAGTCGCGCAAGCGATGGCGGCGGCGCTGCCAGCTTTGGCTGTGCTGGTCAGTCAGGTGACAACGGACAGGCTACGTGGAGTGGACCTGCTGATCGTCGGTTCGCCCACACGCAGCTTTCGCCCGACCCCGGCGACCTCCAAACTCTTGAAAAGCCTGTCGAAAGATCAGCTGGCCGGGGTTCAAGTGGCGGCCTTCGATACGCGCATCTGGCTGCCGACCATCGACTCCGCGGCTCTGCGCTTCCTGGTGGACAAAGGCGGCTATGCGGCCAACACCATGGCGCAGGCGTTGAAAAAGAAAGGCGGCACACTGGCGGCGCCGCCCGAGGGATTCCTTGTGACTGGGGAGCAAGGGCCATTGAAAGACGGCGAGCTGGAACGCGCCGCCGCCTGGACCCGGCAACTGGTACGGGCAGTGATGCCCGTGCGATAGAGGCCTGCGCACTTCTCAGCTTGACTGCTCCTCAGCCCGCAACCACCGGTTGAAACTTCTCGATCAGAGCGCCGGCCCAGGCGCGGATGGCCGACCAGTCGCGCAAATCGCAGGCGGGCATATTTCGCAGAGCGGGCAGTAAATTGTAGGGGAACCGGAGATTCGTTGGATCGAATTTGCCGCCGATCAATTGCACCGAGACCGGCGTGAGCCAGGGGAACTTGGCCAGTTCCTGATCGAGGTCCTTCTGCCGGTCCTGCCACTGCTCATGCGTGTCTTCGATCGGCCCGCCGGCGAAAATCGCGATGGGCAGGCCATGCGTCAATTCAGGCTGAAACCGCGCCAGAAAGTTTCGCGCGTCCTTGTGCCAGTGAAACATGTAAAACGGTGCACCCAGCACGATGCCCCTGTAACCGGCCAGTTTGTTCACTTCACGCATGGGGCGCAGATCGACTTCAACGCCCTGTGCGCGCAGCGTGGCCGCAATGTCTTCCGCCACTTCTGTGGTTGAACCGGAATTTGAAGCATAGGTCACCAGGATCGATGTCGACATGTTAGTCTCCTTTTTTGACTGAATCAATTTACTTGCTTCTCATTCATTTGTGTGTGGATATCCCGGGCATAGGTGGTGAATGCCGACAGAGGCAGTAAGCTGATGATCAGGAGCAGGCTCAGGGCGGCATTGCGCTTCAGAAAATCATTGAAGACCTGCCCAACGACAAATTGCCCCAGCAACCAGATCATCAAGATCACGAGCGGCCACGGCCACAATTTTGCCAGAAAACGCCACAGGCCGTCAGTGCGTTGCCCCGCCTGTCTGTTCAATGGCTTGTTGATCCGGGTGCCGGCTATCCCGCCGATGAGGCCGATCACTGGCGGAAAGATGCCTCCGCC
>Ga0209254_10004413_pt1 | contig 12879 bp, 11 predicted proteins | sample FrelakmetDIP11DI_FD_187148 | JGI IMG/M metagenome (GOLD analysis project Ga0209254, IMG submission 187148) | Freshwater lake sediment microbial communities from the University of Notre Dame, USA, for methane emissions studies - DIP11 DI (SPAdes)... | ecosystem: Environmental > Aquatic >...
GGGGTCGGCAAGCTGATCAGCAGCGGGCAGGTTCGCCACGTCATCACTTCGCACATCGGCCTGAACCCGGAAACGCAGAGGAAGATGCTCGGCGGCGAGATCACGGTCGACCTGGTGCCGCAGGGAACGTTGGCCGAGCGAATCCGCGCCGCCGGCGCCGGGCTGGGCGGCGCGCTGGTCAGGACGGGGCTGGGCACGGCGGCTGCCGACGGCAAGCGGACCATCGAGATCGACGGTGACACGTGGCTGATCGAGCTGCCGCTGCGCGCCGATTTCGCCCTGCTGCACGCCAACCAGGCCGACTACGCCGGCAACCTCGCGTATCAGCTGACGGCCACCAACTTCAACCCGGTGATGGCGCTGGCCGCCGAGACCGTGATCTGCGAAGCGCGCGAGATCCTGCCCATCGGGATGATCACACCGGACCAGGTGACGACCCCTGGTGTGCTGGTGGATCACCTGATCAGCGTCGGGCGGGCGGCCTGAGATCGAGGTCGCGAGGGACAGGAAAGATGGACTATCAGGAACTGATCGCCCGGCGCGTGGCGCAGGAGATCCGCGCCGGCATGCTGGTCAATCTCGGCATTGGCCTGCCTACCCGGGTCGCTGACTTCCTGCCGCCCGGCTTGCACGTCTACCTGCAATCGGAAAACGGCATCGTCGGCCTCGGCGCAAGACCGCCCGAAGGCATGGAAGACGAAGACCTGACCGATGCCGGTGGTGGTTTCGTCACCGCGATTCCTGGCGCATCGCGCATCGACAGTGTCATGTCCTTTGCGCTGATTCGCGGCGGACATCTCGACATGACGGTGCTCGGCGGCCTCCAGGTCGATGCCAAGGGCCGGCTCGCCAACTGGATGATTCCCGGCAGGATGATTCCCGGCATGGGCGGCGCGATGGATCTGGTCAGCGGCGCCCGCCGTGTCATCGTGGCGATGACGCATACGGCGAAAGGGGCGCCGAAGATCGTGCCCCAGTGCGAGCTGCCGCTGACGGCTGAGCGCAGCGTCAGTCTGATCGTCACCGACATGGCGGTCATCGAGCCTCGACCCGAAGGCCTGCGGCTGCGCGAGACCGCGCCCGGCGTGAGCGTCGACGCCGTCCGGGCGGCGACGGCAGCGCCACTGATCGTCGAAGGGCCAGTGCCCGCGATGACGTTCGGGCGATGAGCCCATGCAGTCCGGCCGGCCAGCCCCGGATGCGCGCGACGCGAGGATGCAGGCTGCCGCGCGTCCCGTCGTCAGTGCGCTCGATGCCCTGGCGGGCATGGTCTGGGCGTTCCGCGTCAGTGACCGCCTTTGTCTGGAGATCGGCCAGGATGACGCCGACGCGCTGCTTGCCGAGCAGTTGCAGAAACGAAGGGACGGCTGGCACTGGCTGCACTTCGATCTGGGCGATCGGCGCGCCCCGAAGACGATCAGGAGGCTGGTCGAGTACGCGAACCGCTCCGGGCACGAAGTGCCCGAAGCCGTGATCGAGGAGTTCTGCCAGGCGGGCACGACGCCCGAACTGCACTTCACACGCGGATTCCTGCACGGCGCCCTCCTCGACGCCGTGATCGACCTCGACGGGCACGAACTGGGCGAAGGTGCGTTGCTGAACGTCGTCGTCGGCCCCTCGTACGTGCTTACCGGACGCCGTCGCCATTTGCGCGGCGTCGAGACGCTGAGACGCGGCGCGCGCTCAGGTCACCTCGGCAATCACCCGATCCGTCTGGTCGATGCACTGGTACGGCTGGATACGGGCCCGCGCGACACGACACTCGACGCAATAACGCGCACACTGAACAAGATCGAGGACGGCGTTCTGAGCGAAGCCGCCGACATCGACCGCAGCCAGGTCATGCGCATTCGGCACGTGCTGGTCCGCCAGCACCGCGAACTCGACGGCCTGCGCCGGCTCTTCGACCGGGTCGACCAGGAAGTCCGCCAGGAAGCGGGGCGACCGAGTTCCATGGCAGCAGCCGGCATGAGCCGCGACGCCGAGTGGGCCGACCTCGGATCGCTGCTGCAGTATCTCAGCGCGCTAGTCGATCGCTGCCTTTCGCTGCTCGACCGGGCGCGCCTGCTGCAGCAGGAGGTTTCCGACCAGTTGACGGTGCAGACCAATCGTCAGCTCTACGTGCTGTCCATTCTCACCGCGGCCCTCGTGCCGCCGACCATCGTCGTGGGCGTGTTCGGAATGAATACCGGCGGACTGCCTTTGACGCAGGTGCCTTACGGCTTCCTGCTTGCCCTGGCGATGTGCTTGATCTCTTCGCTTCTCGTGCTCGGCCTGCTCGTCGCCAGGGGCCTGATCGCCCGGCCCAGACTGAACTGGCGGCGCCGATCCGGCCAGAAGCGCAATGACACTGAATCAGCGAGCCCGCCCGGCAGCCGCACACGGCCCGCCGGGCCGTGGGGCGCACAGGTCATCGGCGACCGCCAGGTGTCGGAGCCGTCGACCCGCACCTGAGCGCGGGTCCATGCAAGCCGCGTTCGGCTGCTGACTCGAACTGCGCAAGCCTGGCCCGACGCGGCGCTGTCGATCGAAGGCGGCGGGACAACCGCACCGGCGCCTGCCGCTAGTTGGGCCCAGCCGGCGGCCGGCAAGCGAGCGCGGGCCGCTGACGGAGAAATCAATGCACACCTTCTACCGCGACCTGATGGAACTGATCGGCGCGTCCGTCGATGCGGTTGGCGTTCTCATCATCGCCATCGGTGCCACGGTGGCGACGGTCCGGTTTCTGCTGCACATGAGAGCCGACTTCACCGGTGCGTACCGCGCCTACCGTCAGGGCCTCGGGCGTGCCATCCTGCTCGGCCTGGAATTCCTGATCGTCGGCGACATCATCCGCACCGTGGTTGTCGCGCCGACGATCGAGAACGTGTTCATCCTCGCTCTCATTGTCCTTGTCCGCACCTTTCTCAGCGTGGCGCTGCAGTTGGAAGTCGAGGGGCGCTGGCCATGGGATCGTGGCGAGGACTTGCCCAGGCCTCCATCGTGACCGCTGCGCCGGCGCGAGTTCCGCGTTGCTCGTGCCGGCGAGACGGATGATCGAAGGGGCGCGCCGGCGCATAATGAGCGGGTCTCGAAATCGTCGGCCAACGCCCCAACGGGTTGTGAGCGCAGCACCGCCGATGTCGGATTCATGGCTCATCTGGTGGACTGCGCTGTGTGCGGTGACCGTCTTCAACGCCGGCCTCTGGTTGCATTCGGCGCGGACTCTCCGCCGTTGCGAGCGGACCCTCCCCGCGGATGTCCGTGCAACACGGCGAATGCTGCTCTGGTTGTCGGCCTGGTACGTGCTCGGCTGCGGCTTCAGATCGGCCCTGCCGATGATCGACGTGCCGCGCATCTGTCTGCACGACACATGGATCTCGCGCATCGCCGTCGGCCGCTCGATCGCCACCATCGCCGAAGTCTGCTTCGCCGCCCAATGGGCGCTGCTGCTGCGCGAAGGCGCTGCCGTCGGCGGTCGACCGCTGGCGAGGGCGATGTCATGGGCACTGGTTCCATTGATCCTCGTCGCCGAGGTGTTTTCCTGGCTGGCCGTGCTGACGTCGAGCTACCTGCTGCACGCCGTCGAGAATTCGCTTTGGACGTTAGCGGCTGCGCTGACGGTTGGCGCCTTCGCAGAGGTGCGCGCGCAGTTCGACGACAGGGGCCGGCGGCCGCTCGCCGCCGTCATTGGCGGCGGCGCCGTCTACATCATGTTCATGCTGGCGGTCGACGTGCCGATGTACCTGGCGCGCTGGCAGACAGATCTCGCCGCGGACCACCAAGCGCTGACGGTGGCGGAGGGATGGCGCGAAATCCTGCAGCGCTGCACGGTGGTGCGCGACTGGGCCGCCTGGCGGCAGGACGCTCCCTGGTTATCGCTGTACTTCAGCGTTGCCGTCTGGATCAGCATTGCCCTTGCCTGGGTTCCGCCGCTGCGCGCCGAAGCTGCGGCCGACCGCCGCATCTTGACGGACAGCTTGCGCTAGCCGTCGATGCTTCAGCCGTCATCGCACCGTCAACGACACTGTCCACGCCATCGAAGCCCTGACCCACCACGCGCGACACCATGGAACCGAAGATCCTGCCCAAACAGCACGCCGAGTTGCTCAGGCGCCTCGAAGAAGACCTGCTGGACGGCTACGACGAGGAATTCGAACTCGAAGCCGAAGACCGACACGTCGATGCGATCGCCGGCAGGGCGCGCGACCCGCAGCGCAGCCGCTACTTCAGGGAGCTTTTCCGGCTGCAGGCCGAACTGGTCAAGCTGCAGGACTGGGTGGCGACCTCGCGGCACAAGGTCGTCATTCTTTTCGAAGGTCGCGACGCTGCCGGCAAGGGCGGCGTGATCAAACGCATCACTCAGCGACTGAACCCGCGCGTCTGCCGCGTCGTCGCCCTGCCCGCGCCGAGCGACCGAGAACGCACGCAGTGGTACTTCCAGCGCTACGTGCCGCACCTGCCGGCGGCGGGCGAGATAGTGCTGTTCGACCGCAGCTGGTACAACCGCGCCGGCGTCGAGCGGGTGATGGGTTTCTGCAGCGAAGCCGACGTCGAGGAGTTCTTCCGCTCGGTGCCCGAATTTGAGCGCATGCTTGTCCGTTCCGGAATCCAGTTGATCAAGTACTGGTTCTCGATTTCCGACGACGAGCAGCACGTGCGGTTCCTGAGTCGGATTCACGATCCGCTGAAGCAGTGGAAGCTGAGCCCGATGGATCTCGAAAGCCGGCGCCGCTGGGAGGACTACACAAAAGCCAAGGAAGTGATGCTCGAACGCACACATATTCAGGAGGCGCCCTGGTGGATCGTGCAGGCAGTGGACAAGAAGCGCGCGCGGCTGAACTGCATTCATCACCTGCTGTCGCAGTTGCCCTATAGCGAGGTGCAGCGCCCGCCGATCGAGCTGCCGGAGCGCGCGCGCAATCCCGAATACACGCGCCGGCCGGTGCCGGATAACATGTTCGTGCCCGAGGTGTTCTAGCGGCCTGTCAACGCCAATGACGGGAGTCATCGGCGTCAGCAGGCCCTGAGCACTCGCCGCCCGCGAGTCGGGCGGTCCAGGCGTTCTTCACGCCCCTGTCATGCGGTAGTCGCATCCTTCCGGCTCCTGAGGAGGATGCCTGAATGGATCGCCGACAGTTCCTGCGCAGTTCTGGATTCTTCGTCGTCGCTGCAGCGACCGGCGAGGCCTTTGCCGACCCGAATGATCGCGACGACCGCGACGACGACGCGCATTTCGGCCGGGGCCGGCGGCTGTTCCCGCAGGGTGTCGCCAGCGGCGACCCGAAGCAGCGCAGCGTCGTCTTCTGGACCCGCTGCTTGCGCGCCGACGGCCGCCCTCTGCCGGTGCCTGTGACGCTGCTGGTCGCCGCCGACGCGAGGTTCGAAAGAGTCGTTGCCCGCGTACCGCTGCTCGCCCGCGCCGAGTTCGACCACACCGTGCGCGTCAAGCTCAGGGAGCTGGACCCGGGCCGGACCTACTACTACCGCTTCGTCGCCGGCCCCGACGCCAGCCCGATCGGACGCACCAAGACTGCGCCGGCGCGCCATGCAGCGATCACGCAGGTCAGGTTCGCCTGGTTCAACTGCCAGGACTGGAGCGTCAATCACTGGGCCGCGATGTCGATGATGGCGAATGAGGACTACGACTTCCTCGTCCACGTCGGCGACTACATCTACGAAACCGTGGGCGCGTCGTTCCAGACCGGCGCCGCCGAGCCCGCGCACGGGCCGATCAGCCTGCCGGATGGCACGGTTCTCCCCGGCGGGGCAAGGTACGCGACGACTCTGGCCGACTACCGCGCGCTCTACCGCACCTACCGCAGCGATCCGCGGCTGCAGACACTGCACGCCCGATTCCCGGTCATCGCAACCTGGGACGATCACGAGTTCAGCGACGACAGCTGGCAGGACCATCAGACCTACACCAACGGCAATCCGCCGCAGACCGCGCGCCGGCGCGCCGCCAACCAGGCGTGGGTCGAGAACATGCCGGTCGATTTCGGCGACGTGTCCTTCGACAGCGCGAGCGCCGCCTACGACAACCTGCGCATCTACCGCGACTTCACCTTCGGCAGCCTGGTGCACCTGGTGATGACCGACGAGCGCCTCTATCGCGACGACCACGTCGTGCCCGAGGCGGTCATCGCGCAGGCGCAAGGGCACGATCCGATCAACGGCAGCGACTCGATCGGCGCGCGCTACTTCATCCAGCAGCCGGTCCTGCGGCAGTTCGAGGCCGCGAAGACCGCTGCGCTGGGGCGCGCGCCGTCGATCCTCGGCGCATCGCAGACGCAGTGGTGGAAGACGACACTGAAGAAATCGACGGCAACCTGGAAGGTGTGGGGCAACGAACTGATGCTGAGCCGGCTGTGGCTCGACCTGCGCAATCAGGCGCCGCCGCCGTTCGATGCGCTGTACGTGGTCAACGGCGACTGCTGGGATGGTTTCCCCAGCCATCGCGCGGAACTGATGCGCTTCCTCAAGGACGAAGGGATCCGCAACGTGGTCGCGGTCACCGGTGACCTGCACGCGTTCCAGTGCGGCGTGGTGCGCGACGTTCCCTACCCGGAGACGGGCACCCCGGTGCTGGTCGACTTCGTCGCCGCCGGCATAAGCAGTTCGAGCTTCTACAGTTACGTGAAGGCGGGCGCGGCGGGCACGCCGCTGGCACCCCTGACCTCATCGCCGGGGCAGTTCGACGCGGTCCTGCGCGGCAATAACCCGGACTTCGCCTATGTCGACCACGACGCGCAGGGCTACGCCTCGGCGGTCGTGACGCCGACCAGCCTCGTCGTGACATTCAACAAGGTACTTCCGCTGAACGGCGACGGAACGGCGCCGGTGAGCCCGCTGGCCAAGCGCACGCGAATCACCCTGCTCGCCGGCACAACGACGCCGATCGTCGAAGACAACGTTTGAACGGGACGGCGAGGCACAGCGCCGGGAGCGGCGGCGCGGCGAGCGGGACCGCTGCGGCATAATCTTCTCGCGGCGATCTGCCGCGACCGCGGCACCGGAGTCTGCCAGCCTCATCCGCATGACCAAGCTGCCGAAAGAACCTGCCGCCTCGGCCTGGGATCCGGCCATCTGCCGCGCGCTGATCGACGACCTGTCGGCGCTGCGCGCCGCGTTGCTGGCCCGCGAGACGGCGCTCGCGCGCACCCTGGCGAAGGTCGACCCGAGCTACCTGCCCAGCGCGCGCAACCTGGTGCATTACCTCGAACTGCGCCGGGTCGACCTGCGTCCGCTGCAGGAACGGCTGGCGCGGCTCGGCATCTCGTCGCTCGGCCGCTCCGAGTCACACGTGCTGGCCAACGTCGACAAGGCGCTCGGCATCCTGCACCGGCTGGCCGGGCTGCAGTGGAGCGGCCACGCGCACGAGGAGCCGGCCGGCATCATCACCAGCAAGTCGCTGCTCGACCGCCACACGCAGGCGCTGCTCGGCGCGCCGCCGGCAGAGCGCCGCGTGCGCATCATGGTGACGATGCCTTCGGAGGCCGCGCTCGACTACGGCCTGGTCAAGAAGCTGGTGGCCGCGGGGATGGACGTGGCGCGGATCAACTGCGCGCACGACGGTGCGGCCGAGTGGCGCGCGATGGCAGGCTTCGTGCGCCGCGCCGCCCATTCCGCCGGCCGGCCGGTGCGCATCCTGATGGACCTCGGCGGACCGAAGCTGCGCACCGAGTCGCTGCCGCCCGGGCCGACCGTGCTGAAGCTGCGCCCCGAGCGCGACGCGTTCGGGCGGGTGACCGCACCGGCGCGGCTCGGCCTGCGCGCCGACGCCTCGGCGCCGCCGATCGACGGCGCCACGGCGCAGGCGACCGCCGACGCCGCCTGGCTGGCCGGCCTGCGCGTGCGCGACGTGATCCGCCTGACCGACGCGCGTGGCGCCCGGCGCAAGATGACCGTCGAGCGCCGCGAAGCGCAGGGTGCCCTGCTCAGGTGCGACGACACGACCTACCTGGTGCCGAAGACCGAACTCGAACGGCCCCGGCGCGGGCACGGTGCGCTCACCTGCCGGCTGGCCGGCCTGCCCCGGCGCCCCGGCTCGCTGCTGATCTCGCGCGGCGACGTTGTGCGTCTCACGCGCAGCGAGGATCTTTCCGCCGCCGTCAGGTCGCGCGCGCGCCGGCGCGCGCACTCGATCGGCTGCACGCTGCCCGAGGTGTTCGCGCAGGTCCGCAAGGGCGAACGCGTCTGGTTCGACGACGGGCGTATCGGCGGGGTCGTGCGGGCCGCGTCGGCGGAGTGGATGGAAGTCGAGATCACCGACGCGCGCGAGGGAGGCGAGAAGCTCGCCGAGGACAAGGGCATCAACCTGCCCGACAGCGAACTGAAGCTGCCGGCGCTCGCCGCGCAGGACCTGGCCGATCTGGAGGTCGCGGCGAGTTGCGCCGACATGGTCGGTCTCTCCTTTGCACAGGCGCCGGCGGACGTCGAGCAGCTGCGGGCAAGGCTGAAGGCGCTCGGCGCCGGTCTCGGCGTGGTGCTCAAGGTCGAGACGCGGCGTGGCTTCGACAACCTGCCGGCGCTGCTGCTCGCCGCGATGAAGGACCGCGCGGTCGGCGTGATGATCGCCCGCGGCGATCTCGCGGTGGAATGCGGCTACGAGCGGCTGGCCGAGGTGCAGGAGGAGATTCTCTGGGCCTGCGAGGCGGCGCACATGCCGGTGATCTGGGCCACGCAGGTGCTGGAGTCGCTGGCCAAGACGGGCCGGCCTTCACGCTCGGAGATCACCGACGCCGCGATGAGCGAGCGCGCCGAGTGCGTGATGCTGAACAAGGGGCCCTTCATCCTCGACGCCATGCGCACGCTCGACGACATCCTCAGGCGCATGCAGACGCACCAGTCGAAGAAGCGGCCGCTGCTGCGCGCATTGCGCGCTTGGCAGCTACGGGAAAGCGCGACTACTCCCGCAAGCTAGCATCGCTCGAAGGCGGCACGCCCTGGCGCTGCGCCAGCTCATCCGGTGGCCGGGGACGATGTATTGTTTTTCCGGGATGCGCATAGGATTTCATGAGTGCGCCCTGCGCTCGTGACATGTCATCGTCAACGGGCGCACAACTGAGCCCCAGTCCCAATTTTGAATTCGTTCTGACCCTCGTCATGAACGCGCCAGTCGCTTGTCATGCTGCCAGCCGCTGCCGCTATCTTGCGCGCGGTGGCGTTGTCGTTCGCCATCTTCCCTGCTGAGGTCTTCATGTTTGCGATGCAGAAACTCAAGGATTACGTGCGCTCGAGCGCGACGCCGGTTGCGGCGCGCGAGCTGAGCCGATTGCTCGACGCGCTGAAGGAGGAGAAGGAGTACCCGCTGTCGAGCCTGTACGAGATCGACTACGAGGCCTTCGAAGTCGCGGTCGAGGCCCTGCGCGACTGGCGGATCGATCGCTACTACGCCGGGCCGGCAGCTCCCTCGGCCGGCACGCCGGGCACAACGCCGGCCGGCGGCGCGGGCTGACCGCGAGGCCCCGGGCATCGTCGCGCCTGCCCGGCGCAGGCGGCCGTCCTCGATCGCCGGGGGCGGGAGCGATCGCACGGGTATCTGCCGCCGGTGGGCGGCAGGCCGGGCTGCCGGGCTGCCGGGTTGACCGTCGCGGCTAGGAGCCCCGCCGCCGCCGCAGGATCAGCAGGACCAGCACACCGGCGAACGCCATGAGCAGCATCACCGCCCAGAATGCGCCCGCCGTCGAGCCCTCGCCCACACCGGGCAATCCGGCGACGTTCATGCCGAAGATGCCACTGATCAGGGTCATCGGCAGGAAGACGATCGTCCACGTCGTCAGCACGTACAGATTGCGGTTGGTCGCCTCGGCCAGCCGCGACGACAGCTCCTCCTGCAGCAGCTTGGCCCGCTCGTAGACGCTCGTCGCCTCGTCGATCGCGAAGCCCAGGTTGTCGTGCACGGCGCGCCAGGAGACGACATCGGCCGCGCCGCGGCCGTCGGCCGGCGCCAGCAGGCGATGCAGCGCCACCCGCGCCGGAGAGAAGTGGCGGCGCAGGTGCAGGGCGAGACGGCGGATGCGGCCGAGGTTCCGCCGCTGCTCGGTCACCTCGCCGACCAGGATCCGGTCCTCGGCGTGGTCGAGCTGGTGGGCGGCGTCGTCCAGCCACTGGCGCAGCTGTTCGGTCTGCGCCTCCAGCATGCGGGCGAAGAGCGCCTGTCCCGAGGGCGCCGCCAGCTCCGCCCTCGCCGACTGGCGCAGCAGGTCGACCGTCCGCGCGGCGTGGTTGCGTGCCGTCACGATCAGTCGCGGCGACGCGTAGACGAAGACGGTGACGACCTCCGCCGGATCGACTTCCTCGCCGAAGGCGAGGTCGTTGATGACCGCGATCAGCGCCGGCGCGGAGGCGGTAATCTGCACGCGCGTCTCGTGTTCCTCGATCAGGCGCAGGAACCCGGCCTGCACGAAACCCGACTGTGCCAGCCAGCGTCGCGCGCCGGCGTGGGCGGCGCTGAAGTGCAGCCAGACGACCGTGCCCTCGTCGCCGACCGCGGCGGCCACGTCGTCGACGTCGATCGGCCGCGCCGCGCCGTCCGGGCCGAAGGCGAAGCCGCAGATCAGGCCGCTGTCCCAGCCGGTCCGGCCAGGTGCGGCAGGAGAGCCCGAGTGGTTGTCCATCGGCAACACCTGGTGCATCGGCGGTGCGCAGTGCCGCCTCGCGTGCAAGCCTACAGGCAGCCTTGCGAGGCGCCTACTGGCGCACCGGCAGCCGCGACCCGTTCCGCGCCGACGGGCACCTGTCTCCCTGCGGCAGGCGACGTCGGGCTTGCAGGAGTTCGCGCTCAGCGCGCCGGCAGCTGCGCCGGCAGCGCGAGCCGGCGGGCGAGCGGGCCGTCGTTCATCGTCGCGATGAACACGGACTCGATCTGCTCGACGATGCGGTCCCAGCCCATCGTGCACGCCGTCTCGCGGGCGCGCCGGCCCATGTCGCGCAGCTGCGCCGACTGCCGCGCGAGGCGGGCCGCGTGTTCGATGAAGTCGCGGCTGTCGTCGAAGCGCGCCAGCACGCCGTTCACCCCGGATCGGATCAGCGTGCCGGCCGCCGCGTAGTCATAAGCGAGCACCGGCACGCCGCTGGCCATGGCCTCCGGCGTCACGTTGCCGAAGGTTTCGGTCGTGCTCGGGAAGACGAACAGGTCGCCCGACGCGTAGTGCGCCGCCAGGTCTTCGCCGGTACGCATTCCGGCGAAGTACGCCTCGGGACATTCGGCCTGCAGCCACTTGCGCGCCGGCCCTTCGCCGACCAGCACCAGCTTCGCCTGCGGATTCTCCCGGCGCATCACGCGGTAGGCGCCGACGAGCGCACCGAGGTTCTTCTCCTGCGCCAGGCGGCCGACGTGCAGCGCCACCAGCGCCTCGGGCGCGACGCCCCAGCTGCGGCGCAGTTCTTCGCTGCGCCGGGCGGGGTCGAACAGCCGCGTGTCGACGCCGCGCGCCAGCACGATCACGTTGCGGAAGCCGTACTCGATGAGCGAACGCTTCAGGCCCTCGGTCGGCACCATCGTGCAATGCGCGAGGTTATGGAACTTGCGCAGGTAGGCCATGATCGGCTTGTGCAGCCAGCCGATGCCGTAGTGCCGGCTGTAGGCGTGAAAATTGGTGCGGAAGTCCGAGCTCACGGCGAGCTTCAGCCGGTGCGCGGCCTGCAGCGCCGACCAGCCGAGCGGACCTTCGGTGGCGATGTGCACCAGGTCGGGCCGGCGCGCCGTCCACAGCTGCACCAGGGCGCGCTTCGACGGCAGTCCCATCTTGAGGTTCGGATAGCGGGGGATCGGCATGCCCCGCATCAGCACCTCGTGGAAGCGCACGCCGGCGACGCCGTCGTCGGCGTGGTGCTGGCGCGGCCGGATCAGCTGGACCTCGTGGTTGCGCTCGCGCAGCCCTTCGATCACCCGGGCGATCGTCGCGGCAACGCCGTTGACTTCGGGCGGATAGGTCTCGGTGATGAAAGCGATGCGCAGCGATCGGCGCGCAGCCGGGATGTCGTCGACGACGATCGCGGGTTCGGTGGGCTCGATCACGCGGCGATGCTGCCCGCCTCCGACGACAGCACGATGACCAGCGTGCGATGTCGTCTTTCCGACACGCTCGCGTCATCGTTCGTTCACGCACTGCCGTCACCATCGCGTCACCCCGGGCCGGGCCGGCCGGGCAAACCCTTTCAATCCGCCGAGGAGATGCCGTGAAGGAATTCCTGCGTACGCTGCAGATTCAACGCTGGGACGACCACCGCTACTACCACCACAGCCGCATCAACCAGTCGCTGCACCTGGTGAGCGCGGCGAGCTTCCTGATCGCCTACGTGCTGCTCTTCACCGATCCGGTGCTGGCCGCCCTGGTCGGCTGGCTGGTGTCGATGACCACCCGCCAGGCCGGCCACTTCTTCTTCGAGCCGAAGGGCTACGACGAGCTCAACCAGGCGACGCACGAGTACAAGGAACAGATCAAGGTCGGCTACAACCTGCGCCGCAAGGTGGTGCTGATGGGCCTGTGGGCGGCCTCGCCGCTGCTGCTGCTCGCCGATCCGTCGCTGTTCGGCACCATTGCGCCGAGCGAATCGTTCGGCGAGTACGTCCGCGACGTCGGCGCGATGTGGCTCGCGCTGGGCGTGGGCGGGCTGCTCTTCCGCACCGTCCACCTCTTCTACCTGAAGGACATGCAGACCGGCCTCGCGTGGATGACCAAGATCCTCACCGACCCGTTCCACGACATCAGGCTTTACTACCGGGCGCCGCTGCAACTGCTGCGCGGCGAACTGACCGACGACACCCGGGTCGCCCACTAGGGCCTGTTCACGCTAAAGCCGGGAGTGCGAAGGCGAATGGCGGGATGCCGTGCGAGGCGCCGCGAGCGCCGTTGGCTGATGCCAATCAGCGAAGCGGCAACGACGCAGGGC
>Ga0209254_10004414_pt1 | contig 12878 bp, 12 predicted proteins | sample FrelakmetDIP11DI_FD_187148 | JGI IMG/M metagenome (GOLD analysis project Ga0209254, IMG submission 187148) | Freshwater lake sediment microbial communities from the University of Notre Dame, USA, for methane emissions studies - DIP11 DI (SPAdes)... | ecosystem: Environmental > Aquatic >...
CTGAAGTCCAGTCTGTGGATGGCCTGCAGCATACATTGATGAATCACTGTGCTCAACTGCCTGAATTTATCACGCCGAATACGGCACTTGTGGACGCAGTTTTTCGCACACTGCTCGCAAATGGAAACTCCCCAACCACGCCAAGAGAACTTGCCGAGATCCTTGGAAAAACGGATACGACTATCCTGAGGACCCTGTCTGGTCATGTGGTTTACAAAGGAATACGGCCTGTTCTGGAAAATATGCCAGAATAATCTTTAGTGCGAAATCCGCTATATGGTAAAATTCAAATCCTGGATGGCTGAGCCATCCTGTCAGCCCCTGTAGCTCAATGGATAGAGCACCGGACTTCTAATCCGATGGTTGTGGGTTCGAATCCCCCCAGGGGCGCCATTTATTAATCAACATGGTTGTGTGCCCCCATTGAGGGGAAGATTTTCGAATCCCCCCAGGGGCGCACATAATGCCTAAAAGACCTTTCTTATCCAATATATGGGGGTACTGATTGGTACATTTTTATGACAATACACATCAAGACCCGCGGATTTTCAAAAACCTATTTGATGGCCTCGGGGATATGAAAACCAGCAGTGATGAATGACTTCTACAACCCCTTGACCCTGGGAGAATGGGTGCAATTCCTTCTCCGGTGGACAATGGGTAGGGCGGATGCTTTCCCTTTTAAAAAAACTATTTCAACTCCTCAGGTACCTCCTGGTTTTGTCTATTTGAGAGATCCAGGGCAAAGTTGAAGTCCGGGCCTGTTTTGTCATTACTTTTAGTCGATGGTCCTGAAAACGAGATTGTCATATTTTTGATCTCTTCCAGCGGGGTACTTTTTAGTCCAAACCATAAACCACCGATTTTTGTCATTCCAGGATCAATGTCACCCCCGACACTTTCCCCGAATGTAGCCAGCGTCATCCATTCTGTTAGTGGTATTTGTTCAGACCCGATAACAACTGTTCCTTGATCCGGATTAACTTTTAATACTTGTGGTGAGTTGTTTGTAACTTTAAATATTATCTCACCCACAACTGGCTTATCGTCAAATGCTGAGATTACAATAAAGTCCTCTTGAATGTCCTCTTTATTGGCATAGACTACCCGTGCAATATCTACCGTTATGCCACCGCTATCTTGGCTTGCCAGATAGTTCCAGGCATATTGTTCCCCACTACCTTCCCCCATTGGCTCATTTGTTACGTCAGGTGCCTGGGTTAGCCCTATTCCAGGCTCTAGAGTAGTCACTGTTGAAGGCACTATCTCCGGAGTTTGTGGCGTCAATGCCTCCCATGCTTTTTGAATAGCCTCTGTTTCAAGTGCGTGAATATCTTGTGTTGGATCTACTGACCCAGTCTGGCAAGCGGTTATAAAAGTTGTGACCATGATTATCGCGATTAGTTTTTTCATCGGTTTTCCACTCTCTGATTAATGATAAGTCTCTTTGTGATTATAAAATAATCCGGGGTGTTAGCGAATAATAATTCGGACCAGGATTTTTGGCATTTCACTATAGAGATGTGTCAGGTGTTTTTATGCTGCTGATACAACATTATATTAAAGGATTTTGATAATTAAAACAATAGGGATAAATACCTCTATTTTTTTGCCTAAAAAATGGCGAACACCGGCCTATCATTAACCATTATCGGGGGCAAGAAATGGGCATATTGACCGAATGAAACAGGTATGCACCCCACCTACGGGAGATAAAGCCATACTTTCCTGGCTTGTGGTTTCAGGATATCGGGCAAATAAGTTCCTGTCCTTACTATATTGAGGTTGTTGATTCATCTTTGGGGGAATTTATACCGTAAATGGGTATTCAGGATAGTGATTTGACGGCGGGCCATCCATAAGGAGGTCCGCGGAATATTGATATGGATTATTTCATATTGTTATTAAGGCAACCGAATCAACAATTGGCAACTGAATAAAATCAGGCACCAACATTGAGCGAAATTAACCGTGAGATCTATCTTGGTTAAGATCCAATCTTGGATCTCAAACTACTACTAGCCGTATTAGAATTGACACCGATTTTATGGCTGCTTTTGACTTGGCAGCTCATCAAGAAATGACAGGTCCTGATTGATCTTTGTATCAAAAACCGTCAACAACATTGCCGAGAAGCCAAGGCTCAGTAATAAAAACAAAACCACAAGTGTTATTATCATTAATTGCTCCATCCCTACTTTAAAATCAATATTACCAAGATACTTATTTTTACTCACTTTTGATTGATAGTGAATTAATAATCGAGAGCAACCCTTTCTTGATGGTCTATTCCCATTTGTTGCAATAAATATACCAATCGGGGTTGTGGATGGTAGTACTTTATAAAAAGCCTTTATACAAAAAAATTCAAATACAACTAAATTTAGGATGGATATATATTGCGCAGGGTAATTAAATTCAGAATGGTGAATTTCATCGATAGTGGAATCCAATCGACTTATCAACCGAAAAAAAAGATAATTCCGGGGAGGTTTCCACATGCGCAATAGTGGAAAAACCTGTCATGGTAAGAGTTATGATGTATGTACTATCTATTAATTTGACTTGGCATATAGGAAGGTTGTGACATTTAGGAATTATTAATAAATTCTATCTTGGATAACTTGTAGAAAATATATATATTGTAGCAATCATGTTGTAAAATTAGTCGGATTTGACCCATCCATTTTTTATCATTTGTCTACAAGTAAACCCGGAATTTTTGGAGATTTAGCATGCGGCAGCACCATTGGCACCCCCCTACTGATATATATGAAACAGAGACGGCACTGGTAATACGAGCCGAAATACCCGGTATGCGCGAAGATCTATTTCAAATATACATCGATCAAAACCGATTATCGATCCAGGGAACACGGGCTGATGAGGTTGAGAGAAAATATCACCGCTCATTCCATCAAATGGAGATTCATTTTGGCGATTTCTACATTCAGGTAGCCATTAATACACCTGTTGACATCGAAAAGGTCAGTGCTGAATACAAAAATGGATTTCTCAAAGTAACATTACCCAAAACCCTTCCAAGACAAATCTCTATACAAGAGGATTAATCCAAAACGTTATGCCTGATTTCAACCGGTTATTTGAAAATTTTGAACGGCTCAGCCCTGAAGAACAGGAGTTCGAGAGGGAGACTCTTATACGTCTCTTGAATCCTGACCTTGGAGAAAAACCTAATCGTTCCGATAATCAGCCTGCGGATACCATTGAGGAGGATAATCCATTACTTCCACAGGAACTACCTATTCTACCCCTGCGCGGGCTGGTGATTTATCCCCAGACAGCAGTGCCTTTGACTATCGGTCAATCCCGCTCAATCCGTCTTGTTGATGAAGCATCCAACGGGGAACGCCTGATCGGCCTGGTTGCATCCAGAAATCCGGATAAGGAAATTCCTGATATTGAAGATCTGTATTCCGTCGGGACAGTTGGAACGATCGTAAGGATGTTCCGTGCCCAGGACAATACAATCCGCCTGCTAATCCAGGGGATCTCCCGGATTAGAATCAAGGAATTCACCACTTCAGAACCCTATCTGAAAGCGAGTGTGGAGTATTTACCCGAGACCGTTGAAACCGGGATTGAGATTGAAGCACTGGCACGCAATGTAAAAGACCAATTCTCCCAGATTGCAGGTATGATTCCTTCCATTCCAAGAGAACTAGTGGATTCAATCCTATCGATTGAGGATACCCTTCAGGCGACCTATACTGTCGCAAATTTGCAGAGGATGGATTTAACCGACGCCCAGAATATCCTTGAGCTGGACTCAACCAATGAAAAGCTCCGGCGACTTGTAAGCATTCTCACTAGGGAGCGCGAGGTTCTTGAACTGGGGCAAAAAATTCAAAATGAAGCCAAATCGGAAATCGAAGATGTTCAAAGAGAATATTTCTTACGCGAACAATTAAAAGCCATTCAAAAAGAGCTTGGCGAAGGGGATGAACAGACCGCCGATGTTGAGGAATTTCGACGAAAAATTGAAGAAGCAAAGTTACCAGAGGAGGCAGATAAGCAATCCCGCCGGGAATTGGATCGGTTGTCCCGCTTGCCAACTGCAGCAGCAGAATACGGTGTAATCCGGACATACCTGGAATGGTTGGTATCTTTACCATGGTCAAAATTAACCGTGGATAATTTAGAGATAGGAAATGCCCGGGAAGTCCTCGACCAGGATCATTATGGATTGGAGGATGTCAAAGAGCGTATCCTGGAATACCTGGCCGTTCGGAAACTTCGCCAGGAAAGAAAAGAGAGCCTGGCCGGAGACAGTATTAAAGATCTCATTCGTCTACCCCGAGAAGGTGTAATCCTTTGTTTTATTGGTCCACCCGGGGTCGGTAAAACTTCGCTGGGAAAATCCATAAGCCGGGCTTTAGGCCGTAAATTTACCCGAATTTCCCTGGGGGGTGTGCGTGATGAGGCTGAAATACGCGGTCACAGGAGAACCTATATAGGTGCAATGCCTGGCAGGATTTTACAGGCTATGCGGCGCGTTGAATCCCTCAATCCAGTCTTCATGCTTGATGAAATTGACAAATTGAGTTTTGACTTTCACGGGGATCCTGCCTCAGCCCTCCTCGAGGTTTTAGACCCTGAACAAAATTCAGAATTCCGTGACAATTACCTTGAAGTTGCCTTTGACCTTTCTCAGGTAATTTTTGTAACAACAGCAAACCAACAGGAAACAATTCCTGCTCCCCTGTTGGACAGAATGGAAGTAATTCATATCGCTGGATACACAGAAAATGAAAAGTTGAAAATCGCCCAACGATATTTAATTCCCAGGCAGCTTGCAGAAAATGGCCTGCTGACAGGTGAAGTTGATTTTTCCGAAGAAGCCATCAACACCGTTATTCGGAGTTATACACGTGAAGCCGGTGTCCGCAATCTGGAGCGAAAAATTGGATCTGTTCTGAGAAAGATTGTTACCAGGGTGGCTGAAGAAAAACAGGATAAATACCAGATCACATCCGATAATGTGAAGAAAAGCCTCGGGAAACCAATTATTCTGGAAAATGATGAGGTTGCCATTCGAACAGCAGTACCGGGAGTAGCCACGAGATTAGCCTGGACACCTGTCGGCGGCGATATCCTTTTCATCGAAGCCACCAGGATGCAGGGTAACAAAGGATTTCAAATAACCGGTTCAATCGGTAAAGTAATGCAGGAATCAGCACAAACCGCATTATCACTGGTGCGGTCCCGTGCAGAAAAGCTGGGCATTGATCCAAATTTTTACGATAAGTCGGACCTTCATTTACACATTCCCGCTGGAGCTCAACCTAAGGATGGGCCATCTGCAGGAGTGACTATTGTTACCGCCCTGGTATCGCTGCTTATGGACAAGAAGATCGCTTCCAATGTTGCCATGACAGGGGAAATTTCATTAAAAGGTCAGGTTCTCCCAGTTGGGGGAATTAAGGAAAAGATTCTGGCAGCCCACAGGGCTAAATTAACCAAAGTGATTCTACCCAGGCAAAACCAGATTGACATTGAAGAAATTCCTGAAGAAATTCAAAAATCATTAAATTTTGTCCTGGTGGATACAATTGATGAAGTGCTTGACAACGCCTTCTAACCGTAGATATGCTCCATTCGTTGGTTATAGAACATTTTAGTCATGTTCTAAAGCCTGGGTTAATGAATCCCTATAATTAATTTCCAGGTAAGGTATTTTATAATTGAGTGCCAGTTGAAGATTGTCTGCTGAGGGAAAGGGTGGGTCACAAAAACCTTTTGGATTGATATAGACAACAATCGGTTTTACATCTCTTTTTATGAGAGTATCCAGGGAGATAACCAGTGATGGACTGGTTGTGGAGGTAACCAAAACAACTGTACTGCCTTTCGGCAGATTACCTGCCTGCGCCATCACCAGGCCGTGTAAAGGACTCATTCCTTGCGGCATTACCAGGGCGAGAGTTTCCAGGATTTTTCCAAGCTGCCTATCGCCTTTTTCAGCAGGAAGGATAATTGGCTTTTGAGCAATACATCCAAAACCGAGTGTCTGTCCGCTCCTGATATAATAACTTGCAATAGAAGCAGCGGCGCTGACGCAATATTCAAAGGTAGATCTTGGTAAAGAATAATCAAATCTGTTTTTCCAGATCCAGAACTGGTCTACTACATCTGCAGCAGCCTCCTTTGAATAACCCGCCTGGTGTTCCTTTTTTTCTCCATCCAGGAAGATCCATACATCAGCCATCGGTTCCTGGTCAAATTCTTTGACCATATAAATGTTCTTTTTTGCAGTAAGCGGCCAATGGATTCTATTAAGTGGATCTCCGGGAAAATACTCTCTCACTCCTGATGCATGGGGTGTCACCTCCGTAGTTCGAACCCTTTTCGATTTTCCGCCGGGCAGAATACCCCTTTGATAAGGAAAACTACGAATATTCACCAGGTAAGGAAGTACCAGTAAGTTTTGATGGTTGGGTATTACTTTCCGGAAGGAATAAAGACCAAACGGATCTCCTGATTGAATCACGGTTGGACCAAGCATAAACTGACCCCGAGATTTTAATACCGAATATACGGAATAGAAACGTTGTTCTTTCGGAGTAATCCAGGCTAATACCTTTGAACCACCTACACCCTCCAATTGGGAATAGTCCAAAACCTCCAACCATGGACGGATGAATTTATAATTGTTGATTATCTCAAATCGTTGTTCCAGAACCTGGCCAAGTTGTTTACGTTCTTCACGGACGAAGCGGTTGATAGAGATCCCTCTCACTGAAAAGAAAGCCCAAAACCCGCCGAAAACCAGGACTAGGGGAAATAAATAAAGCAGGCGGAATAAATCATTTATTCCGCCTCTGGTGATCAATAAACCTATTAAAATTAATGAGTACAGGAATAGGGTGACAAAAAATGGTTTTCGTAAAATCATAAGCCATCAGCGAACATTAAAGTCGCCTCCTGGAACCGGCAAGGAATTTAGAACCTCCTCAATGATCTGGTAAGAGCTGATATTCTTCAACCTGGCAGAAGGATCAAGGACAATCCGATGAGAGAGGATCGGAATTGCCAGAATTTTGATATCATCCGGTAGGACAAAGTCCCGCCCATTAATCGCTGCCCGTGCCTGCCCGGCCCGGTATAACGCCAGGCTGCCCCTGGGGCTGGAACCCAGGAACACATCTGCGCTGCTTCGGGTAGCGTGTGTGAGATCAACGATATAGCGCATAACCCTATCAGACACGTATACATCTTTAATCATCCTTTGAGCCTTCAATACTTCCTCCTCACCTACAATTGTATTGAGTGCAGTAATTGGATGATTTAGCCTCTGAATCTCGAGAATCTTGATTTCTTCGTTCTTTTCAGGGTATCCTAGTTTTATGCGCAGAAGGAACCGGTCTAATTGCGCTTCTGGCAATGGAAATGTCCCTTCATATTCGATAGGGTTTTGTGTGCCAATTACCAGAAATGGGGAGGGCAGAAAATGGGTTTTGCCATCCACGCTTATTTGCCTTTCCTCCATAGCCTCCAGCAAGGCAGATTGTGTTTTTGGTGTAGCCCTGTTGATCTCATCAACCAGGATAATTTGGGCCATAATTGGTCCTGGCCGGAACTCAAATTGCATGGTCTTCTGGTTATAAATGGAAACTCCGGTGATATCGCTTGGCAACATATCGGGGGTAAATTGAATTCTACTGAATGTGCAACCTAAGGATTTTGCCAGACTCCTGGCAAGCATGGTTTTACCAACGCCTGGAACATCTTCAATAAGAATATGCCCCTGGCACAGGAGGGCGATCACTACCTGTTCAATTGTTGTTCTTTTTCCGATGATGACACGCTCTAAATTCTGGATTAATTTTTGTGAAAATTCCTCAATTGGTGTCATAAAATTCGTCATATTTTCCTCTAATTAATAGTTTCCAGAATTAATTGTAACGCATATGTCCTTGTTGGAAAAAATCTCATGAAAGATGCTCGAGTTAAAAAAAGGATTATTTCCGGGGTATGATATGATATATATTAGTAAATAATTAACTTGTTGATTCCCTTCTACCAATATAAATATCCGGAAAAACTATGAACCAAGCCGCCTTGCTGTATAATCTCCAATTATTGGATACACGAATAGCGTCAATCTCCCAAAAGTTAAAAAAAATTGAAACTTTAATCAATGAGGATCAACTTGTTCAAAATGCAAAAATTGAACTCGAATTGGCTGAAAGCCAACTTCTAACAGCCAATAAATCCCTGCTTGAGATTGAAGACAAAGTTAAAACCTTGCAAATAAAAATTGAGCAAAGCACTTCTTCTCTCTACAGCGGATCGGTTAAGAATCCCAAGGAGCTACAGGATTTGCAAAGTGAATTGATCTCACTAAAACATCGCATTTCCACATTAGAAGATCTTCAGTTGGATTGTATGATGCTCGTAGAAGGGTATAGCACGGAAAGGGATTTAAAGGAAAAAAATCATAACATCTCTATTGCAGAAAATTCCGAGCAGAAAGCCCGCTTGCGAGGTGAAGCAGACCAGCTAAAGAAAAATTTGGATAACCTATTTATTGAGAGACAGGCTGTATCCGGATCTATCAGCCAGGAAAATTTATTAATATATGACGCTTTAAGGCTCAAAAAAAGGGGGGTTGCGGTTGCAAAAAATGAAGATACATCCTGTTCAGCATGCGGGTCGATTCTCAGACCCTCAGAAATTCAAACCACCCGGTCTTCTAACAGCCTGACATTTTGCTCTACTTGCGGAAGAATCATCTTTTCTGAATAAAAGTGAACAATCCGAGAAAATAAATCTTGACATGAATTGTGTTTGTTAAGAAATAATTTTTAAAATAATTTATACAGGAAATTAATCAACAAAGATTTTATTACCTGGATGATGAGAATTAACACGACCGGGCTGAAATCCATCATACCAACCGGGGGGAGATATTTCCGGATCGGTTTCAGCATTGGATCCACAACTTGATCTATGCGTTGCCTCACAGGGTGATAAATATCCATGAAATACGAAAGCACCACCTTTATTACAACCAAAAATATCAGTATATTTGCCAGCATTGATACAAATGATATTAAAATCTCCATAAGATTATATGCCTCCAAATGATTTCAATTCGATAATGCAAGAATCGCTCCGAATCTGCCGGTTATTCCATTTTCTTCCCTGTGAGAATACCAATCCTCCAAATTACACGCAGTACAAATGCCTGCAACCTCAATTTGTTTCACCCCAGCATTTTGCAGGACCAACTCATTAGCACTCCACAGATCAAAATACAATTTATTAGAATTCTCTTTCAGGATTGATGAGGATTCGCTGCCAAATGCCATCTTGACCTGATTAGCAACATCCTGTTTGATTTCGTAATGCCTTACACAGATAGACGGTCCAATCCCTGCAAGGATATCTTGAGGATTGCATTCAAATTGCTCCTCCATTGCCTGTACAGTGATGGAAGCAATTTTTCTAACTGTTCCTTCCCACCCAGCATGGACCATTCCCACAACTCGCCTTACCGGATCATATAAAAAAACCGGCACACAATCTGCAAAACGCATGAATAATGTAACCTGGGGATTATTGGTAATGATCGCATCTGCTTTGACAGGGTCATTTTCCAGACCACGGGCTTTTTCAACTGTAATTACGATGTCACTATGCACCTGCCATACATCAAAAAGTGAATCAACCCGCAAGTTGATTGAATCGAATAGCAACCTCCTATTTTCTATAATATTTTTGATATCGTCACCTACGGTGCCGCCAAGATTAAGCGACTTCCATGGATGCGGGCTTACCCCCCCGTGCCTTGTAAACACTCCCTGTTTTATTTGATTAACCGGAAAGGAATCAAATTTGTAAAACCGTAGTTTGTGAGAATTGGAAAAACTCATTTCATTAGTACCCAGAATCAGTCCTGAATTTCCCTTTTTGGGGATCCGGCTGAATATTTGTTCTTTACGATCTGTGAAGTCTCATTCATACTCTCTTCTATAAGAGGGAACATATACCATCCTGTACAAAAACCAAATAACACTCCAGTTATCGTCCTGAGGATTGGGGTGCTCTCACGAATGATTGGTAAAAATGGAATTAAACCGGAAGCCAGGCTGGGTAGTTGGGAAATTCCATCCAATCCTATTGGTATTAAACCTACAGCAATCCAGAGATACCATGGAAGACCCCTAATTCTTCTCCCAGAAAGCGCAAATACAATTGCAAATAGGAGTAATGCAACGTAAATTGCGATGTCTCTCTCACATAAAGCAACTTTATATCCCATGGTTTCATTGCCGATAAAATTGCGAGCACCCAGGAGGTCTATTTTGGCTTGATTTGTATATACCTCATAAGGCAAAAGGTCGTCTACATGGGCAATTTCCAGAGGATAGACCGGTTGCTCTCCGAAAAGAAACCAGGAACGAAACGCAAGCTGGTGACAGAGAGGACTATATAACATATAAATTATTCTTGCCGGAGTCTGCATTCCGGCTTTCATCAAAACTGGTGCAATAAATGGAGCTCCCACATAAAGCAAAATAATCAGAATAAAAACAAGCATGTAATTCTGGCTGATCCAGAGTGTAAACCTGTCTGAACCCGTGGCAGGCTTATCTTGCAAGCCAAGACCAAGATTATCCTTTCGTTTATCCTCATCCTGTTGCGTTTTGAGGTTATTCACAAATATTTTTCCAATCTCGACAAAAATTCGGATCATGAGAAATCACAAATAAGTAAAAAACATCCAGGACTTGCGCTGGAACAAATACAATAAATTTATATGGGAGGATTAACATTTATAGTTTACAATCCAAAATCAACAAATAAACCAAATCGGGCAAGCTGCTCGAAAATCCCTAAAAAGAGCATTCCTCCTACGATAATCAGCAGCACACCCATTCCAATTTGTATGCTGTGGATCGCTGTTTTATGTTTTCGAAGAATGTGGGTGACCCAGCCAATTCCCAGAGCTGCCAGTAAAAATGGAATGGCCATCCCAAGGGAGTAGCTTGAAAGCAGAAAAAAACCGCGCGTTATGGAACCCTGGTTCAGGGCAATTGTCAAAATAGCCCCTAAAACCGGACCGACACACGGAGACCATCCCGCAGAGAAAAATATGCCCATCATAAACGATGCAAACATGGTGCGGCGTTCGTCCATTCTGGAATTTGGGCGAAGCTCATAATCCAGGTAGGAAATTCTTAATATCCCTGTCATATGCAGACCAAACAAAATAATTATTACACCTCCAAATTTTGCAATATATGGACGCAGATCATACAATATTCCCCCAAGGACTGAAACCGCAACACCAAGTGCAATAAAAATCAGGCTGAAACCGGCCACAAATGCAATTCCGTGCATAAAAGTATTCATCCGGTTGGTCAAGGCTGAATCATCTCCAATTGCAACCGCCCGGGCACCCAGATAACTGATATATGCTGGTACCAGTGAGAATACACAGGGAGATAAAAAGGAAGCTAATCCAGCCAGGAAAGCTAAACCGAAAGTAATTTCCAAGTTAAGCGAATCCTCCGCCAGAATCAGACTTGGATAACATCAATAATGGTTGCCCCAGGTCCAGAAATCTGGACATCACCTGGATAATAAGGAACCTGCGGTTGAGTCCAACGGAAAATCCATTTTGCATCCTCTGGAGCGGTGTTCACACATCCATGAGATCGTGCAACGCCAAAATCATTATGCCAGAAGGTTGAGTGAATTGAAGCGCCATCCGGATCGAAAAGGAATGACCAGCCAATTCCCGGTGTATCCCAACCTGCACCAGTTGCACCTCCTGACATGTGGATCGAAAGAGTTTTTCTCCAGGGAGTGTGTGTTCCCGGCGGGGTTGACCATTTCTCTACCAATTCGCCTTCCGAATTGAATTTTGAACCGGAGGATATTAAGCAAAAATAGACTTCACGATTACCTTCATAGCAGGATAATGTCTGATAATCTAGATTAACGACAATTCGCTTATCCTCAACATCGGGATTTATTGGGGCAATTTCATCCTCAGTAATCTGCCGGAATGCCTCCGCTGGAGCCAGAAAGACATCTCCATATGTGCCGTGTAATTCAATTAATCGATAGATTGCTTTCCCCTGGGCATCCGTACGCACATCATCAGCCCATAATATCTGGCTGTAATATAAACGCGGATTAGCAACCTCTTTCAACCATGGGGATCTGGGCGGGGGATTATCCAGCACAAAATCTACATAAGGAACAGTGACTTCAACCCACATCCCCTTTGTATCACCATATTGGGGTAGATTCATGACCGGTTGATTCGGGATATTCATCACAGGTTGTACATTCGGGGCGTAGACATATCCGTTTGGAGTCTCAACCCAGCGCCTGCTTACGGATGCATAATCACCAACTACTTCGCGAATCCATACAAATACGTCATCTTCATAAAGCCGCCCAAGATCCTGTCCATCAGTTGAGGGTTTTGATCGTAAAGTTACCCATCCACCAGTACAGTTGCGACCCAATTTCTGACCCTGGGGCCATTCCCCGGTTTGATAGGTCTGGATTTTTGGAACAGCTGGAATAGCTAAAGCTCCAATTCCAACCACACTTTTTTGAATAAAACCTCTGCGAGTCAACATAGCGGATTACCTTAATTTCTCCCAATAAATAGTCCTGTAAATTTTACCAAACATATCCGATAATAAATTCGGATTGGAACGGCTAATTATAACCGGATCGACTTATAGTTTTCGAAGGGAATATTATCCTTAGTTCTGGGAATAGTAAAAGGAATGTATTTAACAATAAATCAATCATTTGGAATGCCTACCGGTATTTTTTTACCTGAATTGTTGGGAATATTGTTTTTGGAAAATCCGAAAAATCACCAT
>Ga0209254_10004415_pt1 | contig 12877 bp, 11 predicted proteins | sample FrelakmetDIP11DI_FD_187148 | JGI IMG/M metagenome (GOLD analysis project Ga0209254, IMG submission 187148) | Freshwater lake sediment microbial communities from the University of Notre Dame, USA, for methane emissions studies - DIP11 DI (SPAdes)... | ecosystem: Environmental > Aquatic >...
CCTGATGGTGCGCGACCGCCACTTCGACGAGCAAGGCCTCGCGAGCGGAACGCCGGGCGAGTGGCGCGCGCTGCCCGAGGGCATCGAAGGCTACGCGCCGGTTGCAGGCGAGCAGCACGTGGTGCGGGTCAAGCGTTTCGAACAGGCCGGGGCCGCGGGTGGTGCACCGACGGAACACTTCGTGCTCGACCTGGTCATCGAGACGCGAACCGTTCAATGAGACGGATCGGCGCCCTGCCCGGTGGGCGCTGACGACTCCGCTCGGTCGTTGCGTTGTCCACGGGCGCTGTCGATCCACGCCAGCGCCCGTGCGTCCAGGTAGTCGTAAAACGGATTGTGCCGCAGGCGCAGCAGCCATTCGGCGGGCAGCACCAGCGTGCCCCGCTCGCCCTGGATCGCCATCTGTCCCAGGAAGAGCACGTCCTGGTTGCCGGGCGGCCGCTGACCGTACAACGGGTCGTCGGGCGGGATCGGCAGAGCCACGTGGGACAAGGAAATCGTGCCGGCTGGCCACGCCATGTGCAGCGGTTCCGTCTGCGACACTGCGGCCGAGAACGGCGCCTGGTGGCGGGCGACGACCGCGGCACTCTCGTCGTTCTCGTTGGTCACCAGCGTCACGGCGAACGGCAGCCGGTTGTCGCCCATCACCCGATTGGTCAACGCCCGCTGGTCGGAAACCAGCAGCATGGACTTGGCGGCTTCGCGGTTGACGTCAAACAGCACGAGTTCGTGCCGGTGGGGATCGAGCAGACCGAGCAGCCGCGCGACCACCGCGTCGGTCGACACCGTCGAGTCCGCGTTTGATTTGAACACCAGGATCGGTGGCAACTCGCCCGCCCGCTGCGCGCGCGCTCGGGTCGCGATGCGACCGGACACGGATCGCGTCAGCCTATGCACCTGTTCGCCCGCATTGGTCGTGAAGGAATTGTATTTGTAGGGGTCGAATTCCGGCTCGACGTTGAGCCAGGCCAGGTTGCCCAGTCCGGGCAGAATGGAAAGCCGGCGCTTCCAACCGGCCGCGGCTGCCGCCGCGTGGATGCCGATGGCCGGCGAAACCAGGACCAGGCTGGCCGGCACGGGCCCGGTCCGGCCGTCGAGCGCATTGAGCGTGAAGTCCAGGGCGAGCGGCGCACCGGTCGAATAACCGACGATGTGGATCGGCTGCTTGCCGGTTTTCTGCGCGAGATGCTCGGCAGCCATTTGCGTCGCGGCGGCCATGTCCTCCCAGCGGACATTGAGCAGACCCGATGGCGCGGTGCCGTGACCGGGAAGGCGCAGGCCGACGACCCAATAGTTGCGCCGGCTCAGTTCCTCGCCCAGCGCCCGCAGGCTGTACGGTGAATCCGACATCCCATGCAACAACAGCACGCCACCGACCGGCGCTGCGGCAGGAAATTCGAAGCTGCGGTTCCAGTTGGGTACGTGACGCTGCGGATCGCTGGCGCTGCCCTTGCTGTAACGCATGAGCGCCATGCCGGGCCCGGTCTCGGTGCGCGCGTACACTTTCGTGTCGAGCTGCGCGAACAACCGGTCTTCCAACCGGAGGTAGTCTTCGAAGGTGCGAATTTCATCAGCCTTCGCCGCTCGATACTCCTCCGTCAGTGCCGCGGTGTGCCATGGATCAAGGGGCTGGCCGCTGCAACCCTGGAGCAGAACTGCTGCGCCCGACAGCACGCAAAGCGCACGCCATCCGCGATGAAGCAGCAGATGCCGGGCGAACGCCGCGAGGCGGCTCATGTCCACTCCGGCGGTCGGGCGGATCCGGTAGCGGGCAGCTGCGCAGGATCAAGCTGCGCTGCCTCGTACTGCGCCTGCTGCAGATGCCTCTGCACCAGCCCCGACAGGATCCGGAAGTCGAGATCGAGGGTCCGCTCGACGCGACGGGCGTTCTCTGGAGCCGTCTCCAGTCGCCGTCGGTCGCGCAAGGCGGGCCCTGCGAAGACCACCATGTTGCCGCCCCACCCGACTGTCACCGGAATGACGGGGTCGCCGAATACCTTGCGAATCCTCTCCACATGCATCGTGCTGTCCGACTCATGAGCGGCGAGGTTCATCACGAACACCCCACCGTCACCGAGTATGCGGCGTGAGTGCTCGATGAACTCAGGTTCTGCAATCGACCGTGATATTCCGTCGCGATCGTAGGCGTCGACGAGCAGCACATCCGGGAATTCCGCGGAGTCGACCAGGCCTGCGACATGGCGGGCACCGTCGCCGTGGATGACACGCAGGTCGGTGCCATCCGGAGGAATCCTGAAATGCGACCGCAGTGCGATGACGTCCGCATCGATCTCGACGACCGTGACGTGCGTCGACGGCAGGTGGCGACTGCAGAACTTGACCAGCGACCCACCACCGAGCCCGATCATCAGTATGCGTCGTGGCTCCGGACAGAACAGCAGGAACGCCATCATCTTGCGCGTGTAGTCATTGACGAGTGCGTCGGGATCGTCGATCCGCATCTCGCTCTGCACGCTGCCATCGATCGTGAAGCACATCACGCGGCGCTTGCCGTCTTCGACCAGGAAGGGCTTGTCATACGTGCCCGCGAGCAAGCGCTGGCACAATACCGCCGATGCAGCTGCAGACGGCTCCAGCACTCGCACCAGCGTACCAGGGTCGAGCGTGAGCCCGCCCAGCGACAGCAGATCCTCGTCTTTGCGGGCCATCGATCCGCAACCGTCTGCGGGCGACTCAGCCACGCGCAATCGTGTCTTGCGCCGTCGCTGCGGCAACCGATCGAACCTGCGGGTCATCAGCTTCTCTTGCCGGCCCGCCGAGGGCATAGGAGTGTGATTATGATGCAATGCGCACTGGAGTCGAGTGCGCCACGGCGTCCCCCTATTACAATGAGCAGTTCCAGGAGGAAAGACATGCCCAGGATCGATCTGCAGGCAGCCCCGTCAGGATCGGGATCCAGCTACCCGGCGCCGTTCGATCAACCCTGTCGCGGCCGCAGCTGGCACCGACTTGGAGTCGCAGCCGGACTGACGCACCTTGGCGTGAATCTCGTGCGACTGACCCCGGGCGCCTGGTCGAGCCAACGACACTGGCACACGCACGAGGACGAGTTCGTCTACGTGCTGTCGGGCGAACTCGTGCTGGTGACCGACGACGGCGAGGAAGTGCTGGTCACCGGTGACAGCGCCGGTTTTCCTGCCGGAATGCGCAACGGACACTGTCTGCAGAACCGCTCGACCCAGGACGCGACGTTCCTGGTCGCCGGCAATCGCAGTCACGAGGACGGCGGCGAATACTCCGACATCGACATGGCATTCAAGCCGGGTCGCTACACCGGTGGCGGCGGCTATTGCCACAAGGACGGGCGTCCTTACTGAGTGGCGCCGGTCAATCAGGCAACGGGTGAGCGAGATCAAAATTGAACGGAGTGACCAGTGGCCGCGTCACGATGCCGGGCGGCGCGGCGCAGACGATGGGAATTGCGTTGATGACCGTGCCGGCCACGGCGATCTGCTCGGCCGACGTCGGTGACGTGTCCCCTGCCCGCTTTTCCAGGTCGAGCGCGATGCGCACACCAGGCTGACCTTGCACGTGGATGCGCCACAGCGGCGGGTGCGGGTCGTCGAGGTGCGCCGTCTCCATGTACCAGTGTATGGACATGGTGAGTCGCGGCGAGCCCTGCACGATTCCGTGCCACCGCCAGTTGAAGTGGCTGACGCGCCCTTTCGGGATCACCCCGGCTCCGGTCTGCAGATCGCTCGATGCCGGAAAGACCCGGTGCTCGGTGTCCACGCGCTCGAGCGGCATGTGCAATCGCTCTGCCATGGTCGACAGCACTTCCGCATACATCCCGTTGAGCGACGACGACGGGCCCCAGGCCGGATCGTTCGGGTCGACTGCGTTCGGTTCCGCGCCGAAGCCGAGAATATTGAAGACGTAATCCGGGCTGCGGACCCCGCGGCAATCCACGCTCTCGATGACTTCGATGTGATCGACTTCCGTGCACACACCCGTCGCGACGACCGCGAGCTGCTCACCGGCATAGCCGGGATTCAGGCCCGCGCCGAGCAGCGACGTCCCGCCTTGCCGGCATGCAGTCTCCAGCGCCGCCACGCGCTCGCCGCTCCAATGCTGCGGCCGGCTGTAGCCGTTGATGCTGATGACGTTCTTGCCCGCCGCCAGCAGACGCAGGATGTCCGCATCGTGCGAACCGTACGGCGGTGCGAGCCGCGCGGCATGAATGACGACGTCGGCGTCCAGTGCGAGGATCTCATCGACGTTGCGCGTGGCGAGGACACCGGTGGGTTCGCGTCGCGCGATGGCTCCGGCGTCCTTGCCTGCCTTGTCGGCGCCATAGACGTAGACGCCGACGAGTTCCATCGCCGGATGATCGATCACCGCGCGCAGGCAGTTTTTTCCCATGCCGCCGGTGGCCCACTGCACCACCTTGTACTTCTTCATGTTCGCCCCGTGTGACTGCGGCCATGTGAGCGCACCGCTCTCTTCGTGTCGAGCGGCGACAGCGACGCAAGGAACACGCGGTCGGTCTGCCGCTCCGACCCGACTGCGTAGTGAGTGAAACCGATCTCGTCGAATCCAGCCTTGCGATAGAAAGCCATGGCACGCGCGTTGCGCTCCCAGACACCGAGCCACGCATACCGGCCGCCGAGCTCTCGCGCCGCGTCGAGGGCGCGTTCCATGAGTCGCAACGTCAAGCCGGTCCCGCGCACCGACCGGTCGGCGTAGAACCGCTGCAGTTCGACCGCCTCGGACATCGCAACGCAGGACGGCGGCGCTTCGTTCAGACGGACTTGCGCATAGGCGACGATCCGTGCGTCGTGCAGCGCCAGCAGCGTGATTACCGTCGGGTCTGCGAGTTCATGCGCCTGCAGATCAGCCCGATAGGTCGCGGCGACGTGGGCCCGCAGGTCGTCCGTGCTGGTGTCGTCACCACAGGCTTCGGCAAACGTTCGAGCGGCAAACGCTGCAAGCGCTGCGGCGTCGCTGGCAACGCCGCGCCGGATCACCACCTCGGGTACCGCTCGTGTCGACAAGATCCCTTCCTGCGCCGCGCTCAGGTTGCCGGCGCGGACTCGCGAGCACGCTTTGCGCGCTCGTAGTCGCGGAGCGCTTCTGCGGCCGCCTTCTCGTTACCTGAGGCCTTGTACGCCCAATGGAGCACGTCGAACGGACCTTCGTACAGCCCGGGTGGATGCCGGAAGCCGATGCGCTCGAACTGCGCACCACGGCCCCTGAACAGCCCGTTGGCGATCGCCATGTTCGACCAGGCCACGGCATCGTCGTAGCGCCTGGCCTTGTATGCAGCGAATCCCGCGAGCCACGCGAGTTCGGCCGTGGCGGGACGAATGGCAAGGCCCGCCGCACAGAACTGCACGGCGTCGAGCCAGCGCAGCAGGCTGCAACAGCATTCGGCAGCGCCATAACACGCCCACGCCCCCTCCTCTTCCCAGCCGCGCAGTTCGGCACAGGTCCGGAACGCATCGATCGCCGCCGCGAACTCGCCGAGGTGCTTGTGCGAGGCGCCGAGGTAGTAGAACCACCGCGCCTGCTTCGCATGCTGCTTCGTGTAGCGCTTGAGAATCGCCACGTCGCGCTCGAACTTGCGACGGATGCTTGCGGGGTCCTTCGGCAGCTCGTGGAAGCGGACACCGCGCAGGCTGAGTGTCCCGGCGGTGGTGCGTCCCATGAGGCATTCGTGCGTCGGGCCTTCCCATCGCACCTTCGCCGGCAGGCGCACGATGCGTTCTTTCGAGTAGCTGCCGACGTCGTCGACCACCATGCAGACCTGCGCCTGCGTCCGTGCCAGGGCGCGAGCCAGGTCGAAGTCCCGGTCGAACAGCAGGCGCTCGTCCGTGTCGAGCGTGACGGCCCAGGTTGCGCCGGCTTCCGCCGCGGCCTCGAGTGCGAAATTTCTCGCCGCGGCGAAATCGTCCTTCCACGGAAACTCGCGCAACAGCAGTTTGTCGCCCGCCACCCGGCGCGCAACGTCGATAGTGTCGTCCTTCGCCCCAGTGTCGATCACGATGCAACGGTCGACCTGCTGCAGCACGGAAGCCAGCGCGTCGCCGATGATGTCGGCATTGCTGCCCGTCAGCGTCGTGGCAACGATCACGTCTGCATGTCGACGACGAAGCGGTAACGCACGTCGCCCTTTTCCATGCGCTCGAACGCCTCGTTGATCCGCGGCAACGTGGTCATCTCGCAGTCGGCGACGATGCCCTTCGCCGCACAGAAGTCGAGCAGCTCCTGGGTCTCGGCAATGCCGCCGATCGCCGAACCCGACAGCGTCTTGCGCCCGCCGATGAGCAGGCGGCTGCTGAACGCCGGAATCGTGTCGATGACGCCGACCAGCACCAGTGCCCCGTGGGTGCGGACGAGCCGCAGGTACGGATCGAGCTCGTGCACCACTGGAATCGTGTCGAGGACGAAATCGAACGTGCCGGTCGCGCGCTTCATCGCGTCGGGGTCGGACGCAAGCAGCACGTGATGCGCGCCAAGCACTTTCGCCTCGTCGGCCTTGGCCGCAGAACGCGTGAGCACCGTCACTTCAGCACCCATGGCGTGCGCCAGTTTCACGCCCATGTGACCGAGACCGCCGAGGCCCGCCACCGCCACCTTCGAACCCGGCCCCACCCGCCAGTGCCTGAGCGGCGAATAGGTGGTGATGCCGGCGCAGAGCAGCGGCGCCGCACGCGCAGGGTCGAGTCCGTCGGGCATCCGCAGCACGAACTCGTCGCGCACGACGATGTGCGAAGAATAGCCGCCGTACGTGATTTCACCGCTCTGGCGATCCTTGCCGTTGTAGGTGAGCGTGGCGCCCTTCTGGCAGAACACTTCGCGGCCCGCCTTGCATTCGCTGCATTCCCTGCAGCTGTCAACCAGGCAGCCGACCGCGACCCAGTCGCCCGCCTTGTAGCGCTTCACCGCGGGGCCAAAGGCTGCAACCTGCCCGACGATTTCGTGACCAGGGACGCAGGGATAGACCGTGTTGCGCCAGTCGTTGCGTGCCTGGTGCAGGTCCGAGTGGCAGACGCCGCAGTAGCGGATGTCGATCCGCACGTCGTTGTCGCGCAGCGCCCGCCGCGTAAAGGCATGAGGAGCCAGCGGGCTATGGGCATCGGCTGCGGCATAACCGCGGCAAGGAGTCGATTCAGGGGTAGCCTTCGTCATTTGTGGTCCTGCGGGGCGTGAGCGGGGCTCGAGCCGGGTACTCCAGGATCGAGCGTTGGATCGCGGCCATTTCTTTCGATTATAGACAGGTGCACGGTAGAGACCTGCAGCGCAGGGTGTGGCCGACGCCGCTGCGTTAGGATTTCAACTCTGCCCACCCTGATGGATTCCGCATGAACCTGCTGCGCCGATCGCTGCTAGTCGTCTGCACCGCGCTGCTGGCCGCCTGTGCGGGCAACCCCCTGCCGGGACAGGCCACCGCACCCAGGCCCGCGGCGACGGGATTGGGCGGCACCGTCGCGATGCCGGACTCGTTCAGCGCCGACGTCGCTGCGCGCATCCTGTCAGCCGGGGGCAATGCCGTTGACGCAGCCGTGGCGGGCGCCCTGGTTCTGGCCGTGACCTACCCGGAAGCCGGCAACCTTGGCGGAGGGGGCTTCATGCTGACTTACGTCGATGGCGCCGCGCAGTTCCTCGACTACCGCGAGACGGCGCCCGCGGCCGCGACGCGCGACATGTACCTCGATGCCAGGGGTGAGGTGATCGAAGGCTTGAGCCTGACGGGACATCGCGCCGTTGGTGTGCCCGGCACCGTCGCGGGGCTCTGGGAAGCGCATCAGCGCTACGGACGGCTGCCGTGGCACGAGGTGATCGAGCCCGCGGTGCAGCTCGCGCAGGGTGGGTTCCAGGTTCCACCCCTGCTGGCTGAGCGGGCCACGGCAGAACAGCCGCGCTTCGAGCGCACCAACTTCGCGCAGTATTTTGACGGACTGCGCACTGGCGCCTGGTTCCGGCAGCCAGAACTCGCCGCGACGCTCGTTCGAATCCGGGACTCCGGCCCAGGCGGCTTCTACGAGGGTGAGACGGCGGACCTGATCGTCCGTGAGATGCAGCGCGGTGGCGGATTGATCACGCTGCACGACCTGAGCACCTACCGCGCCGTTTGGCGTGTGCCGCTGCGCAGCACGTGGCGCGACCAGACACTGTTGTCGTCGCCGCCGCCGAGTTCGGGCGGTTTCGCCCTGCTGCAGTTCCTGGGAATGAAGGACGCGCGAGCCGTCGACTTCGAGGGCATGGCGCACAATTCGCCTCAGTACGTGCATCTCGTGGCCGAGATCGCCAAGCGCGTGTACGCAGACCGCGCCGAATATGCGGGCGACCCCGCATTCGTCGACGTGCCGGTCGCCCGGCTGGTGGATCCGTCCTACCTCCGCGAACGCGCGGCAGGCGTGAACCCCAGCGCGATTTCGCCCGCGCAGAGCGTCGGTCCGGGGCTCGCCGAACCTCGTCACACGACCCACTTCTCGATCGTCGATCGCTGGGGTAATGCCGTCGCCAACACCTACACCTTGAACTCGGATTTCGGCAGCGGTGTGGTCGTTCCCGGCGCAGGCTTCCTGCTCAACAACGAGATGGACGATTTCAGCGCCAAGGCAGGTGTGCCGAACGCGTATGGACTGCTCGGCGGCGACGCGAACGCGATCCAGCCCGGCAAACGCATGCTGTCGTCGATGTCGCCGGCGATCCTGCTCGACCGCGACGGACGGGTCGCGATGGTCGTGGGCTCGATGGGCGGCTCGACCATCATCACCGGCGTGTTCCAGGTTCTGCTCGACGTCGTCGACTTCCACATGACCGCACAGCAGGCGGTATCTGCGCCGCGATTCCATCACCAGGGTGTGCCGATCGATCTGCTGACCTATGACGGCGCCTTCGCACCCGCCACCCTGGAGGCGCTGCGGCAGCGGGGATACACGGTGGAACCGCATGCATGGCCGCTCGGAGACGTGCAGCTCATCGTTCGCACTGAGGCAGGCTGGGATGCCGCGTCCGACCCACGCGGCCGCGGCGAGGTGCGCGTGTTGCCGTGAAACGTGAACCGTGCATCATCCTGCAATGACCAAACTGGATGTTTGTGCACGGTTGCGGATCTAATACATTGGCGTATATTCAGGCTCTAGACGGCTGATTCTCCACGGTTTTTACTTATCCTACCGATTCGTAGATTTTGGATTAACGATCAGGTCTAGTTGGCTGATAAATAATAGTTTTCTGGTGTCAGGGGCGTGCGATGACGGCACATTCGGACGACTTTCATGCGGCGCTGCAGGTGCTCGTTGGTACGGGCCCGGTGAAGCAGCGCCTGGTCGATGCCTACCGGCGCCACCTCGCGCTGCTGCGAGAGCAGGACTTGCCCGACGCGGTACGCGAGCGCTTCACCACGCTGCGTACAGCCATGCATGAAGCGCCTGCTGCCGGTGGCATGACTGCTCCCGAAGCCTCGGCCCGCAAGATGTCGGAAAAGGACGCAGCGGAACACGCAGCTGCGATACTGGAAATGTTCACGATACTGGCGGCGCTGGATGACAGCGAAAGCGCGCCACGCCTGCGCATCGTCGCGAACGGTGACGACGACACGCTCACCCATGACTTGTTCGACGTCCCCGCCTTCCTCAGTCGAGCTTGAATTCGATCATGTCGAAACGCGTCGTTTCTTCGTGGCGCGCCTCCCGCTTGATCGCGTCGACCAGCTGGCGCTGATCCCAGGGCACGACGTCGTCCGCCAGTTCCTGCACGGCAGGGGCAATAGTGTCCGTGCTGCCGAACGGCTCCAGCACGATGATCGGCTTGTCGTACGCCTTGGCGCAGTGCATCTGGAACTCGACCGAGTCCCGGTTCCTGCGGTATAGCGCGGCCGGCAGGATCATCACCTCGGCCTCGACGATCTGCTTGCGCCACGACTCACGCAACGCCTCCTTGTCGCCCGACGGACGTGCGTCCGGCGTGCTGGTGTTGCGATAGAAGAAATTGGGGCTGCTTTCGACGTACTCGAAAATCCTGTGGTAATCCTCGTCCTCCACCCATACGTGGCAGACGAAAAGCCGGATCGGGTTCTGCTGGGTGATGCTATTCACGGAGCCTCCATCGACAGCCTTGCTCCTGGACGAGCGGCAGTAGTCTAGCCTAGCGCATTCGGTTCCGGATCAGCGTCCAGACCCGTAGAATTGAGGTCTGATGCGCTTTCTGCTCTATAACATCCGCTACGCCACCGGTACCGGAGCCGCTTTCCACCTGCCGGTCCCGGGCGCCGGCTACCTCCGCAGCGACAAACGCGTGCTGGCCGGAATCACCCGCTTCATCAAGGGGCAGGATCCGGATATCGTGGGCCTGATCGAGATCGACACCGGCTCGATCCGCACCGGCAAGGTCAACCAGGCAGAAGTGATCGCCGATTCGCTCGGGCATTACTCCATCTACCAGTGCAAGTACGGCGCGAATTCGTTCAACACGTTCGTGCCGATCCTGAACAAGCAATCGAACGCCTTCCTGGCGGCACCGCGCGTCGAGGGGGAGCGTTTCCACTACTTCGACACCGGCATCAAGCGCCTGATCATCGAACTCGAACTCGACGATGTCTGCGTCTTCCTGGTCCACCTCTCGCTGAAGTTCCGGCACCGGCACGCGCAGTTGCGCCAGGTGTTCGAACTCGTGAAGCGCTCGGCCAAGCCGGTGATCGTCGCGGGCGACTTCAATACGTTCTGGGGCGAGCACGAAATGTCGCTGTTCATGGAAGCGAGCGGACTGCGCAGCGCCAACGTCGCGGGACTGCCGTCGTATCCCGCGCGCAAGCCGCGCATGGAACTCGACTTCATCCTGTACTCAAAGGGCATCGAGATCGACTCGTTCGTGATCCCCGAGGTCACGTTTTCCGACCACCGGCCGCTGGTCTGCGATTTCCACGTCACCGGCTGACCGCGGTCCGCGTGGTTCATGGAGGCTTGATGAACAACTCCGCGACTGCCTCGACAGCACGCCAGTGGACGCTCGAGATCGATGCGGATCGCGTCGCCTGGCTCACCTTCGACAAACCCGGCGCCAGCGCCAACTCGCTCTCGCGCGCCGCGATGGAAGAACTGGACGAGCGCCTGCGCGAGGCCGAGCAGCAGCGACCGGCCGGCCTGGTCATCCGTTCCGGCAAGAGCGGCTTCATCGCAGGTGCCGACGTGTCCGAGTTCGGCCAGGTGCGCGAGCCGTCCGCAGCGGTGCCATCGATCCGCGCGGCGCACGGCGTGCTGCAGCGGCTCGAAGACCTGCCTTTCCCCACCGTCGCTGCCATCAACGGCTACTGCCTCGGCGGCGGGCTCGAACTCGCGCTGGCCTGCCGTCACCGCGTCTGTGCCGACGATCCGAAGGTCACACTGGGCCTGCCGGAAGTGATGCTCGGCATTCATCCTGGGTTCGGCGGCACCGTACGCGCCGTGCGGCTGGTGGGCGTTGCGACGGCGATGGACCTGATGCTCACGGGCAAGAACCTGCGCCCGGACAAGGCGCTGCAGGCGGGACTGGTCGACGAGATCGTTCCGGCCGGACGGTTGCTTGACGCCGCGAAACTGCTGGCGCTGCACCCACGCACGCGACGCCAGGCCCCGTGGAGTCAGCGCCTGCTGAACCTGCCACTCGTACGCGGTCTGGTGGCCGGCAGGATCGAGAGCCAGGTTCGCCGGCGGGCGCGCCAGGAACACTACCCCGCGCCGTATGCGATCGTGGATCTCTGGCGCCGCCACGGCGCGAGTCCGCGCACGGGTTATGAAGCCGAAGCCCAGTCGGTCGCACGGCTCGTCTGCACCTCCACCTCACGCAACCTCGTGCGCGTGTTCTTCCTGCAGGAGAGGCTGAAGGGATTGGGCGGCAAGGAACTGCCAACGGGTGGCCACGTGCACGTCGTCGGCGCCGGCGTCATGGGCGGCGACATCGCTGCGTGGTGTGCGCTCCGCGGCTTTACCGTGACCCTGCAGGACCGCGGCGCCGAGTTCGTGCAGCCCGCACTCGATCGTGCGCGCGCCTTCTTCGAGAAGCGCAGCCGCATTCCCGGCAGGGCGGCCGAGCAGCTCGCGCGATTGCAGGCGGACGTGGCGGGCCACGGCGTCGAACGCGCTGACGTGGTGATCGAGGCCATCTACGAAGACGCCGCGGCGAAGCGCGAGCTGTACGCGCGCATCGAACCCCGGTTGAAACCCGGCGCACTCCTCGCCACCAACACGTCGAGCCTCATGCTCGAGCCACTTGCGGAAAGACTCGCCGGGCCGGGTCGGCTCGTCGGTCTGCACTTCTTCAACCCGGTCGCGCAGATGCCACTGGTCGAGGTGGTCGAGTCCGCTGCAACCGAGCCGCAGGCCCGTGCCGCCGCACTCGCCTTCACGCGAGCCATCGACAAGCTGCCGCTGCCTTGTCGCAGCGCTCCCGGTTTCCTGGTGAACCGGGTGTTGATGCCGTACATGACGGAGGCGATGCTCGCCGCAGGCGCAGGCGTGCCCCTCGCCACGATCGACGAGGTCGCCGTCAAGTTCGGCATGCCGATGGGTCCCATCGAACTCGCGGATATCGTCGGCCTCGACGTGTGCCTGCACGTCGGCCGCATCCTGTCGACGGCCTTCGGCGGACCTGCGCCTGACGCCGTGGCCCCGTTGGTCGCGGCGGGCAAGCTCGGCAGGAAGACCGGCCAGGGCCTCTATGAATGGCGCGACGGCAAGGCGGTAAAGCCGCCGGTCGACCCCGCTGCACGCGCACCCGACGACCTGGAAGATCGCCTCATGCTGGCAATGGCCAACGAAGCCATGGCGGTGCTGCGGGAAGGCGTGGTGGCGGACAGCGATCTCATCGATGCCGGAGTGATCTTCGGCTCGGGCTTCGCCCCGTTCCGTGGCGGGCCGTTGCGTTACGCGCG
>Ga0209254_10004416_pt1 | contig 12876 bp, 11 predicted proteins | sample FrelakmetDIP11DI_FD_187148 | JGI IMG/M metagenome (GOLD analysis project Ga0209254, IMG submission 187148) | Freshwater lake sediment microbial communities from the University of Notre Dame, USA, for methane emissions studies - DIP11 DI (SPAdes)... | ecosystem: Environmental > Aquatic >...
GAACGCCGCCCGTGACCGGACCCGCTGCGCCGCCCGCGCGCCTGTGCCGGGCCGCGCTCGCGGCGCTGCCATCCGGCGTTGCACGCCCCGCGGCGGGGAGCGGGCCGGTGCCGGTCGGCGTCGTGCACCTGGGCGTGGGCAACTTCTTCCGTGCCCATCAGGCGGTGGTGTTCGATGCGCTGATCGCGGGCGGCGACCGTCGCTGGGGCGTGTGCGGCGTCAGCCTGCAGCGCCCTGCGATGCGGGATGCGCTGGCCCCGCAGGACGGGCTGTACACGCTGATCGAGCGCGACGGCGGTCCGCCGCGGGCCGCGGTGATCGGCGCGCTGCAGTCGCTGCTGGTGGCTCCGGAGTCGCTGCGCGCGGTGGTGGCGCGGATCGCCGATCCCGGCGTTGCGCTGGTCACCCTGACGATCACCGAGAAGGGCTACGCGCAGGTCGGGCCGGCCTCGGCCGCCGGGCTGCTGGCGGCGGGCTTCGCGGCACGCCGGGCCGCGGGCCACGGGGCGCGGCCGGGGCACGGGCTGACCGTGCTCAGCTGCGACAACCTGTCGAACAACGGCCGGCGCCTGCGCGAGCGCGTGATGGCCGAGTCGCGGTCGATCGACCCCGCGCTCGGCGACTGGATCGATGCGCACGCGTCGTTTCCGGACGCGATGGTCGACCGCATCGTGCCCGCGACGACCGACGCCGACCGCGACGACGCGCAGCGGCTGCTGGGGTGCGCCGACGCCTGGCCGGTTTCGACCGAGCCGTTCACGCAGTGGGTGATCGAGGATCGGTTCGCCGGCCCGCGGCCCGACCTGGAGGCCGCCGGCGTGCAGCTGGTCGCCGACGTGTCGCCCTGGGAGGCCATGAAGCTGCGGCTGCTGAACGCCGCGCACTCGTCGCTCGCCTACCTGGGCGCGCCCACCGGGCTGGCGACCGTCGACGCCGCGCTCGCGCGCCCCGAGCTGCGTGCGTTCGTCGAGCGGCTGTGGCAGCAGGCGGCGCCGACGCTGCCCGCGGCGGTGCGCGGGCAGGCCGACGACTACACGCGCCGGCTGCTGCGGCGCTTCGCCAATCCGGCGCTCGGCCACCGGCTGCGCCAGATCGCGATCGACGGCTCGCAGAAGCTGCCGCAGCGGCTCGTGGCGACCCTGCGCGAGTGCCGCCGCCAGGGGCTGCCGTGCGATGCGCCGATCTGGGCCGTCGCCGCGTGGATCCGCTGGCTGGGCGGGCGCGACGAGGACGGCGGGCTGCACACGGTCGACGACCCGATGGCGGCCCGCCTGTCCCGACTGGCGGCCGCCGGCCCGGACGCGGCGGCGAGCGTCGCGGCGCTGCTGGCTGTCGACGAGGTCTTCGGGGACGACCTGCGACACGACCGGGTGGTCGTCGAAGGGCTCGCGGCGGCGCTGCGCGCGCTGCGCGAGCACGGGTCGCTCGGCGCGCTGTCGAGGGCCGCGGGGCCGCCCGGCGGCGCGCGCGTGGACGGGCCACGCCCGCCTCCACTATCATCGGCCGCCTGATCACACGAGGAGGGCGCAATGGGCAACAGGCTGGCAGGCAAGCGCGTGCTGGTGACGGCCGCCGGACAGGGGATCGGCCGCGCCAGTGCGCTGCTGATGGCGGCGGAGGGCGCGACGGTGATTGCGACCGACGTCAATCCCGCCCTGCTGGAGTCCTACCAGGGCGTGGCCAACGTCCAGGCGACGGTGCTCGACGTGCTGGAGGACGACGACGTCGCCCGCGTGGTCGGCGGCGGGCCCGCGCTGGACGTGCTGTTCAACTGCGCCGGCTACGTGCACCAGGGCACGATCTTCGAGTGCACCGATCGGGACTGGGACTTCAGCTTCAGCCTGAACGTGCGCGCGCAGTGGAAGACGATCGCGGCGGCCCTGCCGAAGATGATCGAGCGCGGCGGCGGCTCGATCATCAACATGGCCTCGATGTGCTCGAGCCTGAAGGGGTTCCCCAACCGCTTCGTGTACGGCGCCAGCAAGGCAGCCGTGATCGGGCTCACCAAGTCGATCGCCGCCGACTACGTCGCCCGGGGGATCCGCTGCAACTGCATCTGCCCGGGCACGGTCGACACGCCCAGCCTGCACGAGCGGATCAACGCGTTTCCCGATCCGGTCGAGGCCCGCAAGATGTTCGTGGCCCGCCAGCCGATGGGGCGGCTCGCCACCGCCGAGGAGATCGCGCCGATCGCGGTGTACCTCGCCAGCGACGAGTCGCGCTTCGCCACCGGGCAGCCGTTCATCGTCGACGGCGGCACGATGATCTGACCTGCCCTCGGACCGTCGCGCCCACCCCTTCGCTTCCCGCACCCATCCCTTCGCTTCCCGCACTCGATCCACTCCCACCCCCGAGCCCAAAGGACCTCAGACCATGAAACTCGTGCGTTACGGCAAACCCGGCAAGGAAAGACCCGGCCTGATCGACGCGACCGGCAAGCTGCGCGACCTGTCGGCGGTCGTGCCCGACATCGGCCCGGCGCAACTTTCGCCCAAGGTGCTGGCCCGGCTCGCCAAGCTCAAGGCCGACAAGCTGCCGGCGGTCCGCGGCACGCCCCGCATGGGCGTGCCGTTCAGCGGCTCGACCAAGTTCGTGGCCATCGGACTGAACTACTCCGACCACGCGGCCGAGACCAACAACCCGATCCCCAAGGAGCCGATCGTCTTCCACAAGACGCTGACCTGCATGCAGGGCGCGAACGACGACGTGATGCTGCCCAAGGGCTCCAAGAAGACCGACTGGGAATGCGAGCTGGGCATCGTGATCGGCACCGAGGCGCGCTACGTGTCGAAGAAGGACGCGCTGAACCACGTCGCCGGCTACGTCGTCGTCAACGACGTGTCCGAGCGCGAGTACCAGCTCGAGCGCGGCCCGACCTGGGACCGCGGCAAGGGCTGCGACACGTTCGGGCCGATCGGGCCGTGGCTGGTCACCGCCGACGAGGTGCCCGACCCGCAGCGGCTCGACATGTGGCTCGACGTCAACGGGCAGAAGCGCCAGCGCGGCAGCACGAAGACCATGATCTTCGACTGCGCGACGCTGGTGTCCTACGTTAGCCAGTTCATGACGCTCAAGCCGGGCGACATCATCACGACCGGCACGCCGCCCGGGGTCGGCTCGGGCATGAAGCCGGTCCCGCAGTTCCTGAAGGCGGGCGACGTGGTCACGCTGGGCATTGCCGGGCTGGGCGAGCAGCGCCAGAAGGTCGTCGCGTTCAAGGCGTGACGCGGGGCTTCACACAACTTTACCGGGCCGCCATCTTCGCTTGACGGGGGCTGCCTATCGTGTGCTCCACGGATGCGGCAACGGTTGTCGCATCGACCGACCGTCACAGTGGAGCCCACGATGAACACGCCCGACCGCCCTTCCTCTGCCGACCCCGATCCCGCGGCGCGCCCCCGCGCGCCGTCCGCAGCCGGCTCCGACGGCCGCCGGCGCGGCTTCTGGCAGCGCAGCCGCTGGCGCTTGGCGGGGGTCGCGGCTGCGGTCGCCGGCGCGCTCGCGCTGGGCGCGTGCTCGCACCACGGCCACGGCGGCTGGGGCGGGCCGGGCATGGCGGGGCAGGTCGACCCGGAGCGCGCGGCGCAGTTCACCGAGAAGATGGCCGACCGGATCGTGTCGCGCGTCGACGGCACGCCCGAACAGAAGCAGAAGATCGCCGCGATCGCCCAGGCGGCGATGAAGGACCTGATGCCCGTGCGCGACCAGGCGCGCAGCGCGCGACAGCAGTCGCTCGAGCTGTTCAAGGCGCCCACGATCGACCGCGCGGCGATCGAGAAGCTGCGCGCCGAGCAGATCCAGCTGGCCGACACGGCGTCCAGGCGCATGGCGCAGGCGATCGCCGACGCCGCCGAGGTGCTCACGCCCGAGCAGCGGGCCCGGCTGGCCGAGCGGATGCAGCAGCGCGGACGGCGGAGCTGGTCGTGAGCGGCTAGAGTGGCGGCATGAACCGTGTGCTGATGGTCGAGGACGACCTGCGGCTGGGTGCGATGGTGGCCGGCTACCTCGAGGAGTCCGGGTACCGCGTGACCCGCGCCGGCGACGCGGCCGGCGGCCTGGCCGCGCTGCAGGCGGCCGCCGGCGCAGGCTTCGACCTCGTGCTGCTGGACCTGATGCTGCCCGACGGCGACGGTCTGGACCTGTGCCGGCGCATTCGCGCGCAGTCCGACGTGCCGATCGTGATGGTCACCGCGCGCGGCGACACCGCGGACCGGATCGTGGGACTCGAGCTCGGCGCCGACGACTACCTGCCCAAGCCGTTCGAGCCGCGCGAGCTGCTGGCGCGCGTGCGCGCGGTCCTGCGGCGCCGCGGTGCAGGCTCGGGCAGCGGCGCCCCCGCCCGGGACGTGCTGGCGTTCGGGCGGCTGGAGATCGATCGCGGCGCGCGCGAGGTGCGCATCGACGGCCAGCCCCGGACGATGACGAGTCACCAGTTCGAGCTGCTGGTGGCGATGGCCGAACGGGCGGGGCGGGTGCTGTCGCGCGACCAGCTGATGGAACGGGTCCGCGGCGAGCCGCTCGAGGCCTTCGACCGCTCGATCGACGTGCACATCGCGCGGATCCGCGCCGCGATCGAGGACGACCCCCGCCACCCGCGACGCGTGATCACGGTCCGGGGCGCCGGCTACGTGTTCGCGCGAAACCAGGACACCGATCCGCTTTGAAGCGCCTGTACCTGCGGATCTACCTCGCGGTGCTGGCGAGCCTGGCCGTGTTCGCGCTGCTGGCCGGCCTCGGCTGGAAGCTGGGCTGGGACCGCGAGCGCGGTGCGATCGACGAACGTGCGCTGATCGCCGAGCTGGTGGCCGAGATCCTGCCGCCGGCCGACGCACCGGTCGAGGCCCAGCGGGCAGCGCTCGAGCGCTGGCACGCGCGCTCCCGGATCGACCTGGGGCTGTTCGCGGCGGACGGCACGCCGATCGCGTCGGCCGGGCAGCCGATCCCGCCGCCGTCGGCGCGCGGCTGGGGGGAGCGCGGCTGGGGGGAGCACCGCGGGCCGCCGGTGTTCTCGGTGCACCTGCCCGACGGCCGCGTCGCGGCGGCGCGGGCGTGGCGTGGCCCAACCCGGTGGCCGTTCGGTTGGGGCGCGGCGCTGCTGGCGCTGGCCGTGGCCGTGGGCATCGGCGCACACCCGGTCGTGCGCCGGATCACCCGCCGGCTCGAGCGCCTGCAGACCGGCGTCGAGGCGCTCGGGGCCGGCGACCTGTCGGCGCGCGTCGAGGTCCGCGGCCGCGACGAGATCGCCGCACTGGCCACCAGTTTCAACCGCGCGGCGAGCCGGATCGAGGCGCTGGTGACGTCGCACCGCTCGCTGCTGGCCAACGCGTCGCACGAGCTGCGCTCGCCGCTGGCCCGGCTGCGCATGGCCCTCGAGCTGGCGGGGCAGTCGCCCGGTCCGGGGATCCGCCCGGACCTCGCGGGCGAGATCGATCGCAACATCGCCGAGCTCGACGCGCTGATCGAGGAGATCCTGCTGGCGAGCCGCCTCGATGCGTCGGCGGGGATCGCGCACGAGCCGCTCGACCTGCTGGCGCTGCTCGCCGAGGAGTGTGCCCGGGCCCGGGCGACGCTCGAAACGGTGCCTGGCGGCGCCGACGGGGCGGTGCCGGCCACGGTCAGCGGCGACCCGCGGCTGCTGCGACGGCTGGTGCGCAACCTGCTCGACAACGCGCGGCGCCACGGCGGCGGCGCGGCGGTGGACGTCGCGCTGCGCGTCGACCCGACCCACGCCGAGTTCGACGTCTGCGACCGCGGCCCGGGCGTGCCAGCCGCCGAACGCGAGCGGATCTTCGAGCCGTTCCACCGGCTGGCCGGCCACGGCGAGGGCGCCGGCGGCGTCGGGCTCGGGCTGTCGCTCGTGCGCCAGATCGCGCAGCGCCACGGCGGCACCGTGAGCTGCCGGCCGCGCGACGGCGGCGGCAGCTGCTTCCGGGTGCGGCTGCCGCGGTCCGGCGCGCCGGCCTAGCCGCGCAATGCGGCCTGGCCGTGCGCCGCGGCGTTGCCGTGTCGCACGGCTCTAGCCGAGCGGCGGCGGGCGCTTCGTGCCGGTCACCACCGGATAGTCGGGGCGGCCGGTGCGCATCCAGCTGACGATGTTCTGCGCCGCCTTGCGCCGCAGCTCGACTTCGGACTCGACCGAGTAGAACGCCGCGTGCGGCGAGAACACGACCCGCGGGTCCGCCAGCAGCGGATGGCCGGCCGGCACGGGCTCGGTCGGCAGCACGTCCAGCCCGACGCCGGCGAGCCGGTCCTGCGCAACGACCGCGGTCAGCGCGTCGACGTCGATCACCGCGCCGCGCGCGGTGTTGACCAGGTACGAGCCGGGCTTCATCCGGCCCAGCAGCTCGGCGCCGACCATGCCGCGCGTCTCGTCGCTCAGCAGGCAGTGGATCGACACCGCGTCGGCCTGCTCGAACAGCTGCTCGAGCGACACGCGCTCGACGTAGGCCGGGAAGTCGCCGTCGATCAGGTACGGGTCGTGCGCGATCACGCGCGCGAACGTGTTGCGCGCGATGTGCGCGAAGCGCTTGCCGATGCGCCCGAGGCCGAGCACGCCGACGGTCATCTTCGAGGCGCGCGGCACCTTGCCCGCGCTGGTGTAGTGCCAGGTGCCGGCGTGGATGTCGGCGTTCCAGCGCACGACGTTGCGCATCAGCGCCAGCATCATCGCGAGCGCGTGCGTCGACACCTCGCCGACGCCGTAGTCGGGGCTGTTGGCCACCCAGACGCCGGCCGCGGCCGCGGCCTTCGGGTCGATCGTGTCGTAGCCTGCGCCGATGCGCGAGCACAGGCCGATCTCGGGGCGCGCCGCGAACACGCGTGCGGCCACCGGCGCGTACTGGACCAGCAGCGCCGAGCAGCCTTCGGCCTCGCGGATCACGTCGTCCTGGGTGCGGCACTGCGCCTCGCGCAGCGTGATGCCGGCGTCCCGCATCATCGTGCGCTCCAGCGTCACGTCGAGCAGGTCGTGGTCCGTGAACAGCACCTTCATTGCGGTCTCCTCGGGGCAGCCGCGATGATACTGGTTCGCCGCAGGGATGTTATAAACGGCGGCAGACGACGGCCGCCATCCCGCTGGAGACACCTTGAACCTGGCCTGCCACCTCGAGCGCCACGCCCGCGAGCGTCCGGCGCACCCCGCGATCCTGTTCGAAGGCCGCGCGATCGGCTACGGCGAGCTCGACGCGCGCGCCTGCCGCCTGGCCAACGCGCTGCGCCGGCACGGCGTCAGCGCGGGCGATCGGGTCGCGCTGTACCTGCCCAACGTCCCGGAGTTCGCCGTGGCCTACTACGCCGCGCAGAAGCTGGGCGCCGTCACCGTCACGATCAACGCGATCTTCAAGGCCGCCGAGGTCGAGCACCTGCTGACCGACTCGGGCGCGCAGGTGGTGTTCACGCTGGCCGAGCTCGCCGGCAACGTGCCGCCCGAGCGCTGCCCGGGTGTGCGCCACGTCGTCGTGTCCGAGGTGGCCGCCGGCGCCGCCGCGCCCCCGGGCACGACGTCGCTCGACGACTGGCAGGCGGGCGCCGCGGACACCTTCGAGTCGGTGCAGCGGCGCGCCGACGACCCGGCGGCGCTGCTGTATTCGTCGGGCACGACCGGATTCCCGAAGGGCGTCACGCTGAGCCAGCACAACATCGCCAGCAACGTCGCCACCGCCGCGGCCTGCTCGGGCTACGTCCCGCACGACCGCCTCGCGCTGTTCCTGCCGCTGTTCCACGTCTACGGCCAGAACTACATCATGAACGGCGGGATCCTGGCCGGCGCAACGCTGGCGATGTTCCGCCGCTTCGCGCCCGAAACGGTCCTCGACGCGATCCAGCGCGACCGGATCACGGTGTTCTTCGGCGTGCCGACGATCTTCATCGGCCTGCTCGGCATGGACCTGTCCCGATGGGACCTGTCCTCGATCCGCTACGAGATGTCGGCGGCCTCGACGATGCCCGAGGAGATCTCGCGGCGCTGGACCGAGCGCTTCGGGCGGCGCGTGTACGAGGGCTACGGACTGACCGAATGCTCGCCGTTCGCCTGCTACAACGACGCGCTCGAGCACCGATTCGGCTCGGTCGGGCGCGCCGTCCGCGACTTCACGCTGGCCATCGTCGACGCGCAGGACAACGAGGTGCCGCGTGGCACCTGGGGCGAGATCGTGATCCGCGGGCCGGGGGTGATGCAGGGTTACTGGGGCCGGCCGAAGGAGACGGCCGAGGCGCTGCGCGGCGGCTGGCTGCACTCGGGCGACGTCGGGCGCATGGACGAGGACGGATACGTCTACATCGTCGACCGGGTCAAGGACATGATCAACGTGGCCGGCTTCAAGGTCTGGCCGGCCGAGGTCGAGCAGTACCTGTACCGGATGCCGCAGGTCCACGAGTGCGCGGTGTACGGCGTGCCGGACCCGCTCAAGGGCGAGCAGGTCGCGGTGGCGGTGGTCGCCAAGACCGGCTCGGGGCTGACCGCCGATCAGGTGATCGCCTACTGCCGCGACAACATCGCTGCCTACAAGGTTCCGGCGCGCGTGGACGTCGTGGCCGAACTGCCCAAGAGCGCCACCGGCAAGCTGCTCAAGCGGGTGCTGCGCGAACAGGCCGCAGCCGGCGGTGTTGGGCTATGATCGCCCGATGCCCATAGAGTCCGTCGCCAACGTGGTGATCGCCGGCCTGCTGACCGGGCTGGTCTACGGGCTGATGGCGCTGGGACTGTCGGTGATCTACGGCGTGGTGCGGATCGTCAACTTCGCGCACGGCGAGATGATGGCGCTGGCGATGTACGCGGCCGTGATGGCGTTCGCCGGGCTCGGCATCGACCCGCTGTGGATGCTGCTGCCGGTGGCGCTGGTGTTCTTCGTGCTGGGCTACGGCCTGCAGCGCGGGCTGATCAACCCGTTCATCGACCGGCCCGAGCACTCGCAGTTCATGCTGCTGCTGGCCGTGGCGCTGATCCTGGTCAACGGCCTGCTGGTGACCTTCGGCCCCGACGCGCGCAACGTCCAGGTCGACTACGCGCTCGATTCGATGGTCATCGGGCCGCTGCTCGTCGACAAGGTGCGTGTGATCTGCGCGGCGGTCGCGCTGCTCACGTGCGCGGTGCTGTTCGCGATCTTCCGCTACACCCGCTTCGGCAAGGCGATCCGCGCGTGCGCCGACAACCTGCTGGGCGCGCAGGTCGTGGGCCTGGACGTGCGTCACCTGTATGCGCTGACCTTCGGCCTGGGCTCGGCCTGTGTCGGCGTGGCCGGCTGCCTGCTGACGCTGATGTTCGACGTCACGCCCAATTCGGGCCCCGCCTACACGCTGCTGGCGTTCATCATCGTGATCATCGGCGGGCTGGGCTCGATGGCGGGTGCGCTCGCCGGGGGCGTGCTGATCGGCGTGACCGAGGCGGTCGCCGGGCTGGTGATCAGCCCGTCGGCCAAGAGCATGCTGTCGTTCGCGCTGCTGATCGCGGTGCTCGCGTTCCGGCCGCAGGGCCTGTTCGGGCGGCGCGCGTGACCGCCGCCGCACGCACGACCGGGGCCGGGTGTCCGATGCCCGGGGCGCGATGAACGGTCTCGTCGAACTGGTGCGCGAGGCCCCGAAGCGATCGGTCGCGGGGCTGGCCGTGCTGCTGCTGCTGCTGCTGCTGGTGCCGCTGGTCGCCGGCCGCTACGCGCTGTCGGTGCTGATCCTGATCCTGTACTTCGCCTACGTCGGTCAGGCGTGGAACATCATGATGGGCTTCGCCGGCCAGCTGTCGCTGGGCCACGCGCTGTACGTGGGGCTGGGCGCGTACGCGGCGGCGGCGCTGTACCAGCACTTCGGGGTGATCCCGTGGGTCGGCATGATCGCGGCCGTCGCGGTGTGTGTGGCCGCGGCCACGGCCATCGGCTGGCTGGCGTTTCGCTTCGGCATCTCGGGCACCTACTTCGCGCTGCTGACGATCGCGTTCGCGGAGTTCACCCGGATCGGCTTCGACCACTTCGGCTGGGTCGGCGCCTCCGGGGGCTTCTTCCTGAAGGTGGCCCAGCAGGACGTGATCGACCTGGCCAACCTGCGCGGCCACCCGGTGATGTTCTACTACCTCGCGCTGGCGCTGGCGACGTTCGCGTTCGTGCTGTCGGCGTGGCTGCTGCGCAGCCGCGCGGGCTTCTACTTCCGAGCGATCCGCGACGGCGAGGATGCCGCGCGCGCCGCCGGTGTCGACACCTTCCGCTACAAGCTGTTCGCGATCCAGATCTCGGCGGCCCTGACGTCGCTGGCCGGCGTGTTCTTCGCGTTCTACTACAACAACCTGTTCCCCGAGCAGATCTTCAACATGGGCCGCTCGATCGAGATCATCCTGGCGCCGATCATCGGCGGCATCGGCACGCTGTTCGGACCGGTGCTGGGCGCGGCGATCCTGACGCTGCTCTCCGAGGGGCTGACCGAGGCGCTGGCCGCGTTGGGCTGGGAGGTCCCGGGCATCAAGCAGATCTTCTACGGCGTCGCGCTGGCCGTGGCGATCATGTTCATGCCCCACGGCGTGTGGCCGGCGCTGGCGCGGCGCTTCGGCTTCACGCGGATCCGGGACGACTCGTGACCCACCCGGGCAGCGGCAGCCTGCGCGTCGAGGCGGTCTCCAAGAGCTTTCGCGGACTGCGCGCCGTGGCGGCGGCGTCGCTCGAGGTCGGCCGGGGCGAGATCGTCGCGCTGATCGGCCCCAACGGCGCCGGCAAGACGACGCTGTTCAACCTGATCGCGGGCGTGTTCCAGCCCGACGACGGCGAGATCCACTTCGACGGGCACCCGCTGCGCGGGCTGCGCGCCGACCAGGTGTGTGCGGCGGGCATCGGCCGCACGTTCCAGATCGTCAAGCCGTTCGCGGACATGACGGTGCTGGAAAACGTGATGGTCGGCGGGTTCCGCGGCACCGACGAGCCCGGTCTGGCGCGCGAGCGCGCCGAGCGCGCGCTGCGCGCGCTGAACATGGCGCCGCTGCGCGCGCGCCTGGCGTCCAGCCTCACGCTGCCCGATCGCAAGCGGCTCGAGGTCGCCCGCGCGCTGGCGACGCAGCCCAGGCTGCTGCTGCTCGACGAGGTGATGGCCGGGCTGCGCCCGACCGAGACCGACGCGATGGTGGCCGCGTTCCGGCGGCTCAACGCGCAGAACGGGGTGACGATCCTGCTGATCGAGCACGTGATGCGCGCGGTGATGGCGCTGGCGCAGCGGGTGTACGTGCTGCACCACGGCGAGATCATCGCGCACGGCACGCCCGCCGAGGTCACGCGCGACCCCCGCGTGCTCGAGAGCTACCTGGGTGCCGCGCATGAAGGCTGAGGCGGTGGTCCGCGCGCCGCTGCTGTCCGTGCGGGACCTCGCGGTCTCCTACGGCGACGCGCAGGCGCTCGCCGGCGTGACGCTCGACGTCGCCGAGGGCGAGGTGGTGGCGATCGTCGGGGCCAACGGCGCGGGCAAGACCTCGCTGATCCGAGCGATCGCCGGCATCCTCGCGCCGCGTGCCGGTTCCATCGTCTTCGACGGCCGGCCGGTCGCCGGGCTGCCCAGCTCGGTGGTGTGCAACCTGGGCGTCGGCCAGGTCGCCGAAGGGCGCCAGGTGTTCCCGTCGATGACGGTCCAGGAGAACCTCGAGGTGGGTGGCATGCTGCCGCGCGCCCGGGCGAGCGCGCGCGACACGCTGGCGCGCGTCTACGGCATGTTCCCGCGGCTCGCCGAGCGCTCGCGGCAGCTGGCGGGCACGCTGTCCGGCGGCGAGCAGCAGATGCTGGCCATCGGCCGCTGCCTGATGGGCGCGCCGCGGCTGATCATGTTCGACGAGCCTTCGCTGGGGCTGGCGCCGACGGTCGTGCAGGAAGTGTTCGAGATCGTGCGCCGCCTCAACGCCGAGGGCCTGACGGTCGTGCTGGTCGAGCAGAACGTCGCGGCATCGCTGCGGCTCGCCGACCACGCGTTCGTGCTCGAGAACGGCGCGGTCGTGCTGTCGGGCACCGGGGCCGAGCTGCTCGACGACCCGCGGGTGCGCGAAGCCTACATGGGCATCTGAGCCCGGCGTCAGGCCGATTCGCGGGCCACGATCTCGAATCCGACGTCGTCGGGCGCGGGCCGGTGCGCCTGCCCGCCCAGGCGTCGCAGCAGCGCCGCGGCGGCGCGGCGACCGATCTCGCGGCCCGGGATGCGCACCGTCGTCAGCGCGGGCCGCGTGTGCGCGGCCACGTCGAAGTCGCCGAAGCCGATCACGGCCAGGCGCCCCGGCACGTCGATGCCCGCATCGGCCGCTGCCCGCAGCGCCGCCGTCGCGAGCGCGTCATTGGCGCAGAACAGGGCGTCGGTGTCGGGGCGGGCGGCCAGCAGCCGGGCGACGGCGGTCCGCCCCTGGCTCGCGCTCATGCCGTCCTGCACGAAGGCCGTCGCGGGCGGCGCCACCCGCGCCTCGCGCGCGGCGTCGCGAAACCCGCGCAGCCGCTTCGCCGAGCGGTGCTCGCCGGCCGGCGCGCTGCCCGCGAACGCCCAGCGCGTGCGCCCGCGCGCCGCCAGGAACCGTCCCGCGTCGCGCCCGGCCGCGCGATTGGAGAACCCGACGAGCATGTCGATCGGCCGCGTCGCCAGGTCCCAGATCTCCACCACCGGCACGCCGTGCCGCCCGAGCAGCGTGCGCGTGGCGGCCTCGTGCTCGACGCCGGTCAGCACCAGGGCGTCGACCCGTCTGCCGAGGAAGGTCCGCACGAGCGCCGACTCGAGGTCCGGATCGTAGCCGCTGTCGCCCAGCATCAGCTCGTACCCGGCGGGACGCAGCACGTCGGACAGGCCGTGCACCGTGCTCGCGTAGACCGAGTTCATCAGCGTCGGCACGATCGCCGCGACGATGCGGCTGCGGCTCGACGCGAGCGCGCTCGCCGAGCC
>Ga0209254_10004417_pt1 | contig 12875 bp, 12 predicted proteins | sample FrelakmetDIP11DI_FD_187148 | JGI IMG/M metagenome (GOLD analysis project Ga0209254, IMG submission 187148) | Freshwater lake sediment microbial communities from the University of Notre Dame, USA, for methane emissions studies - DIP11 DI (SPAdes)... | ecosystem: Environmental > Aquatic >...
GATCACCGTAGTGCAGCTTGAGCCGCACGTTTCGCTCATGCGGGTCGCGATAAAGGTGATCGATGCGGTCGGTGTTGAACAGCGAGGCCCGGCGTTTGACGCCGTGTACCTCGTAGCCTTTTTCCAGCAGGAACTCGGCAAGGTGTGCGCCGTCCTGGCCGGTGATTCCGGTAATCAGAGCTTTGGGCAAGAATCGTTCCTCAGGTGAGTCGTTTGGCTTCGGAATCGCTCGCCAAGGTCTACTCCTGCCGGCCGGACCCAACCAGCAAGGTCACGACGATCAATGGCAAGTAAGCGATACCCGCGAGGATCGGCGCCTGGACCGGGAAGATCGACGCCATGATCGCGAGCGGCAACAACCAGGCTAGATTCACGGCTGCGACCGCGATTGTAACCGGCAAATGCGCCTTGAGTCTTCGCGCCAACCACTGATATGCATGCGATCGGTGCGCCGCGTGCCAACGCTCGCCGCGCAGCATGCGACGCAACAGTGTCAGCGTGGCATCCGTCACGAATACTGCCAGCAGGATCGTGGGCACCCAGAGGCTGAGCCCTTCACTCCTGTGGGCGAACAACGCAAGTGCACCCATCGAGAAGCCGAGAAAGCCGCTGCCGACGTCACCCATGAAAATGCGCGCCGGGGGCCAGTTCCAGAAGAGAAATCCTCCGGCCGCGCCCGCCAGAACGCCCGCGAAGATCAATGCAGCACTGATGTCCGCACTCCCCATTCGCAGGCAAACGGCTATGCCCAGCGCGACGAACACTGCCTCCCCCGCCGCAATCCCGTCAATGCCGTCCATGAAATTGAAGAGATTCAGGAGCCAAACCAGCGCAAACGCCGCCAGCAACCCCTCCAGCAGCGGAATCGGGGGAATAAAAGGCATGTCGAGGGAACCCAGATGGCACGTACCCGCGAGCGCGAGGCCAACGGCCCCGGCATGGACAAGGATCCGAAGCAGTGCCGATACGTCGCGGCGATCGTCGAGCCAGCCGACCGCCGCGACGGCGGCACCCGCGAGCAGCACGATCGCACCGGATCGGGTCTCGAGCCGTCCGATCGCGACCAGCGCGGCAAGCGCAACCGAGACGACGATGACAATCGCCAGACCGCCGCCTCTCGGAGTCGGAATCTGGTGCGAACTGCGCTCGTTCGGGACGTCGAGCAGTCTCCTGCTTATCGCGAGGTTCAGCACCGCACGCGTAAGTAACGCGCAGGCGATCGCACTGGTGACTGAGGCAAGTAACAGGATGCTCATCACGAATTCGCCTGCACTTCCGGCGCCGCAAGCGCCCAGGCCAGTTCGTCAAACTGGCGATGTGGCGGCGTCCAGCCCAGCTCACGGGTCGCTACTCGCGCAACCACGACGAACGGTGCCGCTAGACGGTCGAAATCGGCACCGCGCCCGACGACACGCATTGCGGCACCGAGGACGGACTGCGGAACAGCCAACAGACGCACGCGGCGGCCGAGCAGTACCGCAATGTCGCGGATGAGATCGGTCACACAGCGTGCCTCAGCGTCCGCAACGAGCATCCGGGCACCGATGGCGGCTGGATGGACAGCCGCCAGGCACAGCAGATCGCAAAGATTCCGCAAGCCGACCATGCTGCGGGGTGCGCGTAGCGCGCCGAGCGGAAGCGGCCAACCCCGGCGCACCAGTTTGACCAGTCGGTCAAAATTGCCGGGTGCACCCGGACCGTAGACCAGCGGCGGGCGCACCACGACGATCTCCATCGACCTGCTGAACTCACCGATCAGCATTTCCTCGGCCGCCAGCTTTGATCGCGTGTACGCATCGTGCGGCGCGGGCTCACTGGAATCATCGAGACCGGCCAGTGGGGACACACGTCCCAATACGCCTGCGGAACTCACGAACACGAATCGCCCGACACCGGCACGGACTGCCGCTTCGGCTACATCCCGTGTCAGTTGCACGTTCACGCGCTGAAATTCGGTGTCTTCACCGGCGGCCCGGACCCGAAGCACATGAGCTCGCGCGGCAAGGTGAATGACGGCATCACAACCCCGCAACCGGGCACCAAGCCGATCGCTCCTGAAATCGCTGCGCAGGACTGGCACGACCCCCCAGCCGGCCGCCCGGGTCGCACTGAGGAGTTCCCGCCCGATGAATCCCGTCGCACCTGTGACGGCCAGCGTCGTCACCGGGTACCGTCCGGCGACCGGGCAGCCAGGCAACCCGCGACCAGCGATGCATAGCGATCGAGCCCGTGCTGGCGCGCAAGTTCCGCGTCGTAGCCGCTCCGTCCAGATTCGCCGCGGGATGCGAGCATTGCCCGATCCGCGTGAGCGTCGACCAGGGCTCTCCTGACGCCATCGACATCGCCGTTCCGCAACGCGAAGCCGCAGTCGTGCCTCTCGACGAGGTGGTCGATGTCGCTACGTGGCCCGATATAGAGGACCGGGATCCCGCGTGCCATATAGCCAACAACCTTGCTCGGCACGATCAGGCCCTCGAAGCCGGGTCGCAGTGTCGCCACGGCCAGATCCGCGACGCCAAGGCTCTCGGGAAGCCGGTCCGCGGGCACGAGTCCCGAGAACCGAACGATTTCACCGAGCCGGAGTTCCTCAACGCGCGACCGCACTTCGTCAAGACGGCTGCCCTTGCCGATTACCACGAGCCGCAGGTCCGGAAGCTCGGCGCGCGCGGATGCGACTGCGCGCAGGAGTGTCTCGAACTCGTGGCCGATTCCCAGGTTACCCGAATAGAGAAGCACGAATCGGCCGTCCAGGCCCCACTCGCTGCGCAGCCGGTTGCAATCGCCGCGCACGACACCCGCGGCACCGGTCGACCAGTTGCAGATCTCGACAATACGCGCCGCGTCGATGCCCTTGCCAACAAGGCGCTGCGCCATGATCGGACCGAGAGCGACGATCCGGCAAGCGCCGCGGTAGGCCCGGCGGAACACCGAACCGAGCAATCCTGTAACCGGTCCGTGGGCGGGCAACGCGCCATGCGCGACGATAACGTCCGGGTACACGTCCATTGCGATGACGACGTAAGGACGCCGCAGCAGCCAAGCTGCCGCGGCAACCAGCGGGACGGTCAGCGGCGGGTTGGTCTGCGTGACGAACAGGTCCGGTCTGCGCCTGAATAGCAGGCGCGGCACCAAGCCGGCATAGAACCAGAGTTGCCGCAGCAGCTTGTGGCGGTGGATGTCTCCCCCGAACAGGCGCGAGATGCGTCGAACCGTGACACCTGCCTCGGCAGGGTCGGGGCCCGCAGGACCGTCGAGCGGGGCATATTGGTCGGATCCGCAGATCACTTCGACGCGGTATCCATGCCGGGCGAGATGGATCGTGATGTCACGCGGCAATTCTGCGCCGCCCCAGCCCTCAGGATAGTAGAATTGCTCGATGAACAGCACGTGTGGCTGGCCAATTTCCCGCGTCGGGGGCCTTGCCGATCCCTGCCTGTGATGCACCGTTTCGTCCGAGTGACTCGCGCGGGGCGCAAAGCGTAGCGGCGGCGCCGCGCCGAGACAAGTGCGAGGCCCGTGTCGGGTCGGCTGAGCCGCCGTCCCGTGTTACATTATCGCGCTTTAGATCACTACCAGCAGTCGCGACGCTCGGTGATCGCAACGGATCGGCTCTGAACCCCTCGTCACGATGGCCAACAACCCGCTGCTGCTAAACCTCGGGTGCGGAGAACGCACGCACCCGGACTGGGTCAACATCGATTTCTCTCTGCGTTCGCGCCTGCGGGCCGTGCCGCTCTTGCGTGATCTTGTCGGTGGCCCGACGCCGCCGGGGTACGTCAATTACGACCTGCGACATGGCATTCCGTACCCTGACGAATCCGCCGCAGTCGCCTACTCGTCACACGTGCTGGAGCACATCGATCCCGTCGATGCCCGAGGCTTCGTCGTCGAGATGCGACGCGTACTGCGCCCGGGAGGCATCGTACGCATCGTCGTACCCGACCTCGAAGTGGCCGCGCGCCGCTACCTGGCCGCACTGGACGCCTGGCGCAACGCCGACCACTCGCGAGACGCGGAGTTGCGCTACGACTGGTCCGTAATCTGGCTGATTGACCAGATGGTGCGGACGCGCCCCGGGGGCACCATGACCGAGTGGCTACGCCAGCATCGTGACACCGACGTAGTGCGGAATCTCGGCGGCATCGTCGAGGACCTGGCAACCGGGTCGGCGCCTCGCCAGGGCGCGATTCACCGAGTGCTGCGCTACCTCGCCGGACGCCGTGACCCGCGCAGGTCGGGCGAGGTGCACCGCTGGATGTACGACGATGCCTCACTCGGCCGCCTGCTGTCAGCGGCCGGATTTCGCGACCTGCGGCGTGTCGGGCCGGAAGAAAGTCGGATTCCGGACTGGACCGCCTACGCGCTCGACGTCGATCGGGACGGCCGACCGCATCAGCCGGATAGCATCTGGATGGAAGGTCTACGTTGAAGATCGCCCATTTTAGCACCTACGATGCGGCTGGCGGCGCAGCCCGCGCGGCCCAGCGCCTGCATCACGCGCTGGTAGGCGAGGGCGTCGACTCGCGACTCGTGGTACTTCGCAAAAGCGGGAGCGATCCGCGCTGCGAGCGCGTCGTGCCCAGCAGCTGGTGGAACGAAGCACGACTCGAACTGACCGCAGCAGCGCACAACGCTCTCAAGTATCGGTATCGAGCCGACGAGGCGTTTTCCTACGATCTAACCATGCTCTCGGCCCCGACGAGCGGGCTTATTCGTCAGGCCAGCGGCGCCGCCGTGATCAACCTGCATTGGACGCGAGAACTCCTGACCAGCGGCCAGGCCCGTACGGTCGCCGAGCGAACCGGGGCCGCCGTGGTCATGACGTTGATGGATCTTGCAGCGCTCACCGGTGGCTGCCACTACACGATCGGTTGCACCGGGTACCAGCGGCAATGCGGTCGCTGCCCTCGCCTGCGGTCGGACAAGGAGCACGATTGGTCGCGCGCGACCTGGCTGCGCCGCCGCAGCAACTATGCGGCGACCCCGCTGACCCTTGTCGCGTGCAATCGCTGGACGCGTGATCGGGCACGCGAGAGCTCCTTGCTCGGCACCGCGCGCTGCGAAGTCATTCCGCTCGCGATCGATACCGAACTCTTCCGTCCGATTCCGAAGGCCATGGCGCGGTACATACTCGGCGTGCGACCGGAGGCGCGCGTAATCTTCTGCGGCGCGCTGCAGATGGGCCAGACGCGCAAGGGCGAGGCCCAACTGCTCGAGGCGCTGCGTCGGCTACAGGCCGCCATCGCGCATGCCTTGCGACACGATCAGGTGCTGGTGCTGACGGCGGGAGCCAAGGATCTTGCGGCTGATGCCAACTTCCCCTTGCCGACGCAGCATCTCGGCCTGCTCGGAGACGATCGCTCGCTCGCCCTCGCCTACAGCGCGGCCGATGTTTTCGTTTCGGCGTCGCTCGAGGACGCCGGCCCGATGATGGTAAACGAGGCGCTCGCCTGCGGAACACCGGTGGCCGCGTTCGAGGTCGGCACCGCGGCCGACTTCGTGGTCAACGGATACACAGGTGGCCTCGCGCCGCTCGGTGATGCGGCGGCGCTCAGCCGCGCAATCGCCGACATCCTGCTCGCCCCGGACCCGGGTGCAATGACCGCAAACTGCAGGCGCGCTGCAGTCGATGCCTACTCTCCCGCGGTCATCGCGCGTCGCTACAGGTCATTGTACGAGGAGCTCGCGGCCTGCGGCCGCGTAGCCTGATCACTTCAGGTACTGTCGTGCGCACACTGGACTGGGACAGTCGCTTCTTTGGCCTGCGCATTGCGCAGGTCGATCCTCCGTCTGCGGAACAGGACGTCGCTGAATTCCTGGCGGCGGCTCGCGAGCAGTACGTGGACTGCCTGTTCTGCCTCGTGCGGGCGGACGCACTCGCGCAGCAATGGCTCCTCGAGTCGGCGGGATTCGTTGCGCGCGACCTCCGACTCGAGTTCCACCGCAGCGTGTCACCGATCGCCACCGACGAGTCAGGGCTGCGGCGCTGGATCCCGGGAGACGTCGACTCGCTGGCGCGAACTGCGGCCACGGCTTTTCACGCCACGCGATACGCGGCCGACCCGCACTTTCCGCGCGACGCGGTCGCCCGGTTGTACGAGACCTGGCTGCGCAACAGCTGCGCCGGATTCGCCGACGAAGTACTGGTGCTCGGGCCTCCCGGCGCCGCCCAGGGATTCGTTACGCTGCATGTCGATGCGTCACGACGCGAGGCGCGGATCGGCTTGATTGCCGTCGCAGGGGCCTCCCGCGGCAGCGGCGCCGGCCGCCGGCTCGTCGAAGGAGCCATGGCATGGGTCCGGCGACGCGACTGCCACGATCTGTGCGTAGTTACCCAAGGGAGCAACGTTGCAGCGCAGCGCCTTTACCAGCGCTGCGGGTTCGTAACACATTCTGCAAAGATCTGGTACCACGCCTGGCCCGCGCCGGCCGCAACGACACGCGAGGACCATCCTTGACCATGCCCACACTTCCGTTCAACCGAGCCGCCCTGGCTGAGGCAGACCTCGAATCGCTGCAGCAGGCGATCTCGGGCGGCCACATGAGCGGCGACGGACCGTTCTCGCGACAGTGCCACGAGCTCCTGGAGCGCGAGCTCGGCGTCAGCCGTGCCTTGCTGACCACATCCTGCACTCACGCACTCGAGATGTGTGCGCTGCTGCTCGACCTGAAGCCCGGCGACGAAGTGATCGTGCCATCCTTCACCTTCGTGTCGAGCATCAATGCGTTCGTGCTGCGGGGTGCCGTCCCCGTGTTCGCCGACATCCGCCCGGACACACTCAACCTCGACGAGCGCCAGCTTGAGGACCTGCTCAGCCCCAGAACGCGCGCAATCATCCCGGTGCATTACGCGGGCGTCGGTTGCGAAATGGACGCGATCATGGCAACTGCGCGCGCCGCCGGCGTCGCGGTTGTCGAGGACAATGCGCACGGGCTGTTCGGTCGCTATCGCGACCGCTGGCTCGGCACTTTCGGTGAGCTCGCCACGCAGAGCTTCCACGAGACGAAGAACTTCTCCTGTGGAGAGGGTGGCGCCCTGCTCGTCAACGCACCGCAGTTTGCCGAGCGCAGCGAAATCCTGCGCGAGAAAGGTACCAATCGAAGCCGCTTTTTCCGCGGGCAAGTGGATAAGTACACATGGGTCGACGTGGGCTCGAGCTTCCTGCCGTCGGACCTGCTCGCCGCGATCCTGCTGCCGCAACTTCGACGCTGGCACGTGATCCAGTCCCGTCGGGCGGCCCTCTGGCAGCGTTATATGGACGGCCTCACCGAATGGGCGCGCGCAGGCGGTGTGCGTCTGCCAGTCGTGCCGGCGCATTGCGAGCAGGCATACCACATGTTCTACCTGTTGATGCCCTCGCTCGAGGTGCGCAGCGCGTTCATCGAGCACCTGAAATCACATGGCATAGCGAGTGCATTCCACTACCAGCCGCTGAACCTTTCGCCCATGGGGAGGCGACTCGCGCCGCATGCCCCACCCTGCCCGGTTACCGAGACTGTCGCCGACCGCTTGCTGCGACTGCCCTTCTTCAATTCGATGAGCGACGAACAGCAGGATCGTGCGATCGAAGCCGTGCAGGCGTTCAATCGCTGGGGGATGAAGGAATCATCATGACCAAGAAGGGAATACTGCTCGCGGGTGGGTCCGGAACCAGGTTGATGCCACTGACGACGGCGGTCAGCAAGCAACTGCTGCCGGTCTACGACAAGCCGATGATCTATTATCCACTGTCCACGTTGATGCTTGCCGGGATCCGCGACATCCTAGTGATCTCCACCCCGCAAGACTTGCCGCGAATCCGCACCCTGCTCGACAGCGGCTCCACGCTCGGCCTGCACCTCGACTACTGCGTGCAGGAGCAACCGGACGGCATTGCCAAGGCATTCGTGCTCGGACGCGAGTTCGTCGGCGACGATCGGGTCGCGTTGGTGCTCGGTGACAACGTCTTCTACGGTAGCGGTCTGCCGGGAATCCTGCAGGAGGCGGCCGCGCAGGACGCCGGCGCGACGATCTTCGGCTATTACGTGCGCGATCCGGAGCGCTACGGCGTGGTCGAGCGCGCACCGGACGGACACGTCGTGAGCCTCGAGGAGAAGCCTCGGCAACCGCGCTCCCACTGGGCGGTACCGGGGCTCTATTTCTACGACAACGAGGTCGTCCAGATCGCGGCTTCGTTGAAGCCATCGGTGCGTGGCGAGCTCGAGATCACGGACGTGAACCTGGAGTACCTGCGGCGTGGACGCCTAAAGTGCCGGTTGCTCGGGCGCGGCATCGCCTGGCTGGACACGGGCACGCCGGACTCGTTGCTGCAAGCCTCGCATTTCATCCAGGTAGTCCAGGAGCGGCAGGGCCTGAGGGTCGCGTGCATCGAGGAGATCGCGTGGCGCATGGGCTTCATCGATCGCGACCAGTTGCGGCGACTGGCCGCGCCGCTGGCGAGAAACGATTACGGCCGGTACCTGCAACAGATCGCCGACGAGGGTGAACGATGGCATTGAGTGAGGACACAGCCGGCGCCTTCGCGCCGCGCTCGGTCGTGGTGACCGGCGGCGCCGGATTCATCGGCTCGAATCTGGTGCGCTGGCTGCTCGAGCAGGAGCCCGCGCTGGAAGTCATCGTACTGGATTCGCTGACATACGCGGGAAACCTCGCGAGCCTGCGATCGTCGGCTCGCGCTCACGGTCCCGATGGCGACGGTCGCTTCTACTTCGTGCACGGCGACATCTGTGACGGCGCAATCACTGCGGGACTGTTGGCGGGTGGAATGGCGGAGCCCGGTACCGGACGCCGGCTACCGACGCCAGACGCGATTCTGCATCTGGCCGCAGAGTCGCACGTCGATCGCTCCATCATCGGACCTGCCGCCTTCGTGACGACCAACGTACAGGGCACCCTGTCGCTGCTCGAGTCCGTCCGGCACGAACTCGCGCGCGCGCCGAGGGGATTCCGTGTCGTCAATGTCAGCACCGACGAGGTCTACGGTTCGCTCGGACCCACCGATGCGGCGTTTACGGAGCGGCATCCGCTGCAGCCGAACAGCCCCTACTCTGCGAGCAAGGCCGGTGCCGATTGCCTGGTTCGGGCCTACCACGAAACGTTCGGGCTGCCATGTATCACGACGCGCTGCTCCAACAACTATGGCCCGTACCAGTACCCCGAGAAACTGATACCGCTGATGATCACACGGGCGCTGGGCGACCAGCCATTGCCTGTCTATGGCGACGGACTGAACGTCCGCGACTGGCTGCACGTGCGGGATCACTGCGCGGCACTCTGGACGGTAATGACCCTCGGGAAGCCCGGGGATGTCTTCAACATCGGTGGCGACTGCGAGCGCCGCAACGTCGACATCGTCAAGGCGATCCTTGCCGCATTGGGGAAACCGGAGAGCCTGATCCAGTTCGTCCGTGATCGACCTGGGCACGACCGCCGCTACGCGATGGATGCGGGAACGCTCGAGCAGCAGCTGGGTTGGCAGCCGGTGGAGCGATTCGAACCGGCGCTGCAGGCTACCATCGAGTGGTACCTCTCGAATCGCACCTGGTGGGAATCGATCCTTCGCGAGGAGCACCGCGAATGGCAGGATCCCTACCGGCTCATCGACGCGCGCTGAGCGGGACGGATTCCTCGAAGTCACGGAGTCGGCGGCGGGCGTGCTCGAGCCAGCTGAACTGGTCCGCCATCTTGCGGGCGCCGGTCGTACCAAGCTGTCGCCGCCGAGCGGGATCCACCAACTCGCGCAGTTTCCGTTTCAGGTCCTGCAGATCGTTCATGCGGTAGACCAATCCGTTGCCATCCACGTGCTCGCGATAGACAACTCCGTCGCTGATGATGATCGGCAGACCGCAGGCCGCGGCATCGAGCATCGACGTGCTCTCGTTGGTCGGCCAGACAGCCACATCGGCCGCGCGGTACAGGCCGCCAAGCTCGGTGTAGGGACGGAAATCCAGGACCGTCGTGACGTCGAACGCGGCGATGCGCTCCCGGTCGGGCCCGGCTCCAACGCAAAGGACCCTGATCGGCAGGCCCTCCTCGCGAAGTTGCGTCGCAGCCTCGGCAAGGAGAACGACATTCTTCTCCGACGTGAGCTTGCCGGTGTACACGCAAACGAGCTCATCTGGCGTGAACCCGAGTTCGGCCCGCAAGGATCGCCGCTCGGCTTCCGACGCATCGTCGCGAACGGGAAAGAAGACGTCGGTGTCCACTCCGAGGTGCAGGACCTGGATCTTGCGCTCCTGCACGCCAAAGAAGCGCCTGGCGATCGTCGCGCAGTCGATCGTGGGCGCGTAGCATTTCTCCGTGAAGAGGCTGATCAGGCGCCCTGGCAGCCAGCGCCCGAGGACGGTCCGAAGGCCCGCCGACGACAGCCACGGCCTCGCCTGGTTCGCGAGGGGAAAGCCGCTGGCGAGCATGTGCGAGCCGGTGAACAGACGTCCTCCACGCAGGATCCGGTGTACCGTGCATTCGAGCGGCAGGACCCCGACCGCGGTCAGGGAATAGACCACGTCCGGGCGCAGCGAGGCGAGCAGCGGGCGCAAACCAGACATCCCGACCAGCCTTCCGAGCCGCCAGTGTCGCAGGATGTGCACCGTGTATCCGTCGTACTCACGCCGAATGCCCGGCTGCAGCCATTCCGCACCGATCAGTTCGGAGTACTTGCGGCGCATCGCCGGGACCTGCCAGTACGGCGGCAAGTCGCTGGCGACGTAATGCACCTCCTGGCCGAGCCGCGCCAGGTATTTCGGCAGCATCGTGCCGAGGTAGCCCATGTTGCGCGGGAAACTGTCCCCGACCAGTACGATGCGCAGGGGTCGCATCAGCAGCCGTAGAAATCACGAATGGCGCGCGCAACTTCTGAGACATTGTCGAGCGGAAGCTCCGCGTACATCGGCAGCGAAAGGATCTCGGATTGCACAGCGTACGCGCGCGGCAGATCGCCCGGCTCGTAGCCAAGACGCCGGTACGCCGGCAGGAACGGCAGTGCTGTGGGATAGTGGATCTGCGTCTCGATACCGCGCTCGGCGAGGAATGCCCTGAGTTCGTCCCGGCGCTGCGCGCGGATTACATACAGGTGGTAGACGTGCGCGGCACCCTCCCTGACCTGAGGCGTCCGGATCCCGGGGATGCCGGCGAGCAGTTCGTCGTACGCCCGCGCCACCGCCTGTCGCTTGCCGGTCCACGCGGCGAGGTGCGGCAGCTTGGCCGCGAGAACCGCTGCCTGGAGTCCGTCCAGGCGCGAGTTTATGCCCTCCATCTCATGCTGGTGCTTCACGAGCGCGCCGTGATTGGCGTAGGCACGGCAGCGTCGCGCGAGATCCGCCTCGCCAGTCACGATGGCGCCGGCGTCGCCATACGCACCCAGGTTCTTGCCCGGATAGAAGCTGAACGTTGCCGCCACCCCGACCGTGCCGACCGTAATACCGCGGTCCGTTGCAAGGTGCGCCTGCGCACAATCCTCGATGACGTGCAACCGGTGCCGCGCCGCGATCTCCATGATCGGTCGCATTTCCGCAGGATGTCCATACAGGTGCACGGGGATGATCGCGCGGGTCCGCGGCGTGATGGCAGCCTCAAGGCGGGATGGATCCAGGCAGAAGTAATCGTCGATGTCCACGAACACCGGTGCCGCGCCGGCCTGGGTGATGGTCTCGGAGGTCGAGATCCAGGTCACGGCCGTCGTCACGACCTCGTCGCCGGTGCCGATACCAAGCATTCGCAGCACGACATAAATCGCATCGGTGCCATTGCCGCACCCGACACACTCACGCCCCCCGATGAGCGCGCCGAACGCTCGCTCGAAGCCACGTACTGCATCGCCACCGATGAACGCCGTCTGGTCGATAATGGACTGGATGGCGCCATCGATCTCACCGCGGTGAGCGAGGTACTGGGCCCGCAGGTCCACAAAGGGAATTCGCGCGGTCACGGTCTCAGAGACTCCTGACGAAACGGGCCGGATTGCCGGCATAGATGCCGGGCCGATCGAGGTCACGCGTGACCACCGAGCCAGCGCCTATCACAACGCGATCGGCGATCTGCACTGGAAGAATCGTAGCGTTGGAACCGATCGAAACGGCGTTGCCGATCGTGGTCGCGCGCCATTGACTCTGGTCGCCCCGGGCAGGCCCGCCCGCGCGGAACAGGTCATTCACAAACATTACGCCGTGGCCGACGAAGCAGTCGTCGCCAATCGTGACAAGTTCGCAGATGAATGTGTGCGACTGGATCTTGCAGCGACGGCCGATCCTCACCGTGCGCTGGATCTCGACGAATGGGCCGATGAAGCATTCGTCACCGATGCTGCAGCCGTAGAGATTGACCGGTCGCACGACCTTGACGCCCGACCCAAAATCGACGTCGACGATCCCGACGTCGTAGAACTTGAGCTTGTCCATAAGCTCTCAACCGGCGATCCCGAGCTTGCAACGCTCGGGGCGAAACCGTAGCCGCACCTCACGCCCTGTCTCAATGGATTCGTAGATGGCCGAGATGAGTTCCACGCTACGCCGACCCTCGAGTCCGTCGACGAGCTGCGGCCGGTCGTGACGGATGCAGTCTACGACGTGGTCGTAATAGGCCTTGTGCCAGAAACCACAGACGTTCGGCGGATTGACTGAGTAGCGCTCGAAGACGTGCTCGTCCTCGGGCTCGGGCTCACTGAATCGCCATGCTTTCATCTCGTTTACCGCGAAACCGCCGATCTCTACAGTGCCGCGCTCGCCGAGCACAGAGATTGAGCCCTCCAGATCCGTCGGCCGCGCCGCCGTCGTCGCCTCGATGACGCCGAGCGCGCCGCTGCGGAATCGCAACAGCACGGTGGCGTTGGAGCCGATCGACACGCTGTTGCCCACTACGGTCGCACGCCACTTGGCAC
>Ga0209254_10004418_pt1 | contig 12875 bp, 10 predicted proteins | sample FrelakmetDIP11DI_FD_187148 | JGI IMG/M metagenome (GOLD analysis project Ga0209254, IMG submission 187148) | Freshwater lake sediment microbial communities from the University of Notre Dame, USA, for methane emissions studies - DIP11 DI (SPAdes)... | ecosystem: Environmental > Aquatic >...
TGAAGGTCGACTGTGCCTCATCGCGCACACTGGAGGTCGCCGACAGCGGTTCGATTCGTGCCTCGACCTGAGTGCGGGCGAGCTTGCGCACCAGCCGCTGGGCCTGCTGCTTGTAGAGGGCGCACTCCAGAACGCATGGCAGGGACGCCATCGCCGCCTGCGCCGCTTCCAGCCCGCACCGAGTGCTGCGCGCGATCCTCAGCGCGCCCTCGAACGCCGCCTCCTTCGTCAGTGCCCGCTCCACGTGCAGCTGCCATTGCGGCGGCCGCGCTAAGCGTTGCTCCACGCGCTGCAGGCCATCGATGGTGGCAAGGACGATGAGGCGGTCCCCCGCCCGCAGCCGCTTCTCGTCGCCGGGGAGAAAGTCCGTCGCGCCGCCGGTTTCGTGCAGCAGCGGGACGATGCCATAGCCGTACATGAGCTCGGCGAGCAGTAGGTCCTCCAGAGAGTCGCCGGACTCGACGCGGTACTCCGTGACCAGCGTCGTCTGGCCGTCGATGCGCACCAGCCCGAGGATGGACTCGCCAAAGGCCGCAGCCGCGAACGCTTCGCCGGCGAGGTCATGAACCGCCATCGCGTGAGCCCGGGGCACGAGGCGCGACACGTTCTCGCTGAATTGCGGGTCCTGGGTCCGGATCACGAGCGTGCAGTCGCGATTCAAGGCGCGGGCGACGAGCGCGAGCTCGAGGTTCGCGACCTCATCGTTGGTCAGGGCCATGACACTGAGCGCGGTGCCCGCATTGGCCTGCGCCAGGGCGCTTTCGGCCGCGCCGCGGACGAACGGGACGTCGGGCATGCTGGCGACGGTGTTCTCGTCCGGGTCGGCGACGACCACGGGGATGTCCAGGCTGCGGAGGTAGCGCGCCACCTCCGTGCCGAGATCTGCCAGACCGCAGACAACCACGTGCTTTGCCTTAGGCACCTTTGGACGCGTGCGGCCCAATTGGAACCTCGCCGAGAGCACGCGCTCGGTCAGGAACGCGTAGACGATGCCGATGAAGACGGTTCCGGCGATGGTTTCCAGGACGCTGAAGACGTGGAGAGCGGGCGGGATCGGAAACGGAAGCCTCAGGCTGCCAAAGAGATTGTCGTAGCCGCCGAGGATCAGCACCAAAGAGACGTTCAGCGCATCGTGCAAGCTGATGTCGCCATAGTGGTGCTTGTAGAGTGCGACGCCGAGGAGATACAGCGCGCCGAGAACGACGAAAGACACCGCGGCGATGCGCTGCGTCTGCGTCGCGTGTGCCCAGATGGCACTGACGATCCCCGGCCCGGCCGGGAAGCGGTGGGGCCGCCGCTGCACGTTCGTCGCCGCGCCTGATTCGTCCACTGTTTTCGGACGGTTGTCGAGCTCGAGCCTGGTCAGCCGGTCCCCGGGGCGCGCGACGTCGTCCGGTTCCCAGGCACAGAATCCTTTCTCTGCAGGGGCCCGACTGGTCGACAGTACGCGCACCTGATGACTGTCCAGTTGCGCAAGCGGCAAATTGCAGGACTTGCTTGCTGGGTCGATCACCTCCCCGACGATGCGCACCGCCCGACCCTCGAGCTTGAACAGGCCCAGCACGTCGTCCCCGAGCGCTTCGAGCGCGAATGCCGGCGCCGCGATCCGGACTGGCTCGAAGGCGACGAAAGGTTCCAGGTGCGCCGTCAGGAGGTCGCCCAGGCGCGCCTGACCTGACCGGATGACGATACGGACGGAAGGATTCACGGCCCGGACCGCAAACGCCGCGGCGATGTTGATCCGTTCTTCGCGCGTGACGATCAGCACGGCACGTGCGGAGTCTAGGCCTGCGTCCTCGAGGACGCGGCCATCGCGGCAGTCGCCGACGACGAGTCGGTCGATCGATTGGAAGGCGGCCGGCAGTTCCAAGGCCGGGTTCGGCGACAGTTCCACTGCGACGACGGTCGTCCCGAACTCCTTGAGCTTCCGAGCACAGTGCTGCCCGAGCGTGCCGAGGCCGCAGACGATGACCGATGGCATCCGGGGTTGACCGCTTCGCCCTCGGTCACGCAGTTCCGGCGCACTGGGGATTCGAGCGCGCTGGCGGCCGCGACGCGGCGCGGCACGTCGCCGCGAGCACGCCGTCTCGGCTCCGAGGGTCTTGTGCTGCGGGAAGCATAGCGCAGCCTCTGTTGCGTCTTTGTGGCTGTAGCTCGACCGGGCGCTGCCGTGCCGCCCATCGCCTTCGCCGCGCCGTGCCGCGTTCGGTGGCCGCCCGGGATTTCCCGCGGGCCGCGACCCCCCGTCATCTGCCGGCCTTATCGTGACAGATTGACTAGGACTCGATCGGTGGTCGCCATGGGAAACGCCTCGACGACAGAGCAGACGGGAGGGCCGTCGGTGTCCCCCATCGGGAACGGTTTGCCGCACGTCGATGGGTACGCGCGCTACGTCGCGGACCTGAGCGCGCTTGCCCGATCGCACGCGCACAGACTCCAGGCATCGGCAGGGGCAGCAGTCTCGCGGCAGCAAGCAGGGTGGGGGCTGCTGCGCGAGGCATGGGCCTTGATGGACCCGCAAAGCCTGCAGCCATATGCCGTGGACTTGGCGCAGCGCATGGTGCTGTTCCTCGACGTGCTGCGACGACGCGGCAACGACTTCGTGCACCACGAGGAGGTCGGCCCGCGGTCGGCACTCGCATTCCGCCACGAGCTCGTCCTCAGCGGGGATAGCCTGCCGCGTCCGGTCAACTACTCGCTGGTCCGCATCCTTCCGCGGGAGGGGGCGCCTTCCCGCGAGGACGGCCGTCCCTACATCATCATCGATCCGCGCGCCGGGCACGGCGCCGGGATTGGCGGCTTCAAGGACGAGAGCGAGGTGGGTTGTGCCCTCGACGCAGGCCATCCCGTCTACTTCGTCGTGTTCTCGCGCCACCCGAAGCCCGGGCAGACGCTCGCCTGCGTGTGCGCTGCCGAGGCGGCGTTCGTGCGCGAGGTCCAGAGGCGCCATCCGCAGTCGGCGAAGCCGGTGATCATCGGCAACTGCCAGGGCGGGTGGGCGGCCATGCTGCTCGCGGCGACCGACCCGGACATCACCGGGCCCGTCGTCATCAACGGCGCGCCCCTCTCGTACTGGGCCGGGACAGTTGGCAGGAAGCCGATGCGCTACCTTGGCGGCATCTACGGAGGCATCCTGCCCGCCCTCATTCTGAGCGACGTCGGCCATGGCCATTTCGACGGGGCCAACCTCGTGCTCAACTTCGAAACGATGCAGCCGGGCAGCACCTGGTGGCAGCGGCACTACGACGCGTTCGCCACGATCGACACCGAGGCGGAGCGCTACCTCGATTTCGAGCGCTGGTGGAGCGGCTTCTACTTCATGAGCGAGGCGGAGATCCGCTGGATCGTCCAGAACCTCTTCCTGGGCAACCGCCTGGCGCGCGGAAGCGCCCACCTCGAGGAAGGCACGCACGTCGACCTCCGCAACATCCGCTCCCCGATCGTCCTGTTCACCTCCCACGGCGACAACATCACGCCGCCCCAGCAGGCCCTCAACTGGATCACGGACCTGTATCGGAGCAGCGACGAGATCCGCATCCGCGGGCAGCGCATCGTCTACGCGGTGCACGAGAGCATCGGCCATCTCGGCATCTTCGTCTCGGCCCAGGTCGCAGGGCGGGAACACCGCCAGATCATCTCGGCACTGAAGGCGATCGAGGCGTTGAGCCCCGGGCTCTACGAGATGGTGATCACCGACGACATCGACGAACGTGGAGCGAGGCGCCACCGGGTGGCGTTCGAGGAGCGCAGGCTCGAGGACATCAGGGCGCTGGACGACGGCGTGAATGATGAAGCGCCCTTCGGTGCTGTCGCGCGCCTCTCGGACCTTACGGCGGAGTTCTACGAGCTCGCTGCTCGGCCTCTCGTCAAGGCCATGGTGACACCCGAGAGCGCGCGCGCATTCTTCGCGCTCCACCCGCTGCGCACCTCACGATACGTGCTGAGCGATCGAAACCCGTGGCTGGCTCCGGTCGCCGAGCTCGCCGAAACGGTGCGGCAGGGACGCGCCAGCGTGTCCGCGGACAACATCTTCAAGCGGCTGGAGCGTTTCCACGCGGACACGATCACGAGCGGGTGGAACCTCGTGCGCGACTGGAACGAGTTCGCGATCGAGTGGACGTTCCATGCCCTGTACTCTTCGCCGGCGGCGCGTGCCTTCGGCGCTTCGCGCGCGGTCCGGGTGAGCGACAAGCCGGAGGCCGATCCGCGCACGCTCGTCCCCGTGCAGGAGGCGCTCGACCGGATCGAGACCGGGGAGTTCGCCGAGGCGGTGGTTCGTATGCTGGTGCTGGCCGCGCGAGCGCGGGGCTCGGTGCGGCGCTCGCGACTGCAGCGCGCGGACGAGGTCCTGGACGCGACCGAGCCGTTCGCGAGCATGAAGCCGAAGCACCGTACGAGGATCGTGCACCGCGAGAGCATTATCGCCACCTTCGAACCGGAGGCGGCCCTCCACGCGCTTCCGAAACTGCTGCCGATGGAGGCGGATCGCCGGCGTGCGCTCGCGCTCTGCTACGAGATCGCGGGACCCGTTGACGAGATGACCCCTGAAGTCGTCGCGATGTTCGAGCGCTTCGCAGCGACGCTCGGCGTCGACAATCCGGCCGCAACCAAGTCCGGCGCGTCGCGCGTTGCTCCCGCTTCGGATTTTCGAATAGGCGCCGCCACTTAGTTGTTCAGGAAGCGATGGGGCAGGCCCCCTCGCTCACCTCGATCCCAGGAAAACCGCTTGCGACCGCGGTTTTCTCTCTAGCGGCCGCGACAGCCCTGATGGCCGGAACGCAGGCCGAGGCACGCGGGGAAGGAAAGAAGGAAGGGCTGCGGAAGATGGGAGGTCAAGTTCCCGGTCGGCGGTCTCCGGTCGCCGGCGCGCTCGTCGAGGGACGGGCCGCGCGCGACCTGCGCGCCGGCGGTCGCAGCGTCCATCCAGCCTTATACTCGGCGCGACGATGCGGTCGCGACGCCCCTGATGTTGGTCTGTCGTCGATAACGGCCTGATGAAGCTTCGGACCGCGGCCAATCTGGGCGGCCAGAGGGTCCGCACCGCCACAGCGGGGGACGGTGTGCGTGTGAATGGGAACGGTCGCCTCTCGCTGCACCAGGGGGAGACGGCCGGCTGCCACCTCGTCGAGCGCGTCCCGATCGCGCGCAGCGACGACACGGCGGGGAGCGTGCTGCGCCGGTTGCCGGGCAACCGCTTCGACTATGCTGCGGCGACTTTCCTCGTCGACGAGCGCCAGCGGCTGCTCGGCGTGATACCTCTGACCGCGCTGCTCGCTGCACCGCCTGCCACGCCGGTGGTCGAGCTTTCCTGCACCGCGCATGCGGTGCATGCCGGTGTCGATCAGGAGCGCATCGCTTCGCACGCGATTCGCCATCAGTTGCCCGCCGTCCCGGTCATCGACGAGCACGGCCGGCTGCTGGGCGTGGTCCCGCCGTTCGCGCTGCTCGAGGTGCTGCGCCACGAGCACGTCGAGGACATCCACCGCCTCGCCGGTATCCGACGCGAGACCGTGCAGGCGCGCAGTGCGATCGAAGCGCCCCCGGCGCGTCGCGCGCGCGACCGCCTGCCGTGGCTGCTGCTGGGACTGGCCGGTAGCATGATCGCGACGCTCGTCGTGGCCGCCTTCGAGCGTTCGCTTGAGTCGCGGGTGGCGCTCGCCTTCTTCATCCCTGGGATCGTGTATCTCGCCGACGCCATTGGCACGCAGACCGAGGCGATCGCGGTGCGCGGACTGTCGTTGAGCCGCGCGCCGCTTGCTACTCTCGTTGGCGGCGAAGTGCGTACCGGCCTGTTGATCGGACTGGTGCTCGGCGCCTGTGCCCTGCCGCTGGTCTGGCTCGCCTTCGCCGATCTGCGCCTCGCCTTGGCTGTCTCGCTGTCGATCCTCGCCGCAGGGACCCTGGCCACCACCGTCGGCCTGCTCCTCCCTTGGGCGCTCGAGAGGCTGGGACGGGACCCCGCATTCGGCAGCGGACCGATCGCGACCATCATCCAGGACGTGCTGTCGCTGCTGATCTATTTCGTGATCGCAACGATGTTGCTGTGATCCGTTGCCCACCGCCCGCCACGACGCCGCAGCTCGCGTCTGAACGGCCGCTCGCTGGAAATGTCCCACAGCGAGCAAAGCGCCCCCCCTATCGCCGGCGGCCGGGCTCGCAGCGAAGTCGCGCATGCGATCAATCGACGATGTGATACCCCCCGTCGATGTAGATGGTGTCGCCGGTGATGAGCTTCGCGAAATCCGAGGCGAGTCCAGCGGTCGCGTGCCCGACGTCCTCGATGGTTGCGAGCCGCTTCGCGGGCGCCTTCTCCGCCGCCCTGTTCAACAGCTCGTCGAACTCCGCAATGCCCGAGGCCGCACGGGTGCGCATCGGGCCCGGCGAGATGGCGTGGACGCGAATCTCGGGACCGAGCTCGACGGCGAGGTAGCGCACCGACGCTTCGAGGGCCGCCTTGACCGGTCCCATGAGGTTGTAGTGCTCCACGACCTTCTCGGCGCCGAAGTAGCTCATGGTGAACAGGGCGCCGCCCTCCTTCCGCATGAGCGGTTCGGTCAACTTGGCCATGCGGAGGAACGAGTGGCAGGAGACGTCCATCGCGGTGAGAAACCCCTCCCGAGAGCAGTCGACCACGCGGCCATGCAGGTCGGCGCGCGGCGCGAAGGCGATCGAGTGCAGGGCGATGTGCAGCACGCCCCAGCGCCGCTCGATCTCCGCCACTACGCTCTCCAGCTGCCCCGGCTGGGTCACGTCGCAGGGCAGGAAGACCTCGGCACCGAGCTCCCGCGCCAGCGGCTCGACATGGGGCCGCGCCTTCTCGTTCAGATAGGTGATGGCGACGTCGGCGCCACGCTGACGGAACGCCTTGGCGCATCCCCAGGCGATGGACTGATCGTTTGCGATGCCCAGAACGAGGGCCTTCTTGTGAGGCAGGGTGGTCATGCCTGCAGGTGTGTCGTGGGTCATCGGGGCTCCGTGTGCGAGGGACGGGCGTGGAAGGTCGACAAGGATCCCACATGGTCGTGTCGACCTGTATCGCCGTCATGACAGCCACGTTGCGGCCAGGTTGCGGTCCTGGTTGCGGGATTGACTTGCCTGGCAGGAAAACCCCTCGCCGGAAGAGCGGGAGTCACGCTCGCGTCATGGCGGTCCTCGATACTTTCACCGGTAAGCTTCTCATCGGGATTCGGGGGCACGATGCTCGAGAACAAGGTGGCCTTGGTGACCGGCTCGACGAGCGGTATCGGCCTGGGCATCGCCCAGGCCCTTGCCAGCGCTGGCTGCGACGTGGTGCTGAACGGCTTCGGCGATGCCGACGAGATCGGCCGTCTGCGCCAGGCGCTCAGCGAGGAGCATGGCGTGCGTGTGCTCTACAGCGGCGCCGACATGAGCCGGCCCGCTGAGATCGCCGAGATGATCCGGCAGGCCACCACGGAGCTCGGCCACGTCGACATTCTCGTGAACAACGCCGGCGTGCAGCACACGGCTCCCGTGGAGGAGTTCCCGGCCGAGAAATGGGATTGGGTGCTGTCGATCAACCTGAGCGGCCCCTTCCATGCCATTTCGGCCGTGCTGCCGCAGATGCGTGCGCGCAACTGGGGGCGGATCGTGAACATCGCCTCGACTCATGGTTTCGTCGGGTCGGTGCACAAGTCCGCCTACGTCGCGGCCAAGCACGGTCTGATCGGACTCACCAAGGTCGTCGCGCTCGAGACGGCCACGACCGGTGTGACCTGCAACGCTGTCTGCCCGGGCTGGGTGCTCACTCCGCTCGTGCAGAAGCAGATCGATGCGCTTCAGTCGCGTGACGGCTTGACCCCGGAGGCCGCCAAGCACCGGCTGCTCGCCGAGAAGCAGCCTTCGCTAGACTTCGTGACGCCGGCGCAGATCGGGGCTGCGGTCGCTTTCCTCGCGAGCGACGCGGCGGCACAGATTCGCGGCGCCGCGCTGCCCGTGGACGGCGCGTGGCTGGCGCAGTAGAGAAGTAGAAGAAGAGGAGAAGGCGATGCAGACGATCGCGCTGTCCGAGGCTGTGGCGATGATCCCCGACGGGGCGAGCCTCATGGTGGGCGGTTTCATGGCGGTCGGGACGCCGGAGCCGCTGATGGACGAGCTGGTGCGGCAGGGCAAGCGGCGGCTGACGGTGATCGCGAACGACACGGCGATGCCGGGCGCGGGCATCGGCAAGCTGGTCTCCGCGGGACTCGTCGCGAGGGTGATCGCGAGCCACATCGGGCTGAACCCGGAGACCCAGAAAGGGATGCTGACGGGCAAGATCGACGTCGAGCTCGTGCCGCAGGGGACGCTCATCGAGCGGATTCGGGCCGGGGGCTTCGGGCTCGGCGGCGTGCTCACGCCGACGGGCGTCGGCACGCTGGCCGCGGAGGGCAAGACCACCGTCGACGTGGACGGCAAGACGTTCCTTCTCGAGAAGCCGATTCGCGCCGACTTCGCGCTCCTGAAGGCACACGCCGCGGACTATCTCGGCAACCTGACCTACGCGCTGACGGCGCGGAACTTCAACCCCGTGATCGCGATGGCGGCCGAGAAGGTCATCGTCTATGCAGAGAACATCGTGCCGGTCGGCGTCATCCCGCCGGACCAGGTGGTGACCCCGGCGCCCCTCGTCGATTACCTGGTCGCCCAGGGAGGCTCTTGATGGACGCACAGACGATCATCGCCAAGCGGATCGCGCAGGAGCTGCGCGACGGCATGCTGGTCAACCTCGGCATCGGCATTCCGACGCTGGTGGCGAACTACGTACCAGCCGGCATCCACGTCTTCTTCCAGTCCGAGAACGGCCTCATCGGCACGGGTGCCGTGCCCGAGCCGGGCATGGCGCACAAGGATCTGACTGATGCCGGCGGACGGCCGGTGACGGCTCTGCCGGGAGCCTGCACGTTCGACAGCGCGCTGTCGTTCGGCCTGATCCGCGGCGGCCACCTCGACATGACCGTCCTCGGCGGGCTGCAGGTCGACGCACACGGCCGGCTGGCGAACTGGATGATCCCGGGCAAGATGGTCCCCGGCATGGGCGGCGCGATGGACCTCGTCACGGGCGCCAAGCGCGTGGTCGTGGCCATGCAGCACACGGCCAAAGGGAGCCCGAAGATCGTCAATCAGTGCTCGTTGCCCCTCACCTCGCTGCGCCCGGTCGACCTGCTGGTCACCGAGCTTGCGGTGATCGGCTTCCCCGAGGGGCGCGCGACGCTCCTCGAGACGGCCCCGGGTGTGACCGTCGAGGACGTACTCAAGAACACTGCCGCAGAGTTGGCAGCGCCGAAGGAAGTGGCGCAGATGTCGCTCGGAGACTGAGCGGCCGTTTGCCGAGGGTGGGCGGGTGGAACAGCCTGCGTCCCGACATGCCCGCTTGCACCGCGTTCATCACCCGCAGCCGGATTACGGCCTGAGTCTCCGGAGAAGGGAAAGCGCCCGGAGCCGGCGGGCGCGATCCTCGAGGAGATACGAGGCCGCGAGGGCAAGGGCCGCGGAGACCAAGCCTGTAACCACCGGCTCGAACGCGCCAAGGCCGTAGTGATCCGCGTGGGAATACGCATCCCCGAAAGCGGTCAGCATGCCAATCAACAGCGCGTTGCCGAACCGGTGCCTGTACAGCCGGGCGACGGGCGTGAAGCTGAGCAGCACCGCCAGCAGTGCCGTCACCAGCCCGGTCTGCAAAGCAAGCGCCCAGTGACCCGGGCTCAACGCCTTCTCGAGCCCTCCGGGCATGCATGTCATGCATGCGATCGCCGGCTGCCAGAAGCGCTGCGCGAAGAGGGAGACGCGATCTTTCCAGGAAACCATGCTCACACGCAGTGAACCGTTCCTCGCCTGCCGCCGGCGCGGGTTCGGTCGCCGCGCTGCCGGCATGCCAAGCGGCTCGCAAGAAGGCCGTCCGGTTTGGCCGACCTCTTACCATCGACGGGGACGCGGCACACCTACGCAGCTGCGGCCGACCGACCCGAGCTCGGCACGGCCGGCGCCCGGATTCACGCCCCGGGAATCGTGCCGGACAGATACTGCTGGATCATTCTGCCCAGACCCTTGCGTGTCATTTCGCTGCCCGTCCGCATCTCGGTGCCGCCGCCCTTCTTCGCTGCGTCCATCGTACGGTCGTAGACCTTCGACATGCCGTCCAGGAACTGGGCGCGGCTGATCGATTCCATGCCCGGCCAGAGGTCGGTTTCCGGATTGCGGAACCCCGGCGAGTCCGTGGCTCTCGCTGGCGTCTGCTGCACCGTCCTGCCGTTTGGATTCAGCACATAGTCCGTATCGTAGCCGAACGCGTTGTACGCGAACTCCCTGAGCATGGCGCGTACGCCGGCGGGCGTCATGGACTCGCCATTCATGACACCTGGCGCGCTGGCCTTCTTCATCTGCGCCATGTTCATGTCGTAGAGCCTGCCCATGCCGGCCAGGAACTCGCTCTTGCTGATGGCCTTGTCGCCATAGAATGGATCGAGGCGCTGCACATAGTTGGGGTCGTAGCCAGGATTCTTGTAAAGAGGATCGAACGCGACTTGGGCGCTCGCCGGCAAGATGGCGACGGCGAGCAGTCCCGCGGCCACGAAGGCAGAAAAATGGGGAGGACGGTTCATTGGGGTCTCCTGCTAACTGATCCAGTGGTCGCACGAGGCGCGGCGCTCCGGCCTCGTGGGGACGCGCGGGGCGCACGTCCTAGGGCAATCTACGCTTGGTGGCGCTCCACATGTCCTCGCGTATGTACGTGCATCCATTGCGGGTGCTACGTACCGGATGGTCCCTTGCACGTCGCCTCGCGCACGTGCAGGGGTCTGACTTCTAAGGCTGCTACAAGTAGGAGGACGCCGTGGCCGACTTCGAGAACCATACGGAACAGGCGCGCGCCATCGAGCTGGAGATCGAGCGGAAGGGGATAGCGCTCGGCATCGATTGGAAAGACCCGGCGGAGGTGCGGGCGCTAGCGCACGAGGCGCTCGATCACTATGCAGAGAACGTCCACCGCGCAGCGGTCAACCCGCATGATCACCGTCAGATGGCGAAAGTGGAGCTGTTCGGGCTCGCGGCCTTAATGCTGCGTACCATGGAGGAAAGCGCAGCGAGCGGGGTCGAGACCCACGGCGGTGATGCATGGAAAGGATTCGCGCGCGCCCTTTTGGCGGAGAAGCTTGCCCGAAAGGGAATGATGTCGATGCGCGCGTGAAGATCCGGTCCGCAAACACTCGCATCCGGGGGCGCGCATTGTCCCCGCGCTGAGTCCTGGCTGGATCGATATCGCGCGCGGGACAGCACTGCGCCCAGCACGGGAACTGGCGGTCCCCGGGGGGGTCAGCCCACGAGTGCCGCGGTGTGCTGTGCGATGACGAGCTCCTCGTTCGTCGGGATCACGAAGACGGGGACGGAGCTCTGCGACGCCGAGATCCTCGGGGCGCCGCGGGTTCCATTCAGTTTGGGGTCGATGGCCACACCGAGCCAGGCCGCGCGCTCGCCGACGCGAGCACGGACGCTCGGGCTGTTCTCGCCGATGCCGGCCGTGAAGACGAGCGCGTCGAGCCCGCCGAGCGCCGCGACGAGCGACCCCAGCTCGCGCCCGATGCGGTACACGAAGTAGTCGATGGCGAGTCTGGCTCGTGGCGAATCGCTCGCCTCCAATTCCCGCATGTCGTTCGAGACGCCGGATACGCCGAGCAGACCCGAGCGCTGGTACAGTAACCGCTCGACGTCGTCCATGGACATGCCGCGGTCGCGCCCGAGATAGATCACGACGCCGGCGTCGAGGGCACCGCAGCGCGTGCCCATGGGCAAGCCGTCGAGGGCGGTGAAGCCCATGGTGCTGGCGATGCTGCACCCGTCGTGGAGCGCGCACATGCTCGCGCCGCTACCCAGGTGGGCGACAACCACGCGCTTGCCGGCGATATCCGGAGCGACTTCGCGCAGCTTGCGCGCCACGTACTCGTACGAAAGCCCATGGAACCCGTAGCGACGGATGCCGGCCTCGTACAATTCGTACGGCAGCCCGAACAGCTCCGCAAGCTGGGTCTGCGTCCTGTGGAACGCCGTGTCGAAGCAGGCCACTTGAGGCAGCTCCGGCCGCCGGTCCAGCAGGGCGCGGATGGGCGCGAGATTGTGCGGCTGGTGCAGCGGCGCGAGGGGCACGAGCGCCTCGAGCTCGGCGAGGACGTCGCGGTCGACCCGGACGGGACGCGAGTACCGGACTCCGCCGTGAACGACGCGATGACCGACGCCCGCCAGCTCGCGTCCCTCGAGGTGCTCCCGCAGCCATTCGGCCAGCGTCTGCAGGCAGCCGTCGCGATCGCTTCCCTCCTCGGGGGTGAGCTCACGGTCCTCAACCGGCTCACCGCGTGCATTGCGCGCCGTGAGCCGAGGCCGCGTTCCGATGCCCTCGATCTGGCCGCGCAACTGCAGTGCGAGGTGGCCGTCATCCGAGGCCAACGTCTGGAACTTCAGGCTCGAGGACCCGGCGTTGAGGACGAGGATCACGCGACCCGTCATCGCACCGCTCCCATGGCCGAGGCGTCGACCAGGATTACGGCGAGCGCGGACGAGGTAAGCCGGGAACGAACGCTGTCGGCGCGGCTGGTCAGGATGATGGGCGCCTTGGCGCCGAGCACGATGCCAGCGGAGTCCGCGTTCGCCATGAAGGCGAGCTGCTTGGCGAGGATGTTGCCGGAAACGAGATCCGGAACCAGCAGGATGTCCGCGTCGCCCGCCACCGGGGAGGCGATGCCCTTGATGCGCGCCGCCTCCGCGCTGATCGCGTTGTCCAGCGCGAGCGGCCCGTCCAGGACGGCACCGCTGATCTGCCCGCGGTCCGCCATCTTGCAGAGCGCCGCCGCATCCATCGTCGAACCGATCTTCTCGTTGATGTTTTCCAC
>Ga0209254_10004420_pt1 | contig 12873 bp, 9 predicted proteins | sample FrelakmetDIP11DI_FD_187148 | JGI IMG/M metagenome (GOLD analysis project Ga0209254, IMG submission 187148) | Freshwater lake sediment microbial communities from the University of Notre Dame, USA, for methane emissions studies - DIP11 DI (SPAdes)... | ecosystem: Environmental > Aquatic >...
AGGGCAAGGAATGGATCCTGCTCGTGGGCCTCGTCCTCACGGCGATCGTGAAGGGCGGGCTGTGGTTCGCGCCCGCGGTGCTCGCGTTCCACGAGATGACGACGGCGCACGCGGTCCGCTGGAGCCTGTACGCGGCCCTGTCGAACCTGGGCGCGATGGCGCTCTACGGCCTCGCGCTCACGATCGCGATGGCCGCCGCCATCCTGCCCTGGGGCCTGGGCCTCCTGATCGTGATTCCGGTCATGGTCGCGAGCACCTACTCGGGGTATCGGGAGGTGTTCGCCGAAACCGGGACGGAGCCCGAAACTACGCCGGCGTGAGCTTGGCGTACTGCAGCGCCAGCCACTTCGTGCCCTCCGTCCGGAACTTCACCTGCACCCGCGCGTCCAGTCCACGGCCCTCGAAGTTGATCACCGTCCCCTCGCCGAACTTCGCGTGGACCACGTTCTGGCCCATGGAGAAGGGATGCTCGTCGGGACGCTTCGTCTCGAAGCTCGCCCGCGGCGCCGGCGAATAGCGGTCCGGGTCGGCCTGCGGCGCGCGGCCGCCGCCGGATCCCCACGAGTTGCCCGACCCGCCACCGGGCTTGCCCCAGGCGGGCTTGTCCCATCCGCCGCGATTCGGTGTCGCGAGCACCTGCCGCTCCGGCAGCACGATCCACTTGCACAGCTCCGCCGGGATCTCCTCCACGAATCGCGAGACGATGCCGTAGCGCGGCTGGCCGTGCAGCATGCGGCTGCCGGCGTAGGAGAGGTAGAGGCGCTTGCGGGCGCGCGTGATGGCGACGTACATGAGGCGCCGCTCCTCCTCGATGCCGCCATCCTCGTTGAGGCTGTTGTCGTGAGGAAAGAGGCCCTCCTCCAGGCCCGACAGGAACACCGCGTCGAACTCCAGGCCCTTGGCGGCGTGCACCGTCATGAGCTGCAGCGCGTCCTGGCCCGCGGCGGCCTCGTGCTCGCCGGCCTCGAGGCTCGCGTGCGAGAGGAAGGCCGCGAGCACCTGCTGCTGGTGCGTGCCCGGGACGGCCGCCACGTCCGGCTGCGCTTCGCCGGCCGGCTCCACGCCCGACTCGAACTCGTCGTGGAAGAGCGTGGCGGCATTCACCAGCTCGTTCAGGTTCTCGACGCGGTCCTGCCCGTCGCGCTCGGCGGCGTAGTGGTCCTTGAGCTTCGAGGCATCCAGCACCTCCTCGATGAGCTCGGGGAGCGTGAGGTGCTCGGAGGCCGCGCGCAGGCGCTCCACCAGCACCATGAACTGGGCGATGGCCGCGCCCCCCCGGCCGGGCACCGCGTTCACCTTCGCGGCGTGCGCGAGGCTGCCGAGGCCGGCCTGGGCCGCTTCCTGCAACTGCTCGATCGAGCGCGCGCCGATGCCGCGCGGCGGGAAGTTCACGACGCGCGTGAACGCCGTGTCGTCGTCGGCGTTGGCGGCGAGCCGCAGGTACGCGAGGGCGTGCTTCACCTCCTGCCGCTCGAAGAAACGAAGGCCCCCGTATACCTTGTAGGCGATGCCGGAGCGGAAGAGGTGGTGCTCGAGGATGCGCGACTGGGCGTTGGAGCGGTAGAGCAGGGCCATGTGGCTCAAGTCCATGCCTTCGCGGTGCAGCTGCTTCACCTCGTCCACGACGAAGCGCGCTTCTTCCTCGTCATTGGCGGCCGCGAAGACGCGAAGGGGCTCGCCCTTGCCTTCGGCGGTCCAGAGGTTCTTGCCGAGGCGCGCGCGGTTCCTGCTGATGACCGCGTTGGCAGCCTCGAGGATCGTGCCCTGGGAGCGGTAGTTCTGCTCGAGCTTCACCACTTCGCGCACGCCGAAGTCGCGCAGGAACTCGTTCATGTTGCCGACATCGGCACCTCTGAACCTGTATATGGACTGATCGTCGTCCCCCACGGCGAACACGCACCCGTGGGTACCCGCCAGCATCCGGATCCACTTGTACTGCAGCTTGTTCGTGTCCTGGAACTCGTCGACGAGGATGTACTTGAAGCGCTGCTGGTAATGCGTGAGCAGGTCGAGGTTCCTCGCGAGCAGCTCGTAGGTGCGCAGCAGCAGCTCCGCGAAATCCACCGCGCCCTCGCGATTGCACTGCGCGTCGTAGTCCGCGTAGAAGGCCACCATCCGGCGCGTGAAGTCGTCTCCGGCCTCGACGGCGTTGGCGCGCAGGCCCGATTCCTTGCAGTGGTTGATGAATTGCTGCAGCTGGCGGGGCGCGAACTTCTCGTCGTCCAGGTTCTGCGCCTTCGCGAGGCGCTTCACCAGCGAGAGCTGGTCGCCCGAATCGAGGATCTGGAAGAGCTGCGGCAGGCCCGCATCGCGGAAGTGCGCGCGCAGCAGCCGGTTGCACAGGCCGTGGAAGGTGCCCACCCACATGCCGCGCGTGTTGATGGGCAGCATGGCCGAGAGCCGCGTGAGCATCTCGCGCGCGGCCTTGTTCGTGAAGGTGACGGCGAGGATGCCCGCGGGGCTCGCCTCGCGCGACAGGATGAGGTGCGCGATGCGGGTGGTGAGCACGCGCGTCTTGCCGCTGCCGGCGCCCGCGAGGATGAGCGCGGATTCGCGGGGCAGGGTGACGGCGCGCAGCTGTTCGGGGTTGAGGCCGGCGAGGAGTTCGGGCATGGCGGGGAAGGCGCGGGGAAGCCGCGATTTTCTCACGGCGTGAGCCGCGCTTTCAGCCGGCGTCGCGCTTTCTTTTCGCGAGCTCGCGCAGCTGCTCCACCAGGTCGCCGGGCAGGGGGATGCCGCCCGCGCGAAAGGCCGCCATCCGCGCGAGCTCGATCTCGCCGGGCACGACGACGGGCGAGGCCGGGTCCGCCGGGGGCGAGGCGTGCAGGATGGCGCGGAAATCCTCCATCCGGCCGCGCAGCCATTCGGCCGCGCCCAGCTTCGTCGTGTCGAGCGCGATGAAGAAGTGGCCCAGGTTCTGGGGCTTCTCCGGATCCTCCGACCACGAGCTCACGTGCGTGAGGTACGCCGCGCCCGAGAGCAGGCCCGCGAAGAGGTCGACCACGAGCGCGAGGCCGTAGCCCTTGTGCCCGCCCACGGGCTGCAGGAACCCCTCGAGCGCCGCCTTCGCATCCGTCGTGGGCCGGCCCGCCGCATCCGTGGCCCAGGTCGCGGGAATCGGTTCGCCTTTCGCGGCGGCGCTTCGAATCTTCGCGCGCGCCGCCACGCTCATCGCCATGTCGAGCAGGAACGGCGGGCCGCCCGGCTGCGGCACGCCGAAGCCGAGGGGGTTGTTGCCCAGGCGCGCGTCGCCCCCGCCCCAAGGCGCGATGGTCGTGGTGGCGTTGCTGCCGATCATCGTGGCGAATCCAGCCTCGGCGGCGATGAAACCGTAGGGGGAGATGGGCCCGAAGTGGTTGCTGGCCCGCGCGAAAGCGATGCCCACACCGCTCTCGCGCGCGAGATCCATCGCGACCTCCAGCGCGCGCATGCCGACGAGGGGACCCAGGCCATTGGCGCCGTCGACTCGCGCGATGGCTGCCGCGACCTTCTCCACACGAATCGCAGGGCGGGCCGCAATCCCGCCCAGGTCGATCCGCTCTCCGTAGGAGACGATGCGGGAGACTCCGTGGGTGTGCAGGCCGAAGAGGTCCGCGAGAACGAGGATGCGGGCGCCGTCGGCAGCATCGCGGGGCGCGAGGCCCAGCCCCTCGAGGGCCGCGGTGGCGATGGCCGAAAGCTCGGCCTCGCCGAGGCGGATCGTCACCGCCGCTGGCGCCTAGTTGGCCTGGATGTTGGCCTTCTTCACCACCCGGCCCCAGTTGTCGTATTCCTGCTTGATGTAGGCGGCCAGTTCCTCGCGCGTGCCGGGGCTGGGCTCGAGGAAGTGCTTGGCGAGCTGCTCCTTCACGTCCGGGGCATTCAGGGCCTTCACGAGCTCCTTGTTCCAGCGATCGAGGATCGGCTGCGGCACCTTGGACGAGGTGACGAACGCGTACCAGTTGCTGGCCTCGAAGCCGGGGAAGCCCGATTCCGCGATGGTCGGCACGTTGGGCAGGAAGGACGAGCGCTTCGCGCCCGTGACCGCGAGGGCGTGCAGCTTCCCCGTCTCGATGTGCGGGCCTGCCGTCGAGTGCGTGGAGTAATAGGTGGAGACGCGCCCGCCCAGCAGGTCCGTCATGGCGGGGCCGCCGCCCTTGTACGGGATGTGGACGATGTCCACGCCCGCGCGCTGGTTGAAGAGCTCGCCCGCCAGGTGCGAGGCGCTGCCCACGCCGGTGGAGGCGTAGTCGAGGCCGCCGGGTTTCGCCTTGGCGAGCGCGATGTATTCCGCGAGGTTCTTCGCCGGGACGCCCGCGTGCACGACGAGCACGTTGGGAAAGTTGACCGCCATCGTGAGGGGCGCCAGGTCCTTGAGCGGGTCGTACGGCAGCTTCGCGACGAGGTGCGGCGCGACGGCGAGCGGGCCCACGGAGCCCAGCAGGATGGTGTAGCCGTCGGGCGCGGCCATCGCCATCTGGTGGTGGACGATGTTGCCGCCCGCGCCGGGCTTGTTCTCCACCACGACCGACTGGCCGAGGTTCTCGGAGAGCTTCTTGGCGATGATGCGCGCGGCGGTGTCGGTGGCGCCGCCGGGCGCGAAGCCCACCAGCAGCGTGATCGACCGCGAGGGGAAGTCGGCCTGGCCGAAGGCGGCGCCGGCGAAGGCGAGCGCGGCTGCGGCCGCGACGATTTTTTTCATGGTGTGACCCTCCGGTATTTGCTCGTGCGTCGATGCTCGTATACGATTGTATACACTCTGTTTTTCCCCGACAACGCGCCCATGCCCCGCACCGCCCCCGCCGCCCGCCAGGCCGCCGCCCGCCGCGCTCCCAAGCCCGGCGAGGCGAAGGCTTCGCGCGGCGACGTTGCCTACCAGCGGCTCTTCGAGGCGATCGAGAGCGGCGAGCTCAAGCCCGGCGCCCGGCTGCGCGAGGTGGAGCTCTCGGACTGGCTCGGCGCGAGCCGCACGCCCATCCGCGAGGCCCTGGGCCGGCTCGAGAGCGAGGGACTCATCTCCCGCGATCCCTCTCGCGGCATGATCGTGGCGGAGCTGGACCAGGGCATGGTAGCCGAGCTGTACGCCATGCGCGAGGTGCTCGAGGGTACCGCCGCCGCCCTGGCCGCGCGCCACGCCTCCGAGACGGAGATCGACGCGATTCGCGAGATCGCGCAGAAGGACCGCGGCCTTGCGGACGCGCACCGCATCGCGCGCGTGAACCGGCTTTTCCACGAGTCCCTGTTCCGCTCGGCCCACAACCGGTTCCTGCTGCGCGCGGTGAACTCGCTGCGCCAGTCGATGGTGCTGCTCGGGCGCACCACGCTCGCGACGCCGGGCCGGCCCGACAAGGCGCGCGCGGAGCACGAGGCCATCGTGGAGGCGCTCGCCCGGCGCGACTCCCCAGGCGCCGAGGAGGCCGCCCGCTCGCATATCCGCGCCGCGTACCGCGCCCGCCTCGCGCAACTGCTGGAATCCTGATGGCGGCCGAGGCGTCCTGCGACGTGCTCGTGCTCGGGGCAGGCAACGCCGCCCTCTGCGCGGCGCTCACGGCACGCGAGGCCGGCGCGTCGGTGATCGTGCTCGAGGCGGCGCCGCGCGCGATGCGGGGCGGCAACAGCCGGCACACGCGCAACATGCGCACCATGCACGACGCACCGCTCGACGTGCTCACGGGCGCCTATCCCGAGGAGGAGTACTGGCAGGACCTCCTCAAGGTCACGGGCGGGCAGACGAAGGAGGATCTCGCGCGCCTCGCCATCCGCGGGACCGGGGGGCACCTGCCCTGGATGAAGTCGAAGGGCGTGCGCTTCCAGCCGCCGCTGGGCGGCACGCTCCACCTCTCCCGCACCAACGCCTTCTTCCTGGGCGGCGGCAAGGCGCTCATGAACGCGTACTTCGCCGCGGCGCAGGACGCGGGCATCGAGGTCCGCTACGAGACCGAAGTCGTGGACCTCGACATCCGCGAAGGCGTGTTCCACTCGGCGACGGTGGAATGCGCGGGCGAGCGCTCGGTGATCCGCGCGCGGGCCGTGGTCGCCGCGGCGGGCGGGTTCGAATCCAACCTGGAGTGGCTGCGCGAAGCCTGGGGGCCCACGGCCGACAACTTCCTGATCCGCGGGACGCCCTACAACCGGGGCCGCGTGCTCAGGCTGTTCATGGAACGCGGCGCGCAGACGCTGGGCGACCCGACGCAGGGGCACTGCGTGGCCATCGATGCGCGCGCTCCCAAGTTCGACGGCGGCATCGTGACGCGCGTGGACGCGGTCTCGCTCGGCATCGTCGTCAATGCCGAGGCGAAGCGCTTCTACGACGAGGGCGAGGACTTCTGGCCCAAGCGCTATGCCATCTGGGGCCGTCTCGTCGCGGGCCAGCCGGGGCAGATCGCGTATTCGATCATCGACTCCAAATCGATGGGCCGCTTCATGCCGCCGGTCTTCCCGCCCGTCCAGGCGCGAACGATCGCGGACCTCGCGAAGGCGCTGTCGCTCGATCCGCAGCGCCTCGGGGCGACGGTCGCCGAATTCAACGCCGCCGTGCGCCCCGGCACCTTCGACCACACGATCTTCGACGACTGCCGCACGGAGGGCCTCGCGCCCGCGAAGACGCACTGGGCGCGCGCGATCGACACGCCGCCGTACTACGCCTATCCGCTGCGACCGGGGATCACGTTCACCTACCTGAGCGTGGTCGTGGACGAGAACGCGCGCGTGAAGTTCGGCGCGAAACACGCCGACAACGTCTTCGCCGCGGGCGAGATCATGTCGGGCAACGTGCTCGGCAAGGGCTACGTCGCGGGCGTCGGCATGGCGATCGGCACCACGTTCGGCCGCATCGCGGGAAGGGAGGCCGCGCGCCATGTCCGGGGCTGAGCGCAAGAGCCTGCCGGAGCTCGTCGAGGAGGCGCAGCGCCTGCTCTCCATCTGCAACGCCTGCCGTTACTGCGAGGGCTACTGCGCCGTGTTCCCCGCGCTGCAGCGCCGCCTCGCCTTCCCCGAGCAGGACATCCACTACCTCGCGAACCTCTGTCACAACTGTGGTTCCTGCCACTACGCGTGCCAGTACGCGCCGCCGCACGAGTTCGACCTCAACTTCCCCCGCACGCTGGCGCGCGTCCGGGAGCAGACGTACCGCAAGTACGCCTGGCCCGGGGCGTTCGCGAGCCTCTACGACCGCAACGCGCTCGCGGTGGCGCTCGCCTCGGCCGCGGGCATCGCGTTCATGTTCCTGCTGGCCGCCCTCGTCGCCGATCCCGCACGGCTCTTCCAGGCCCACTCGGACGCGCAGGGCTCCTTCTACGCGCTCATTCCCCACGGGACGATGGTCGCGGTCTTCGGGTCGGTGTCGGCGTTCGTGGCGGTCGCATTCGCCGTGGGTTTCGCGCGCTTCTGGCCGGACATGGGCGAGCGGCTGGCGGACTTCGTGAAACCGGCAACCGCGCTCGAGGCGCTGCGCGACGCCTTCACACTGCGCTACCTCGACGGTGGCGGCGACGGTTGCCGCTACCCCGACGAGAAGCTCTCCCACTCGCGGCGCGTCTACCACCACCTCACGTTCTACGGCTTCCTGCTGTGCTTCGCGGCCACGAGCGTCGCCACCGTCTATCACTACGCGTTCGGGTGGAAGGCGCCGTATCCCTTCCTGAGCCTGCCCGTCGTGCTGGGCACCGTGGGCGGGATCGGCCTCATCGCGGGCCCGCTGGGGCTCATGGCGCTGCGGCGGCGGCGCGACCCGGAGCTGGCCGCGCCCGAGCAGAAGGGGATGGACGAAGGGTTCCTCGCCCTCCTCGTGGCGATCAGCGTCACGGGGCTCGCGCTCGCTTTCCTTCGCGAGACGGGCGTCATGGGCGTGCTGCTGTGCCTTCACCTGGGCGCCGTCCTGGCGCTCTTCCTCACGATGCCGTACGGCAAGTTCGCGCATGCCCTCTACCGCGTGGCCGCCCTCGTGCGATTCCACCTCGAGCGGCGCCGGCCCGTGGCGTTCATCGCGCCCGAATAAGCGATCCGCCAAAAAAAATGGGGGCACCCGAAGGTGCCCCCCACGTTCTGCCCCACTATCCGGGCACCGCCAAAGGAATGGTGCCCGCTTTCGTGACAGGCGACGCGGCGCACAAGTTCCCGAGGCGCTAAGCGCACGGGAAATCAAGGGCTTGGAGGACCCCGCTGCTATAATTTGCGCATCGCACCACGCGCCTTCCGATTGAACACCGCAATGGATCCCCAATACCAACCGAAGCGCCTCGAGCCCGCCGTGCAGAAGCGGTGGGCCGATACGAAGGCCTTCGTCGCGCCCGACGCCTCGCCCAAGCCCAAGTACTACAACGTGGGCATGCTGCCTTACCCGTCGGGCAAGCTGCACATGGGGCACGTGCGCAACTACTCGATCAACGACGCGCTCGCGCACTTCATGCGGATGAAAGGGCACAACGTCCTGCAGCCCATGGGCTGGGACGCCTTCGGCCTGCCCGCCGAGAACGCCGCGATGGCGAACGGCGTGCCGCCCGCGAAGTGGACGTGGGACAACATCGCCTACATGAAGAAGCAGCTCCAGTCGCTCGGCTTCGCCATCGACTGGACGCGCGAGGTGGCCACCTGCTCGCCCGACTACTACCGCTGGAGCCAGTGGCTGTTCCTGCGCATGCGCGAGAAGGGCATCGCCTATCGAAAGACCGGCCTGGTGAACTGGGACCCCGTGGACCAGACCGTGCTCGCGAACGAGCAGGTGATCGACGGCAAGGGCTGGCGAACGGGCGCGCCCGTCGAGAAGCGCGAGATCCCGATGTGGTACCTGCGGATCACGCAGTACGCGGACGAACTCGTGGACGCCCTCGACGGCCTGGGTTGGCCCGAGCAGGTGAAGCAGATGCAGCGCAACTGGATCGGCCGCTCCTTCGGCGTCGAGTTCACGCTGCCCTACGCGGAGGAGACCGCGGGACGCATGGCCGATGGCGGGGGGCCCCGTCCTGACGGGGTGGGACCGGTCGGCCTCAAGGTCTACACCACCCGCGCCGACACGATCATGGGCATCACCTTCGCCGCCGTGGCCGCGGAGCACCCGCTCGCCACCGAGGCCGCGAAGGCGAACCCCGCGCTCGCCGCCTTCATCGAGGAGTGCAAGAAGGGCGGCGTGATGGAGGCCGACCTTGCCACGATGGAAAAGAAGGGCATGCCCACGGGCCTCTTCGTGCTCCATCCCTTCACGAAGGAGAAGGTCGAGGTCTGGGTCGGCAACTACGTCCTCATGGGCTACGGCGAGGGCGCGGTGATGGCCGTGCCGGGCCACGACGAGCGCGACTTCGCCTTCGCGAAGAAGTACGGGCTTGCGATCAGGCAGGTCATCGACGCGGGCGGCCAGCCCTATTCGACGGACGCTTGGCAGCCGTGGTACGAGCAGGCCGGCGCTTGCGTGAACTCCGGCAAGTACGACGGCCTCGCGCAGCAGGCGGCCATCGACGCGGTCGCGGCGGATCTCGGCGCGATGGGCCTCGGCGAAAAACGCAAGCAGTTCCGCCTGCGCGACTGGGGATTCTCCCGCCAGCGCTACTGGGGCACGCCGATCCCCATGGTCCTGTGCCCCTCCTGTGGGGATGTTCCCGTGCCCGACGACCAGCTTCCCGTCGTGCTGCCCGAGGACCTCGTCCCGGACGGCAGCGGCAGCCCGCTCGCGAAGTCGAGAGCCTTCTACGAGTGCAAGTGCCCGAAGTGCGGCATCGACGCCCGCCGCGACACCGACACGATGGACACCTTCGTCGAGTCGTCCTGGTACTTCTTCCGCTACACCTGCCCCGACGCGAAGACCATGGTCGACGCCCGAGCCGACTACTGGATGCCGATGGACCAGTACATCGGCGGCATCGAGCACGCGATCCTGCACCTGCTCTACGCGCGCTTCTGGACGAAGGTGATGCGCGACATGGGCCTGGTGAAGGTGGACGAGCCGTTCAGGAACCTCCTCACGCAGGGCATGGTGCTCAACCACATCTTCAGCCGGCGCACGGACAAGGGCGGCATCCAGTACTTCGCCCCCGAGGAGATCGAGGTGAAGGCCGACGCCGAGGGCAAGGTGACCGGCGCGGTGCTGAAGTCGGATGGCTCCGCCGTGGAGTACGGCGGCATCGGCACGATGTCCAAGTCCAAGCGCAACGGTGTCGACCCCCAGGACCTCATCGACCGCTTTGGCGCCGACACGGCGCGGCTCTACGTGATGTTCGCGAGCCCGCCCACGGACACGGTGCTCTGGTCCGATACGTCGGTGGAGGGCTCCTTCCGGTTCCTGAAGCGGCTGTGGAGGCTGGTGCACGACCACCTCGCGGCCGGCGGCCCGGTCGCAGGGCGCGCCTCGGGCGAACTCGCGAAGCCCCTGAAGGACCTGCGCTTCAAGCTGCACCGGACGATCGACAAGGTGGGCGACGACTACGGCCGGCGCCTGCAGTTCAACACGGCCATCGCGGCGGTCATGGAACTGCTGAACGCCCTGTCGGATCGCGGGATCGAGGAACGGGCCGGCCACGTGGTCGAGGAACGAGCCGGCCCGAACAAAAACACCGAATCGCCCGCGGCCCGCGCCGTCGCCCAGGAGGTGCTCGAGGGCGCGGTGCTGCTCCTCGCGCCCATCGTCCCGCACGTGTGCACGGCGCTCTGGGCCGAGCTCAGGCCCGGCACGGCGCTCATCGACCAGCCCTGGCCGGAGACGGACCCGTCGGCCCTGGTGCAGGACACGGTGGCGCTCGTGCTGCAGGTGAACGGCAAGCTGCGCGGCCACCTCTCCGTCTCCGCCTCGGCATCGAAGGAAGAGATCGAGAAGCTCGCCCTCGCGAGCGAGGCGGCCGTGAAGCACATGGAAGGCCGCCCGGCGAAGAAGGTCGTCGTCGTGCCCGGCCGGCTGGTGAACCTCGTTGTCTAGCCTGCGCGGCCTCGCGACCCTCGCCTTCGTCGCGGTTCTCGCCGGCTGCGGCTTCCAGCTGCGCGGTGACGCGCCCATGGGGCTCAAGTCGATCCACGTTTCCACCGACGGCAACTCGGCGGTGGCGACGGAAGTGCGACGGCGCCTCGCGGGCGGCCCCACGCAGCTCGCCCCCACGATCAAGGACGCCGAAGCGCACCTGCGCATCACTTCCGAGACGCAGGAGAAGGCGATCCTCACTCTCACCGGCACGGGGCGCGTGTACGAGTACCAGCTTCGCCTTCGCGTCGACTACCAGGTGAACGACGCTTCGGCCAAGGCGCTCGTGGAGCCCACGCAGATCGAGGTGCGGCGGAACCTCACCTACTCCGACACCGCGCCGCTCGCGAAGGAAGCCGAAGAGGTGCAGCTCTACGTCGACATGCGCCAGGACGCGGCCGCCATCATCCTGCGGCGCATCGCCATCGCCTCGGGCGGAGGTCCCGCGAGGTGAAGATCGCCACGCGCCAGCTCGCCCAGCACCTGAAGAAGGGCCTCGCGCCGCTTTACTGCGTGCACGGGGCCGAGGCGCTTCTCGCCCTGGAGGCTGCCGACGCCATCCGGGCCGCCGCGCGCGCTTCCGGCTGCGACGAGCGCGAGGTGTTCACCGCGGAGCCCGGCGCCGACTGGTCGAAGCTGGGGGCCTCGGCCGCCAACCTCTCGCTCTTCTCCTCGCGGCGCCTGCTCGAGGTGCGCATCCCCACGGGCAAGCCCGGCACGGAAGGCGGCAAGGCCCTCGAGGCGCTGTGCGCCCGCCTGCCCGAGGACACGGTCGTGCTGGTGACGCTGCCGGAGCTCGAGTGGCAACAGTTCAAGACCGCCTGGTTCGGCGCCCTCGAGAACACGGGCGTCGTGGTGGAAGCCCGCGCCATCTCGCGAGAGGAGCTGCCGCAGTGGCTCGCCGAGCGCTTCGCGCAGCAGGGCCAGCAGGCGCGGCTCGAGACGCTCGAGTGGATGGCGGACCGGGTCGAGGGCAACCTGCTCGCCGCGCGGCAGGAGGTCGAGAAGCTCGCGCTGCTGCTGCCCAAGGGGGAGATCGCGCTGGCCGACCTGCGCGAGACCGTGACGGACGTCTCCCGCTTCGAGCGCGAGGCCCTCGTCGAGGCGATCCACGCGGGCGATGTCGGCCGCATCGCGCGCGCCGTCGATTCGCTCGAGGCCGAGGGCGAGCCGGCCCCGCTGCTCCTGTGGGCGCTCGCCGAGGAGTTGCGCCTGCTGGTGCAACTGACGGCCGGGGAGCGCCCGCGCCGCTTCCTCGATCCGGCGAGGCTCGAAGCGGCCCGCCGCACCGCGCGCCGGCATGACGAGAACGCTTTCGGCCGCCTGTTCCTGAGGGCCCACCGCATCGACCGCCTCGTGAAGGGCGTCGAGACGGGCGACGCGTGGGAGGAGATCCTCGAGTTCTCGCTCGCCCTCGCCGGCAAGCCCGCCCTGCGCAGCGCCGCCTGAACGCCCGCGCTTCCGCTACGATTGACCGAATGAACGACCTCGCCGCCACTGCCGAAGCCCGCGTCCTCGTCGAGACGCTGGGCGCCCAGGCGTGCTCCGCCGCCGCCGGGCTGCGCCGCGCCGGCACCGCGGCCAAGAACCGCGCGCTCGAGGTCGCGGCCGAAACCCTCGTCGACCGCGAGAAGACCATCCTCGCCGCGAACGCCAGGGACGTGAAGGGCGCGCGCGCCAACGGCTCCGACGACGCCTTCATCGACCGCCTCAAGCTCACCGCGAAGGGCATCGAGGAAATGGCCGAGGGCCTTCGCCAGATCGCGCGCCTGCCGGACCCCGTGGGCGAGGTGACGGACCTGCGCTTCCGCCCCTCCGGCATCCAGGTGGGCCGCATGCGCGTCCCGCTCGGGGTGGTCGGCATCATCTACGAGTCGCGTCCCGACGTGACGGCGGACGCGGGAGGCCTGTGCCTCAAGAGCGGCAACGCGGCGATCCTCCGGGGCGGCAGCGAG
>Ga0209254_10004421_pt1 | contig 12872 bp, 8 predicted proteins | sample FrelakmetDIP11DI_FD_187148 | JGI IMG/M metagenome (GOLD analysis project Ga0209254, IMG submission 187148) | Freshwater lake sediment microbial communities from the University of Notre Dame, USA, for methane emissions studies - DIP11 DI (SPAdes)... | ecosystem: Environmental > Aquatic >...
GGTGCCCCAGAGGACCAGGGCCACGCACTCAGGCGTCGGGTGCCCCTCGGTCGTGTAGCGCTCCAGCAGGCGCTCGGCCTGACGGGCGCCGTCCTTCACCGCGTAGCTGCTGGGGATCCGGTAGGGATCGAAGCCGTGGAGGTTGCGCCCAGTGGGGAGGATGGCTGGGGTGCGCAGCAGGTCCCCGCCGGGGGCGGGGCGGAGATAGCGGCCGTCGAGGGCCCGCAGCAGGGCGGGGATCTCGTGCTCCGTCTGGAGCAGCCGGTCGGTCTCCGCGAGGGCCTTCATCAGGGCCAGATTGTCCGTGCTCGCCGGCATGGCGCCCGCGGCCAGGGCCCGCTCGGGGTCTTCACCGTCCACCAGGGCGGCGAGGGCGGCCCGCCCGGGCTGGGCCTGATGGGCCGACTCGGCGATGGCGAGCAGCAGATCCACCCGCTGCTCGTCGGAGGGCGGTGTGCCCACCACGTGCAGGCCATGGGGGATCAGGGTGTATTCGAGCTCCAGCACCTGCCGGGTCAGGGCGTCGATCCGGGCCTCCGCGTCTGTGATCCACAGGGGCTCGGCGTCGCAGAGGTCCAGGGTCGCCGCCTGGGCCTGGATCAGCTCCGCGAGGTCGGAGCGCTCGTGCGCTGCCTCGGGGGGCAGGGAGCGCCAGCGCTCCATGGAGCCCTTGAGCTCGATCAGTCCCTTGTAGAGTCCGGCCCGGGCGATGGGAGGCGTCAGGTAGCTCACCAGGGTGGCGGCCGAGCGGCGCTTGGCGATGGTCCCCTCCGAGGGGTTGTTGGAGGCATAGAGATAGAGGTTGGGCAGGTCGCCGATCAGCCGGTCCGGCCAGCAGGTGGCCGACATCCCCACCTGCTTGCCCGGCATGAACTCCAAGGCCCCGTGGGTCCCGAAGTGCAGCACCGCGTCGGCGCCAAAGTCCTCCCGCAGATAGCGGTAGAAGGCGCTGAAGGCATGGGTGGGGGTGAAGCCCTGCTCGAAGAGCAGGCGCATGGGGTCCCCCTCGTAGCCGAAGGCGGGCTGAACCCCCACCAGGACGTTTCCGAAGCGCTCCCCCAGCACGAAGATGGAGCGTCCGTCGGCCTGCTGCTTGCCGGGGGACGGGCCCCATTGGCGCTCGATCTCCTTGAGCCAGGGCTCCCGGCGCACGTGGTCGTCCGCCGAGATGCGGACGTGCACGTTGGCATGGGCCCCGAAACGCTGGGCGTTGCCGTTGACGATGCGCTCCCGCAGCGCGTCGACGTCCGCCGGGAGCTCCACCCGGTAGCCGTCCGCCTTCATGGCCTTGAGGACATTGAATAGCGAGGCGAAGACCGAGAGGTAGGCGGCGGTGCCGGTGTTGCCCGCGTTGGGTGGGAAGTTAAACAGCACCACGGCCACCTTGCGCTCCGCCCGGGACCGCTTGCGGAGCGCCACCAGCCGGGTTACTCGATCCGCCAGCCGGTCGGTGCGCTCGTGATGGGTCTGCATGTCCCGAACCCGGTCCTCCGCCACGCCCGCGGAGCGGCCCCCGTAGACCAGGGGGCCGGTGGAGCCGTCGAGCTCCGGGATGGCGACCATCATGGTGGCCTCCACCGGGAGCAGCCCCTGGGCAGAGCCCTCCCACTGCTCCAGGCTCTGGAACTCCAGCGCCAGCGTCGAGAGGTAGGGCACATCCAGACGGGCGAGCAGCTCCTCAGCCGCCTTGGCGTCGTTATAGGCGGGTCCGCCCACCAAGGAGAAGCCGGTGAGTGAGACCACCGCGTCCACCGCGGCCCGGCCCTCGCGCATGAAGAAGCGCTCCACGGCGGGTCGTGCGTCGAGGCCGCTCGCAAAGGCGGGTATGACCCGCAGCCCTCGGGCCTCCAGGGCCGCGATCACCCCGTCGTAGTGGTTGGCATTGCCCGCCAGGACGTAGGAGCGCATCAGGAGCAGGCCCACAGTGCCTTTGCAGACCTGGCCCAGCGCCGGCAGCCGTGCGGCCTCGGCGGCGATGCGTCCCGGCAGGCGCGGGTGATAGACCCCGACCTCCGGATATTCCTGGGGCAGGGGGACCTTGAGACGGCCGCGCAGGGACCGGCGCTCCCCGTCCGCGTAGCGGTCCACGAGGAAACGCACCAGGTTCGCGATGTTCTCCTCGGACCCTGCCAACCAGTATTGGAGGGTGAGGAAGTAGGCCCGCACGTCCTGGGCGGTGCCGGGGATGAAGCGGAGCAGCTTAGGGATGCGCCGCAGCATGGCCATCTGCCGTGCCCCGGCGCCATCACCCTTGGCCTTGCTGCCGCGCAGCCGTTTGAGCAGGGCCAGGGGACCGCTGGTCTTGCCGCCCTCGCCCCCCATGTTGAAGCCGCCGATCCGGGTCAGCCGCATCACCTCCGCCGCGGACATGCAGCACACCATGGCGTCGCACTGGTCCCGGCGGGCCTTCAGCGCCGGCAACACCGGTGCGATGTGCTCCTCCATCACTAGCATGGTCACGATGATGATGTCCCCGAGGGCGATGTCCACGCGGCAGCGCTCAATCGCCTCAGGGTCCTCGCCCCATTCTGCGGCGGCGTGCATGGTGAGCCGCAGCCCCGGGATGTCCCGATCCAGGGCCTGCCTGGCCCGGTTCATGGTGCCCGCCAGGTGTCCGTCCAGGGAGACCAGCACTACCCGGATCGGTGTCGCGCCTGCACGGGGGCCGGAACCGCTGCCCAGTCCGTCGACGACCGGGCGCTGGACGACCGGGACTTCAGCGACTGAAGTGCGCCTTGGCATCGTAGAGTGTCTCCAGGTCGATGGTCTGGATGCCTCGCTCTCGGGCAAACAGCTCGGTGTTGCGGCGTGCCTTGCCCCGCACGAAGAAGGGGATACGCTTGAGCTCCCGCTCCGCGTCGAGGGACCAGGCGACGACGGCCCCCCCCTGGTCCGGCGTGGCATCTGCTGGCTGTACCCCTAGGGGCGGTGGGCGCTCCCCTCCGCCCGGCGCGTCCTGCGGGGCGGTTGTGCTCGGACCCCCGTGCTGGAGGTGGGACGGGGCGGCCTCGTCGTGGAACTCGAAGTCGCCGCGGAACATGGTGATCAGGTGCTCCTCGAGGCCCATCATCAGCGGATGGACCCAGGTGTCGAAGATCACATTGGCCCCTTCGAAGCCCATCTGGGGGGCATAGCGGGCCGGGCAGTCCTGGACGTGAAAAGGGGCGGCGATGACGGCGCAGGGGACACCTAAGCGCTTGGCGATGTGGCGCTCCATCTGGCTTCCAAGCACCAGCTCGGGGCGAAGCTCCGCTACCCGGGCCTCGACCTCCAGATAATCGTCGGTGATCAGGGGATCGACCCCGTGGAGCGCCGCGGCGGCCCTCACCTCCCGGGCCATCTCCCGGCAGTAGGTCCCGATCCCGACCACCTTGAAGGCCAGCTCCTCGGCGGCAATGCGCGCGGCGGCCACGGTGTGGGTGCCGTCGCCGAAGATGAAGACCCGCTTGCCCGTGAGGTAGGTGGAATCCACCGAATGGCTGTACCAAGGCAGGCGTGAGGCCTGTCCGGCGATGACCGGCTCCACGTCCACCCCGGTCAGGGCTGCGACCTCCCGCAGGAAATCCCGGGTGGCCCCGATCCCGATGGGGATGGTTCGCACCAAGGGCTGCTTGAGCTGCCGCTCCAGCCAGGAGCCGGTGGTCAGCGCCACCTCGGGATAGAGACAACAGTTGAAGTCCGCTTCCGGGATGCGGGCGATGGCTTCCGGGTCCGCCCCTAGGGGGGCGACCACGTTGACGTCTACCCCCACGGAGTCGAGTAGCCGGGTGACCTCGGTGACGTCGTCGCGGCAGTGGAAGCCCAGCGCCGTGGGGCCGAGTAGATTCGCGCTCGGCCGCTGCCCGGCGGGCCTCGAAGCGCGCGTTGCGCCTGGTGGAGGCAGCTGGGGCGCCAGGACGCGGCGCACCACCTGATAAAAGGTCTCGCTCGCCCCCCAGTTCTCCTGTCTCGAATAGGCGGAGAGCTCCAGGGGGACCACGGTCGAGGGCAGCCCCAGACTCTTGGCCAGGTCCCCCGCCTGGTCCTGGATCAGCTCCGCCGTGCAGGACTCGCCCACCAGCATGAGGCGGGGATTGAAGCGGGCCTGGGCGGCGCGCACCGTCTCCTTCACCAGCTCTGCCGTGTCAGAGCCCAGGTCCCGGGCCTTGAAGGTGGTGTAGGTCACGGGCGGACGCCGGTCGCGCCGCTCGATCATGGTGAACAGGAGGTCCGCGTAGGTGTCCCCCTGGGGGGCGTGCAGCACGCAGTGCACGCCCTCCATGGATGCCGCCACTCGCATGGCGCCGATGTGTGGGGGGCCCTCGTAGGTCCAGACGCTAAGCTGCATAGCTAGACCTTGAGGCGCTCGCGGCGCAGGAGCGGACGGGCGAAGAGCTCCGCGAGGTCCCCCGCCTGCTCGAAGCCCTGGGTGGGGCTGAAGACCAGCTCGATGGACCACTTGGTGGTAAGCCCCTCCGCCTCCAGGGGATTGGCGAGGCCCAGACCGCACACGGTGAGGTCCGGGCGGTCTTGGCGCAGGCGTTCGAGCTGGCGGTCCACATCCTGACCCTCGCTGAGGCGCAGCAGGGGTGGCAGCAAGTCCAGCTCGGGCCCAAGGATGCGTCGGTCCAGGTAGGGGGTCCCGACCTCCATGAGCTCCATGCCGCACTCCCGGGCCAGGAAGCGGGCCAGGGGGATCTCGAGCTGGGAATCGGGGAGGAAGCTCACCCGGCGGCCCGCCAGGATCTCCCGATAGTGGCCGATGGCCAGCCGCGCCCGGGCCGCGGGTGCCGCAGTCACCTCCGCCACCCGATCCTCCGACAACCCGAAGGCCCGTGCCGCCGACCCGAGCCATCCGCGCGTCCCTTCCACCCCGAAAGGGAAGGGCGCGGGCAGCAGTCGGGCCCCCCGCAACCGCAGCAGGTCCGCGGTCTCGTTAAAAAAAGGCTGGGCGAACAGGACACAGGTCCCGTCGCCCAGGGGAGGAAGCTGCCGAGAGTCCGCGCCGGGGAGGAAGTGGACGGGCCCAATGTCGAGCGCCGCGAAGAGCCGGGTGAACTGGTCCTGAACCAGGTCCGCGAGGGTTCCGACCACCAGGAGGTTTCGCTCACCCAGGGTTAGGGAGGGCAGCTCAGGTACCATGGCAGCCAGGCAGCGGTCCTCGCCCTGGGTGAAGGTGGTCTCGATACCGCTCCCGGTGAAGGCCAGGACCTTGACCCGCCCGGCCTGAGCCAGGCTCAAGCGCTCGGCCGCCTTGTTCAGATCGAGCTTGATCACCTCCGAGGGACAGGACCCGACGAGGAACAGGGTGCGAATATCCGGGCGGCGCTCCAGCAGGCGGCTCACCACCCGATCCAGCTCCTCGTTACAGTCGGCGATGCCCGCCAGGTCCCGCTCCTGCAGTATGGCGGTGGCGAAGCGGGGCTCGGCGAAGATCATGACCCCGGCGGCGGACTGGAGGAGGTGGGCGCAGGTGCGCGAGCCCACCACCAGGAAGAAGGCGTCGTGCATCTTGCGGTGCAGCCACACGATGCTGGAGAGGCCGCAGAAGACCTCGCACTGGCCGCGCTCGCGCAGCAGCTCGGGCCGACCCGACTCGCCTGGGCCCCTGACCGGCAGTGGCTGGGCAAGCCCGCTCATGCCGCCGAGCCCGCTGGGTTGGTGGTGGGGTTGGTGGCGGGTGCGGCGCCTCCCCTGGTGGCCTGATCGGACTCGCGTCGCGCCGCCCTGAGCTTGAGCAGGAACTGGGCGGCGTTGATCACATAGGTGGCGTAGGCCGCCAGGGCCAACAGCATCTGGTCGCGGGTGCCGAGGAGTCCGACCGCCAGCGTCAGCAGGTAGGCCGTGTGCAGGCCCAACACCAGCATGCTGAAGACGTCTTCCCAGAAGAAGGGCCGGGCGAACAGCCAGCGCCCGAAGACGACGCGCTCCCAAACGGACCCTGTGATCATGATGAGATACAGGACCAGGGTCTTGATGACGATGGAGAGGGTCGCCGCCTGCTCCCCGGCGCCGGTCCAGAGAAAACGCAGGACCAGCGCCAGGCTGATCAGGAAGACCAGGAACTGGATCGGGGCAAGGATCCCTTGAACCAGGGTCCAAGGTGACGCGTCGCGACGCTTGCGCTCCTCTGGGGTGTAGAGAGGCATGGCCGTGCGGGTACCTGAAAATTTGGTGGGCTGATTGGCGGACAGGGCTGGCTGTCTGCTCCCCCTGGACCACAATCTAGACCTCAGTCGCGCGAGTGTCAACGCAGATTGACGTTCGAGTCGCTTGACATTCGTCGGCCAAGGGACACACTTGTGGGGAGCCCGGTTGGCTCAGGGCGCTCCCTCGGGCGCGCCCACGCCGTCCGTCCCCGCGCGACGTAGTGGTCGGGCGCCATGAATGGCCCTCTGCCCCGAGTTGCGCACCCGGACCCTCGGGAGGCTTGGTGATGCCGTTGCACCTGACTCCGTGGTGTGTCCCCCGTGCCGGAAGCGTGGGGCCTTAAGCGTGTGTGCCATCAAGGTCCCGGCGCAGCGGAGCGGCCCACCCGAGATCGGCGCGGCCGCCATGCTGGCGAAGACCGTGGCCGACATCGCTCTGTTGATCGACGATCAGGGGACGATCCTCGATGTGGCGGTGGGAAATGAGGGTCTGGCCCAGGAGGTGAGCGCCGACTGGGTGGGCAAGCAGTGGGCCGACACCGTCTCCGCCGACACCCGCCCACGTCTGGAGTCCCTCCTGCGGGACCTGCACGAGCACAGGTCCAGTGACTGGCGCCAGGTGGCTCACCGGGGGCGCCAGGGGCGGGAGATCCCGGTGCAGTACCGCACCATCCCAGTCGGGAATCGCGGTCATGTCCTGGCCTTCGGGCGCGAGCTTCAGGTGGTCGCCTCTCTGCAGCAGCAGCTCGTGGATGCCCAGCAGGCCCTGGAGCGGGACTACTGGCGGTATCGTCAGATGGAAACCCGCTATCGGCAGCTGTTTCAGAGCGTCTCGGAGGCGGTGCTGATCGTGGATTCGGCCCTGCGCCGTGTGGTGGAGGCCAATCCCGCCGCCGTGGCGTTGCTCGGCGACGCCGGGCCCAAGCTGATCGGGCGACCCTTTCCGGAGGGTTTCGAGCCGGATGGGATGCGATCCATCGAGGCCCTGCTCGGTACCGTACTGAGCAGCGGGCGCGCCGAGAGTGTCACTGCCCGCCACCTGGGCGCCACGGAAGACCTGTCGGTTTCGGTCTCCCTCCTGCGCCAGGACGACGCGGTGCTGTTCGTGGTGCGCCTGAGACCCTTCCCGGCTGAGCTCCAGGGACGGGTCCTTCCTGAGCACGAGGCGCGGCTGCTCAAGGCGGTGAGTGCCGCCCCCGATGCCATCCTGATCACCGACGGCGACGGGCGCATCCTCGCCGCCAACCGCGCCTTCCTGGATCAGGTGGAGCTGACCAACGAGCACGTCCTGAGGGGTCAGTCCCTGGACCGTTGGCTCGGGCGCGCCAGCATCGATCTCAACGTGCTGCTGAGCACGCTGCGCCAGCACGGATCCCTGCGGCTCTTCCGCACCACGTTGCGGGGCCAATACGGGGCCACCGTGGAGGTGGAGATCTGCGCCGCGGCCGTGCTGAATGGGGACAGTCCGTGCTTCGGGTTCTTCATCCGCGACGTCGGGCGGCGCCTGGGGGGGGACCGCTCGGCGGAGGCGGGCCTGCCGGTATGGGTGGGGGAGCTTACGGACCGGGTGGGCAGCGCCCCGCTCAAGGACCTGGTGCGGGAGTCGACAGACCTGATCGAGCGCCTCTGTATCGAGGCGGCCTTGAAGCTCACAGGCGGAAATCGGGCCTCGGCGGCGGAGCTACTGGGCCTGAGTCGCCAAAGTCTCTATGTGAAGTTGGCGCGATACGGGATCGGAGGGGAGTCGCCAGGGCTGGAGTGAGAGGGGCCTGGGTGGGTCGGCGGTGCCGATGTCAATCTGCGTTGACAATGGCAACTGTCAGCTATATTTTTCGCCTATGGACCCTCCAGCCACCCTCAATCCGTTGGCGCCGCGGCCATCCTTTCCGGCGACCCTGGAGCTCCTGAAGCCCATCACCTGGTTCCCGCCCATGTGGGCCTTTGCCTGCGGGGTGGTCTCCTCGGGTGTTTCCCTGCAGGGTCAATGGCCGGTGGTCATCGCCGGGGTGATCCTGGCGGGCCCCCTGGTGTGCGCCACCAGCCAGGCGGTGAACGACTGGTTCGATCGTCACGTCGACGCCATCAACGAGCCCCACCGCCCCATCCCCTCGGGGCGCATCCCAGGTCAATGGGGCCTCTACATCGCGTTCGCCTGGACCACCCTCTCCCTTCTGGTGGCGGCGGCCCTGGGTCCCTGGGTGCTCGGGGCGGCGGCCCTGGGTCTGGTCCTGGCGTGGGTCTACAGCGCGCCGCCGCTGCGGCTCAAACGCAACGGCTGGTGGGGCAACGCCGCGGTGGGACTGTCCTACGAGGGGCTGGCCTGGGTCACGGGCGCCGCCGTGATGATCGGCGGGGCCCTGCCGGATTGGCGCATCCTGGCCCTGGCCGGTCTCTACAGCCTCGGGGCCCACGGTATCATGACCCTCAACGACTTCAAGGCCATCGAGGGCGACCGGCACATGGGTATCCGCTCCCTGCCGGTGCAGCTCGGGGTCCGAGGTGCCGCCTGGGTGGCCTGTGCCGTCATGGCCCTGCCCCAGATGACGGTGGTCTGGTTGCTTTTTGATTGGGGGCGACCCCTGCACGGGACCGCCGTGGCCCTGGTGCTGGCCGTCCAGGTTGCGCTCATGGTGCGTTTCCTGGCGGATCCTGTGGGGAGGGCCACCTGGTACAGCGCACTCGGCGTCAGCGTCTATGTCACCGGGATGATGGTGAGTGCCTTTGCCTTGGGGGGGATGCCGAAATGAGCCGGAACATGAGCCGGATCGCGGACGCGGGCCTCGGCTGGATCGGGATCCTGCGCCTGGGTCTGGTGCAGGCGGCCCTGGGCTCCATCGTGGTGCTTACGACCTCGACCCTGAACCGGGTCATGGTGGTGGAGCTGCTGCTGCCCGCCATGCTCCCCGGCGCCCTGGTGGCCCTTCATCACCTGGTGCAGATCCTCCGACCCAGGCTCGGCTACGGCTCCGATGTGGGGGGGCGGCGCACCCCCTGGATCGTCGGCGGCATGGCGGTGCTCGCCGCCGGCGGGGTGCTCGCGGCAGTCGCCACCGCCTGGATGGGTGCCCAGCCGACCTGGGGCACGGCCCTGGGGGTCTTCGCCTTCGTCCTGATCGGCGTGGGGGTGGGCGCCTGCGGGACCTCGCTCCTGGTGCTGCTGGCCAAGCGGGTGGACGAGCGCCGTCGGGCGGCGGCCGCCACCACGGTGTGGCTCATGATGATCGTGGGCTTCATCATTACCGCCACCACGGCGGGTCATTTTCTGGACCCCTTCTCACCGGAGCGCCTGGTCGAGGTGGTCGCCGTCGTGGCAACCATCGCCGTCTTGGTGACCCTGGCGGCCATCTGGGGCATCGAGGGTCCCGACGGGCTGGTTGGTGACCAGACACCGGATTGTGCCGCGCCGGTGCAAACCCCTTTTCGGGAGGCCTTGGCCCAGGTGTGGTCCGAGCCCCAAGCCCGCCGTTTCACGATCTTCGTCTTCGTGTCCATGCTGGCCTACAGCGCCCAGGATCTGATCCTGGAGCCCTACGCCGGGACCGTCTTTGGTCTGACCCCGGGGGAGTCGACCCGGCTTGCCGGTGTTCAGAACGGGGGTGTGCTGATCGGGATGCTCCTGCTCGCCGTCCTGGGGAGCACGGCCTGGGGCCGGCGTCTGGGCTCGTTGCAGACCTGGACCATCCGGGGCTGCCTGGGCTCGGCGGTCGCCCTGTTCGTGCTCGCCGCCGGCGGCCTGCTCGGCCCCGAGTTTCCCCTGCGCCCCGCCGTCTTCTTCCTGGGACTGGCCAACGGTCTATTCGCCGTGGCGGCCATCGGCTCCATGATGGGTCTGGTGGCCGCCGGGCGGAAGCGGCGCGAGGGGGTGCGAATGGGGCTCTGGGGTGCCGCCCAGGCGATCGCCTTTGGACTCGGGGGCTTCCTCGGGACCGTCGCGGTGGATCTCACGCGCTATCTGATGGGGGCGGCGGTTCCGGCCTATGCCACGGTGTTCGCCGCGGAGGCCGTGCTCTTCCTCGTCGCCGCCGGACTCGCCGCGCGGGTGGCCTGGCCCGCGGCTCGGACCCGCGAGGAGCCGGAGCTTGCCTCCGAGGGGGCCCTCGCCGAGACGGCCTGACCGTCGACCCATCTTGCGACGCGGGTGGAGATATCGGTCAGACCCTGAGAGTGCGAACGGGCGTGGATGGGGACCCAGGCACCCGATCTGCGTTTTTCATCGACCCGGCGCCGAGATCGAGCGCGGGTTCTGCCACCAAGGGGAATGTCCATGAACGAGCGCTTCGACGTGGTCGTGGTAGGGGGAGGACCGGCGGGCTCGACCGCCGCCACCGATCTGGCCAGGGCCGGACGCTCGGTCCTGCTCCTGGACCGCGGGGGACGCATCAAGCCCTGCGGAGGGGCCATACCGCCCCAGCTCATCCGCGAGTTCGAGATCCCGGCCCATCTGCTGTGTGCCCGCATCCAATCGGCCCGCATGGTGTCACCCTCGGAGCGGCAGGTGGACATGCCTATCGACGGCGGCTTCGTCGGAATGGTCAACCGGGACCGCTTCGACGAATGGCTTCGGACTCGTGCCGTAGATGCGGGGGCCGAGCGCCGCACTGGCACCTTCTGCGGCCTCGACTCGCCGGTCGATGAGGGCGCGCTGGTGCACTACGAGGTGCCTGGGGCAGGCGGACGCCCCGAGGCTCGGGAGGTGCGCGCCCGCTGCGTCATCGGAGCGGATGGGGCTCGTTCCCGGGTGGCGCGCGCGCGCGTGCCCGGTGCGGCCGAGATGCCCTATGTCACTGCCTACCACGAGATCGTCCGCTCGCCGGCGGATGGACGCGGCGACTTCGACCCGGTGCGCTGCGACGTCTACTATCAGGGGCGGTTGTCGCCGGACTTCTACGGCTGGGTCTTTCCCCATGGAGAGACCACGAGCGTCGGTGTGGGAACGGCCCGGGAGGGCTTCTTACTCAAGGGCGCGGTGGCGGAGCTGCGCCGGGCGGCGGGGCTCGATCAGGTCGAAACCCTGCGCCGGGAGGGGGCCCCCATCCCGATGCGCCCGTTGCGCCGCTGGGACGACGGGCGACAGGTGGTGCTGGCGGGTGACGCCGCCGGCGTGGTGGCGCCGGCCTCGGGCGAGGGCATCTATTATGCGATGGCCGGTGGGCGCTTCGCCGCGGAGGCCGCGGATGCCTTCTGTGCCACGGGGCAGGCCAGGTGCCTGCAGCTGGCCCGCAAGCGCTTCATGCAGGCCCACGGCCGGGTCTTCTGGGTGCTGGGCCTGATGCAGCGCTTCTGGTACTCCAGCGATCGCCGACGGGAGCGCTTCGTGAGCCTCTGCCGGGACCCGGATATCCAGACCCTTACCTGGGATGCCTACATGAACAAGCGTCTGGTTCGTGCCAGGCCCGCGGCCCACGCACGCATCTTCTTCAAGGACCTCGCACACCTGCTCGGCCTGGTGTCCGCGAAGTAGCCCGCGAGGGGCGCCTGGCCGCCAGGTCCCCCTCCGCACATGGCCGAGCTGTTTGCGAGCGGGCGCGTCGTCGACCTGATCCTTGGGCTGATGGTCCTGGAGGCGGTCATCTTGGGGCTCCTGTGGGCGCGCACCGCCCGTGGCGTCCCACCGGTCCCCCTGATCGTCAACCTGCTGGCGGGCGCCTTATTGCTGCTCGCCCTGCGCGCCGCGCTGACCGAAACCGGACCGGTCGCCACGGGTACCTTCCTGGGACTTGCCTTGGTCTTCCATCTCGCGGACCTCGCACTGCGCTGGCGGCGGCGCGATGGGGGAGGGTGACTCGCCGCGCCTGAGACCAGTTTTCGTCCGCGAATGAAAGAGGGGCGCGACCGAGAATCGCTCCCCTCGCTTGTTGGAATGCCTCGGCTATCCAAAGCCGAGGCCGTACCACTAGAGGGCCTGGGTGACGGGGGCAGGGGGCGCTTCCACCGCCGGTGCCGCCGTGGGTTCGCTTGCTGGTGAGCCCTCGGGGCTGGTATCCGGCAGGGTCTCTACCTCGCCCGCCGGCACTGCCGCCGGCGCTGGCATGGGCCCCGCCAGCTCTGGATAGTCCCCCAGCATGCTGACGCCGTACAGGGGCTTGAAGGCGCCCTTGTGGCAGGTCTCACAGGCGACCTTGGGTCCATCCCCCTCGGGGCCCAACCGGTGGGCGGGGAACAGGGGCTTCAGCGGGTTCAGATAGTCACCGTTGAGATCACGGACCATGCGGATCCCGTACCAACCGGTGACGCGCTTTTGGCTGCTCTGCTCCCAGCGGCCCATGGCGCGGGTGTTGTGGCAGTAGGTGCAGTTCACGCCGAGCGAGTTGGACATATACATCATCAGGGCATAGGTCCACTCCGCCTGTTTGATGGAATGACGGTTGTTTGCCGGCAGGGCGCTGTCGCCTTGGATGGAGATGGAGTAGTCCGCCTCGAGGAAGGGTGAGAGTGGATCGAAGGGGAGGGATGCGTAGCCGTTGGTTCGCACTCCCGCCGTGTTCTGGCCGGCCTTGTTGCCGACATTGACGGAGCCGCGATTGGACCGGTGGTTCGGGCCCGAGTCGGCAAACCAGATGCCGGAGGGTACCGCCTGGCCCCGATGACAAGTCCAGCAGGTGACGCCGGTCGCCTGGACGTGGCTTGTCCAGGTCATATTGATGTGGCGGGTCATCTGCAGCATGCGCCGGGCGACGACCTTAGTGTACTTCTCGTCCGAGGCCAGGTTCTCCACGTTGTGGCAGTACTCGCAGCCCTGCTGGG
>Ga0209254_10004422_pt1 | contig 12870 bp, 14 predicted proteins | sample FrelakmetDIP11DI_FD_187148 | JGI IMG/M metagenome (GOLD analysis project Ga0209254, IMG submission 187148) | Freshwater lake sediment microbial communities from the University of Notre Dame, USA, for methane emissions studies - DIP11 DI (SPAdes)... | ecosystem: Environmental > Aquatic >...
CCATCAATCCGCCAGCCTGAGCGCGCACCGCGTGGTCCCCACACTTCCGGATTGAACTGGTCGAGGCCGGCTTCGAGAGCAAGCGGCGATGGGAGGCAGGCGGTGTCGCCTATATCGCACAGGGGGGCCCTGAAAGCGGCCGGCGTGCCGTTGCCAAACCAGATGCTAAGCCGCAGCCAGTAAGTGCCGGGATTGAGATTCCAGTTGAGTCCTGAGAGTCCGACCCAGGCAACTCCGCCCTGCTGTACCGCGAGCGTCGAGAACAAACCGGCGATCGGATTGCCTGGCAGCCCGTTTGCATCGTCATAGATCTGGAAGAAAGCGTCGCCACTCGTGGTCACCTGAGTCCAGCGCTCTACTGAAGTGATCGTGGTCTGACCGCCGACAGTGAACTGGCCGGCGCGATGACCCGACCCGGTGGCCAGATTTGGATCGGCCGGGCTCGCGGGACCCGTATCAACAATCGTCGCTCCAATCGCTACGGTGCCAGTCGATAGCAGTGCCACAGCCAGCAATCCCAGAATCTTTGACTTCATGTCGCTCACCTCTTCTTCTTTGTTTGTTTTGCGTCCCGGCGCGTCCGTCGGGCTCAACTTGAGACGTGAGCAAGATTCACGCCAACCGGCGACGGGGTAACTACGTCATGCATTTTCGTGGTCGGAGTGGACCACACATGGCCGTGCGGCACTGCAGCATGTAAGGAATCCCGACTCACTCCCTGGTCGGTGACGGACTCGAACCTTACACGGCCCGCTGAAGCTCGGCGTGCTGACGCTGCAGTTCGCGCACGCCCCGCCGAGCCGGCCCGTCATCGCCGTACCAGGGCCCTATTCAGTTCGATCTGGGTGTAGCGGCGAAACGTCGTCTGCGCCGCGTCGTATCTGTGTAAGTGGCGACGGATCCTCGAGTAGATCCTTGCGGTCCCGAAATGTGGTGCTGGCAGAGGGACTTGAACCCCCGACCTGCCGCTTACAAGGCGGCTGCTCTACCAACTGAGCTATGCCAGCACGCGAGGGGGATTCTAACTTCGACTCGCGCCCGGTCCAGCGCGGCGCCGCGATCTCTTGAGCAGCGCACCGCTGCTAGGGCGGCCCACCGGTTACGGCGGCCGGCGCGTCCTCCTCGGGCGGCGTCGCTACGGGGCACGGGCGCAGCTGCAGAGTCGACGACCTCCCGGGAGCGCTCGCCTGCAGCTGCTCCATCTCGGGGAGCCCGCCGTTGGCCTGGCGGTCCACCTCGAGCCAGGTAACGTCCTCTTCGCGCAGCCGCGCCGCGTTCACAGGCTCGAATCCGGCGGCCTGAACCGCGGCCGCGGCCTGTGCAGCCGTGTCCGGATCGGCGTAGACGCCGATCGAGACCACGGTACCGATACCTTCCTCGGTGAGCACATACGCGTCGGCCAAGCCAGCCGCCCGCAGAGCCACTTGCGCATTGCTCGCATCCTCCGGTGTCGCGAGCCCCTCGAGCCGCAGCCAGGTACCAACAGGCACCTGCTCGCGCGACTCGCGCAGGCGGACGCTGAAGCCGAGCTCCCCGAGCTGGGCCGCCGCCTGCTCGGCTGCGCTGCGCTCGAGGAAAGGACCTGCACTAACGCAGGCCAGATCGTCGTCGCTGAGCGCCACCGTGTCCGCGCCGCTGGTCGTCACTGGTGGCGGGGCCGGCACTTCGCGCAGCAGACGTATCGTGCCCTCGCCCACCGCCGCAGTGGGATACCCCGCTCCCGCGGGCGACGGTGCGACCCAGAACGCCCACGCGGCGAACAGCAGGTTCGCGAGCAACAAAATCAGGAACAGCGCGCGCAATGCCTCGAGTCTCCCGCGGAGTCGGTCCGCGAATGTTAGCGGAAAAGAAAGGCCCGCTCCCCTCGCGGGTCGCGGGCCTCGCCAGCGTGTGCGGGTCGCGAGCGGCTTACTTGCCGCCCGCCGCCATGAATCCCGCGAGTTCCGTGATCTCCGCGTCAGTCAGCGTGAGCTTGGACTTGTGCTTCTGCTCACCCTTTACGATTTTCTTGATGGAGGCCTCGAGGGCTTTGGCGTCCTCGCCCGCGAAATCCGCGGCCTCGTGGCACTCACCGCAATCCGCAGCAAACTTCTCCTTGCCGCCGGCCTGCGCCGAAACGGTCCAGCCCGCTGCACAGGCGCTCGCGACCGCAACCATCAGGATCCGATACCCTTTCATCAGCTTCTCCTAAGTACGTGTGGAATGGTCCCGCCAACGCAGAACCGGGATCAATCGCCCGCCGGACGCGTGTGACTATTTTCCGCCACTTGCCATGTACGCGGCTACGTCAGCCGCCTGCTGCTCCGACAGCTTCAGGGCTTTCTTGTGCTTCACCTGGCCGGCGACGATCTTCTGGATCGTGGCCGAAAGGTCGGCGGCAGGTTCACCCTCGAAGTCCGCGACTTCGTGGCACTCGGAGCAAATCTCGTTGAACGTCGCCTTGCCAGCGGCTGCATCGGCAGACGCGACGGCTCCGTAACCGGCAAGGCCGGTCGCCGCCATCAGGACAGTCAGCAACCTGTTGATCTTCATCAAGTGTCTCCTTGAAAAAACCGTATTCGCGCTCATCGCACCGACCATGCGGTGTCCCCGGCCCCGATGATACACGGACGCCGGGCACTCCTTGGATGGTGCCCGAGCGGCCGGGGTTCAAGTCGCCTTTCCGGCCAGCACGGCGAGGCCCCGCAGCACGAGGTCCGGAATGTGCTCGGCCGGCGAGCGAAGGTGCGGCAGAACATCCGCGGCCGCTCCGCCCGTCAAGAGCAGCCGCGGCCCCTCACCGACCGCCACGGCGGCATCCATTACGCACCGGTCTACGAGAGCCGCGAGCGCCAGCCGGCAGCCACCCTCGATCGCATCGCGCGTGTTGTCGGCGAACCCCGCGTCCGAAACAGACTCGCAGCTCGCGGCATGTCGCCCGCCTAGTTCGCTGGTCGATCGCAGCAGCGAGGCCACCATGAGCTCTGGCCCCGGCACGATGTAGCCGCCGAGATGCCGCCCGTCGGCGCCGACCACATCGATCGTGGCGGCCGTGCCGACATCCGCCACGACGCACGCGCCGCGGGCGTGTGCATAGCCGCCGATCGCCGCGACCCAGCGGTCCACGCCAAGCAGTGCAGGATCGGCGTAACCGTTGCGAACGCCCGCCGCCTCACGAGTGGTTGCGACGAATCGCACCCCAGCGTCGCCGGCGAGCTTCGCGGCCGCCAACAGGCGCGCATCGACCGAGTCCCCGGCGACGCTTGCGGCGAGCACCCGTCCGACCGGCCGATCGCCGAACAGCGAGTCCGACCAGTCCCGAACGGACCAGCCTGCGTACGCCGCGGCCGACTGCGCTTCAAGCGTGCCGTCGGGCCGGAGCTGCGCCCACTTCACGCGCGAGTTGCCGATGTCGACGAGCAGCGTCATGACGCGGGCCGCAGGCTCACGTCGCCCGAGTGAAACCGCTCGAGCCGGCCCTCCACCTGCACCAGCAATGCGCCCTCCGCGTCCGCGCCGCGGGCCACGCCGTCCACCGTCGTGTCGGCCTGGGTCACACGCACCGCTTCTCCGGCGAGCGCATCGAGCGCCTGCCAGCGCGGCGCAAACCGAGCGAAGCCGTCGCGCGTGAACTCGGCGAGCGACGCGAGGATCGCGGCCACGAGCGCGCCGGCGAGCTCGTTGCGTCCCGGCGTGCGGCCCGCCATCGCCTCATGCAAGTCGGTCACGGGAAACGCGCCCCTGGCTTCGAGATCCGCGCGCACGTCGGGCGGCAAATCGAGGTTGAGCCCGAGCCCGACCACCACGGTCGCCGGCCCGCCTGCCTCCATGCGCAACTGCAGCAGCAGACCACCAAGCTTGCGGCGCCGCCAGACAATGTCGTTGGGCCACTTGAGCCCGATCCCATCGGCGCCGCGGGCAAGAAGCGTCTCGGCGACCGCAACGCCGATGGCGAGACCCAGCGCAGGCAGGCCCGGCGGCGTTTCCGCGAAAGCCCACGCCACGGAAAAGGTGAGTCCCGAACCGAAAGGTGCCACCCAGGAACGGCCGCGCCGGCCACGACCAGCGTGCTGGATCTCGGCGAACAGGATCCGCGCCTCATTGGGTCGCGGCGCCGGCGCTTCGTAGAGACGGGCGTTGGTCGAATCCACCTCGAACCGCACTTCGAGCGCACCCGAGGGTGCGCCGTGGCTCGATGCGACGCGTTCGATGCGTGCGGCGTCGAGCAGCTCGACCGCCGCCGGCAGTCGATAGCCGCGCCGGGGCTCGCTCTGCACGTCGATACCCTGCGAGCGCAGTTCGCCGACCAGCTTCCACACCGCGGCGCGGCTAACCCCGAGGCGGGCCGCAAGCTCGGCACCAGAGTGCAGTGCGCCGTCGGCGAGCAGCGCGAGCAGCGCGTCCCTGCGCGTGCTCATCGCGGTCGCAGCAGCCACAGGCGCCGCGCGCGATTCTCGTTGCCGGCGCGCATGCGTGCGAGGTTCGCGCGGTGCGTGTAGACAATGAAGGCGGCGACCGTGATGCCAAAAAAGGCGAACGCCATCGAGCGAGGCTCGGAAAGCGCGAAGTGCGCCGACAGCGCTGCAGTGCCGAGAATCGTGCCGAGGCCGACGTAGCCGGTGAGCATGACGCAGGCGAGCCACGCCAGCGCGAACGGCAGCAACGCGCCAGGGGCCAGGACTGCGACGGCGCCGAGCATGGTCGCAGCGCCCTTGCCGCCGCGGAACTCGTGCCATACAGGGTAGACGTGACCGGCAACGACGGAGAGAGCGCAGGCGACCGCGAGCCAGTCGCGGTTCACCGTCGGGTCGATGCCGACCATCGGCAGGTCGAGCCCCGGCAGCACTCCGACGGCCAGCAGTGCCTTCCCCACATCGATGGCGAACACGCCGAGCGCGAACTTCCAGCCTTGGGTCCGCAGCGCATTCGTGCCGCCGGCGTTGCCGCTGCCGAGCTCGCGGATGTCGACGTCGCGGAGGCGGCCCATTATCAGGCTGCCGATCATCGAGCCGAGCAGGTAGGCGAGCAGAGTCTTGACGCCGAGTTCCAGCACGAGGACCTCCTCGCGGAATTCTACCAGCGGCCCTCGCCGGTGCAGCGATCTGCGGCGGCGCGGTCGCCGCGTACACTGCGCACATCGTCCATACACCGCAGGAGATACCTCGTGGGCAAGCTCGAGCAGGATTTCGCCGCCTATCGCGCGCGCATGAACGAGCGCGTTCTCGCCGAGGACAACCGCGTGATCAAGCGCGTCTACTCCGTGGACTCGCTGGCCTATGGCGAGGACGGCGCGTTGCCGAGGCAGACGAAGGAGTTGCTGGGACTCGTGGCATCGTTGGTACTGCGCTGCGACGACTGCGTTAAGTACCACCTCGTGGAGGCGCGCGCTGCCGGATCGACCCGCAGAGAAATCGTCGAGGCGATGAGCATCGGCCTCGTGGTGGGCGGCACCATCGTGATTCCGCACCTGCGTCGTGCGGTCGAGTTCCTCGACGACCTCGGGCCAGAGGACGGCGAAGTAGCTCCGGGCTGAGACCGGTCAGGAGCGCGGCAGGAACACCTCGGCCAGCATGCAGCGCACCGAGCCGCCGCCCGCTTCCTCGATGGTGGGAACGGACACGGCGACGATCTCGTCCACGCAGGCGGCCAGCGCCTCGCGCTGATCCTGTGTGAGGCTCCGCAGGCCACGCTCTGAGATCGCGACCACCGCGCGCCCGCTCCGGCTGCGCAGCTCAAGGAGGTTGCCGGCGAACTCCGACATCTGCGCAAGGCCGATCGTCACGACACGCCGGCCCGTAGCCGCCAGCCGCTCGAGGGTCGTGTCACGATCCTTCTCTGCCAGCGCCTCGGCGGCCACGAGCGCGTAGCGACTGCCCACCGAGAGCAGGACGTTGGTGTGGTAGACGGGCGTACCGTCGGCGCCCGCCGCGTCGAAAGCGCACGGTTCGTAACCGAGTTCATCGCAGAGTTCCTGCAGCACGCCGACATCGCTGCGCGGCGAGCGGCACGCATAGGCCACGCGTGCCGTGTGATCGAACACCACGCTGCCCGTGCCCTCCAGGAATCGGCCCGCATGCTCATGGCGGGCCAGTTCCAGGACTCGCCGGACGCGGAATCCGCCGCGGCGCTCGAGTTCCGCAACCAGTTCGCGCCGCCGCTCGAAGCGTCGATTCGGCGCCAGCATCGGGTAGAGCACCACGGTGCCGTCGGCATGCAGGCTCATCCAGTTGTTCGGGAATACCGCGTCCGGGCAGCGCGGCTCGGTACGATCGTCGAAGACGTGCACTTCGATGCCGGCCGAGGCGAGCGCCGCGGCGAGCGCATCGAACTCCGCGACCGCGAGTGGCTGCAGGTCCCCCGTTCGGGGTGCTGCGGCCTGGAAGCGATTGCTTGACGCGGTCTGTGGATTCCAGCCAAACGATGCGGGCCGCACCATGAGGACGGAGTCTGCACACTGTCCGCTGGTCGGGGCCGGTTCGATTGCGCCATGGTCCACGGCGTCATTCTAGGATTCGTCGTCGCGGCAAGTCTCGAGGCACGTTGCGCGAGAGATGCGCACGCGCGCGACTCAGTCCTCGGCGCGCGCGAACGCCACGAGCTTTTCCCGTGGGGAGACGACGGTGCCGTCCGGCCTCTCCACGGTTACTGCGAACCCGGTGGGCTTCGTGACCGGAAGCACCGCCCTGACGGGAATAACGACCTCTGAGTGCCCTGGAGGCACGTCGAACAAACCGCCATCCACAGGGTAGCGCTCATCGCGGGCGGCGTCGAAGATCCACAGCTGGTAGCGCGCGCGCGACGGATCGTTCGCCACGAAGCCGCTCAGCAGCAGGTAACCGCGCTGTCGCTCCCTGTCCCAAACGACGTCACCCACGCCATCGACCCAGCGCCAGTGACCGATCCCCGCTGAGCGCGAAAGCATCCGATCACGCGCGAGCTGCGCTCGCCATTGACCGAAAGCACTCGCGGAAGACTCCGTGCTCGGTTCGACGAGCCGCGGCCACCACCCGGCCAGTGCAAGCAGCAGAGATGCAACCGTGACCGTCCAGGCGAGCCAGGGGGTGCGGCGTCGAAGCACGATCGGCAAGGACTGGGCCTCCGTAACGGGCCCGGAGGCCTGGCAGCGCAACACCCACTGCTCTGCGCAGTGGTCGAGGCTCTTCCGCACCGCGCGCGGCAGCCTACCCGTGCCCGCATCCGCCGCAGGCATGGCTCCCCCATCAGACGCCTTCAGGTCGTCGCTTCTCCCATGGTTGACGGGTTGTCGATCTTCATCCACTGCCGCACCTGAATCAGTCCGCGCCGCATCTGGGTCTTCACGGTACCGAGCGGCATACCGGTAGCCGTCGCGATCTCGGAGTGCGTAAGGCCCTCGAGCAGCCCCATGCGCAGCACCTTGCGCTGCTCGGGACGCAGTCTGGCCACTGCCTGGGCCGCGTACTCTGCCTCGACCCGGATCTCGCCACCGTTGCCGGGCTCGGCCCACCGCAGGTCCTCGAGCGACTCCACCGGATCCATCAGGTGCCCCATGCGGCCGCGCCGCATGCGATCGATCAGCCGGCGTCTCGCGATCGTCGTGATGAAGACCTTCTCAGAACCCTGTGTTGCGTCGAACCGCGAGGCACTGCGCCACACGTCGATGAAGATCTCCTGCACCGCGTCCTCGGCGTCGGCGCGTGAGCGAGTCATCCGCCTCGCAATCGCCCAGACCAGACCGCCGAACTCGTCTATGCACTCCCGAACGGCCTTGGAATCACCGAGAGCCACTCGACCCAGAATCGATTCCGTCATCGCCTTTGCCTCAGTTCGCCCCTGCCGGGGGTTGGTTTCAGGTCGGACCATTCGACCTGTTGTTCGGACGGAGTATAGGCAGTGAATTGAGTCTTTGTATAGCTTCTTCCTATACAGACAATGAACGCCGTTAATCGCCCCGCTGATTGCTTGCCCTGTGCCGAACTTCGGGTTTCCGTCGTTGCAGACGATTCTCATTACGGAGACACTAGCGGCCGTACAGACAGACTCTTTCCGGAACCCCGATGTCACCCGTCTCCCTGTCGTCGCTACGCAAAGGCGCCCGCGGCACCGTTGCCGACGTTCGCGAGGATTCCCAGGCACTGGGAGACGAGGCCCAGTCCACGTTGAGCCGCCGCCTGCTGGAGCTCGGCTTCATCCCGGGCGAGGCGCTCGAGGTGGTCGCCGAGATCTGGCCGGGAGGCGACCCGATGGCCGTGCGTCTAGGCAACACGCTGTTTGCCCTGCGGCGCCGCGAGGCCGGCGCTGTGCTCGTCGCCGTCGAGGGCCACTGAGCGTCTCATGTCCGTCGATTCCGCCGCGCTCGATCCGGTGCGCCTGGCTCTCATAGGCGTCCCGAACTGCGGCAAGACCGCACTGTTCAACCGGCTGACGGGCAGCCGCCAGAAAGTCGCCAACTACGCAGGCGTCACGGTCGAGCGCAAAGAGGGATCTTTCAGCAACTCGCGCGGACAGCGTTACCGGCTTCTCGACCTGCCCGGCGCCTACAGCCTGACGCCCACCACGCTCGACGAGGCCATCACGCGTGACTGCCTGCTCGGGCGCCTTGCGGGTGAGCCTGCACCCGAAGGGGTTATCTGCGTAGTGGACGCCACCAACCTTCGACTCAACCTGCGGCTGGTGCTCGAGTTGCGCGACCTTGGCGTGCCGCTCGTCGTGGCGCTCAACATGAACGATCTCGCAGAGCGCCGCGGCTTCCGCCTCGACAGGGCGCGACTCGAGCAGGAACTCGGCGTCCCGGTCGTCGCGACGGTCGCGATCCGCGAAGGCGGCGAACGGGCGCTGCTCGAGCGACTGAGCTCACTGCCGGCCCCGAGCCCGCGCGGGCCGATGCCCTGGATCGACCCGACGTTTGAGGAGATCCAGCAGACGCAGCGCGAAGTACGGCGCATCCTGCGTGCCGCCGGTTACATCGAACCGTCGCGCAAGCGTGCCTTGCGACGCCTCGACACGCTGGTGATGCATCCGGTTGCCGGTCCCGCGATCCTCGCGGCACTGCTGTTCTTCGTGTTCCAGGCGGTATTCAGCTGGGCCGCCGTGCCGATGGGGATGGTTGACGCAGGAGTGACCTGGCTGGGTGCAAGCCTGCATGCAGCTCTGCCCGATGGCCTGTTGAGGAGCCTGCTGGTGGACGGGGTGATCGCGGGCGCAGGCAGCGTGCTGGTGTTTCTCCCGCAGATCCTGATCCTGTTCTTCTTCATCCTCGTGCTCGAGGACAGCGGCTACCTGCCGCGCGCGGCCTACCTTCTCGACCGCATGATGGGCAGCGTCGGGCTCTCGGGCCGAGCCTTCATTCCGCTGTTGTCGAGCTTCGCTTGCGCCGTGCCCGGAATCATGGCGACGCGCACCATCCCCAACGTCCGCGATCGCCTCGCGACGATCATGATTGCGCCCTTGATGACCTGCGCGGCGCGACTCCCTGTCTATGCGCTCGTAATCGCCGCGTTCATCCCAAAGCGACAGGTGGGTGCGTTCAACCTGCAGGGACTGGTGCTGTTCACCCTGTATCTCGCAGGCATCATTGCAGCGATGGCGGTTGCGTGGGCACTCAAGCGCACTGCACTGCGCTCGAGCTACCACCCGTTGCTGCTGGAGCTTCCCGAGTACAAGTGGCCGAACCTGCGCAACCTGATGCTCGGCCTGTGGGAACGGATGAAGGTGTTCGTCGAGCGCGTCGGCACCATCATCCTCGCGCTGATGGTCGTGCTGTGGTTCCTGTCGAGCTTCCCGGCGCCGCCGGACGGCGCGACGGGGCCGGCCATCCAGTACAGTTTCGCCGGCACGATCGGCCGGGCCCTCGAGCACGTGTTCGCGCCGGTCGGCTTCAACTGGCAGATCTCTCTTGCGCTGGTGCCGGGTCTCGCGGCGCGCGAGGTGGCCGTGGGCGCGCTCGGCACCGTGTATTCACTGTCATCCACCGGCGAGGACGTCGCCGCGACGCTGGTGCCGATGATCGCGAACACATGGAGCCTCGCCACCGCGCTGTCGTTGCTCGCGTGGTACGTGTTCGCGCCGCAGTGCCTCTCCACACTGGTAGTGGTGAAGCGCGAGACGAACTCCTGGCGTTATCCGCTCATCATGGCCGGATATCTCTTCGCGCTGGCTTACCTGGCGGCGTTCGTCACCTACCGGGTCGCAAGCGCGCTGTTCAGCTGAGGACGTCGCGATGTGGCAAGGCCTCACCGTCGGAATGATCGTGCTGGTGGCGACTACGTACGCCATCTGGGCGCTGGTCCCGGCCGGAACACGACTCAGGCTCGCCTCCAGGTTCTCCGCTTGGTCGTGTCGCGCAGGACGGCCGGCCTGGCTCGGTCGTCTTGCGATTGCCGTCGAGTGTTCGGCTCGCGCACGCCTCGGTGGTTGCATCGACTGCGGAGCGGCGAACCCGCCGCCCGCCGCCTCGTCCAAGCGGCGCATGGCGCAGGACTGAGAATCGTCCGGTTTTTCGGCCTGCAACCAACAGGCTAACGCGCTGACTGAGAAAAAGAACGTCGGTGCTTTCGCGTATGAACGGGTGACTGCGGTAAACACGTGCAGCCTGCCGTCGGGCCGTTGGGTTCCAATTCGCTTCGTCAGCCGCGCGCCCGGTCGGGCTCGGAGGATCGGGCACGGCGGCCGTCAGGAGCCTGTCCATGAATCAAGAACGCCGCTTTGCAGCCAGCCCAGCGCTACTGGCACTCATTTCCTTGCTGATCGTCCCGGGCTCCCAGGTGCTCGCCGAGGCGACCGCGGAGGCGACAGCCGCGCCTCAGGCGGAAGCGACGGCGGAGAAGATCCCGAACGAGAAGTGCTTCAAGTGCCACGACGATGCCGAGGCCGAGAGCGACGACGGTCGCGACGTCGCGGTGATGGCGGCACAGTTCAAGGCGGGCGCCCACAAGCGGCTGGACTGCGTGGACTGCCACACGGATGCCATGAGCATCAAGCACCCGCGCAACAACCTCGGTCCGGTGGGCTTCGAGCCCTGCCTCGAGTGTCACGAGGAAGTGATCGGCGCCTTCCACGACAGCGTCCACGCGCGCGTCAAGGGCGACAAGCCGGTCAGCTGCCAGGGCTGCCACGGCAACATCCACACCACGCCGCGCAGCAAGGACCCGAACGCGCCGATGTCCGCGGTCAACCAGCTGCAGAACTGCGGCCAGTGCCACAAGGACATGATGGAAGGTTACCTCGCGAGCGAGCATGCGCACGCGCTGCTCGTGTCGGGCCTCAACAGCGCGCCTGCGTGCAGCGACTGTCACGGCAGCCATGACATCAAGCGGCACATCGATCCGAACTCGCGCTCCTCGCACCAGAACAGCCCCGAGACATGCGGCAGCTGCCACGAAGGCATCCTCAAGGTGTGGACCGACAGCGTTCACGGGGCGCTGTGGAAGGACGGCAAGGACGGCCCGGTCTGCTCGACCTGTCACCAGGCACACGCGGTCACGGACCCGACCACGCTGCAGGCGCGTGAGGACATGCCGCACGACTGCGGCAACTGCCACGACGAACTGCTCAAGTCGTTCCACGACAGCTTCCACGGCAAGGCATCGAGCGTGGGGCGCAAGCAGGCCGCAACGTGCTCCGACTGCCACACCCCGCACCAGAATTTAGCTTCGACCGACCCACGCTCGACGACGCATCCCGACAATCTCGCCGCAACGTGCGGAGCAAGCAGCTGCCACGCGAACGACAACATCAATGCGTCGTTCCTGAGCTTCATGCCCCACAGCGACCCGATGGACCGGGACCAGAACCCGTGGGTGCACTACATCTACCTGTTCATGACGCTGCTGCTGCTCGGCGTGTTCGGCTTCTTCGGCCTGCACGCCGCGCTGTGGCTGCAGCGCACGCTGGTCGGGCGCCTGCGCGGCGAGTTCAAGGTGCAGCACGGCGGACCCGGTCCGTACGTGCGGAGGTTCAATGCCTCGCAGATGTGGCTGCACGTCGCGATCATCCTGAGCTTCCTGTTGCTGGCCGTGACCGGACTGCCGCTGAAGTTCGCGGCCGCGCCGTGGGCGCCGGGCCTGATGAAGGTCCTGGGCGGCCCCGAGGTCGCGAGCTGGCTGCACCGCTTCGCCGCAATCGTCACATTCGGATACTTCGCGGTGCACCTCGGGATGCTGTTCCGCGACGTCGCGCTCAAGAAGGAGAAAGGCTACTTCTGGGGCTGGCGGTCGATGACGCCGCAGCTGAAGGACGTCCAGGACCTCTGGGCGAACCTCAAGTACTTCCTGTACCGCGGCCCGCGGCCGGAACTCGACCGCTGGTCGTACTGGGAAAAATTCGACTACCTCGCGGTGTTCTGGGGCGTCGGCATGATCGGCGTCTCGGGCCTGATGCTCTGGTTCCCCGACTTCTTCACGCGCTTCCTGCCGGGCTGGGCGCTGAACGCCGCCTACATCATCCACAGCGACGAGGCGCTGCTGGCGACGGGCTTCATCTTCCTGTTCCACTTCTTCCACACGCACCTGCGGCCGGAGAGCTTCCCGATGGATCCGGTGATCTTCACGGGCAGCATGCCGCTGCACCGCTTCAAGGAAGAGCGGCCGCTCGAGTACGAGCGCATGGTGCGCGAGGGAACGCTGGAGCAGCACTTCGTGCCACCGCCGTCGCAGACCCACATCCAGGTGGTACACGTGTTCGGCTTCACGATGATGGCGATCGGCATCTGGCTCGCCGTGCTGATCTTCAAGGCGATTGCAAGCGGTGCGCTGCACCTCTTCTGACCGTGCGCTGGTGAATCAGAGCCGGCCGGCGGAGCGATCCGTCGGGCGGCCGACGTGTGTCGGGTGGAGAACGCGCCGGGCCAGCGCTATGCTCCGCGCTGGCCTGCGTCGGCACCTGCCTGCTTTCGTGCCGACTTCGCAGCGCTAG
>Ga0209254_10004423_pt1 | contig 12868 bp, 13 predicted proteins | sample FrelakmetDIP11DI_FD_187148 | JGI IMG/M metagenome (GOLD analysis project Ga0209254, IMG submission 187148) | Freshwater lake sediment microbial communities from the University of Notre Dame, USA, for methane emissions studies - DIP11 DI (SPAdes)... | ecosystem: Environmental > Aquatic >...
CAGGTAGGTGATGGCGCGGATGGGGCGGGGCAGCAGGGCCTCCACGTCTTCCGGGTCGAGCTTGACCTTCTTGGAGCCACTGCCGAGCTGGCTGATGCGCAGCCCCCGCTCGTACATGGCCCCCAGGGTCTCTTGGTCGACGTCGACAGTGACCACGAAGTCCGCCCTCAGGCTCTGGAGGTAGACCTGCTCGAAGTAGACCTCGACCCCGTAGCGCTCCGTCCGACCGGGGGTCTCGAAAAGGTTGATCGTGCCCTCCTGGCCAAACAGCTCCCGCACCTCCTTCAGGCTGGTCTCCCCGAGGGTGAAACCGAACACCTGGGTCTGGCCGGCCGCGCTGGTGGTGGTACGCCAGGGCAGCCGCACCTGGCCGTCGTCGATGGTCGGGGGGATCAGCAGCAGCACGGCGAAGAAGCCGAGCAGGGCGGAGCCGAGGATGGTGAGTACGATCTTGCGGTCCATGGGCTTTGGGGCTACGGCTTGGCCGAAACGATGGGCGTCAGGGGCAGCAGGGCCGCGGCCACGCGGCGTCCTTCGGCCATCAGGATATTGTAGGTTCGGCAGGCGGCGCCGGTGTCCATGATCTCGAATCCGATGCGGAGCTCCAGGACCCACAAGTAGACCGAGGGGTCCGGGAAGACCTGGACGGCGCCGGTGCCGAGGACGATCAACTCGGGCCTCAGGTCGATCAAGGGGCCAAGGTGGCCGGCGTCGAGGCCAGCGGGATCGTCGGGGCCCCAGCCTTCGATCAGGCGCTCAGGGGTCAGGATGAGGCCGCTGGTGAGGGTGCGTCCGGCCACCCGGATGCCCTCGCGGCCATAGGCCTCGATGCGGTAGCCGCCGCTGTCTGCCTCCGCGAATCGCATGGGGGCACGATACCGGATGGTCTTTGGGCCCACAAGGTATCCGCGGACGGGCTGGGAGCGAGCAGTGGAAGGGTGCAGGTGGGGGCTCTGCTAGAATCGTGCGCTGGACCACATTCCGGAATCCCCACCAGAGACTATGACCGTCCGTACGCGATTCGCCCCGTCCCCCACCGGTTACCTCCATGTCGGGGGCGCCCGCACGGCCCTCTTCTGCTACCTCCATGCCCGCAAGCACGGGGGGCGGTTCATCCTGCGCATCGAGGACACGGACCTGGAGCGCTCCACCGCGGAGTCGGTGAACGCCATCCTGGAGGGCATGACCTGGCTGGGCCTGGACTACGACGAGGGACCCTTCTATCAGACCGAACGCTTCGACCGCTACAACGCGGTGATCGACGAGCTCCTGGGTCGCGGGCTCGCCTACCGCTGCGACTGCCCCAGGGAGCGCCTGGAGCGCCTGCGAGAGGAGCAAATGGCGCAAAAGATCAAGCCGCGCTACGACGGCCATTGTCGCCATCGGCACATCGACCCCTCGGCCCCCCACGTCATCCGTTTCAGGAATCCGGATGACGGGGACGTGGTGGTCGAGGACCTCATCCGGGGCCGGATGGTTTTCAGCAACACCGAGCTGGACGACCTCATCATCCGCCGCAGCGACGGTTCGCCCACCTACAACCTGACGGTGGTGGTGGACGACTCGGACATGGCCATCACCCATGTGATCCGCGGGGATGACCACATCAACAACACCCCGCGACAGATCAACATCCTACGGGCCCTGGGGCATCAGCCGCCCCAGTATGCCCACGTACCCATGATCCTGGGTGCAGACGGCTCGCGGCTCTCCAAGCGGCACGGGGCCGTGAGCGTGATCTCTTACCGGGACGCCGGCTACCTCCCCGAGGCCTTGCTCAACTATCTGGTGCGCCTGGGCTGGTCCCACGGGGACCAGGAGATCTTCTCCCTGGAGGAGATGATCCGGCTGTTCGACATCGCTGCAGTCAACAAGGCCGCCTCCAGCTTCAATAGGGACAAGCTGGACTGGCTCAATCAGCACTACATCGCCAACGGGGACCCGGCCCACATCGCCCGCCTGGTCAGCCCTCACCTGGGGCGGTTGGGGATCGACCCTGCTCAGGGGCCCGATCTGACCCTGGTGGTCCAGGCTCAGGCGGCGCGGGCCAAGACCCTGGCGGAGCTGGCCGCTATCAGCGCCTTCTGCTACCAGGACTTCGCGGAGTACGAGCCCGAGGCGGCGAAGAAGCACCTCAAGTCCGTGGCCCGGGAGCCGCTGACGCGACTCAAGGCCGCCTTCGAGCTCCTGGCCCTAGAGGATTGGACCCCCGAGGCACTGCACCGGGCGGTGGAGCGGGTGGCGGAGGACCTGGGGGAGAAGCTGGGCAAGGTGGCCCAGCCCCTGCGGGTGGCCATCGTAGGTCGCGCGGCTTCGCCCGGCATCGACGTCACCCTGCAGCTGGTGGGCAAGGAGGCGACCCTGCGGCGTATCGAGCGGGCGCTTGGCCACATTGCCGAGCGGGAGGGGCAAGGCTAGCCGCCGGCGCGACGCCGGCGGTCGAGAGTGCCAGCGGGATGCCGGCGGTTCGGGATGCCGGCAAGATGCCGACGCCCCAAGTTCATTCAGTGCCGCTTCGGCGGCATCAGATCGGTAATGGAGCCGTGGGCCATCTCGGCGGCCATGGCGATGGACTCGCTCAGGGTGGGGTGGGGGTGGATGCTGAGCCCGATGTCCTCGTAGTCGGCCCCCATCTCCAGGGCCAGGACCGTCTCGGCGATCAGCTCACCCGCGTTGATCCCCACGATCCCGGCCCCCAGGATGCGGTGGCTCTCCGGGTCGAAGAGGAGCTTGGTCAGCCCCTCGTCCCGATGAATACCGAGGGCCCGCCCGCTCGCCGCCCAGGGGAAGACCCCCTTCTCGTAGGGGATTCCCTGGCGCTTGGCCTCCGTCTCGGTGAGCCCCATCCAGGCCACCTCCGGGTCCGTGTAGGCCACCGAGGGGATGGTGAGCGGATCGAAGAGTGCGGGGAGCCCTGCGATCACCTCGGCGGCGGTCTTGGCCTCGTGTGTGGCCTTGTGGGCCAGCATGGGGTTTCCCACCACGTCGCCGATGGCGAAGATGCTTGGCACATTGGTGCGCAGGTGCTTGTCCACCGGGATGAAACCGCGCTCGTCGACGTTGACCCCGGCGGCCTCCGCATTGATCAGCTTGCCGTTGGGACGCCGACCCACCGCCACCAGCACCTTGTCGTAGGTGGCCTCCCCGGGGTGCTTGCCATCGAAGACCACCTTGATGCCCTCTGAGCCCGCGCTCATGCTGGCCACCTTGGTCTCGAGCCGGATGCGCTCGTAGCGCTTCTTGATGACCTTCTCGAAGGCGCGCACCAGGTCCGGGTCGCAGCCGGGCATGAGCTGGTCCTGGAGCTCGACCACCTCGATCTTGGACCCGAGGGCGCTATAAACGCTCGCCATCTCGAGCCCGATGATGCCGCCGCCGACGATCAGGAGACTGCCCGGCACGTCGCGGATCTCCAGGGCGTCGGTAGAGTCCATCACCCGCGGGTCGTCGTTCGGGAAGCCCGGGATCTTCAGGGGGCTCGACCCGCAGGCGATGATGCAGTGGTCGAAGGTGACCGTCACCTTGCCTTCCCGGGTCTCGACGCCGACCCGGTTCGGGGACTCGAAGCGCCCGGTGCCGGTGAGCACCTGCACCCTGCGCTGTTTGGCGAGTGCCGCCAGGCCCCCGGTGAGCCGGGCCACCACCTGGTCCTTGCCGGAGCGCATCTGGTCCAGGTCGATGGTGGGCGGGGCGAAGGTCACCCCCATCTCCCCCATGCGCTTGGCCTCCTCGATGATAGCGGCGGCGTGCAGCAGGGCCTTGGAGGGGATGCAGCCCACGTTGAGGCAGACGCCCCCGAGGGCCGAATAGCGCTCGATCAACACGACCCGCTTGCCCAGGTCGGCGGCGCGGAAGGCCGCGGTGTAACCGCCGGGTCCGGCGCCGAGCACCACCACCTCCGCGCTGATGTCTTGGGTCTGGGCTGGGCTCATCTCGCTCATGATCTGTGCTGGGCTCCGCTGCTGGGGGTGGGCCTGGGCCGCGCTCGCCCCCTATCCTAGCCCATGGGCAGGGGAACGGGGCCATCCGCCGAGGGCCTGGATTATGCCAGCCCGGGCGCTTCTGCGGGCGTGCGGAGCGGCACCCGGATAAATCGGGTCCGCGGCTCAGGGGGCGAGGGGACGGGTCCCAACGATGATGCCCCGGGCCCGCAGGTCGTCGAGCAACCCGGCGCCGAAGGCGACAACCTGTCCGGGATTGGGATGCTGGAGCTCCGCCGCGATCCGCTCCAGCTGCTCGCGACCGGACCTGTCCACCCCCTCGGCGAGGAGCTGGAACAGGCGTTGGGTGACCGCGTTGGTCTCCAGGAACTCGACGCGTTCTGCGCGGTTGCGGTAGACGACGAGGTGGGTGAGCTCCGCCGGAGGCTCTTGGGGCTGATGGTCCGGCGCGATGCGGTGGACCGGGAAGCGGTAGGAGAGGGGCCAGGCCAGGGGGGAGAGCACCGGCACCCCAGCCAGCGGGTCCCCGTTCGGGTCCAGGCCACTCCGGTCGGGCTCCTCCTCGCTGATCAGCAGGGCCAGCTCCACCCACTCATAGTGCGCCAGCTCCAGAAGGAAAGGCGGGTCCGCCGGATCCGCAACCCGCTCCCGATGGATGAAGGTTAGGAACTCCTGGGCCAGCTCCGTGAACAGCGGTGTCCGGGCCCGGTGGCGGATGAAGAAGTCCCGTACCAAACCCTTCCAGTGGTCCTCCGGCAGCAGCCGGTGTAGCACTGGGAAGTTGCCGGCGAGGAGAGACTCCACGTTGCTGAAGATCAGCTCCCGGTAGATGCCGACCCGCCGATCCTCCAGCCCCACCGGGGCCGGGCTGTGCTCCGGGTCCCGGAGATGCGAGGCGAACGACTGTTGAAGGGCCTGGAAGCCGAATCCAGTGGTCTCAGCCATGGGCGACCTGCGCTCGTTGACGGTTGGCTGCCCGCGCTTGGGCGTCGACCACAAGTTCCACCTCTCCCAGCAGCTCGGGGAGGGGTGGGATATTGAAGTCCCGCTCCAAGAGGGTCGGAAAGACCCCGAAGCGGTCGTAGGCCGCGTCGAGCAGGTCCCACACCGGGTCGATGACATCGGCCCCATGCGTGTCCACCCGCAGATCCTCCGCCTCCACGTAGTGTCCGGCGATATGCCCGTAGCAGATCCGCTCCCCTGGCAGCTGGGAGAGGAAATCGTAGGGGTCGTAGCCGTGGTTGACGGCGTTGACGTAGATGTTGTTGACGTCCAACAGCAGGTCGCAGTCCGCCTCCGCGATGACCCCATTGATGAAGTCGATCTCGGCGAGCTCCTGGCCCGGGGCCGCGTAATACGAGACGTTCTCCAGGGCGATGCGCCGCTCCAGGATGTCCTGCACCTGACGGATCCGCTCGGCCACGTAACGAATCGCATCCCCGGTGAAGGGGATGGGAAGCAGGTCGTAGAGATGTCCGTCGTCGGAGCAGTAGCTCAGATGCTCGGTGTAGGTCCGGATGGCGTGGCGGTCGAGGAAGCCCTTGACCTGGCCCACAAACTCAATGTCCAGGGGCGCCGGCGAGCCGATCGACAGGGACAGGCCGTGGCAGACGAACGGATGGCGTTCGGTCAGGGCCCGAAACTGCCGGCCCTGGCGTCCTCCGACACCGATCCAGTTCTCGGGGGCGACCTCCCAGAACCCGACCTGTCTCGGGGGCTGCTCGGCCGCGGCGTCCAGGAAGGAGCGCCGCAGGCCGAGGCCCGCGCCATGGACCGGATACCGGTCCGAAGTCATGGCTGCCGGCGTGCGCCGCTTACATCTTGCCGCCGCACTTACCCTCGCCGCACTTGCCCTCCTTGGTGTCCTTGGCCCCGCCGCACTGGCCCTCCTTGGTGTCCTTGGCCCCGCCGCACTGGCCCTCCTTGGTGTCCTTTGCACTGCCGCACTTACCCTCGCCGCACTTGCCCTCGGCCGTGCCCTTGTCGGCCTCGGCGAGCTGCATGTAGCCGGCGTCCAGGGACTTGGCGGCGAAGGGGTTGTCGGCGGCGCTGGCCAGGTTGACGGCGGCCAGGCTGCCGACCAGGGCGGCACCTGCAATGGCGGCAGCGGGGGTGATGGTCTTCTTGGACATGGTCGTTTCCTCGGATGGGATGGGGGAAAATCGTTAGTTCAGCGGACCCGAGCCGGTCATGGAATCACGCACAATACCAAGCAATGTCGTCGGGTTGCGCAGTGATAACACAGGCGGGCCTGGATGCAAACTCCGGGTTTGCGTGGTCAAGCCGAGCGCGATCGACGACTCGAGACCCGGGTGGGCGAGTCATTCTTTCGCCGGAGCACCCGGGCTCGCCGTTCGGAGGCCCCGATCAGCCCCGTGGGCGGATACCGCCGCCCGAGCGCTTGAGGCACTTGAGATAGGCCTTCTCGTCGAAGGGCTTGGTGTCGCGCTGGACCCGCCACAGGGCCTCGGCCAGGCAGGCCATGACGCAGTGGTCCGCCTCGTGGACGTCGCCGGTGGCGGTCGCCAGGTTGCGGTGGAGCTTGCGGATGCCCGCCGGCCGGTCGAGGCTCAGCTGCTCGACGACGGCAAGATGGAGCCCGAGGTGCAGGAAGGGATTGGACTCCCCCTGCTCGGGCAGCCAGTCCCGTTCCAAGCTGGTGTCCGCGTCCTCGAGCAGGCCCCGGTACTCCGGGTGCAGGTGCAGGATATGGACGATCTGGGCCTCCAGCGGCTCCAGGGGCCGTCCGGATTGGGACTTCGCCCAGGCGTCCATGAAGGCTTGGCGGTAGCTGTGGCGGTCTTGGGAGAACATGGTTGCAGGAAATCTGTCCGCAAATGAAGGCGAATAAACGCACATGGATTTCGAGTGGGCCTCGTTTCCGGCGGAGCTGGGTCCGGTCCCTGGCGAGCACAAGACAGGTCATGGTCCCTACCTCGTTTCGGGCCCAGGTCGCGCCAGCAGCCGTCGGAGCGGCGCCCTCGCCGCGATGCGACCCTTGGCGCACCGTCGTGCCTACGAGGCCCGTCGCGTCGGGGCGACGCTCCTACTGTGTATTCAGGGGTGGCGTCTTGTCCGGGTACTCGCAGAGATCCGCGATGGGGCAAATGGGGCATTTAGGGCCTCGGGCGGTGCAGACATAGCGTCCATGCAGGATCAGCCAGTGGTGGGCGTCCTTGAGGAACTCCCTGGGGGTATGTCGCAGGAGCCGCTGCTCCACCTGGAGGGGGTTCTTGCCCTGGGCGATGCGGGTGCGGTTTCCGACCCGGAAGATGTGGGTGTCCACCGCCATGGTGGGCTCGCCGAAGGCGGTGTTGAGGACGACGTTGGCGGTCTTGCGCCCCACCCCGGGTAGGGACTCCAGGGCCTTGCGTCCCCGCGGCACCTCCCCCCCGTGGCGCTCCACCAGGATCTCGCAGGCCTTCAGGATATTGCGCGCCTTGCTGTTGAAGAGCCCGATGGTACGGATGTGGTCCCTGAGGCCGGCCTCCCCCAGGGCCAGGATGGCCTGCGGTGTGTTGGCCACCGGAAACAGGCGGGCGGTGGCCTTGTTGACCCCCTTGTCCGTAGCCTGGGCGGAGAGGATCACCGCCACCAGGAGCTCGAAGGGCGTGGTGTAGGTGAGCTCCGTGGTGGGGGCCGGATTGGCGGCGCGCAGGCGCTCGAAGATCTGGCGGCGTTTGGCGTCGTTCATGGGCCGACCAGGATAGAGGGCCAAGGGCCGAGGGCCAAGTGGAGTGGTGAGTAACGAGTGGCGAGGGGCTTGAGGCCGTTGGCGCCTTGAAATTTGCCGGAGACTGTATAAATATTCAGCTATCGGGGCCCTGGCCCAATGCCTGCCGGTGACGGCAGGGATCTCTTCTTCCCCTAGGAGCGCCGCCCCGGTGCGATCCTTCGGGCGGCGATAAGGCCGGCAAGGCCTCATCGCGGCGGGGCGCCGCTCCTACAGCCTGGGTAAAACCGAAAATGAATGCCGACCTGACGGACCGCCAACGGGAGATCCTTGAGCTGATCGCCCGCCACATCCGCGCCACCGGTGTGCCCCCCACCCGGGCCGAGATCGCCCGCATCCTGGGATTCCGTTCCGTCAATGCGGCGGAGGACCACTTGCGGGCCCTGGCCCGGCACGGGGCCATCGAGCTGACTCGCGGGCGCTCCCGGGGTATCCGGCTCCTGGGGGTTGAGGCAGGGCAGGGGGTTGGTCTCCCGGATGAGGGCGGCCTGCCGGTCATCGGTCGGGTGGCCGCCGGTCGCCCCATCCTGGCCATCCAGCACGTGGAGGAGCGCCACCCCGTCGACCCCGGCCTGTTTCGTCCCCGGGCCGACTTCCTGCTGCGGGTGCGGGGCAGCAGTATGCAGGATGCTGGCATCCTGGACGGTGACCTGCTCGCGGTCCACGCCTCCCGGGAGGCGATGAGCGGCCAGATCGTGGTGGCCCGACTGGGGGAAGAGGTGACGGTCAAGCGCCTGCGCCGTCACGCCCGCTGGACCCACCGGGTGCAGCTCCTGGCGGAGAACCCTGACTTCCCCCCCATCGCGGTGGATCTGCGCGAGCAGGAGCTCACCATCGAGGGCATCGCCGTGGGGCTGCTGCGCCTGGGGCTGGCGGAGCCGCAACGCATCTGAGGAAGGGCCAAGGGCCAAGGGCCAAGGACCAAGGGCCAAAGGCCGAGGACCGGGGAAGACGGGGTCGAGGCCATGGAAAGGTGTACTTCCAAAGCACCCCGGCGCCGCGAGCGAGTCCTCTTGTCTTGGCCTTTTCGCGTTCATTTGCGGACAAATCTTCCTACCGTTATGCCGCCCCTTCCACGCCAAGCCCCCTCGGTCCTCGGCCCTCGGCCCTCGGCCCTTCTTGAATGCCTCCTCGACCGGCGTCCCGACCTTTGGCGAGGCCGAGCCGCGGGGCGGGCGCTCCCGGCCGGGATACCCACGGGCTTCGCGGCCCTGGATCAGGAGCTGCCCTGGGGCGGCTGGCCTCCGGCGGGTCTGATCGAGCTGCTCGGCGATGGTCCGGGGGAGGGCCTCGGCCTGGTGCTGCCGGCCCTGGCCCGTTTGGGATGTGAGGACCGCTGGATGCTCCTGGTGGATCCCCCCTGGCACCCCTTTGCCCCCGCCCTGGCGGCCCGGGGGTTGCTGCTCGAGCGTCTGGTGGTGGCGAGGGCGGGGGAGTCTGCCGCCTGGGCGGCGGAGCAGGGGCTGCGCTCGGGGGCCTGCGCGGCGGTCCTCCTGTGGGGCGGACGCTGGGACAGTGCCGCCCTGCGCCGCCTCCAGTTGGCCGCCGAGACCGGCGGGGCCCTGGCCTTCCTGTTCCGCGACTCGAGCGCCGCCCGCAACCCATCCCCCGCGCCCCTGCGCCTGCGGGTGGATGCTGGTGTGGCTTCTGGCGGGGCCGGCTATCGGGTGGAGGTGATCAAGCAGCGGGGCGGGCGCCCCGGCGCCCTGCTCAGCCTGGGCGCGTCTTCGGACTCCCCTTTTGTAGGTCGGGCTTCAGCCCGACAGCGACCTTTCAGTCAGCCCCATTCGTCCCGGTCGGGCTGAAGCCCGACCTACCGAGCCACGGCGCTCAGGGACCAGGCGTCCGCCCATGCCCGTGGCAACCTTGGATCCTCAGGTCCCATGCGCTGGCTCGCCGTCCATCTGCCCGCCCTGCCCCTCGAGGTCTTGGGGCTCGGCTGTGCTGACTCGACCCCCCTGGCGGTGAGCATCAGCCGGCGGGGCGAGCGCATCCTGCGCTGCAACCCGGCCGCCGCCGCGTGCGGTGTCCGGCCGGGCCTCGGGGTGGGTGCTGCCCGGGCGTTGTGCGCCGGGCTCCGGGTCCTGCCCCATCGGCCGGATGCGGAGCGGGAGGCCCTGGAGCGGCTGGCCGCTTGGTCCCTGGGTTTCACCCCCCAGGTGAGCCTGGCCCCGCCCCGTGCCCTGCTGCTGGAGGTGGCCGGGAGCCTCGGCCTGTTCGGCGGGCCCGGGGCGCTGATCGTTCGGGTGGGGCAGGGGCTCACCGCCCTGGGCTACCGGCCCCGCCTCGCCCTGGCCCCAGCCCCATTGGGAGCCCTGGTGCTGGCCCGCCAGGGTTGGTCGCCGGGCGAGGGTCTCTGGCCCCTGGTCCCGGATGCTCCCACCCTAAGGGCGGCCCTGGGGGGGTTGCCCCTTGCCAGCCTGGGTCTGACCCGCCGGGAGCTGGACGACCTGACCCGCATGGGGCTCCGCCTTGTTCTGGACCTGCTGCGCCTGCCTCGCCAGGGGCTGCGGGAGCGCCTGGGACCCAAGCGGATGGACTGGCTGGAGCGCCTGCTCGGCGAGTCCCCGGACCCGCGCCCCTGGTTCGAGCCCCCGCCCGCCTACCGGGGACGCATCGAGCTGCCGGGGGAGATCGAGCGTGCCGAGTCCCTGCTCTTCCCCTGCCGGCGCCTGCTCCTGGAGCTCGCCGGGTTCCTCATGGGACGCCGGGCGGGGGCCTGCCGCCTGGACTGGTGGCTCGCCCATGGGGACCGTACCGAGACCCCTTTCAGCCTGGGCGCGGCCCGCCCCCAATGGGACCCGGACCTCTGGCTCGGGCTCCTGCGGGAGCGCCTGGGGCGCCTGGAGTTGCCGGCCCCTGTGCGGGAGGTGCGGCTCGTCGTCACCGACATCGACACCCTGGACCTGGGCTCGCCGGAGGTCTGGCCCGATCTCTTTCCCCGGCTCGCCGGGACCGGCCGGGCACCGGACCCGGCCATCCTCGACCGGCTGCGCGCCCGCCTGGGGAGTGAATCCGTGCGCGGTCTCGCCCTGGTGGCGGACCATCGACCCGAGCGCGCCTGGCGCTGGTGCGAGCCGGGGGAATCCGGCACTGGCATCCCCCGCGCCGATCGCCCCCTGTGGCTGCTCCCGGAACCCCAGCCCCTGGAGGAGCGTGAGGGCCGGCCCTGGCTCGGCGGACTCCTGGACCTGGGCGACGAGCGGGAGCGCATCGACACCGGCTGGTGGGACGACGGCGAGGTGGCCCGGGACTATTTCCTCGCCACCACCCCCCAGGGCGAGCGTCTCTGGGTCTACCAGGAGCTCAAGGGCCCAAGGGCCTGGTACCTGCACGGCGTGTTCGACTGAAGCGGTCCCGCCGGGTTCGACCTCCGGCACGAGTCGGTCCGGGCGTCCGGTTTGCCCTCGTAAGCTGTCCGTTCTGCCGGCAGGCGGCGCCGCATCGATGGCATAACGGGCACAGAACGCGCCTGACGTCCGTGCCGAACCGGGTCCGCCCGGCGGGCACCGTCCGATGAGCTGCCCGAAGTTCGGGCTACCGAAGAAGTCCCAAGCGATCCCGGCGCAGGGAAAGGAGGCTGCCGGAGTCATCCTGCGCCGTCATGACCGTGACCCGGTTGATCACCGGCGCCGGTAATACTGCAGGAACATCCGGATCGTCTCCTCGACCAGGTCCTCCGCGGGGACAGCCAGGCTGTCGCGACCCAGCATCCGGGGCCACAGCGAGAATTCGTTGAGGGCACCCATGAACTGGTGAGCCGCCAGCAAAGGATTGCGGCAGTCCAGGATGCCCATGGCCGTAAGATGGGCGAGATAGCGCGTGAGCCGCTCGTTTTGCGGCTCCATGACGGCGGCGAACGCTTCCGCGATCCAGGGAAACTGGCGCGAGTCGGCCACCAGCATGCGCAGGAAGCCGAGGTACCCCGGCTGCCTGTGAAGTCCCAAAATCGCGTGGGCGACCAGACGCAGCACGTCCTCGACATCCCCTTGGGTTTCGATGCCGGGCGGAAAGGCCCCCTCGAGCTGGCCCGACACCCTGCCGAGCATCTCCCGGAAGATTTCCTCCTTGCTTGCGAATTGGTTGTAGAGCGTCCGCCGGGCCACGCCGGCGGTCTCGGCCAGTTCGTCCATACTGACGGAGCCGAAGCCCCGTTCCAGGAACAGGCGCTCGGCGGCCGCGACTATGGCCTCTCGCGAAGGGCTTCGCCGGCTCTTTGGGCCGGCTTCGATTTCAGCACTGCGAAGGTCCATGCGAAATCCTATTTGCACTCTTAAGTGCAACTTACTATACTCATCAGTGTAGCGCATGGCAAGGGCGGGGCGCGTGGGAGGCGGCGCCATGCCGATCCGGCCCGCCCTTGCAAGCAAAGGCTCACGTCACGTCATCGCCCCTACGGAGGCAGTGCCCATGTTCGATTCTCGCATCTTAGCGGCCGCCTTGATCATCGTGACCCTTACGGGCTGCCATGAGAAGGCACCACCCACCGCCCAGGCCCGGCCCGTGCGAACGGTCACCGTGGAGCGTGGCGCGGAAGGGGAGACCGTCTCGCTCACGGGCCAGGTTCAGGCCAAGGACCATGTCAGCCTCGCCTTTCGCCTTGACGGGCGCATGATCGAGCGGCCCGTCCATGTGGGCGATGTGCTCACGGCCGGCCAGGTCGTCGCCCGGCTCGACCCCCAGATCCAGCAGAGCACGCTGCGCTCGGCGCAAGGCAACCTCGCAGATGCCGAGGCGCGGCTGACCGAGGCGCGCCTCACCTTCGAGCGGCACGAGAAGCTCTTGAAGACTGGCGCGACGTCCCGTGACAGGTATGACGCCGCCGAGCAGGCCATGCGCAGTGCCCAGGCCCAGGTCGACTCCGCCCAGGCCCAGGTGCGTATCGCGGAGGAGCAGCTAGGCTACACGACCTTGTCCGCCGATGCCCCTGGCCAGGTGACCGCGGTGGGTGCCGAACCGGGTGAGGTGGTGCGCGCCGGGCAGATGATCGCCGAGCTCGCGCGCCAAGGCGGGCGCGACGCCGTCTTCGACGCGCCCGAGGGGCTCATCAAAACAGAGGGAAACCCCCGGCTCTGCCGGGGAGACAGTAGCGGTTTGACATTTTAGGGAGTCCATCGGGGAAACTCCGTGCCGTGAGCCGCCAAGCACACGACTGTGGAGAATCCCGATGGACGAGTCTGAGAGCCTAAGTCAC
>Ga0209254_10004424_pt1 | contig 12867 bp, 11 predicted proteins | sample FrelakmetDIP11DI_FD_187148 | JGI IMG/M metagenome (GOLD analysis project Ga0209254, IMG submission 187148) | Freshwater lake sediment microbial communities from the University of Notre Dame, USA, for methane emissions studies - DIP11 DI (SPAdes)... | ecosystem: Environmental > Aquatic >...
ATCGTGGGCGTGCTGGGCGACGATGACAGCGTGGATCTCCATGTTCGCGACACCCAGGATGCCGGTGCCGGCCTCGTCGACGAACACGTCGCGCGGTTCATCGCCCAGAACAGCGGTGATGCGATCGAGTGGCTCGTCGAGCAGGGCGTGCCGTTCACGACGGACCCCGACGGGCCGCTCGGCCTTCACCTGACGAGGGAAGGCGGCCACGCCGTCCGCCGCATCGCCCACGCCGCCGACGCGACCGGCCGGGCGATCCACGAGTCGCTCCTCGACCGCGCTCGCAGCCACCCGAACATCACGATGCGCGAGCGCTGGATGGCGGTCGACCTGGTCACCTCGCGCCATCTCCACCGCGACGAGCCCGCCCGCTGCTACGGCGTGTACGCGCTCGACATCGACCGTCAGCACATCGAGACCCTCGCTGCCGCGGCCGTCGTGCTCGCGACCGGGGGCGTCGGCAAGGTCTACCGATACACCACGAACCCGGACACGTCGACCGGCGACGGGATCGCGATGGCCTGGCGGGCCGGCTGCCGGATCGGGAACATGGAGTTCATCCAGTTCCACCCGACCTGCCTCTACCACCCCCAGGAGCGCAGCTTCCTGATCACCGAGGCGCTCCGCGGAGAGGGCGCCCACCTCACGCTGCCGGACGGCACGCGGTTCATGGCCGCCCACGATCCGCGGCTGGAGCTGGCGCCCCGCGACATCGTGGCCCGGGCCATCGACTTCGAGATGAAGAAGCACGGTCTCGACCACGTCTGGCTCGACGCCACCCACCTCGGCGAGGCCTTCCTCATCGAGCACTTCCCGACGATCCATGCCCGCTGCCTGGAGCTGGGCATCGACATCGCGCGCCAGCCGATCCCGGTCGTGCCGGCCGCCCACTACACGTGCGGCGGAGTGGTCACCGATCTCGACGGGCGAACCGACCTGCCGGGGCTCTTCGCGGTCGGCGAAACCACCTACACCGGCCTCCACGGCGCCAACCGGTTGGCCAGCAACTCGCTGCTCGAATGCGTGGGGATCGAGCACATCGCTGCCGCCGCGCCGGTCGTCGCCGGCCGCCTCGATACGCGCAACGCGAAGTACGTGCTGGGCACGCTTGATGCGGCAATCGACGCCTGTCTGCGCGGCCGCTGCCGCGCGATGGTCACCGCGCCGGTGCACAAGGGCCTGATCAACGATGCCGGCGTTGCATTCACCGGCCACACGGAATACCTGGCGCAGCGGACGAACACGCCGCACGTGGTGATGCTGCTCGTCGGCGGCGGGATGCGGGTCGCGCTCGCCAGCACGCATCTGCCGCTGGCGCAGGTGGCGGGTGCGATCACGGCCGACTCGCTCGCCGCGACGCTCGATGTGCTGGACCACGACCTGCGCGCCCGCTTCGGCATCGCGCAGCCGCGCATCGGCGTGGCCGGGCTGAATCCGCACGCCGGCGAAGGCGGCCACCTGGGGCGCGAGGAGATCGACGTGATCGCGCCATCGCTGGCCGCGGCGCGCGCGCGCGGGATCGACGCCGCCGGCCCGTTTCCGGCCGACACGCTGTTCGTCCCGGCCATGCTGTCGCGCTTCGACGCGGTGCTGGCGATGTACCACGACCAGGGGCTGCCGGTGCTGAAGCACGCCAGCTTCGGCCACGGCATCAATGTCACGCTCGGGCTGCCCATCGTGCGGACCTCGGTCGACCACGGCACCGCGCTCGATCTGGCCGGCGAGGGCAAGGCCGATGCCGGCAGCATGATGGCGGCCCTGGCGCTGGCCGATCGGCTCGCCGGTGATCGGCCGTCCGCCGGGCGCTGATGGAGGGCCACCGCGCGCGACGGCGCTTCTCGCAGAACTTCCTGCACGACGCGCATTACGTCGAGCGCATCGTCGCCGCGATCGACCCGCGGCCGGGCGAGCGCATTGTCGAGATCGGCCCCGGCCTGGGCGCGTTGACCCTGCTGCTGGTCGAGCGGGCAGGCGAGATCACCGCCGTCGAAATCGACCGCGATCTGGCGGCGCGGCTGCGCGGCCGCTTCACCGCGGAGGAACTGACCCTGGTCGAAGGCGACGCGCTGGTCCTCGACTGGCCGACGCTGGCCGCGGCCGACCCGCGGCCGCTGCGCATCGTCGGCAACCTGCCGTATCACATCTCCACGCCGCTGCTGTTCGCGCTGCTGCCCATCGCGGCGCGCGTGCGCGACCAGCACTTCATGCTGCAGAAGGAGGTGGTCGACCGGATGGTCGCCGAACCCGGCGGCAGGGATTACGGCCGGCTGTCGGTGATGCTGCAGTTCCGCTACCGGGTTGCGCGGCTTTTCCTCGTGCCGGCCGGCGCGTTCTCGCCGGCACCGCGGGTCAGTTCGGCGATCGTGCGGCTGGTGCCGAAGCAGGAAGACGAACTGCCTGCAATCGACTCGGCGACGTTCGCGCGCGTGGTCGCCGCGGCGTTCGGACAGCGCCGCAAGACGCTGCGCAACGCGCTGGCCTCGGTGCTCGATGAAGCGGCCATCCGTGCTTGCGGCGTCGATCCCGGCGCGCGAGCGGAGTCGCTGCCCGTCGCCGACTTCGTGACGCTCTCCCGGCGGGCCGCCGCCGTGGTCGCCTGACGATCTGCGCTGCGCTGACCGCCGGGCGCGGTCGGTCACCCGCGACCGCCGCGGCTCGCTCAGTGCCGCGTCTGGATCAGCTCGATCTTGTAGCCGTCGGGATCGGTGACGAAGGCGATCACCGTCGTGCCGCCCTTCACCGGACCGGGCTCGCGAGTGACGCTGCCGCCCGCAGCCTTGATCCTTGCGCAGGCGGCGTTGGCGTCGTCGACCGCAATGGCGATGTGGCCGAAGGCGCTGCCGAGGTCGTATTTGTCGACGCCGTAGTTGTAGGTCAGTTCGAGGACGGCGTGGTCCCTCTCGTCGCCGTAGCCGACGAAGGCGAGCGAGTACTTCTGCTCGGGGCGGTCGGTGGTGCGCAGCAGCTTCATGCCCATCACCCCGGTGTAGAAGTCGATCGAGCGCTGCATGTCGCCGACGCGCAGCATGGTATGCAGGATTCTCATGGCAACTCCCCGTGCGGCCGCCTGACTGGAGACCTCAGCGTAGCGCAAGGGACTCGTCGCGGTCCGCCGAACCGGCAGCAGGCACCTGTCGTTCAGATCGGCAGCGACGCCAGGTCGAGTTTCTTCACTTCGTCGCGCGCCGCTTCGAACCCGGGCAGCAACTGGCGGACGACCTGCCAGAAGCGCGGGCTGTGGTTCAGCTCCTGCAGGTGGGCCAGTTCGTGCGCGACGACGTAGTCGATCACCGGCAGCGAGAAGTGCACCAGCCGCCAGTTCAGGCGGATGTGCCCGTCCTCGGTGCAGGCGCCCCACTGCGAGCGCGCCGAAGAAAGCGACCACGAGCGCGGCTGCGCTGCCTGGCGGGTCGCCAGCCGCTGCAGGCGGCTGCCGAGCACGTGGCGTGCTTCGGCCCGCAGCCACGATAGCGTCGCATCGCGTACCTGCGGCTCGCTGGCCTGTGGCGGCAGGGCGAGGTGCAGTTCGGCGCCGGCGGCACCCTGGGCCAGCCGCGTGCGATCGGCATCGGGCCGAAGGCGCAAGGTCAGCGGGCGGCCGAGCAGCAGCAGGCCGCCGCCATCGCCGAAGTGCACGCGCTGCAGCGGCTGGCGCGCCTGCCATTGGCGCCATTCGGCCAGCTTGCGGCGGATCCAGCGCTGCTTCTCGACGATTGCCGCCTCGATCTCGGCGAGGCTCAGCCAGCGTGGCGCAGCCACCGTCAGCCCGCGATCGTCGATGGTGAAGCCGATCGAGCGACGGCGCGCGCGGCGCAGCGTGTAGAGGATCGGCTCGTGGCCCACGAGGAGTCGGCGCGTACCCGAAGGCGCGGGCGTTGGGCAGGCGGAGGGTGCCGCTTCGTCAAATGCGAGCGGCAGCTGCTGCGCGTTCAAGGGCGCGATGCGGTTCAAATCGCCGCGGCGGAACTGTCTCGGTTCTTCGGATCGACGCGGCTGGCGCCGACGTGGGGTCCGCTGTAGCGATGCGGCGCCAGACGCCTCATTTCCGTTTCGATCCAGGACTCGACGAGTGTAGCCAACTGCTCGGCGGTTCGGCCCTCGGTGGAAATCGGCGCGCCAATGCTGATCGTGATCTCGCCCGGGACCTTCAGGAAGGCGCGGCGCGGCCAGACCTCGCCGCTGTTGACCGCGATCGGCACCACCGGCGTGCCGGTCCGCACGGCCAGGCGCGCGCCGCCGGACTTGTAGCGGCGCGTCGAGCCGGGTGGCGTGCGCGTGCCTTCGGGAAAGACCACGATCCACCAGCCGTCGCGCAGGTGATCGGTGCCCTGGCGGACCACCTGTTCGAAGGCGTCCTGCCCGCGGCTGCGATCGATGTTGATCATGTGCAGCGAAGCCATCGCCCAGCCGAAGAACGGCACCAGATGCAGTTCACGCTTGTAGACGAAGGTCAGCTGCCGGGGCACGAAGGAGGGCAACCAGAACGTCTCCCAGGTCGACTGGTGCTTGGGCAGCAGGATCGCCGGCCCATCGGGCAGGTTCTCCCATCCGTCGACGCGCCAGGTGATGCCGCAGACACGCCGTGCCGCCAGGATCGCGAAGCGCGTCCACATCGTGCACAGGCGGTAGCGCGTGGCCACCGGCCGCACGTACGCGGCCAGCACGACGAACGCCCAAGGAATGACCGCCAGGGTAAGCAGCAGCAGGTAAACCGCCGACCGTGCGTAGTTCATGCGAAATCGGGGTCAGCGTCCGATTTGCGCCGGGTGCCGCGTCAGCGGGTTCGCGTAACAGCCCACGATGTGGGTCGGGACGGGTCGCATCGGCAGCGGGGAATCGGACTCTGACCCCGATTTTCGGTGTCTAGCCGGCGGCGAGCAGGGACAGGTCGGCGACGCAGTTCATCTGCGCGCGCAACCGGGCGAGCAGCGCCAGGCGGTTGGCGCGCAGCTTCGCGTCCTCGACGTTGACCATGACGTCATCGAAGAACTTGTCCACCGGCAGCTTCAGCGGCGCCAGCGCCTTGAGGCTGCCCGCGTAGTCGCCTGCGGAAAACAGCTGCTGTGCGCGGGGCGAGATCTGCGCAAAGGCCTCGGCAAGCGCCTTCTCTGCCGGCTCGAACAGCAGTCCAGCGTCGACGCTCTCGGCGGCTGCCTCGGACTTCTTGAGGATGTTGCCGATGCGCTTGTTCGCGGCCGCCAGGCTGGCCGCCTCCGGCAACTGCATGAACGCGCGCACGGCGGCGAGCCGGTCGGCGACATCGTCGATCCGCTTCGGCGCCTGGGCCACCACCGCTTCGACCTCGTTGGCGCTGTAACCCTGCTCGCGCAGCAGGCCGCGCAGGCGGTCGTAGAGAAACGCGGTCAGTTCGGCAGTGGCCGGCCTGAACGACTTCATGCCGTTGAAGGCCTGCTCGGCGGCGGCGAGCAGCGCGCCGATCGCCAGCGGCAGCCGCTTCTCGCTCAGCATGCGCAGCACGCCGATCGCATGGCGGCGCAGCGCGAAAGGGTCCTTGTCGCCGGTCGGCTTCTCGCCGACGCCGAACAGGCCGGTGAGCGTTTCCAGCTTGTCGGCCAGCGCGACGCAGGTGCCCACCGGAGAGGACGGCAGCGCGTCGTCGGCGAAGCGCGGCCGATAGTGCTCGGCGATCGCGTCGGCGACGTCGGCGGGCTCGCCGTCGTGCTGCGCGTAGTAGCGCCCCATCAGGCCCTGCAGTTCGGGAAACTCGCCGACCATGTCGGTGCGCAGGTCGGCCTTGGCCAGGCGCGCCGCGCGCTCGACGTGCGTGCGGTCGACGCCGAGCGACTTGGCGACCTCGACCGCGATGCCAGTGACCCGCTCGACGCGCTCCAGTTGCGAACCCAGCTTGGCGTGATAGATCACGCTGGCCAGCAGCGGCAACCGCGATTCGAGCGTGCGCCTGCGGTCCTGGTCGTAGAAGAACTTGGCGTCGGCCAGGCGCGCGCGCACCACGCGCGCATTGCCGGCGACGATCGCCGACGGGTCGGCAGTTTCCAGGTGCGAGATGAGGACGAAGCGGTTGAGCAGCCGGCCCTGCGCGTCCTTCAGCGCGAAGTAGCGCTGGTTCTGCTGCATGGTCAGGATCAGGCACTCCTGCGGCACGCCGAGGAACTCCGGCTCAAAACCGGACTCGTACGCCACCGGCCACTCGACCAGCGCGGCGACTTCGTCGAGCAGCTCGTCGGGCATCACGGGCTGCGCCGCGAGGCGGTTGGCCGCCTCGGCCACCAGTTCGGCGATGCGCCGCCGGCGCTGCGCGAAGGAAGCGATCACCTTGCCTTCGGATTGCAGCTGCTGCGCGTAGCCGTCGGCTGCGCGGATCGCCAGCGGCCCTTGCGTGTGGAAGCGATGGCCGAAGGTCTCGCGGCCCGCCGTCAGCCCCAGCACGCCGACGCCGACGACCTCGGCCCCGTGCAGCGCGACCAGCCGATGCGCGGGGCGCACGAACTGCACCGTGGTCGAGCCGTCGGCGAGCTGGTAGCTCATCACCTTCGGGATCGGCAGCCGGGCGATCGATTCCTCGAGCGCAGACTGGAGGCCGACCTGCAACGTCGTTCCTCGCGCGACACTTCGAAGATAGACGGCCTCCGCCTTGCCATCGCTCTCGATCAGCAACGCGTCGGGACCGTCGGCATCGCCGAGCGCTCGCCCGGCGAGTTCGCCGCGACCGAGGCCCTGCAGCTTCTTGATGAACGCCGCGGTCCAGAGGTTCGCTGCGTCCTGCGCTATCGCGAGCGGCATCAGCTTCTGCTTGAACGGCTTGTCGGCCGCGACTGCCTTGACCTGGGTGATGTGAACCGCAAGGCGGCGCGGCGCACCGTACGCGGTCACCTGACTGACGTCGGTCAGCAGGTCGCGGCTGCGCAGTCCGGATTCGATGCCGGCGGCGAACGCCTCGGACAGCGACTTCAGTGCCTTCGGCGGCAGTTCCTCCGTGTTCAGTTCGACGAGCAGCGAAGGAAGCGTCATTTACGCGGCCTCCCGGCGTGCTGCATCGGACAGCATCGGGAAGCCGAGCCGCTCGCGCGATTCGTGGTAACTGAGCGCGATCGATCGCGACAGCGTGCGGATGCGGCCGATATAGGCGGCGCGTTCGGTCACGGAAATCGCCCCCCGCGCGTCGAGCAGGTTGAAGGCGTGGCCCGCCTTCAGCACCATTTCGTAGGCCGGCAGCGCCAGCTGCGCCTCCATCAGCCGCCTGGCCTCGGCTTCGAACAGGTTGAACTGCCCGAGCAGCACCCGCGGGTCCGCGGCCTCGAAGTTGTACCTGCTCTGCTCGACCTCGTTCTGGTGGAAGACGTCGCCGTAGCGCAGCACTTTGTCGATGCCGCGGTCCCTCCACGTCGTGTAGACGAGGTCGAACACGTTATCGACGTTCTGCAGGTACATGCACAGCCGCTCCAGCCCGTAGGTGATCTCGCCGGTGATCGGCTTGCATTCGAGGCCGCCGACCTGCTGGAAGTAGGTGAACTGCGTGATCTCCATCCCGTTCATCCACACTTCCCAGCCCAGTCCCCAGGCGCCGAGCGTGGGGTTCTCCCAGTTGTCCTCGACGAAGCGGATGTCGTTCGTCAGGGTATCGATGCCGAGGGCCCGCAGGGAACCGAGGTACAGGTCGAGGATGTCGGGCGGCGACGGCTTCAGCACCACCTGGTACTGGTGATGCTGGTGCAGCCGGTTCGGGTTCTCGCCGTAGCGCGCGTCCTTCGGGCGGCGCGATGGCTGCACGTAGGCGGCGCGCCAGGGCTCGGGGCCGATCGCGCGCAGGAAGGTCGCCGTGTGCGAGGTGCCGGCGCCCACCTCGAGGTCGATCGGCTGCAGCAATGCGCAGCCTTGCGCATTCCAGTAGCTCTGCAGGCGGAGGATGGATTCCTGGAAAGTGATCATTTTCTTGCCGATGGCGCTGACCGCGGCCGGGCGTCAGCAGGGCCGTGAATCTTAACGGCTGCGGCTTGCGCGAAGGCCGCCGGCCAGGCAGGCAGCGAGGCCGAGCGCGATCAGGATCAGGGCCGGCGCATCGCCGTAGCGCAGGTAAGGCGTCTCGCCAACGTGGCCCTGCAGCTCGACGCCGAGCACGCCACGCGTCAGGTAAGGCAGTTGCGCGACCACGTTGCCGCGCGCGTCGATGATCGCCGTGGCGCCCGTGTTGGTGGCGCGCAGCATCGGCCGGCCGGTTTCGAGCGCACGCATCCGCGAGATCTGCAGGTGCTGCGGCAGAGCCAGCGAATCGTCGAACCAGCCGAGGTTGGAGAGGTTCAGCAGCAACGTCGGCGCCCGCGCGGGGTCGCGCCAGGCTTCGCGGATCTCGGCGCCGAACAGGTCCTCGTAGCAGATGTTCACCGCGATGCGCTGGCCGGCCAGCTGCAGCGGCGGCTGGTACGAATCGCCGCGCTGCTGGTCGCCGATCGGCATCTTCATCAGGTCGACGAACCAGCGAAAGCCCCAGGGAATGAACTCGCCGAAAGGCACCAGGTGCCGCTTGCTGTAGCGCTGCGGCGCGCCGCCGCCCGGCGACAGGCCCACCGCACTGTTGAAGTACCGGCCGCGCGGCTCCTCGAGGAAGATGCCGAAGATCAGGGCGGCGCCGCGGGCCGGCACTTCGGCGAGCGCGGCGACCGTCGCCTGCGGCAGATGCGACAGCGGCAGCGGGAAAACCGACTCGGGCAACACGACCAGGTCCGCCTGCGCCGCGTCGCGCAGCAACGGCAGATAGGCCTCCTCGCTGAGCGACATGCCGCCGTCGGCGAACTTCAGGTTCTGCGGGACGTTGCCCTGCAGCAGTCGAACCCGAAGCAGGCCGCCCTCGGGCTGGGTCCATTCGATCGCGCGCAAAGCCTGCCCGCCGGTGAGCAGCGCCGCCGCGAGGGCGGCGGCCAGCAGCGGCAGGCGCCGCTGCCGAATGGTCATCGATGCGATGCTGCCGGCGAGCAGCGCGGCAATCAGCGTGACGCCGTGCACGCCGGTCACCGGCGCGTAGCCGGCCAGTGGGCCGTCGGTGTGCGCATAGCCGCTCGCCAGCCACGGAAAGCCCGTTAGCAGCACGCCGCGCAGCCACTCGGCGCCTGCCCATGCGGCGGGCAGGGCGAGCAGCGCCCGCGCGTATGGGCCGGCAGCGAGCCTGGCCGCGACCCAAAGCGCCAGCGCCGGATACAGCGCCAGAAAGGCGCAGAACGCCGCGGTCGCGAGCGCCGCCAGCAGCGCCGGCATGTCCCCATAGACGTGCATGCTGACGTAGACCCAGGAGACGCCGAGGCCGAACCAGCCGAGCCCGAACACGAAGCCGGCCACGGCGGCATCGCGGGCGCGGTCGATGCGCAGCGCCAATGCGAACAGCCCGGCCAGGGCCAGCCACTGCAGCCAGGGCAACTGCCATGGCGCGAAGGCGGCGGCGTGGGCGAGACCAAGCAGCCCGGACATTGCGGCGCGGGCGGGCGGTCGGCCAACGAAGGCGGCCAGAGTGGTCTGAAGGTGCCTGGGCAGCACGGAGGGGGCGTGGCCGTGCGGTCGGGGCGCGCAGTCTAGCGGCGGGAGGCGGCCGGGCGGCGGCACCCGCCAGGCAGTGCACGGGCGTCGCGGTTCAGCGACGCGAGTCGAGCCGTGCCAGCAATCGACCGGAGGCGCGCCGCGGCGTCTGCACGGCGCGCAGCCAGAAGGCGATCTCGAGCGCTGCGCCCAAGAAGAACAGCACCAGTCCGGGGCCGGTCAGGCCGCCGACGTAACAGGCGAGCGCCAGCAGCAGCACGACGACGGTGAAAAGATGGCCCGTCATGTCGGTCTCAGTGTTCCGGTCGCGCCTCGGCGTCGGCGAATTCGCGGGCGACCGTCCTCGGTACTCTCGTGACCTGGATCAGATGGACCTGGCGCGCATCGGCGCGCAGCACCTCGAAGCGCAGGCCGTCGATCTCGAGGTTGTCGCCGCGCCGGGGGACGCGCCCGAACTGGTTGGTGACCAGGCCGCCGATGGTGTCGACCTCCTCGTCGGAGAACGTGGTGCCGAAAGCCTCGTTGAAGTGGCCGATCTCGGTCAGTGCCTTGACGCGGAAGCGGTCACCCTGCTCGGCGACGATGTGGTCCGACGTTTCGTCGAGGTCGTACTCGTCCTCGATGTCGCCGACGATCTGCTCGAGCACGTCCTCGATGGTGATCAGGCCGGCGACGCCGCCGTACTCGTCGACGACGATCGCCATGTGGTTGCGGTTGGCGCGGAAGTCGCGCAGCAGCACGTTCAGCGGCTTGGACTCCGGGATGAACGCTGCCGGCCGCAGCATCGAGCGCAGGTCGAAGGTTTCGTCCGTGTAGTGGCGCAGCAGGTCCTTGGCCAGCAGGATGCCGATCACGTGGTCGCGGTCGCCTTCGAAGACCGGAAAACGCGAATGCGCGGTACCGATCACGCGGCCGATCCACGACTCGACCGGCTCGCCGACGTCGACCATGTCCATCTGCGAGCGCGGCACCATCAGGTCGCTGGCGCGCAGTTCGGAAACCTGCAGCACGCCCTCGATCATCGACAGCGCGTCGGCGTCGAGCAGGTTCCGGCCGTGCGCCTCCTGCAAGGCCTCGAGGAGATCCTCGCGGCTTTCTGGTTCGCGGAAGATGAACGCCGTCAGGCGTTCAAGGAGGGATCGGTGCGGATGCTGAGTCGGCGGGCGACTCGACGAAGGGTCTGCCATCGATGTCGGACAGCCGAGGCGGTCCGGCAATTGCGAGGAATGCAGCATAGCCAATGCCGCCCGCCGCGCGCATCACGGATAGCGTGTTTGGGCCGGTGATCATGAGGCGCCTGAGTTCGTCGGCCGTAAAATGATAGTGATCACTAACACAATCGCCAGAACCGGGGATGCGCCAGGTGCGGGTGGCCGGTCAGCGATAGGGGTCGGCAATGCGTAACGAGGCGAGCAGTTGCGCCTCTCGCCGCTCCATCCGGTCCGCGTCGCGGCGGCGTTCGTGCGCATAGCCCTGGGCGTGCAGCACGCCGTGCGTGACCAGATGGGCCAGATGCGCGCGCAGGCTGCGCCCGGCTTCGCGCGCTTCCCGGCGCAGCACGGCCAGGCAGAGCACGACATCGGCCTCGACCTGCGGGGGGCCGCGATACACAAACGTCAGGACGTTGGTCGGGTAGTCCCTGCCGCGGTAGAGGCGATTCAGCCGCCGGCCTTCGGCGGTACCGACGAACCGCAGCGTGATCTCGGCGTCGCTTTCCAGCGCACGCTGCACCCAGCGGCGGAGCGTGGCGCGGGCGGGCAGGCCGGTGGCCGCCGCAGCGACCTGCAGCCGCAGCGTCAGTTCCGCTGCGGCGGCGGGCCGCCGGTGGACGGGTCTGCCTTCGCGCTCGTGCGCCGACGGCTTGCCCTCGAGGCGGCCCTGCGCGCTCAAGAGGCAACCATGTCGCTGCGCTCGCAGGGCCCGGCCTCGCGCCACCCCGCCCGCGTCATGGCCGCGCACGACCGCGCGGCGCCGGCTCTTCTTCCTCGGCCCGCTCGTAGGCCTCGACGATGCGCGCCACCAGCGGATGGCGCACGACATCGGCGGCCGTGAAGTAGGTGAAGCCGAGCCCGCGCACGCCGCGCAGGATGTGCTGCGCCTCGATCAGCCCGCTGGAGGAGCCGCGCGGCAGGTCGATCTGCGTGACGTCGCCGGTGATCACCGCCTTCGAGCCGAAGCCGATACGCGTCAGGAACATCTTCATCTGCTCGGGCGTGGTGTTCTGCGCCTCGTCGAGGATCACGAAGGCCTGGTTCAGCGTCCGCCCGCGCATGTAGGCGAGCGGCGCGATCTCGATCGTCTGCCGCTCGAGCAGGCGCTGGGTCTTGTCGAAGCCCGCCAGGTCGAACAGCGCGTCGTAGAGCGGGCGCAGGTACGGGTCCACCTTCTGCGACAGGTCGCCGGGCAGGAAACCGAGCCGTTCGCCGGCCTCCACCGCCGGGCGCGTCAGCACGATGCGCTCGACGGCATCGCGCTCCAGCGCATCCACCGCGCAGGCGACTGCCAGGTAGGTCTTGCCGGTGCCGGCCGGGCCGATGCCGAAGCTGATGTCGTGCTCCAGGATCGATGCCAGGTAGTCGCGCTGCCGCGGCGTGCGGCCATGCAGATCGCGTCGCCGCGTGTGCAGCGTCGGCAGCGCTTCCGCGCCCGCGTCCGCCGGCGGTGCGGAGCCGCCGCGACGCTCGACGAAGTACAGCTGGATGTCGTCGACCGACACGGGCCGTTTGGCGCGGCCGAGGAAGTGCTGCAGCACGTCGACGGCCTGCTGCGCCTGCGGGCCTTCGACGCGGAAATCGTGGCCGCGGCGGCTGATCGCCACTTCGAGTTCGGTTTCGATCTGCCTGAGGTTGGCGTCCAGCGCACCCGTGACATTGGCCAGCTCGCTGTTGTCCGCATCGGCGGCGAACGACAGCACCTGGCGGGATGAGGGGCGGCGAGCCACGCGGGTCAGCGGCCTCGGGCTAGACCGCCAGCGCGGCCCGGCGCAGCAGTTCGCCGCGCAGCGAGTGCGGCAGCGCCTGCGTGACCAGCACGTCGATCATCCGGCCGACCTGCAACTCGGCCGGTCCAGCGACGGCGAAGTTGACGATCCGGTTGTTTGCGGTGCGCCCCATCAGTTCGGCGGCGTCCTTCCTCGACGGACCTTCGACCAGGATGCGCTGCGTCGAGCCGACCATCGCTGCGCTGATCCGCGCGCTGCTCTCGTTGATCGCCGCCTGCAGCCGCTGCAGCCTGGCGAGCTTCACCTCGTGCGGCGTGTCGTCGGCGAGATCGGCTGCCGGCGTCCCGGGTCGACGGCTGTAGACGAACGAGAAGCTGGCGTCGAAGCCGACGTCCGCGGCGAGCTTCATCGTGCGCTCGAAG
>Ga0209254_10004425_pt1 | contig 12866 bp, 11 predicted proteins | sample FrelakmetDIP11DI_FD_187148 | JGI IMG/M metagenome (GOLD analysis project Ga0209254, IMG submission 187148) | Freshwater lake sediment microbial communities from the University of Notre Dame, USA, for methane emissions studies - DIP11 DI (SPAdes)... | ecosystem: Environmental > Aquatic >...
CCTGAATCCTTAAGAATAGATTTTTCTTCTCGCCCATCCCTCCTGGCAGTACTCAGGTCTACTCCAGCTGTCCTGGATGGTATTTTGAGGCATCTGGATGCTGATTTGTGGAATTTGCAGCCTGCTAAAGGATCCTGGAGTCTGACCGAAGTTCTTTGCCATCTGCGTGACGTGGATAATGAAGTGAATCTGCCGCGTATAAGAAAAGTGCTGGAAGAAATAAATCCCTTCCTGCCTTCGGAAGATACGGATTCCTGGGCACAGAGCCGGAATTATCTGAGTCAAGATGGGCCACAAGCCCTGAGGCAATTCACAATTACACGAATGAAACTGATTGATTTATTGAGTACAATCAGCTCGGGGACCTGGAATAGCAAAGTCCGGCACGCGATTTTCGGTCCTACAGATTTACATGAGCTTGTGGTGATTCTCGCCGGACATGACCGCGTGCACATTTCCCAGGTGCACGAAATCCTCGACGCAGTTACTCCAAAAAACTGATAATTCTCCGAAATTCACTCGACGGGGAACGCCTCCAGAAAAAGTCGGTAGTGTTATTAAGTTAATTAAGTGACAATAATCATCCAAATGGATGTATTATTAGCCTATCTTCTTTTTTTGGTTTGAGAGGTATTGATGCGAAAACGAGTTGTGGTAACTGGTCTCGGATGTGTCAGTCCCCTTGGAAACGATGTGGACAGCACTTGGAGAGGCATTCTCAATGGCCAGTCTGGAGTTGGGTATATCTCGCATTTCGATGCAAGTGAATTTGAGACCCGAATCGCCGCGGAAGTAAAAGGATTTGAGCCGGAAAAGGTTTTCGGTCATCGTGAAACCCGCCGCATGGATCGTTTCACTCAGCTAGCTCTGGCTGCCACTCTGCAGGCGGTAGATCACGCTGGGTTGGTGATTGGTGCGGACAATCATGACCGGTGCGGCGTCATCATAGGAACGGGAATTGGGGGTATCGGCACGATTTACGAGCAGATACAGGTTTTTTCTACCAAGGGTCCAAGGCGAGTGAGCCCATTCCTGGTTCCGATGATGATCCCCGATGCTGCCGGTGGGATGATTGCGATCCACTTAGGAATAAGAGGCCCGAACATGGCTGTAGTCACTGCCTGTGCGACCGGAACCAATGCGGTTGGTGAAGCGGCGGAAATCATTCGACGCGGGCAGGCAGATGTGATTTTTGCAGGAGGGAGTGAAGCCGCTATCGTTCCAATTGCCATGGCAGGAATGAATGTAATGAATGCCCTTTCAACCCGGAATGAAAACCCGCAGGCTGCATCCCGTCCATTTGATCAAGAGCGCGATGGATTCGTGATGGGAGAAGGAGCCGCAGTTCTGGTCGTGGAATCACTCGAGCACGCCCGCCTGCGCGGTGTAAAAATATTGGCGGAAGTGACCGGATATGCTACGACAAATGATGCTTATCATATTTCTGCTCCTGCGGAAAATGGTGAAGGCGCTGCCAGCTGCATGCAATTAGCCCTGGGAAATGCCGGTTTGAAAACCACTGAAATCAGCTATATCAACGCACACGGCACCAGCACATTGTTAAATGACAAAAGTGAGACTGCGGCGATAAAAAAGGTGTTCGGCGAGCAATCTTATGACGTCCCGATCTCTTCCACCAAATCGATGACCGGTCATTTATTAGGCGCTTCAGGCGCCCTGGAAGCTGTGTTTTGTGTGAAAGCCCTGCAGGATGCGATCATCCCTCCAACGATCAATTACGAGACACCCGATCCGGAGTGTGACCTGGACTACGTTCCAAATTCAGCCCGGCAATCTGATTTAAGCCATGTGATGTCAAATTCTTTTGGCTTCGGCGGCCACAACGCCACGATCATTCTCAGCCGGTATGTTGACACTATATTGGGTAATAACAGAAGCGAAGATGGGAGGAAACGATGAGCCCATATGCTCATATCACCGGCTGGGGGATGGCGGTGCCCAAGCGGGTCATGACGAATGATGACCTGGCCAAGATTGTCGATACCAACGATGAATGGGTCCGTTCTCGTACAGGAATCAGAGAGAGACACATCGCTTCGGATGAGGAATCGTCAGCCACTCTGGGATTTGATGCCTCGATTAAGGCATTGCAGGTGGCCAGGCTCAAACCGGATGAGCTGGACCTGATTATAGTGGCGACTTCGTCGCCGGAGCACATCTTCCCGGCTACTGCCTGTATCATCCAGGACCGGTTGGGGGCAAATAAGGCAGGCGCATTCGACCTGCTGGCTGCATGTACTGGTTTCATTTATGCGCTGAACATCGCCACCCAGTCGATCCGGGTTGGTGCAGCCAGGAATGCCCTGGTGATAGGAGCTGAAACCCTTTCCAGGTTCGTGGATTGGAAGGATCGCAACACCTGCGTCTTGTTCGGAGATGGTGCTGGCGCATTTGTGCTGCAGGCGGGTGAGCAAGAGGGGGGTGTGCTTTCTTCGGTTATGCGTTCGGATGGTTCAGGTGGTGATTTGCTCACCCTGCCTGGCGGTGGAAGCAAGCACCCTGCAACAGTCGAGTCAGTCCGGGAAGGGCTGCATTTCATCCGGATGAATGGCAGAGAAGTGTTCCGGTTTGCCACGCGTGTCATGGCCCAGGCTACCCAGGATGCAGTGGAGAAAGCCCAATTGAAGATCGAAGATATCCAGCTCGTCATCCCCCACCAGGCGAACGAGAGAATCATCGAAACTGCAATGCGGAACCTAAAAATTCCAATGGATCGGTGCGTGGTTAATCTCGAGCATTATGGAAACACATCCACTGCCTCGATTCCGATTGCTGTATGCGAGGCTGTAGGAGACGGGCGGCTCAAACCAGGCCATAGAGTGGTTTTCGTGGGATTTGGAGCGGGGCTTACCTGGGGAGCGGCGGTTGCCGTATGGAATGGCCCGACAGATGGCGTTCGTGTGGTGCTGCCATACAGCTACCGCCTGTATACCCGATTGCGTTCACTTGCGCGCCGGATTCTGCGAAGGATTGAGGCGTTTATCTGGGGCCGGCGTTACCCATCGGTATAGAATTCAACGTTAGAACGTTGTTAGAATTTGTGGTTTATATCTATACTTTTTGTCCTGGCACCTCGATAGATTGGTATAATTTGGGGTACTGTCAAGAAGTGAACTTGATTTTGGAGGTATAGTGAATCCAGGACGTAATCGTTCTTCGATAATTTATCTGCTGTTGTTCGTGGCCATCATCGCATTGGTTGTCTACAACTTTCAGCAGCAATCTACGACGCAGGAAGTCTTATCAATCAACCAGGTAGCCGCTGACATCCAGAGTGGAGAAATCGAGCGGATCGTGGAAGATGATAACCGCTTAGCGGTAGTGTATGTCGATGGGGCAGAGCGTACATCGCATAAAGAAGCCGATGCCACACTGGTTGACCAGTTGAGGGCATTGGGAGTCTCATCGGAACAGCTCCAACCGGATCAAATTAAGCTGGATATCAAACCACCCAGCGCCCTATTGGGAGTGGCTTCAATCCTCGGATATATTCTTCCCTTCATCTTCCTGGCGGGAGTATTCTGGTTTGTTTTCCGACAGGCCCAGGGAAGCAATAACGCAGCGCTTTCTTTCGGAAAGTCCCGTGCTCGCATGTTCACCGGCGACCAGCCTTCGGTCACATTTCAAGATGTCGCGGGGGTGGAAGAAGCAAAGGAAGAACTCAAAGAAGTTGTTGAATTCCTGAGAGAGCCCGAGAAGTTCATCTCACTTGGGGCGCGCATACCAAAAGGTGTTCTGCTGGTAGGCCCACCCGGAACGGGAAAGACCTTGCTGGCGAAAGCTGTTTCCGGAGAGGCCGGGGTGCCGTTCTTTTCCATCTCTGGCTCTGAATTTGTCGAGATGTTCGTGGGCGTTGGCGCCAGCCGCGTGCGTGATTTATTCGACCAGGCCAAGCGCCATTCGCCCTGCATCGTCTTCGTGGACGAGATCGATGCCGTGGGACGCCAGCGGGGAGCAGGTTTAGGCGGCAGCCATGACGAACGCGAGCAGACATTAAACCAGATGCTGGTGGAAATGGACGGTTTCGACACCGATACGAACGTTATCATCATGGCCGCAACGAACCGCCCGGATATCCTGGATCCTGCTTTGCTGCGCCCTGGCCGGTTTGACCGGCGGGTCGTTCTGGACCGCCCGGATATGCGCGGACGGGAAGCAATTCTAAAAGTTCATACCAAAGGCAAGCCGCTGGCACCTGATGTGGATCTTTCGGTACTTTCCCGCTCCACACCGGGTTTTGTGGGCGCCGACCTGGAGAACCTGGTAAACGAAGCAGCAATTTTAGCCGCCAGACGCAACAAGAAATTAATCGATCAGCCCGAGATGGAAGAGGCGATCGAGCGTGTGATCGCCGGTCCGGAACGAAAAAGCCGCTTGATCAGCGAAGAAGAAAAACGCATAGTCGCATATCATGAGGCCGGACATGCGGTGGTGATTAATGCCCTGCCTGAGGCCGATCCTGTGCATAAGGTATCTATCATCGCCCGCGGTGTGGCAGGCGGCTATACCATGGCTCTTCCGGAAGAGGACCGCACCTTGATGCCCAAGAAGAAGCTGTTCGCCGATATGATCGGATTGCTAGGAGGGAGAGCGGCGGAAGAGCTGGTGTTTGACGATATCACTTCTGGTGCTTCGAACGACCTGGAACGCGTGACCCGCATGGCACGTGCCATGGTCACACGCCTTGGAATGAGCGAAAAACTTGGCCCAATGGTCTACGGTCAAAAAGAAGAGCTGATTTTCCTGGGGCGTGAAATTTCGGAACAGCGCGACTATTCCGAAGCCGTCGCCGAACAGATCGACGATGAGGTACGCCGCATTGTGAACGAAGCTCACGAACAGGCTCACCAGATCTTGACCCAATACCGCGAGAAGCTGGACCAGATAGCCAGGAAATTGCTGGAAGTAGAGACTATTTCTCGTGATGAATTTGAGAGCCTTTTCCCACCACCATTTCCCAAGAAAAGTGGTACTCCGATGCCCATGGCTGTGTAGGGGAGTTACCAGGCAGGAAGCGTGGAACTACTGACCGGTTTGGGCGGTGTGTTTCACGCTTTTTTTATTCGTTGAAGTTTCATAGAAATTGATGTAGATAATGTTGATTGAATCATGATGATCCCAAAAACAGCGTTCTATGAATTGAATCATGCAGGCTACCTACAGGTCAGTGGAGAAGACAGGCTGGCCTTCTTGCAACGCCAGACGACGAATGATATTCGATTGTTGAGTGCCAGCCGGGCACTTTTATCCGCCCTCACTTCCCCTTCTGCCCGTATCATCGATGTTTTATATTTACTGCAGGATAGGGAATCAATTGGCTTGATCACTCTTCCGGGTTATGCGGAAGCAACAGCCAGGTTTTTGAAAAGCCGGATATTCTTTATGGATAAAGTCTCCCTATCCGATGCGAGCGATGAATTCTCACAGATCGATATTTTTGGAACACATGTGGGCTCAGCGCTTGGGAAGCTAGGTGTCAATAGTTTGCCTGGGGTCGAAGAAATTTGGACCGTAGAAATATCTGGACGGGAAATTCGACTTCTACACCTGCATCCAGCAATCGGTTTGGATTTTCGCATTATTGCCAGAAGCCCCGACCGGCAGGATGTGATTGACCTGCTGCGAGACTCAGATATTCTCCAGGCAGATGAGCAAGAATACAGGCTGTTTCATATTGAAGCCGGAATACCCTATGCGGGGGCTGAATTAATCGAGGCGTATACACCGCTTGAGACTCGACTTGAGTCTGCGGTGTCGCAAAGCAAAGGATGCTATACAGGCCAGGAAGTTCTAGCCCGCCAGGTCAACTATGACAAAATCACCCAGCACCTGAGTGGGGTAAGGCTGGATACCCAAATGGGTCCTGGCAGGCGCCTGTGGGCCGGGGAAAAGCTGGCGGGTGTAATAACCTCCAGTGCTCAATCGCCTCACTACGGAATTATTGCACTCGCAATGCTGAAGAGACCTCATAATCTACCAGGCACCCGGTTGGAAGCCGAAGATGAAACTGGAAATCGAAGCCCTGCCAGGGTGGTTGATCTCCCTTTCACAGCCGGTGAACAGCAAATAGCAGAATTTCCGGATTGACCAGTTAATTTGCTGCCTTGAATCCAGAAAAAATAGTAGAAATGACACTGGACCTTCCGTTCGAAGGGAAAATCGCACTGATCACGGGTTCTGGGCGCGGCATCGGACGCGCAATTGCCCTGGAATTTGCCCGATTAGGCGCAGATATCGTGGTAAATTTTTTTCGCAATTCCGCACCGGCACGCGAAACCATGGCTGGCATCCAGGCACTCGGCCGGCAAGCGTGGGCGATCAAAGCCAATATAGGAGAAATCGATCATCTGAACCGGTTGTTCGACGAATTGGAAAAGCAGGCTGGCGGACTGGATTTCCTGATCTGTAACGCAGCATCCGGCTACAATCGACCAGTCATGTCTCAAAAACCGAAGGGTTGGGATTGGACGATGAACATTAATGCCCGTTCGGTTTTGTTCGCTGCCCAGCGAGCCGCCCCCCTGATGAAACTACGGGGAGGTGGAGCGATTGTCAGCGTTTCCAGTCCTGGAGCTGCCCGCGTGCTCCCGGATTACGTGCTGGTAGGCGCCAGCAAGGCTGCCCTGGAGGCAGTGACCCGTTACCTGGCGATAGAGCTGGCGGGCTTTAATATCGTCGTAAACGCAGTGTCTCCGGGATTGGTGCTGACAGATGCCCTGAAACATTTTGATGTTGTTCTGAAAGAAGCCAACCTGGTGGAAAAGGCGCTTTCCTTAACACCCGCCGGGAGGCTGGTCACGCCCGAAGATATTGCAGGTGTGGTGGCATTCTTATGCTCGCCAGGTGGCAGTATGATACGCGGGCAGACAATCCTAATCGATGGCGGCTATACACTGCCAATACAGGGGGTGGACTGGGGTGCTATTCCAGGTGGAGAAAAGCAACAGGACGGGTCAGGAACGAATCAGGATGACCCGGGCCGGCGCACCGTCTGAAGAGTGGAGTTTTAGCGGCAGGCAAAACAAGGTGTATCTTCCCGGAGAAATCTGGGAGAGGTCGAGTCCCTCAACGATGATGATCCCTGCTTCGAGTAAGATTTTATGAGTAGGTGCACCTTCCGCAAACGGTGCGACCGACAAATAATCCACCCCGACCAGCTTAATTCCGCGTTCAACCAAATAACTGGCGGCTTCTGGGGTTAGAGCAGTGAAGTCGATCTGGAACTTCCTTTCTCCTTTTTCCCAGTAGTGTGAATTCCCTGTTTTAAGCAGCAGCCTGCGAGTACGAGCGGGAATCCCGGATTGGACCAGGATTTCCCTGGTTATTATTCTTATTCGATCGTCGAGCTGTAATACATACACCCGGCCAGAAAGGTCGTTGAGGGCCAACTGATCGACCGTAGCCGTTTTCCCTCCAAGGAAGTGAAACGGTGCATCGACGTGCGTGCCGGTATGAACACTCATACATAACCGGGAAAGGTTGACTTCATCGCCGGCATCGATTGAGGCAATTCTCTCCAATAGGACAGGTGGATCGCCGGGCCAGACGGGCATGGCCGGCGAAATGGTTAACGTGACATCGAAAATGCGCATTTTCCCTCCCTGGTGGATGGTTCAGGGCAGTTTCAGGTAGGCCTGCTCGACCCTGGCGAGACGTTCGTGATCGACTGTGATTCCAAGGCCAGCGCCTTCAGGTACATCAATTGTGCTGTCTGGGTTCAGGGTAAATTCCTGGTGAGTGATATCTTCCCGGTAATAGCGATTCGAGGCGGAGATATCGCCAGGCAGGCTGAAGCCGGGGAGTGATGCCAGCGCCAGGTTGGATGCCCTGCCTACCCCGGTTTCCAGCATCCCTCCACACCAAACAGGTATGGATTTCTCCCGGCACAGCTTGTGAATTGCTAGCGCCTGGCTCAGGCCTCCCACCCGACCGGCCTTGATATTGATGATCCTGCAAGCCTGCATCTCGATGGCCTGCCTGGCATGGCGCGGTGAAAGAATGCTCTCATCCAGGCAAATCGGCGTCTGGAATTGCTTTTGCAGCAGGCTGTGATCCCAAAGGTCATCTTCATCCAGCGGCTGTTCGATCAACAGCAGATCAAGCTCATCCAGCGGTTTGAGCTCCAGGGCCTGCTCCAGCCGGTAGGCGGAATTTGCATCGACCTGCAGACGCAGGTCGGGAAACGCCTGGCGAATTAGCTGAGTGTCAATTAGGTCGCGGCCGGGCTTGATTTTTATCTTTATGCGCCGGTAGCCCTGAGCCAGGTAATCCTCAACAGTTTTGAGCAGCTCAGACGGGGTCTCATGTATTCCGACCGAGACACCGACTTCAACGGAGCAGCGAGAACCCCCGAGCAGGTCTTTGAGTGAATGACCGGTGATCTTCCCTTTCAAATCCCAGAATGCCATTTCTAAGCCTGCTTTGGCCATGGGATGGCCGCGCACATGCATAAGTAATTTCTGCAGCTGTGAGGCAGTTTCGATTTCCTGATTCAATACGGCAGGGATCAGGAAATCGCGCAGTATGTGCCAGGCTGTATCGACTGTTTCATAAGAATAGCCGGGTTCACGATCGGCGACACACTCCCCGTATCCAACCACCCCGTCCGCAGCGACTTCGAGTAATATGCAATCGCGGGACAGCACGCGGCCAAAAGAAGTTTCAAAGGGGCTGCGCAGCTCCATCCGCAAGTGGTGCAGTATGACTTGAGAAATCTTCATAATGTAGTCATCCCCTGGCTTAAGACATAAAAGCTGCGTGCTGAATTACCGGAAAGGTAGATAAAGTCCGTGACCAGGTAACCATTTTGAAATAGCTCCTCGCAGCACTCGCGAATGTGCAATCTCCACTCCAAAGCCAGAGCTGGATCACTGGATTTGATGGCCGAGATATCGGCGGGAATCTCAAGCAAAAGCATGGAAGCATCTTTTTCAGTTATCTTCCGAATTAGCGATTTCTGCACCGCCGGTCTTGGCAAGCCGTTGGATCCGATCTGGCTGGGATTGAGAATTTCGATATCAGCAGCCAGGAAATGCGCCAAATCCAATTTTCGGCGGGCTTTCTTACTCAGCCGGCGTTCAACCCTTTGCGTGCTTATCCACCAATTCACTTTGAAGCGGTCCGATGGTAGACCTTCGTTCAGCCCATCACGCATTTTGCCGTACGCCACGCGGATGTAAGCATCACATACCGCGCCTAATCCGGCGATATTCAGGTTGGCATTACGGCTTTGGAGGGGATCGTAAGTCCATGTGACCAGGTCGACACCCTGGCGGCGGATCATTTGCCACTGGGCGCGTTTTAATGTGAATCCCAAGCCTCGATCGCGAAAATCGGGATGCACACCCAGCATGTGTGAATGATGTTTCAGGCGCGGTCCATCAGGTGTGGAATAAAGGCCCGGGAATCCGAAAACAAATCCGACCAGCCTCCCGCGTTTTGTCTGCAGTCCATCGTTCTGAATGTCCTCACCTGCGAATGAGCTCTGCAATCCACCCGGTTCATAGGCTCCAATCATCACCCCACCGTTATCTACAGCAGCTATCAGGAAGTGTGAGGGGATGATATCAGTTTCATTACCCGGCCAGACCAGCCGCTGCAGGTTCTCAACCTCCCCCATGTCACTGGCTGAATCCAGTATATGAATTTGGTAAGGGTGGCCTGATTTTTTTCCTGGCATGAAATTCCTTGATAAATACAGCAGAAGGCGGATTAATTATAGTCGCAAAGGTGATTATTTAATGCGGGTCCGCCTGGTTAGAGTCTTCAGCATGGCTGCCCTCCAATCCACATCGTGCAGGTATGCCAGGCGTTGGGAGAATCTCGAAGGCATTAGGTTAAATGCGCGTGGGAGCGTATCAAGGGCGGTGGTACGGTTGGCAGCCAAGTAATCCAGCCAGTAGACCGATACCGGGAGGGCTGGAAAGAGGGCTTCGAGGAGCACAGTCAATCCCCTTAAATAAGGTGGGCCAATTCTAAGAATCCTGCGAGAAATACCCGCTTCCAGCATCACAAGCTCGGCGATCTGGCGAAAGGTCAGGTACTCAGGGCCACCAATTTCGTATGTCCGGTTGATCGTATCAGGATTATCAAGCGACCATACCAGGCAGGTAACCAGGTCTTCGATCCAAATTGGCTGAAGGACAGTGGTCCCATCACCCGGCATCAAAAATGCAAACGGAAGTGTACCAGCAATCTGTGCAACACCAGTTGTTAATCCATCGTTGGGTCCGAAGACGATCGCCGAGCGGATAATGGTGTATTTTAAGCCGCTGCGCCGGATGAACTCCTCTGCGATCGCCTTTGACTTTAATACCGGGTAGGCAGATGCCCGATCCGCGCCCAGGTGGCTGATAAAGAAAATACGCTCAACTCCCGCGTCCCTGGCAGCCTGGACCACTGCCTGAGTTCCCTGGATGTCGATGTCGTAAAGACTGGCGCTGGGACCGTGCCACTCCCCACTGGCCAGGTGAAAAATGGTATCGACACCCACCATCGCTGCTCGAAGGCCGCGCTCATCTGACAGGCTGCTGACAGCAACCTCCATGAGTACACCACGCGGTATATTTGGAGATCGAGGAGATGGGCGGATTAAAGTGCGGACGGGATGTTCGAGCTCCGAAAGCTGGCGAATTAATGCTCTTCCGATGAAACCTGTGCCACCGGTTATCAAATACATTTGTTTTCCACCTGGGGTTTTAGCGCTGGAATTATATCATCCTGAAACCATCAATCATTTCACAACCACAAGGAGGGTCTGTGGGCCAGGCTTAATCTTGATTTTAACAAGTGTGGCTACCGAAAAGAACGGATGATCGCGGTGACTTGATCTGTTCAGGTTTTTCCAGCCCACAGCAAACGGGATTGATTTCTCATAAACCAATCAACCGCATCTGCAATGGAAGTATTCAAAGGTCGCGCTGAAAATCCAAGCTCACTGCGGGCTTTCAAACAGCTAAATTTGGAGTTGCACAATACAGTTTCGAGAGCGTATGTTGTGAAGCGCGTTTTTGTTTTGGTTATTCTGGAATAGATCGGTGATATGCGGGCTGCCAGGCGTGCCAGGCGAGTTGGAATTTGCATGATTCTCACCCGCCTCCCGGCTGATACCTGCGCCTGGCGCAAAATGCTTTTCACCTCCATCTGCTCTCCAGAAAGGATGTAACTTTCACCTTTCCTTCCTTTCTCGCAAGCCAGGATTAACCCCTCTGCCACATCACGTACATCGATAAAATCATAGGCGCCATCAACGTAAAAACTCAGGCGATTAGTCATTGCATCCAGGATCAATCTACCCATATCGGAGATGCGGAAATCAAAAGGCCCAATAACACCTGTTGGACACACGATAACTGCATCCAGGCCTAGATGCGCAGCGTCCTGCACCAGTAGCGATGCTTCAGCCTTCGAATAATCGTAGACGCCACAGGGATGCTCGACATCGAAAGGGACAGTTTCGTCGATCGTGATACCATGAGGCATGCGGTGGAAGGCGTGAATGGAGCTGGTATAAACCAGGCGATTGACGTGGTGCTGGCTCGACAGGCGGATAATATTTCGAGTGCCCTGAATATTTACCCTGCGGACAGTTAAATCATTTCCAGGCATTATCGAAATTAAACCTGCAAGATGGTAGACGGATTCTGCCCCTTCGAAGGCTGGAGCAATTCCTTCCAGATCCAGGACATTTCCTTCAACCACTTCAACTTTTAGGCCTTCCAATGGTGCCAGGTTCTCACCAGGCAATACCAGTGCCCGTACATGCTGGCCTCTCTCGATCAATTTCCGAACCAGTACATTCCCAATATGACCTGTTGCACCCGTTACCACAACCAGGGAAGATCTGTCATGGAATACATTTTTCAATGGTCCACCTTCCTTAATCCATTTGTAAAGATGCGGAAGCCTTCTTCAGCCACCTGCACCTGTTCGCTGTGAACGGGATCCAGGAGGCTCTGCAGAAGTAAGCCGACAGCCAACGAGAGTAAAGCGCGTGCAGCCAAGTTGCTGTCGACGTCACGTAGACTACCTTCATCAATCCCAGATGAGATCAAATCCTTGAAAAAAGTCTGGAAACGCATATAAGGCGTAATCAGTGCTTCCCAGACCGCCGGGTCGCGGCTGGCTTGCAGCCAGATTTCCAGAAACATCGGCAACCTGTTACTGGCTTGCCGAAAGACCACATCAAATAAACCTGACATTTCAAGCAATGCCACTGGGACATCCTGGGAATGATTGCGGGCAGTATTCAGATTAGCATCCAATGCGCTTAACCAGCTATTTATTAGCTCGATGAACACACTTTGTTTGGATTCGAAATGGTGGTAGAAGGCGCCTTTGCTTACTCCTGCTTCGAAGCAGATTTCAGCAACGCCTGAGGAAGAGTAGCCAGAACGCGAAAAACATAGCATGGCTGCCTGAAGGATGCGCTCCCGGGTTTGCTCCCCTCTTTTTTGCATATTAACAACTCCAGATAATACCGACCGGTCGGTATTATTTTACCTGGATGAATATACCTTGTCAATGAGGATCATGAAATACTTGATTCAGTTGCGTATAATTGTAAGGAGAAATCAACAAGACTGCAGTACTTCGTGGATTTCGAAGAAGAAAGGGATGAGCCAGAAAAAAACTAATTTCATCCTGAAGCTTGCCGGGTAAACTGCGCGAAGCATGCGGATTCTTGACCGGGTACTCCAGTCCCTGCCCAGTTTGCAGGACTGGGACTGCCCTTACCAAGCTAAAAACGACAGATCAGAAGGAGAATAATATGGCTATGGAACGGGTAATTCTTGTGACTGGCGCCTCTTCCGGTTTTGGTGAAGCTACTGCCCGGCTATTTGCAC
>Ga0209254_10004426_pt1 | contig 12864 bp, 11 predicted proteins | sample FrelakmetDIP11DI_FD_187148 | JGI IMG/M metagenome (GOLD analysis project Ga0209254, IMG submission 187148) | Freshwater lake sediment microbial communities from the University of Notre Dame, USA, for methane emissions studies - DIP11 DI (SPAdes)... | ecosystem: Environmental > Aquatic >...
CGCCGCACGTCGTTCTCGCTCGGCCATCGCGGCGCACCGCTGCACTATCCCGAGCACACGCGCGAATCGTACGTCGCCGCCGCGGCGATGGGTGCGGGAGTCATCGAATGCGACGTGACGTTCACCCGCGACCAGCAACTCGTCTGCCGCCACGCGCAGGACGACCTGCACACGACGACGGACATCCTGCTGACACCCCTCGCTGCGCGCTGTACGGAGCCTTTTCGCCCGGCGCAGTTCGACGCCCAGGGCGCGCTACTCGCGCCCGCTGCCGCGGAGTGCCGCACGAGCGACATCACGCTCGCCGAATTCCGCAGGCTGCGCGGCAAGCGCGACGGGTTCGACCCGCGTGCGCGCACCGTCGAAGACTACGTGTGGGGCGGCAAGGCAGCCTTCGACGCCCTGGGCCCCAGCACCGGCACCCTGATGTCGCACGCGGACAGCATCACGCTGTTCCGGCAACTGGGCGTGCAGATGGTTCCCGAACTGAAGCAACCCGTGGTCACCATGCCCTACGACGGCATGAGCCAGCAGCAGTTCGCGCAGCGCCTGATCGACGATTACAGAACGGCAGGTGTGCCGCCGGGCGCGGTGTGGCCGCAATCGTTCAACCTCGGCGACATTCTGCACTGGATCGAACGCGAACCCGAATTCGGCCGTCAGGCCGTCTATCTCGAAGACGCCGAAAGCGCGAGCCAGCTGCCCGATGCCGCCGAGTTCAAGCGCCTGCGCGCACTGGGCGTCCGCATCTGGGCGCCGCCGCTGTTCGCCCTGCTGGCGCTCGACGACCACGGAGCGATCGTCCTTTCGCCAAGCGCGCGCGATGCACGGGCCGCCGGCCTCGAACTGGTCACATGGAGCCTGGAGCGCTCCGGCCCGCTCGGTGCCGGCCAGAACGGCTGGTACTACCAGACCGTCGACACCGCCCTGCGCAGTGACAGCGACGTGCTGAAGGTGCTCGACGTGCTGGCACGGCAGGCCCACGTGCGCGCCGTGTTCAGCGACTGGCCCGCCACCACCACCTTCTACGCCAACTGCACGGGACTGGACTGATCCCGGCGGCTCCCACCTCGATCAACCTCAGCCTCGCTAGAATGAACTGGCGGCTGGTGCGACTCGTGTCCGCCGGTCGTAGGTTCGTCTCGGAACCAGGGAGCCGCCTTGAAGACCCTTCTGATCGTCTACCACTCGATGACCGGCGGCACGCGGCAGATGGCCGAGGCCGCGGTTCGAGGTGCGGCGGTGGAACCTGCCGTGCGCACGGTGCTGCTCCGTGCGCAGGACGCGCAGCCGGAGGACGTGCTCGGCGCCGACGGCTACCTCTTCGCCACGCCTGAGAACCTGGCCTCGATGAGCGGCCTGATGAAGGACTTCTTTGATCGCACCTATTATGCCGCGCTCGATCGGATCAACGGCAGGCCCTATGCGGTGATGGTCTGCGCGGGCAGTGACGGCCAGGGCGCGATCCGGCAGCTCGAACGCATCGCGCTCGGCTGGCGGCTCAAGCCGGTCTCGCCGCCGGTGCTCGTCATCACCCATGCGCAGGCTCCAACGGACATCCTGCGGACCAAAGTCATCGAACCTGCGGACCAGCAGCGCTGCGAGGAACTCGGCGGAACGCTGGCGGCCGGACTGGGGCTGGGTCTGTTCTAGGTCGTGCAGGCTGCACTTGTAGCATTTGTGCGATGCTCCGCCACCATGAGCTGCGGCCCACACCCCTCGCTTCACGAACCGTCACGATGAATTTCCTCCGCCGCTTCATCAAGAGCGTCGACATCGCGAACGACTGGATCGGCCGCACGGTCGCGTGGCTGACGCTCGGTTGCGTGCTCACGTGCTTCACGGTCGTCGTGCTGCGCTATGCGTTCAACGTCGGCTTCCCGTGGATGCAGGAACTGTACGTCTGGCAGCACGCCGCGGTCTTCATGGCCGGCGCCGGCTACACGATGCTGCACCGCGGGCACGTCAACGTCGACGTGATGTACGGCAACCTCAGTGGCCGGGGCAGGGCCTGGATCGACATCCTCGGCACCTTGTTCTTCCTGTTTCCCTGGCTCGCGATCCTGGCCGTGACGTCGGCGCCGTTCGTGCTGTCATCCTGGAACATCCGCGAGGCCTCGGCCACGGCGGACGGGATGCCCGGGCTGTACTTGCTGAAGTCGCTGCTGTGGGTGCTGTGCGCGCTGCTGTTCGTGCAGGGGCTCGCACTGGTCGCGCGGCGCTCGCTGTACCTCGCGGGCCACGCGATCGTCGATCACGACGAAGACAAGGTGACCGATGAGCGCATCTAGGCGCAGCTTCGGCAGGCGCCCGCGATGAGCACCGTGCTTATCGGGGAGGTCCTCGCCGTCGCGATGTTTGCGACGACGATCGGCGCCGTGCTGCTGGGCTATCCGGTGGCGTTCACGCTCGCCGGCGTCGGACTGATCTTCGCGACGCTCGGAATCGTGCTCGGCGTGTTCGACGTCGCGATTCTTTCCGCCCTGGTCGGCCGCTACTTCGGCACGATGACCAACGAGACGCTGGTGGCCGTGCCGCTCTTCGTCTTCATGGGCGTGATGCTGGAACGCTCGAAGATCGCGGAAGCCTTGCTCACGACCATGGGCGAGCTGTTCGGATCGTTGCGCGGCGGCCTCGGGTATTCGGTGGTGATCGTGGGCGCGCTGCTCGCGGCGTCGACGGGCATCGTCGGCGCGACCGTCGTGACGATGGGATTGTTGTCGCTGCCCGCGATGATGCGCGCAGGCTACGACCCGAAACTCGCCGCCGGCACGATCTGTGCGGCGGGCACGCTGGGCCAGATCATTCCGCCGTCGACGGTGCTGATCTTCGTCGGCGACATCCTGCAGGGCGCCAATCAGCAGGCGCAGCTCGAACTCGGCAACCTGTCCCCGGATCCGATTTCGGTCGGGCAGTTGTTTGCCGGCGCCATGTTGCCGGGCCTGGTGCTGGTGGGCCTGTACCTGCTGTGGATTCTGGCGAAATCGATCTTCGATCCGAAGTCGTGCCCGCCCCTCGAAATGAGCGACGTCCAGCGCGCCGGGCTCGCTGGCCGCGTCGTCAAGGCGCTGGCGCCACCGCTGCTGCTGATCCTGTCCGTGCTCGGCTCCATCCTGGCCGGCGTCGCGACGCCTACGGAATCCGCTTCGGTGGGTGCAGTCGGGGCGATGCTGCTCTCCGCAGCCAACCGCAGCTTCAGCCTCTCGATCCTGCGCGAGGTGATGCGGACGACGCTGACGATCAGTTCGATGGTGTTCGTGATCCTGCTCGGCGCAAGCGTGTTCAGCCTCGTATTCCGCGGACTCGGCGGCGAGAACCTGGTGCACGCGGCGCTGTCGTCACTGCCGGGCGGCGTTTTCACGGCGGTGCTCGCGGTGATGCTGGTGATCTTCTTCCTCGGCTTCTTCCTCGACACGTTCGAGATCATCTTCGTCGTCGTGCCGATCGCGGCGCCGGCGCTGATCAAGATGGGGGTCGATCCGGTCTGGCTCGGCGTGATGATCGGCGTGAACCTGCAGACGAGCTTCCTGACGCCGCCCTTTGGATTCGCGCTGTTTTACCTGCGCGGCGTGGCCGGGAAGATGCTCACGACGCTTGACATCTACAAGGGCGTGGTGCCGTTCGTCGCGCTGCAGGTGATCGGACTCTGCCTGCTCTGGGCGATGCCAGCTCTCGCGACGTACCTGCCCGACAGGCTGTTCACGGATGCAGCGCCATTGCAGGAGGATGCACGCGGCCCGAGCAGTTCGACGACACCGTCCGGTTCGCCGGTGGCGGACGATTTCAGCGACCTGTTCGATGGGCCCGCTCCGCACCGTCCACGTCCCTACCGGGACAACCTGCAGGATCTGTTCCCGCCGGACGACGGCGACGTGAATGAATAGGAAGCGTTCGACGGCGGCTGAATGGAGACCACTCGCCGTTCAGCGGTGAACGGACGGCGGCACTCCCGAGCTAATTCAGCTTGAATTCGAACGGCAGCCGTCGTGCGTTGACAAACGCCTGCTCGCCTACGCGCGTCCACGGTATGACGTCTTTCCGGAACTCCAGGAAGTCTTCGATGATGCGGCGGACGATGCGGTTCGGCGACGTATCGCCGGCATGGATCTCGTTCAGGACTTCGTTCGACTTCTCGCCGCACGCGATCAGCACTTCTTCCGGCAGACTGCGCACGATCACGCCATGCTTCTGCACGAGTGTCCGCAGCGCGGGGCCCGACTGCGCGGTGTACTCGGCGTACATGTCGGTCGTCGCGGCATCCGCAGCCGCGCGCACGATCGCCTGCAGGTCGGACGGCAGCGAACGCCAGGCCTGCTCGTTGACGGTGAGCTGCAGCGCAGGACCTGGCTCGTGGTAGCCGGGCGAGTAGTAGTACCGGCACACCTGGTAGAAACCCAGCGCCAGGTCGTTGTACGGACCGACCCATTCGGCGCCATCGATCGCTCCCGATTGCAGCGCCGGGAAAATCTCACCACCCGGCAACGAGACTGGAGTGACACCGAGCTTCTGCAGGACGCGGCCCTGGTTGCCCGGCGTGCGGAACTTCAGGCCATCGAGGTCGTCGAGCGCGCGGATTTCACGCCGGAACCAGCCGAACATCTGCGTGCCCGTGCTGCCCGCCTGGAACCCGCGGATGCCGAATGGCGCGTAGAGTTCGTCCCAGAGTTTCTGCCCGTTGCCGTGCTTGATCCAAGCTGCCATTTCGCCCATCGTGAATCCGAACGGGAATGCGGTGAAGAACGCGCAGCCTTCCGACTTGCCCGTGTGGTAATAGGCAGCGTCGTGCCCCATCTGCGCGGTGCCGTTCGCGACCGCGCCAAGGCATTCGAGCGCGGGCACGAGTTCGCCGGCCGAGTACACCTTGATCGTCAGGCGGCCACCGCTCATGGCGGTGATGTTCGCCGCGAGGCGCTCGGCGCCCGTGCCGAGTCCCGGCAGTCCCCTGGGCCAGCTGGTGACCATGCGCCATTCCCGTAAGCCCCTGGAAATGGCGGGCGCGGAAAAAGCGGCGGTGCTGCCAAGCACGGCGGCCTTGAGTAACGACCTGCGTTGCACGCGCGATTCCTCACTGGACGATGCCTGCTGACGGCCACCACGATAGCAGCACGCCCGTGGCAACGTAATGCGCCTGAACGCAGATCACTTGACACCGCTGACCCGCCATAGGACGGTGCGCGCCACTTTGCTATTCCCGGAGCTTCCCCACGTGGCCAAATCGCATGAGCTGAGCCGGACCCTGCTGCCGCGCCACATCACGATGATCACGATCGGCGGCGTCATCGGCGCCGGCCTGTTCGTCGGCAGCAGTGCCGCTATCGCAGCGGCCGGTCCTGCAGCCCTGCTGTCGTACATCCTGGCGGGAACGATCGTCTTCATCGTGATGCGCATGCTGGGCGAGATGGCCATCACGCATCCGGACGTGCGGACCTTCACCGAGTTTTCGCGCGCAGGACTCGGCGACGCCGCCGGCTTCATTGCCGGGTGGCTCTACTGGTACTTCTGGATCGTCGTGGTGCCGATCGAAGCGATCGCAGGCGCCCAGATCCTGCAGCAGTGGATCAACCTGCCGATGTGGCAGATCGGCCTGGCACTGATGGCCGTAATGACGGCGGTCAACCTGCTGTCGGCGCGCTCTTACGGCGAATTCGAGTTCTGGTTTTCGTCGATCAAGGTGGCGGCGATCGTCGCCTTCATTCTCGTCGCGGCCGCTTTCGCGTTCGGCCTCACGTCACCTGACGGCGCGACGTTCGCGAACCTGACGGACCATGGCGGTTTTGCTCCCAAGGGCTGGGTTCCGGTGGTGGCTACCGTAACGACCGTGTTCTTCTCGCTTGTGGGCGCAGAGATCACGACCGTTGCAGCGGCCGAATCGAAGGAACCGGAGAAAGCCGTGGTGCGCATGGCCACGACGATCACTTGGCGCATCCTGCTGTTCTACGTGGTATCGCTCGGGCTGATCGTCTGCGTCGTCGCCTGGCCGACGGTCAAGCCGGGCGAGTCGCCATTCACGCTGGCACTGAACGTCATGGGGTTCAAGTGGGGCAGCGCGGTGATGAGTTTCATCATCCTGACGGCCGTGCTCTCGTGCCTGAATTCGGCGGTGTACGTCTGCTCGCGCGTGTTGCACGTGATGGCGGATCGCGGCGACGCGCCGCGCTGGCTGGCCGAGGTCAATTCGCAGCGCGTGCCCGCGCGCTCGATCCTGCTGGGCTCGCTGGTTGGCGTGATCGGCGTCGTCATTGCGATCGTCTCGCCAAACCAGGTTTTCGCGTTCCTGATCAGCACGACGGGCACGGTGATCCTGTTCGTGTACCTGATGACCGCCGTCGCGCACATCCGGCTGCGCCGCCGGCATCCGGAAACCGAAACCAAGTCCGTGCGCGTCTGGCTGTTCCCCTGGCTCAGCTACGTGACGATCGGCGCCATGGTCGCGGTGCTGATTGCGATGGCGGTGACGCCGGAGCTCGCGAGCCAGTTCTACTTCAGCCTGCTGACGCTCGCGGTCGTGGTGGGCGCGTATTACGCGTTCCGTAAGTCGCGGGGCGCCTGAACCGATACTGACGAGGGTCATGGCCCGAACGCCATGGCCCTCGCCGTCGTGCACGACCGGACTAGCCGCCGTTCCGGCCCGTGACCGACTTCGTGCAGCTCCGCGCGTCCTTGTCGCAAGCGAAGTCCACTGTGCGCGAGTTCACCTGCCCGTTCGGCAGCGTTCGCGTCACGTCCTTGATATGGCCTGTCTCGGTGCGTTGCGCGTCACTCGAGTATGTGGTGGCCCGCCCGTTGAAGCCCGTGGTGGTCGCATCTACGGATCGGGTACCGGCTGCGCGATCGTTGACCACAGTCGTATCACGCATCGCGGTTTTGCCGTCGTTGCGCGTGGCGGTCGTGCTGCGGGTATGGCCATTGGCGGTGCGCTGGCCGGTCGTTGAACGCGACCAGCTGCCATTGGCGCCCTGCGCGGTGTGGGTCTTGTGCTTGCCGCCGTTCTCCGCCCGGGCTTCCGCCATGATGGCACCGGCAAAGAGGAGCGTCGCGCTCGCGGTTGCGACGGCGGCCAATCGGGTCAATTTCACATAAAACATCGGGTCGTTCCTTGCTGCATGAGAGGGATGAAGTGCGTACTTCCCTCACAACGCGACACGGCCCGCTGCGTTGACAAGGCCTCGCGTAAGGCGAGGCCCTGCCACCGCTGAAGACGGGCCTTCAGCCCTCTTCTGCGCGCAGGGATTCGCCGTTACCGCGTGCAGTCATGTGCCACAGGATGCCAAGCACCGCCATCGCCCAGACGATCACCGGGCTCGACGGCAGGTCCGTAAACAGTGAGACGGCCAGTCCCACGACATAACTCGCGAAGGCCACTGCGTACCCCAGCAGCAGCTGCCGGTTGCGCGCGTGCCGGTACGTCGCCAGCGCGGGCACGATCAGCGTGGTGAACACCAGGTAGACACCCACGAGCTGCACGGACATCGTAACCATCAGCGCGAACAGCACGTAGAACCCGATCTTGCCGATGCGCTCGCGCCAGCGAAACCAGACGACCAGGAACACCGCGGTGAGCACCGCGGCGCGAAACAGCTGGTCGGTCGAGACCCAGAGAATCTGCCCCGCCAGCAGGTCCTTCAGTTCTTCGCCGCCATGCGGGTTATTGGCGAGCAGCAGGATCTGCGCGGTCGACGCGAGTACGAACAACACACCGATCAAGGCTTCCTGCACTTCGGGACGCTTGCGCTCGGTCCAGGTCAGCAGCAGCGCGCCCAGCAGCGCCGCGACCACAGCGGCTGCCTGCGTCGTCCAACCCTGCAACTCCGTGCCGAAGGATTGCGCGGCGATGACACCGAGACCCGCCACCTGCGCGATCGCGAGGTCGATGAAGACGATGCCGCGCCTGAGCACCTGCTGCCCCAGCGGCACGTGCGACAGCACGACGAGGATGCCGGCCACGAGAGCCGGCCACAGGATGCTGAAATCCCCGGTGAGATCGCTCATTTGGCGGCCGCCTGCAGCCGGCGGAGCGTGTCGTCGAACAGGCCGAAAAGGTCCTTCGCTTCTGCCGTCCCGCCTACCGAGAACGGCAGCAGCACCACCGGCGCCTTTACCCGCTCCGCCAGCCAGTCGGAGGCCTTCGGATCGTTGTAGGCATTGCGCAGGATCATCCTGGGCGGCGTGGTGCCGAGCTTCGCCACGAGGCCCGCGAGATACCCCGCGCTCGGCGGCACGCCGGGCTTGGGTTCAATGGCGGCAAGTTCCTTCATGCCGAGCCAGTGGACCAGGTAGGTCTGGTCCCTGTGGATGACGACGACCGGAACGTCCTTGAGCGTCGCGGCCTGTGCCGTCCAGCGCGTCATCGCCTGCTGCCACCGCGCCTGGAAATCCGCACCCCGCTGCTGATAAAAAGCCTCGTTGGGTGGGTCGACTTGCGCCAGTCGCGCCGACAGCGCCTTGGCGGCGGCGGCGATGTTGCGCGGATCGAGCTGCACGTGCGGGTTGCCGAGCGCATGCACGTCACCCATCGAGCGGTCGACTGCCGTCGGGATGTCGAGCAGCCGCAGCGCCGAGGTGATTTCGAAATAGCCAGGCGCGCCTGGCTGGATTTTCGAGTTGCCGGATTCCTGCAGCAGCACGGGCAGCCAGCCGCTCTCGAGTTCGGCGCCCGTGGCGACGACGAGGTCGGCCGAGCGGGCCCGGGCCACCAGGCTGGGCTTGGCGTCGACACGATGCACGTCCTGCAGCGGACTGGTGGCCGTGTAGACATTCACCTTGTCGCCGCCGAGTTCCGTTACCAGCGAACCCCAGTCGGACGTGGTGGCCAGCACCTTGATGGCGGCGTTCGCCGGCAGCGCGACGCTGAGCGCACAGGCAAGATACAATCCATGGATAAATGCGTTCATGCCGGTCTCCTAGAACTTGTGCGCGCCGTGGGCGCCGAGAGCGTAGATGTACTGCAGGAGCAGCTGCCGGTCGGTCTCGGCGTCGCGCGAGTCGTCCCATGCGTATTGCGCGCGCAAGCGCGAGAACTCGCTCGGACTGAAGTCGATCATCGCCGTGATGCGGCTCGGTGAGGCGGGCACCAGCAGCGGGAAGTCGCTCGCCAGCAGGTCGCCGCCCTGGACGAGACCGATGCGTGTCGAACCCGAGTCGAGTTCGTCGTAACGCAAGCCGAAGCGCCAGCGCGGATTGAACTGGTACACGCCCTGCACGTACCAGCCTTCCTGTCGACTGCGGTACGAGTCACTGAGACCCGCGCCTTCGACGTCGTAGGCAAGCGACCCGTCTTCGGTGCGACGCAGGTATTCCGCCTGCAGTTTGAAGGCCTGCCGACGGGTGCTGGACGCCGGCGTCCACTTCAACGTCGCGTCGGCGATCCACGTCGCGGAACTGCCGGTGAACGAATTCACGATCGCACTGCCGGCGCCGTCGACGTCCTCGTAGGTGCGGTCTTCCGCGTCCAGGTCCATCCACGACAATCCAGCTCGCCACCCGATCGAGTCGCCGAAATCGCCCCCGACATGCGTGAACAGCGTAGTGCCATTGAGCCCGTTGCGACCCAGGCGCGTGCCCGGGAACTCACCCCCGTTGCCCGTTTCAGCGCCGAACTCGAGGAACAGGTCCGTCGGCGCGAGCCACTTCACCTGCACGCCGTCCTGGCCGTACTGGCCGCCATAGAAAGCCTGGTACACGAGCGGCTGGTCGACGAAGTCCCAGGCGTGCGCGTGGATTTCGTTGAGGTAACCGATGCCGGAGAAAAAGCGCCCGCCCTTCACCGAGAATCCCGCAGGCAGGGACGTGGTGCGAGCGAACGCTTCCTCGACGCCGATTTCGCCTTCGGGCGACAGGGCCATCGTCAACGCCGCGGTGAAATAGGGATCAACGCTCGCCGCGAACGTCACTTCGGACTCGCCGAGGTTGAAGCTGCGGTCGCCCGGCCCGATCTCGCCGCCGCTCGGCATGAAGCCAGCGAAGTTGAAGTCGCCCGGGTCCTGCGACAGGTCGGCGTAGTTGCCGGTCAGGATCACCGAGATCGCAGGATTGAACGCCGAGGAATTGCGGGCCGGTGCCGACGGCGCCGAAGGCGGCGGTTCGACCGGTGCGGCGGCGGCCACCGTTGCAGTCGTCTCCAGTTGATCGATGCGGGTTTCGAGCGCCGTTACACGCTGTGCGTACTCGGCCTTGAGCGCGGCAATCTCGGCACGAAGCGCGTCCACGTCGTCGTCGGCCTGGACGGTGCCAGGGGCGACCATGGTGGCAATGGCCACGGGCCCAATGATTCGGGAAAAGTATCCCATTGGATGATCCTCGTTGAACGAAGGTCGACCGGCCGCGAGGTGGCCGGCGTGATCGAGCGAATCGATCGTTCAGCGAGGAGGCGCGCGGGCGAGAAAGGCGCAGTGCGAGGTGCGCAGCACCGGAGCGTCAAAACGACAGGGTCGCAGCGTAGCCAAAACCTGGAGGGCGAGGAAAAACACGACGGCAGCGCCGCCAGCAATGAGCAGCAGCGGTGCGTGCGAGACGCATTCCTTGCAGAGGCTGGTCCGCTCCCCGGCCGGGAGCTGCTGGTCGGGCCCGCTGGCGGCATGACTCAATTCATGCAGCAGCGCCGCCGATTGCGCGAACAGAAACGCAATCAGCGCCAAGCCGACGAGCCAATGACGACGGGAAGGACTCAGGACGACTCACTCCGTGCCTACGCTGGAAATACTAGCGGAAAGCCGTGGGCCTTGCTCGCAGCAACCCCCGCGAGGTGTTATAGCTTTGGCATGATCGTCCCATTCAGCGCCATCCGGCAGCCTGCCGTGCCCACGCTTGCCTTCGCCGTGTGGATCGCAGTCGCCCCCCTGCCCTCGTCCCCTGCACTGGCCCAGGCCGAGGCACCCGAGCCCCAGCGCATCGAAGAAGTCGTCGTCAGCGCGCCTGAACCGCGCTACGTCGCGCCGACGACGCGCGACCGGATCGGCCGAATCTGGGCACCCGTACTGATCAACGGCAAGGGTCCCTACCGGCTGGTGCTGGACACCGGCGCCACCCGCTCGGCGGTCATCCAGCGGGTGGTCGACGATGCCGGTCTGCCGGTGCGCGCCAAGCCGGTGAGACTGCGCGGCGTGACTGGCTCCGCCATCGTGCCAGCCGTCCTGGCCGACACCCTCGAGTTCGGCGAACTGGTGATCGAGAACGCGACCCTGCCGGTCGTCGCCGACGCTTTCGGTGGCGCAGACGGGGTGCTCGGCGCCGAAGGCATGAAGAACAAGCGCATCCACATCGAGTTCCTCAAGGACCGCATCAGCATCGTTCGCTCACACGGTGCTGCCGCTCCTGCCGGATTCTCGACGGTGCCGTTCAAGTACGGCGTGAATCGCGGTCTGCGCGTCGAGGTCATGGTCGGCCCGGTTCGCACGACGGCCCTGATCGATTCGGGCGCGCAGGTGACCGTCGGTAACCTGGCATTGCGCAAAGCTCTGGCCCGCCGGCGCGGCGCGCAAGACCAGTACGACGATGCGATCATCGGCGTCACCGAGGACGTCCAGCAGGCGGTACGGGTACGGATTCCGAGCATCGTTGCAGGCGACCTGCTGGTGAAGAACGCGGAAATCATGTTCAGCGACCTGCACATCTTCGAGCATTGGCAGCTGGTATCGAAGCCGGCGCTGATCATCGGCATGGACGTTCTCGGCGCGCTCGATACACTGGTGATCGATTACCGTCGCAACGAATTGCAGATCAAAGTTCGGCGCTGACCAGGGGAACAGGCATGACACGAGCAACGACGATCGCCGCAAAACCTGGCGAGGTGCGTGCATGACCGAGACCGGGCTGCCGACGTACCTCACCCGCCAGTTCGCGCTGACCAGGCCGCAACTCGCGACCGAGCTCGGCGCGGAACTGCTGTCGTTATGCCAGATCGTGACGGCCGACGGTCGGCTCGCTCCGGAAGAAATCGCGGGGCTGCAGCAATGGCTGGGCGATGCCGCAGCAGCCGAAATGCAGGCCGCAGGATTCCTGCGCAGCGTCATCGAGCACGTGCTCGCCGACGGCAGGATTACGCCGGAGGAGTACAAGGAAGTCTATCGTGCGGTCGAAGCGGTGCTGCCTTTCGAGGCCCGGCAGCAGGCGCACGCGGCACGCCAGGACGCGGAATCATCGGATCTGAAGGCGCGTGCGCCAACCTCCACAGTGACGGCTGCCGTCGCCGGGGCAGCTCAGGCCAATCCCCCACCGATCCTGGACCTCACGTTCATGGTCGCTGGCGTGCGACAGGACGGTCGGCCGGCACTGATTGAGCGGCAAGCGTCTGCTGGACTGGCAGTGACGCTCGATCTTGCCACCGCCGGCTCTCGCTCTGGCGAAGCGATCGCAGTGCGGCTGCCTGGCGGCGCCCAGATTGGATTCGTGCCAGCTGCCGAGTCCCGGCAGTTCGTTCCGCTCCTGCAGCCGGGGGGCCGCTACAGCGCGCACATCGTTCGCATTCGCAGCTCCGGGCGCAGCCCCATTCCCGTCGTGCAGGCGCGTTTCTTCCCCGCCGGGATCGAGGCCATGCCCCCCCTGGCTCTGGTTTCCTCGCAACCGCTGGCCGCGGCAGGTCGCTGGGGCCGGATGCTTGCGGTGCTCGTCGGCATCGGTGCCGTCCTGCTCGTGCTCGCGGTGTTGTCACGCTGAATCGGGGTGCCCGCATCAAGGGCGACCCGGGATCGCTCTTCGCGAGTGGCATGGCTATGATTCGGCCATGCAGATCCTCGGCAGGGCCTTTGTTTTGCTCGCTCTCGGCGCCGCCTTTTCTGCGGCACCGGCGGACACCCCTCCGAACGTAACCGTTGCGACGGCAGAGTCTGCTTTCCTCGACTACCTCGATGCCGTGGGCGCCGTCGGCTT
>Ga0209254_10004427_pt1 | contig 12860 bp, 9 predicted proteins | sample FrelakmetDIP11DI_FD_187148 | JGI IMG/M metagenome (GOLD analysis project Ga0209254, IMG submission 187148) | Freshwater lake sediment microbial communities from the University of Notre Dame, USA, for methane emissions studies - DIP11 DI (SPAdes)... | ecosystem: Environmental > Aquatic >...
GGGATCGGCAACCCGGATTTCCTGAATGCAGTCTGGTACCGGCGCACTGTCCAGTTACCGCCCGAGTGGCAGGGGCGCCAGGTTCTGCTGCATTTCCAGGCCGTCGATTACGACGCCACGATCTGGGCAGATGGGGTTGAAGTCGCCAGGCACCGCGGGGGCTTCACCCCGATCACGTGCAGCCTGGCGGGGATTGTTGAACCAGGGGATGAGGTCACGATCGTCGTGCGGGCGCGCGATTCGGCGCGAAACGCGGATCGCATCTCGCAGCCGCGCGGCAAGCAATCCCCTGAGTATGCCAACTATGGCTGCCTGTACACGCGCACGACGGGCATCTGGCAAAGCGTGTGGATGGAGCCGGTGGCGGAGACCTATTTGCGCAGGCCGCGCCTGACCCCCGACCTGGAGCGCGGCCTGATTGCCATCGAGCAGCCCGTGGCGAATGCCCGGCCCGGCATGCTGCTCCAGGTAGAAATCAGCGACAAAAGTGGTTGGTCCAGCAGCCAGAGCGTGCGCTTGGGGAGGAATTTCACCCCCAGGATTGAGATGCACATCCCGCCGGAGCGAGTTCGTTACTGGCAGCCCGGCGATCCATTCTTATACGACCTTGAGATCAGCCTGCTGGATGCGGCGCCACGAAAGCTGGTTGACCGGGCGAAAAGCTATGCCGGGCTGCGCAGCCTCGCCATCGATGGTCAAAAAATACTGCTGAACGGGAAGGCGCTTTTCCAACGCCTGGTGCTGGACCAGGGGTATTACCCCGACGGCCTCCTGACCGCGCCCAGCGAAGAAGCCCTGGTCCAGGATATCGAGCTCAGCCAGAAGGCAGGCTTCAACGGCGCCCGCCTGCACCAGAAAGTGTTTGAGGAACGCTTCCTGTACCATGCAGACCGCCTCGGATACCTGGTGTGGGGCGAGTTCCCGGATTGGGGCTGCAGCGGTCTGGGCGCCATGCCCGAGCACCAGCAGCCCGGGGCGACCTACATCACGCAGTGGCTGGAAGCCCTCGAACGCGACTATTCCCACCCGTCCATCGTCGGCTGGTGCCCGTTGAACGAGACCTGGCAGGTGATCACTGACCGCCTGACGGTGCTGGACGACGTCACGCGCGGCATGTTCCTGGCGACCAAGGCCATAGACGGCACGCGGCCGGTGCTGGATGCTTCGGGCTATTCGCACCGCGTGCCGGAGGCGGACGTGTACGACTGCCACACGTACGAACAGGACGTGGCGAAGTTTGCTCGAGAAGTCGATCCCATCCGCCAGGGAAAACCTTTTACCAATCGAAACGAGGCGGAGCCAGGCACGCTCCGACAGAAAGAATTTTCCCTGGCCTACCGGGGACAGCCCTATTTTGTGAGTGAATTTGGCGGGATCTGGTGGAACCCAGACGTCAAGCCGGACGAATTTTCCTGGGGGTATGGGAACCGCCCCAAGAGCATCGAGGAGTTTTACCAGCGCTTTGAAGGGCTGTGCAACACGTTACTGGATAACGAGTGCATGTTTGGCTACTGCTACACCCAGTTGACGGATGTCTTCCAGGAGCAGAACGGCATCTACCGCTTTGATCGCAGTTCCAAGTTCAACCAGGGACGCTTGAAAGCCATCCAGCAGCGCAAGGCTGCCATCGAAGGTTGATCGTTTCTATGGACATTCTGGATATCCAGGCTGCGCTGGTAGGCCTGGGGCTGGGGACACAGTTCAGCGCGGAGCCAGGCACGCTCCGTAACGATTACGACGGGCAGAGCTTCGACCGCTACGTGAGTGAATGGGCGATCGTGGAGATGCCTGGATGCATTCCGTGGAGATCTGAATGAACCAATTTTTAACTAACCCTTACCTGGTTGGTCTTAGAAAAAAGCTGGTTACCGAACAAAACCTGATGCACCGGGGGATATTTACCGAGTCAGACACACAAAAAGACTATTTCACCGGATACAGCTATAAAACCCTGTATGATTGGGACCAATACTTCGAGGCAATTGTGCAAATCTACATGGGGTGGCCCAGCGACTATATAAAAAATGGGGTCACGATCTTCCTCGATCACCAGCAGCCATCCGGGCGCATCTCCCGTTCGGTTCCCAGCAACGAGTTCCACGATCCCGAGCACGTCAAGCCATTCCTGTCGCAGATTGCCTGGCTGGTCTATAAGAATTATGAGGAACTGGACTGGATCCTGTCCGATGCGTATTTTCCACGACTGAAGCGCTACCTCGATTACTGGCTGGTCGAAATGGATGCCAACAGGAATGGGTTGAGCGAGTGGATGAGCGCCCCGCACACCGGCATGGACAACCAGCACGAGCGCGCCGGCTGGTGGCTGGATCGATTCTCGGAGGGCGTTGATCTGAATTGTTACCTGGTGCGTGAATGCCTGGCATTTTCACGCCTGGCTGACCTGCTGGGCAAGACAGACCTGGCCAATGAGTATGCCCAACAATCCCAAGACCTGGCGGCGCGGATTCGCTCCTTGTTGTGGGATGGCAAAGATGGCTTTTTCTATGACCGCAATGCCAGGATGGGAGAGCCTTTAATGAGCCGGCATGCTGGCTGGGCTTCATCAATTAATGGAGTTCCAGTTGAACTCATTCGCGTCAAAGGCGTATCCGCTTTCACCGCTTTGTGGGCAGGAGTGGCTACGCAAGAACAGGCCAGGAGCATGGTCTATAATTATTTGTTTGATCCGAAACACTTCTGGTCTCCTTTCCCGCTGGCTACCTTAGCCCGTAGCGAGCGATGGTATTCCCGCGACTGGCTTCCAGCAGATTTAGGCTGCAACTGGCGGGCCACGACCTGGATGCCAACGAACTATATGGCGTATCATGGGTTGAAAAGATATGGATTTCATGATCTTGCTTCATTGCTTGCGTATCGTTCATTCCAACTGGTGAAAATATCAGGGGATCGTGAATGGTATGACGCAGAGACAGGCGAGGGCTGTGGGTTGAATCCATTCTGGGGCTGGAGCCTTTTGGGTCATTTTATGGAATATGAAGACCAGAATGGATTGGACCCAACCAGCCTGGATGATTAATTTCGAATTTTTAGATAATGGAACGGAGCTCAGAATAATTCCTGAGCTCCGTCTGATTTTTAGATCCCGTGAAACAGGTGAGAAAATGATCAGGGGTTATTTGACGTGCCGAAAAGTCTGCGCTAAATCCGGGGATTCCATGATTGGGCTGTCCTGATACAGGAAACAGGCTACAGCTCGTTCTTCATCGGGGGTGTAGTATTGGGGTTTTGTATTCCAACAAACATCCTTAACCCTCGGGCAGCGCGGGGCAAACCGGCAGCCAGCAGATTTTTGCCTGGATTGCTGGGCTTCCTCCGTTTCACCGCCTCCCCAGATTTTATGTTTGCTGGGCAGAGGGATCGAAGAGACCAATAATTGAGTATAGGGATGTTTCGGGGTTCGAATCACCTTTTCGACTGATCCGGCCTCAACGATCGCGCCGGAGTACATGATTAAGATGTTATTGGAAATCTGGTAGGCAGTGTTCAGGTCATGAGTGATATACATAATCGAGATGCCCAGGTCATGGTTCAGCACGAGCAAGCTGGATAGAATGGTCGCTCTAAGGGATGCATCGACCATCGAGACCGGCTCGTCTGCCATAATCACCTTTGGATTACAGAGCAGCGCCCGAGCGATCATCAATCTTTGGCGTTGGCCTCCGCTGAGTTGGTGAGGGTAGCGTCCCAGCGTCTCTGCCGGTCGTAGTCCCACTTTCTTTAATGATTCATCGATCAAGACTCTGGCCCCAACTTTACTGCTTGCCAGGTGAAAGTTCTTAATCGGCATCTCGAGCACGTGGTCGATTTTGTAGAATGGATTGTAGGCCGCGTAAGGATCCTGGTAAATCGGTTGAACCTCACGCAGGAGTGCCTTTTTCTCCTCGCGTGACATTTCTGCCAGGTTCTTGCCCTTGTAAAAAACAGAGCCAGCCGAGGGAGGCAGTTGCCCCATCATCAGCAACGAAAGAGTGCTCTTCCCGCTTCCGCTTTCACCAGCAATGGCGGTGATGGAAGGGCGCTCATCGGAGATAGAAAAGGTGACATCATCGACGGCCAGAGTGACTTCCCGTTTGCGGACCGATTCAGTCCCAAAGATTTTTGTTACATTTTGGAGGTTGAGTAAATTTTCCATGATGGTTCCCTTTATCCTTCCTGGATCGGTTCAGATGGAGCCAGAAGATGATCCACTCTGATGGAGGGGATTGAGGGAAGTCGCTCGTATTTTTCATACAGATGGCAGGCAACTTGCCTTCCTTCGGAAGGAGATTGCAGTACAGGTTTGTCAGAATGGCAGATTTCCATCGCAAATGGGCAGCGGGGGTGGAAAGCACAGCCGGAGGGCAAATTCAAGAGTTCGGGCGGCAACCCGGGTATGCCAATCAGGTCGCGTTTTCCCTCCACACTGGGCAGGCTGTCGATCAACAACCGGGCATATGGATGGTAAGGATTTTCCAAAACATCCTCAATCGTGCCTCGTTCGACCAGTTTGCCGGCATACAAGACGCCAATCGTATCGGCAAACTGGGTGATCAATCCCATATCGTGGCCGATGAGCAGCACGGCTGCGTTCAGTTCTTGTTGCAGCCGGCTAAGGGTTAGCATCACCTGTTTTTGGACTACCACATCCAGCGCACTGGTGGGCTCGTCAGCAATGATAATTTTTGGCTTAAGAGAAATGGCAACAGCCATCGCAACACGCTGTTTCATCCCACCGCTGAGTTGGTGGGGGTATCGCTCAACAATCTCCGGACGCAGGCCGACTTTCCTCAGGATTTCATTTACGTGATTGTCCAATTCTTTCTGGTCGATGTTGCCGAAATGGGCTTTAAAACCATCTCGCAGTTGCGGACCGACCCGGATCACTGGATTTAGTGAGTTCATGGCTGCCTGCGGCATCAGGGCGATTTCCTTCAACCGTATTTTTCTAATATCCTGGTCGCTTATGGAAAGGAGATCGACTCCTTCCAGGAGGATTTCTCCGCCAGCGATATAGGCGGGGGGGCGTGAAAGCCGCATCAGGGCGGTCGCCATGGTTGTTTTCCCGGAGCCGGATTCTCCGATCAGTCCCATCCGTTCACCCGGTTGTATGGTGAAGGAAACATCGTCAACAGCTTTGACGGTACCCGCTGCCGTTTCGTAGACAACTTGAAGATTGTTTACCTGCAGGACTCCCTGGGCCTCTTTTACTTTGGCGGTTGCAGGTTCTGAAGTTCGCTTTTTGGACATGGCCGGAGATATTCTTTTCCGCTTTTGGTTTTGCGGAATATTCGGGTTGATATAACGATCGAGTCCCTGGGAGAGAAAAAACAGGCCGATGAAAATGCCAGCGATGGTAACGATCGGCGGTGTCCACCACCAGTACATGCCTCGCAAGACCGCGCTGAAACGCTGTGACCAGAAGATCATCATGCCTAGTGTAGGGATGACATTATTCCCCAATCCCAAGACTTCCAAAGCCATCACGATCCCGATGCCTGCGGTCACCGCGCCGATGAAGCTGGCCATCATCAGAGGCAGCAGGTTAGGCATCACTTCGCGAAACAGCACTTCTAGCTCCGTCTCGCCATTTGCACGCGCCACCGCCGCGTAAGAGCGCTCACGGATCGAGAGCACCTGGGAACGGATGCCGCGGGCAGTGCCAGACCAGGTCAGGAGGCCGACTACAAAAGCGACCGCGATAATGCTGGGTTTTTCCATGCGGGCCACCACCAGGATCATGAAAGCCAGCGCGGGTACAGCAACCAGGACATCCGAAAAAGTTCGAATGATGGAATCAGCCCCTCCACTGAAAAAACCTGCCATCAGACCCAGTACCAGGCCAATGGTCACACTGATGACGCCAGCGATCAGACCTGTTCGCAGGGTGGGAGGGATCGCTAAAACCAGGGTGGTGAAGACATCCCTGCCTTGAGAATCGGTGCCGAAGTAGTTTTCGGAGGATGGAGGTAAATTAGGTTTGACGGCTCCCACCCGAGCCATATTTTTATCGACCAGTAAAGGACCGATTAGACCTACGAGGATAATTAAGGAAAGGATCGTAATACCAATAACCAGGCTGGTATTGAAACTGGATGCCTTCTTATTTTTTGTTTTCGCAATGGTCATTCTACCCTCCGCCATGCAATTTTTAATGAAATTGTTTTCATTGATTTTCCTCGTATCATTTATTTCGATACCGGATGCGTGGATCGATGAGAGGATAGATGAGATCAACTATTAAAAGAGCAGTTGCAGCACATATCACCATGATGGAAACCGTTCCATTGATGACGAAGTAGTCTTTTTGGTTGATGGCGTTAAACATCAGGCTGCCAATCCCGGGATAGTTGAAGAAGGCCTCGACCAAAATCCCGCTACTCAATATCAGGCCAAAAGAGATTGCCAGGCCGGTTGCTTGCGGTAGCAGTGCGTTGCGTACCCCGTAGCGCAAAAAAATCTGGCGTTCGGGCAGTCCCTTCGCCTGGGCAAAGGTGATGTAATCTTCACCAAGGACCGAGACCATGGTTGCCCGCATGCTCAAAGCCCAGGCGCCGATGCCAAATAAAACTAATGATAATGCAGGGAGGATTGCGTGACGGGCAATATCGACAAACGTTGCCCAGTTCCAGGCCAACATCTGGATGGGTGAATGTCCACCGCCGGTGGGCAAGAGACGCAACTCGACCCCGAATATCCAGATCATCGCCAGTGAGAAGAGATAAAAGGGAATGGCAGAGATCACCATCAGGAAAGGCACCATCCCTTGGACCAACCGAGGGCTTCGTGGCCATGCCAGCAGGGCGCCCAGGGTGGTGCCGACGATGAAGGCGAAGAATATCGCCACGGACATAAATCCTAACGTCCAGGGAATCGCCCCTTTTAATTTTGATACCACCGTAGCAGGATAATCCAGAAGCGAATATCCAAAATCGAAGCGGATCAAATCTCTCCAATAAATGAGATATTGTTTCCACAAAGGTTCGTTCAATCCGAATTTTTCGTTATATGTGGCTACCCAGGCTTGAATGTCTACGTTCTGCCGGCCCGCGGCAGCCGCTTTGATCTGCATGGCTTCCAGGATGGGGTCGCCAGGGATCATGCGCGGCAGCAAGAATGTCAGTGAGTTGGCGATGAAGATGATCAAGAGAAATTGGAAAACACGCTTGCCGAGATATGAGAGCATAAGCCCTTCCTTGTGTACATTAATAAATGACTGGGATTGGTGCACCTCAGGTGCAATAGCACTTCTGGCGCACCAATCCAGTCGAACGAAAGAACTATTGGGCGGTTTTGAGTTTGAGGGTCATCAGGAAGATGTCACGCCAGCAGGGGAACGGCGCTACATACGGATCGTCCGCATTCGGGAATCCGGTCCAGTAGGTGTTGTTGCCCGGGATGACGTGCAATTCATCAGCCAGAACGATGGCTGGCATCTCCTCCAGGTAGATCTTGGTCGCGGCGATGACCTGTTCGATGTAAGCGGGATCATTGACATCCGGGAACATCGCCTGCATAGCATCGATGGCGGCATCCATATCCGGATTGCCATACCTCCAGCCAGCCATGCCGTTGGTGACCGCAGTGCCTTCTGGAGCGCTCATCTTGCTGTGGAACATGCTCAGGGTATCGTAAGGTTCAAAATTGCTACCGCAGAACACGAAGACCATGGCATCAAATTCGCCTGAACTCAGTGCATTACCGAAGGTGTTGGTTGCATCGGGGTCCTCGGTGACTTCAAAGCCAGCCTGGGTGTATTGCTCGGTGAGGACCGGGCCAATCGGTCTCAACCAGCTTGGGGTGATGATGGTGAACTTGGCAGTCGCGCCATCTTTTACCCATATGCCTGCTTCGTTTTTGACATATCCGGCGGTGGTCATGTATTCGGTGACTTTATCCGGGCTGGGTGTCATGCGGTCATAGGAATCGATGGCTGCCTTCAGGTCACCAGTGACCCAGGTGCTGTAGATATATTCGGAGAAGGGGACAACCTTGGCAACCGTCGAGCCCAGGTAAGCCAGGTCAACCAGTTGCTGGCGGTCGGTGGCGTAGTTCAGTGCCAGGCGCACGTTCTTGTCGGCAAACAATGGTTTCTGGTTATTCATGATTAAGTCATACAGACACCCATCCGGAGCGCCCAAGACTTTTTGATCTGGTGGGTACCAGGGAAGCAGCTTGGGATTTTGGGCGTTCGCTGCCTGGAAGGTGCCGATCAGAAGCGGGCCGCCGTAGTCGATCTCGTTGGTGATGTACTTTTGGGCAGCCAGGTCATCCGAGGCAAACGGGATGGTGATGATGCGGCGGGGGGCTGGCAATTCACTGACAAACCCAGTCTTGACTGCCCACCAATCATCACGGCGATCCAGAACAACCTGGGTGGCTGACGTGCTGACCAGTTTGTAGGGACCGGTCCAGACCGGCCAGCCTTTTTCTGGATCGTAGTAGGTAAAGGTCTTGGGATCCGCCTGGTCCTTCCAGATGTGTTCTGGGACGACCGCGAAGTGATATTCCCAACCGATGACCAGCGGGTACATGAAGCGCGAGTAGGGCAGGTTGAGGTTGATCACGACGTTGAAATCATCGGTGCAGCTCACGTCCTTGATCCATTCCTTGAAATAGGAGGATTGCTGCATGTCTGGGGCGTTGGCGACCAGCATGTCCAGGGTGAATTTGAGGTCGGCGCAGTTAAAAGCTTCGCCATCCGACCATTCCACACCTTCACGCAGTTTGATCGTCCATTGGGTGAAGTCTGCGTTGTGCCCGTAGCTTTCGCCCAACCAGGGAGTTTCCTCACCGTTGTTCAGATTGCGGTAAAACAGGCCTTCCGACATGCCGATGTTACCACCGTTGCCACGCAGAGCTCCGCCCGCGTTCATGACAGGGCTCCAGTTATCGAAAGCCGGGATGGAACCACCGGTGTCGGACCAGAGTGTTAAAACGAAGGTTTCGGCACGAGTTGGCTCGCCCATTGGTTCTACAGCCGCTGGTTTTTCCTCAGCCGGTGCAGCTTCTTCTTCCGCCGGAGCGGCCTGCTCTTCAGCCGGTGCAGCTTCTTCAGTGGGGACTGGCGTTTCCTCTGCCCCGCAGGCTGTCATCAGCAGCGACAGGATGAAGAATACAGACAAAATTTTCAGTATTGTGGAACGCTTCATTTTTACTTTCTCCTCTAATTTTTAAGTGATCTGTTTTCGCGGATGTGGACCCAGCACGATCAGCGTACAATTAGAGTCCAGAAGCGCATCCGCACGATGAATAGAACCGTACTGTAAGGTTAGATAGGCAACACCTCCTTTAGTTTCTTCGTTTTCACTTCTCCAGGGGCTGCGGATGCGGACTGAGTGCGTCCGGCGGACTGAGTGCGTCCGATACAGCCTTCGTCTACTGCTCGCCCTGTAGATGCACGAACAATGAGATGAGAAGGAATACGAATTTTTTCTGGCGGTCTTTCTGGGGATTCGATTCGCTTGAGGAGCAACTGCACAAATACTTTCCCAATCTCGCGTGCATTGACGCGAATCGTTGTCAATCCTGGATTGGTGTATGCTGCATAATCGTTGTCATCAAAACCGGCTACGGAGATTTCGCCGGGTACACATATATTTCTTTCTACCAAGGCATGCATGGCGCCGGTTGCCAGAACGTCGTTGATTGCCAGGATCGCGGTTGGACGGGGCGACTGGTTTAGGAAATAGCTTGCGGCCTGGTATCCATCTTCGAAGCGGACTCCTGAGGTATAGACCAGGTTTTCATCAATCTCGATACCACGTTCCTGCAGCATCTTCCGGTAGGTATTTAAGCGTTCGTAGCCGAATGGTTTTCGCAAGACACCGAAAATGAAACCAATCCTGCGATGTCCCAGGTCTAGCAGGTGCTCCATCATCAACCTGGCGCCAGTATCATGCCCAGGGATGACAGAATCGATACCCGCGATGTGGTCATAGAAATTTCCAGCCACAACGATCGGGCTGTGACGTTGTGCCAGGAGTTTTAGATCATGTTCTAATATATTTAAGAAGGTTGGTAGGAGAATCAGACCATCGATGCGCTTACGAAGGAGCTCACGAATGCTGGCTTTCTCATATTCAGGATTCATCTCGGTGCAGACCAGGAGTAAATTATGCTCAGATTTTTGGGCTTCATGAGCTGCACCGGACAATATTTCCTGCATATGTGGATTGTCCAGGTCCGGCAGGTTGATCCCGATGTTTCGCGTAAAACTTAATCGCAGTGATTGGGCGGCTGCGTTGGGTTCATACCCCAGATCATGAGCTACCTCGAGAATTCGCCGGCTGGTGTCCTTAGAGACTTTACTCGGGTTTCCTGCAGACCCGCTGAGGACGTATGAAACCGTTGCTCTGGATACACCAGCAATTCTTGCAATATCGGATTGAGTAGGGAGTTTCACTTTTTTTTTATTTATTATGTGAAACGAGAGAGGTTACACGTGTAAATCGGGTATAATCATTATATATCATTTTTTTTACCTTACAAGCCCCCAAAAAATTAAAAAAAATAAAGTAGTTTTCCAGGAGCAATCATATGGACCAACCATCGACCGAAAGGATGCGGGCACTGGTGTGGGAAGCTCCTCACCAGATGTATTTACGCGAGATCGCTATTCCTAAACCGAACCCGGAGGAAGTCCTCGTACGGGTGGCGTATGTGGGTATTTGCGGATCAGAGCTGAGTGGTTATTTAGGTCTAAATGCCTTAAGAGTGCCCCCTCTAGTGATGGGGCATGAGTTCAGCGGTGAGATTGCTGGTCTGGGCAGCCAGGCGCAGGAATTCAATCCGCTGCTGCGCGCGCAGCAGCGGGTGACTGTCAACCCTATGATCTACTGTAGAAATTGTGATTATTGCCAGTCCGGTCAGAACCACCTGTGCACCAGCCGGCGCTTGATCGGCGCGCACCGGCCAGGCGCATTTTCTGCTTATACGACTGTGCCATCTTGGATGGTGAACCCTTTACCCGATGAGCTGGCATTACGAGAAGGCGCTCTTAGCGAGCCTTTGGCCTGTGCTGTCCATATCCTCAGGTTGCTGGGTGATGTCAAGGGTCAATCCTATTTAGTAGCCGGATCTGGCCCAATCGGATTGTTCACGTTGCAAGTGTTGTTGTTGAAAGGCGCCGCAAGTGTTTTCATCTCCGAACCGGATGCCGATCGCCGGCAGGCGGCCATGCAACTGGGTGGGATAGGATTGGATCCGAAGAGCCAGGATGTTGTCAAAATCATCCGGGAGGCCACGGGCGGAACGGGGGTCGCAGCGGCCGTGGATGCCGTCGGAAAAGCAGTCACTCGCCAGCAGTGCGTGGCTGCAACGCGCACCGGAGGGCGTGTCATTTTGAGTGGTTTGCACGAGGAAACCAGCCAGGTGCCTGTTGCCGAGGTGATCCGTCGTGAAATAAGTTTGCAAGGCAGCTTCTGCTATACCCCGGCAGATTTCCAGGAGGCAATCAACTGGCTGTCGATGAAAGCAGTCGGCCTCGACCCGTGGGTGGTCGAAGCTGAACTTGCCGAGGGAGGCGCCTGGTTCGAACGCCTCAGTGCAGAAAAGCCTGAAGGCGTTGCCAAGGTGTTATTAATCCCTTAATACGGAAGAATATGCCATACCAGAATATACATCATTCCAAAGTTCGCCTTGGTGTGATTGGAACCGGGTGGTGGGCAACCGATTATCACATTCCAGGGATCCTGGAGCATCCGGAGGCAGATTTGGTCGCGATCTGCGATATGGATCCTGAGCGATTACAAAAAGCAGCCTCTGCGTATCAAATAAAAAAAACTTACACCGACTTTCATGAAATGGTCGGAGCAGAACTTCTCGATGGGGTTGTCATTGTGACACCGCATGCCACGCACTACATGATTGCCCGTGACTGCCTGGATGCTGGTCTGCACGTACTGGTCGAGAAACCAATGACGCTCTATGCCTGGGAAGCCCGTGAATTACTCGAGTTAGCGATGCGGAATCAGAAGGAAATTTTACTTGGCTATACCTATCACTACACAGAACAGGCTAGACGACTGAAAGCGGTTTTCCATCAGGGTGAATTGGGTCCAATCGAGTATGTTAATTGTTCTTTCTCATCTAACATGGTCAATTTCCTGGGAGGTAAGGTATCTCCCGATAACAGCCCGATTCGGTATAAGGTTCAGGGACCTGGAGACAGTTATAACCGGCCGGAATTACTCGGTGGAGGGCAGGGACACCTCCAGATGACCCATCCGATCGGTTATTTATTGCACATTACCGGTTTGCGCGCCAGGAGAGTCCAGGCGATGATGAGCAACCTGGGATTTGCAGTGGACATGGTCAATGCCATCTGTGTAGAGTTCGAAGGAGGCGCCCTGGGCGTTATTGGGGGCACAGGCAATGCACACCACAACTACCGGTTGGGATTGGCCATTTACTGCCAGAATGGCTGCTGTGTGAGCGACAGCATGGCCGGTATCACGACCGTCCGCAAGGCTGATGGCTCGGAAGAGTCGATATCCGGGCAGCCAGGCCAGCGGAAACCTTATGCACTCACTTACAATTTCATTGAGTTGCTGCACGATAAAAACGCAAATGAATCCAGGAAAGTCGAAAACCTTGCTCCTGGTGAGGTGGGATGGCGCGTTGTCGAGGTTCTGGATGCAGCCTATCGATCTGTCAAAGAAAATGGAAGATTAATTGAAATCAAGGAGCTTTACCCATGAAAATCAAGGAAATTCGTGTTGTTAAAGTTAATTTCGATGTAAAAGAACAGAAAAAAACGGGAAAAAGGGAATCTTGGGGGGTGCACGCTGAGGTAGCCAACCCGATGTCTCGCTACCCACACGTGAAGCGACATCGGGGTATGTGGCTGCCGCAGTGGGAAG
>Ga0209254_10004428_pt1 | contig 12859 bp, 10 predicted proteins | sample FrelakmetDIP11DI_FD_187148 | JGI IMG/M metagenome (GOLD analysis project Ga0209254, IMG submission 187148) | Freshwater lake sediment microbial communities from the University of Notre Dame, USA, for methane emissions studies - DIP11 DI (SPAdes)... | ecosystem: Environmental > Aquatic >...
CGGCGGCACCTCGTTTGCGCCGGAGAGCTTGAGCATCACATCGGCGCCGAACGCTGTACTAGTGCCAACAGCACCGAGCGAGACGATCGCGGCTGCAAAAAGAGACTCCTTGATTCGATTCATTCACTTCTCCTGGGAAGATAGATGGAAGGCAGCTCAATTGGCGAAAGCAATACCGGCATGGGTTCGTTGGTCAACAGGTCAAGGCACGTGCTGCTTTGCGCTGACAGTGGTGATCGCCAACCGGAAAGGAACTACCAAGACTTAACTTGTAAACGTTGCCGGGCGTGAAGTCTGTTCGACAGCGCACATACCAGTCGGCCTCGCGGCCACGATGTGGCGATTCCCTGCATGAGAAAGCTCAGTGGACGAGGGCGTGCCGGAGTTCTCCACAACAGTTCCGATACGTCGCACGGCTGCAGCAACTGCTCCAGTGGAGTGACTAGGTCTGCTTTCAGGAAATTCTGCGACTAGCCTGGCATGTCGGCAATTGGCCGAGGCCGTGTGAAATCGCGGCCACGCAACTTGCAACTCGGAAGTCGATCAATCGGATCGCTCTGCATTCAACGATCGATACTTCGGGAATGGCAAACCGACAACCGAAAACGCGAGGTTTTCGAGTTTCACGCAGTTCTGGCCATCTGCCGTCGCTCACGAAGTGCAGCTTGCCGGGAAGCCAGGGCATTCGCGGCGGTACCGATGGCGTCGGTGACCGGCCTTATCCCTGGGGAACTGGATCAGCGGTGCCGGCTGGTGCGCCGTCGTGCAGGAGTCGGCCATCCACGAGCTCAAGCACGCGGTCGCAGCGTGCGGCGAGACGCGGATCGTGCGTCACCACCAGGAACGAAGTGTTCAGTTCGGCGTGCATGCGCCGCATCACGGTGAAGACCTCGTCGGACGAGGCCGTGTCCAAGTTGCCGGTGGGTTCGTCGGCCAGCACCAGCGGCGGTTCGAGCACCAGTGCGCGCGCGATCGCCACGCGCTGCTGCATGCCGCCGGACAATTCACCCGGGCGCTTGCCCATCGCGTCGACCAAGCCGACGGCGGCGAGCACGGCGCGCGCTCGTTCGCGCTGTGCCGGCGTGATGCGCCCCTCGCGCATCAGGGCCGGCAGGGTCACGTTCTCCAGCGCGCTGAAGGCTGGCAGCAGGTGGTGGAACTGGAACACGAAGCCCAGCGTGGTTCGCCGGCGCAGCGTGAGCGAGCCGTCATCGAGGCCGTTCATCTCTTCGCCTTCGATTCGGTAGCTGCCGGCCGTCATCCTCTCGAGCAGGCCCACGATGTTCAGCAACGTGCTCTTGCCCGAGCCCGACGGGCCGATCAGCGCCGCGAACTCGCCGCGGCCGACGCTGAACGAGAGGCCATGCAGCACTTCGGCCTCGTTCGGCAGGCCGAGGTTGTAGCTCTTGCGGATACCGTCGAGCTCGATCAGCGAGCTAGGGGGTATGACCGTGGCGGGCGCGCTCATATGCGGATCGCCTGTGCCGGGTCGAGCTTGGCGGCGCGCCGTGCCGGCGCCACCGCGGCGAGCACGCCGCACACCGTAGCGATGGCGGCCACGCGCAGCGCCAGCGCCGGTTCGAGCGTGATATTGAAGAGCGGCAGGCCATCGGAGCCGAGCACGAAGCTGGTGAAGGCCCAGATCAGCACCACCGCGAGCAACACACCTAGCGCCGAGCCCAGCGCACCGACGATCGCGCCCTGCAGCAGGAAGATGCGCAGCACCTGGCCTTGGGTGGCGCCCATCGCGCGCAGGATGCCGATCTCGCGCTGCTTCTGCACCACCGACACCACCAGCACGCTCGCGATGCCCAGCACCACGACGATCAGCACCACGCCGCGGATCACCGCCGTACTCACCGATTGCGCATTCAATGCGGCCACGAGTTGTGCGTTCGCCTGTTGCCAGCTTTCCGCCTTGTACGGCCAGCGCGCAGCGAGGTCGTCCGCCACCGTCTGTGCCGACCAGATGTCGACCAGCGTGAGATCCAGGCCGGTCGCGCCGCCGGGCAGGCCGACCAGGCTTTGCGCTGCGCGCAGCGGCACGATCACCGTGCGCCGGTTGAGTTCACGGACGCCCAGATCCACCAGCGCCGTGACGCGCAGGGAGTCGCTGACGCCGCCGGTGACGATGCCCACGCGGTCGCCGACGCGCACCCCCAGGTCCTCGGCCAGTTCGCGGCCGATGATGCCTTCGCCTGGCCCAAGCCGCGCCGTGCCATCGACGACCTTGGAGCGCAGGCTGACAATGCGGTCGTAGCGGTCGAGGTCCACGCCCATCAGGGCGATCGCCTTGGACGCCTCGCCGCGCACCGCCAGGCCCGCTGCCGACACCATCGGCGAGACCGCGGCCACCTCCGGCATGGCTTCGAGCAGGGGAACTAGAAGCTCCCAGTTGCCGATGGAGCGCGGCCGCTGCGCGCGCGGCTGCGTCTGCACCAGCTCGCTGGTGCCGGCGCCGGCCGGCGCGCGGGCGGTCAGCACCTCGTCGTCCCGCGGGCTCAAGGTGACGTGCGCCTGTGCACCCAGGGTCTTCTCGATCGTGTTCCGCTGCAGCCCGGTGATCAGTGCCGAGATGTAGGCGACGACGGCCACACCCGCGGCCACGCCGACGATGATCAGCAGGGTCTGCATGCGCCCTTCGCGCAGGAAGCGCGTCGCGACCCGGCTCTCGAATCCCAGCATCGCCGGCGTGCCTCAGCGGCCCATCGCGCTGCTCATCGCAGCGCCGGCGTCTTCCTTCGTGCCCTTGCTGACACGGGCCGAAGCCCTGGCCCCGGTGTCGGCGCGCACGCGCTGGCCGGGCTGCGGCGCCGGGCCGAAAAGCACGACCTCGCCTGCGCTCAGGCCGTCGAGGATCTCGACGGCGTCGAGCGTGCGCAGCCCCAAGCGCACCTTGCGCGCTTGCACGCGTCCGTCGCGCGCGAGCCAGACGCTGGGGCCTGTCGATTCGTCGCCCCGCAGTGCGTCGGCCGGCACCACCAACGCCTGTTCGCGGCGGGCGGTCTCCACTTCCACCGAAAGTGTCATGTCCTCGCGCAGGAAGGCCGGCAGCGGCGGCGGCAACGAGAACTTGACCTCGATCGCGCCGCGCTGTGCATCGACCTGCGGCGCGATGGACAGCACGCGGGCCGTGAAGCGCTGCGTCGGGTAGGCGTCGGCAAGCACGGCCGCCACTTGCCCGGGTTGGAGTTGCCCCAGGTAGCGCTCGTCCACCTGCGCCACAAGTTGCAGCGGACCGGCCAGCGCCAAACCGAGCAGCGCGCGACCGGGCTGCACGATCTGGCCGGGCTCGACCATGCGCGAGAGCACGCGCGCATCCGCCGGTGCGGTGAGCACGGCCTCGCCCAGGCGGGCCTCGGCGGCAGCCCGGGCCGCGCTGGCCAGTGCAAGCTGCGCCTGTGCCTGCGCGACGTCGGTGCCCGGCTCGGCGTTGGCCGCACTCTGCGCACGTGCCCCGTCCAGTTGCGCCTGCGCGACCGCGACCGCACGGCGTACTTCATCGAGGCGCGCCTCGCTGATGAAGCCCTTGGCCACGAGATCCAGCGTGCGCTGCAGTTCGGCCTGCGCGGCCGCCAGCACCGACTCCGCCTGCGCCACGCCGGCCTGTGCCGCGCTGCGCCCGGTGCTGCGCAAGCCTGCCAGGCGCGCGGCGGCCTGACGTTCCCCGGCCTGAGTTTGCGCCAACGAGGCCCGCAACTCGTCGCTCTCAAGCCGTACGAGGACGTCGCCTGCCTTGACCTGCGCGCCTTCGGACACGGCGACCTGCAGCACGCGCCCGGTGAGGGTGCTGCCCACCTCGACGCGCGACGCCGTAGCCACCCGGGCCGAGAATTGCAGGGTGCGCACCAGCGGAGCCATACGGGCGCTGACGGCCGGCACCAACGGTGCGCGCGTCATCCACCAAGCGGCGAAGGCGGCGAGGAGGACGGCGGCCAGGACCGCAGCTGATATGAGGTGGCGACGCAGCATCAAGTCAATTCTCGCACTCCAATCTGTTTCGGCGCTGTTAGACGCCCCGGTGCGATGACACCACTCGCCGGGTGATGTCGCCGCTGGAACTCAAGCAAATGCCCATCAAACGGCTGCTTCAACTCCACTATGGCGACCGCTTTCATCACTCACTAACGGCTGCTTGGGGTCGCGAAGCGCCGACTAGCGAAAGGTCGCTGTCCAGCCCGAAGCGGTCGGCCATGCAGCGCCATGTAGCGCTGCGCCCCTTACGTCGACAGGCTGCGACTCGACTGATGGGGGCGCGCGGGAATCGACTCAGGCGGCTGCGGCGTCGGCGCCCCCTGCGAACCGATGACGACTCAACTCCTTCGCCAGCACTGGGTAGCACTCGCAGGCGCGAGCCTCGAGGCCGGTGCGATCGACCACGGTGATATGGCCGCGGCGGTAGCGAATGAAGCCGGCGCGTTGCAGGTTCCCCGCAGCCTCGGTGACGCCTTCGCGTCGCACGCCCAGCATGCCGGCGACCAGTCCCTGCGTCATCACCAGCTCGCTTGAAGAAACTCGATCGAGGGTCAACAACAGGAAGCGACAAAGCTGCTGTTCCAGCGAATGGTGCCGGTTGCACGCCGCGATCTGGGTCATTTGAGTGATCAAAGAATGGGTGTAGCCGAGCAGCAGGTGCGTCAAGATGCCGCCGCGGGCGAATTCCTGCTTCAGCAGGCGGCCCTCGAGCCGATAGGCATGACCCTTCGTCTGCACCACGGCCGAACTCGGCGTGGTGTCCCCGCCCATGAACAGCGAAATGCCGAGGACACCTTCGTTGCCAACTCCTGCGGATTCGGCCGTCGCACCGGACGCCATCACGTAGTGCAGGGAGAGGATCGCGGTAGTGGGAAAGAAGGCGTGCCTCGGCTGCTGGCCGGGCTTGTACAGCATCTCGCCGAGCATCATCGGAACCAGTTCCAGGTGCGGGGCGAGGCGTTCGAGTTCCCCCGGCGGCAGGGCGGCCAGAAGATGGTTCAGAGTCGGGCGATGTTCGAGCGACATTGCGGGCTGCGGCGATTCCGCCCGCTATCCCTTCGTGGTCACTTCGACGCCGATGCCGCGATAACCGACGAAGCTGCAGTGCCGGTCGAACATCGGCTCGCCGCTGACGCGAAAGCTCCGTCGCGATCCGTCGGCATTGACGCGGTTGAACTGGAAGTCCAGGAAGGGCTGGCGAGCTTCGATCGTTGCCCGCAGCACTTCCCGCTGTGCCTCATCCCAGCCTGTGTCCGGGGCACCGTTCGCGTCTCCGGCCAGGGAATCGACCTGGATTCCAAGCATCTCCAGTACCGGGCCGGAAACCTTGGTGAAGGCTCCCTTCTCGTCTTGCTCCCAGTACCAATCGGAGGCCAGTTCGGTCAGGCTTCTATAGCGGGCCTCGCTCTCGCGCAGTTCGGCGGTGCGCTCCTGGACCGTCTGCTCCAGCACCTTGTTGTGCTCCTCGAGCTTCCTGTACAGCAGTCGCACTTCCAGCATGTTGCGGATGCGCGTCCTGACCTCGACCAGATCGAACGGCTTGCTGACGAAGTCCTTCGCGCCTGCCTGCAGCGCGCGCAGCTTGTGTCCAGGTTGGGCCGTGATGACGAGAACGGGAAGATAGCCGTTCGCATCGTTTGTATCGAGGCCTGCCATCACCTCGAATCCGTCCATGCCGGGCATCTGCAAGTCCAGCAGGATCAGGTCGTAGCGGGCCTTGCGATGCATCGCGCAGACCTCGTGCGGGTCCATGGTCGAGTCGACCCTGGTGTACCCGGCTTCGAGCAGCAACTGGCGAAGCAGGCTCACGTTGACCTCCTGATCGTCGACGATCAGGATCCTGGCGTCGAGAATCCCGGAGTCGATGGTCAACATGCGCTGCTCCTACCCGGTTCCCGGTCGGGTACCCGGTTCGAACATTCCAGTGCAAGATTCAGTGTGCTCATGAATTCGTCTACCTTGATGGGCTTGGTGAGATATCCGAAGAATCCGGCCGCGAGGGCTCTCTCTACGTCGCGTGGCACCGCGTTGGCGCTGAGCGCGATGATCGGGATGTTCGCCGTCGATGGGTCCGCGCGCAGGATCTTCATCGCTTCGATCCCGCTGATGCCGGGCAGGTTGACGTCCATCAGGATCACCTCGGGCCGATAGGCGCGAGCGAATTCGATGCCGAGCTCGCCGTCGGCCGCACTCAGCATGCGGAGCTCGGGACGCCGCGCGATCAGTTGCTCGACGAGTTCCAGGTTGGCCGGATTGTCTTCGACGTAGAGCACGGTGTGCAGCGGTGCGCCGTTCACCGCTTCGGGCCGCGCATGCGTCGCGCGCTCGGCGTCTCGAGCCCCCAGCTGCGGCGCGTGCGTCACGCTCAGGTCGACCCAGAACACGCTGCCCACGCCGACCGCGCTCTCCACGCCGATGGTGCCTCCCATCAGCTCGACCAGCCGCTTGGTCACGACCAGACCGATGCCGGTGCCTTCCTCCGCTCCGGCCTCTCTCCCGATGCGGTTGAACGGCTGGAAGAGTTGCGCGAGCCGGTCGGGGTCCAGCCCCGAGCCCGTGTCGCGCACGCTGATGCGAACGCGGTCCGGCGAGCACGGCGCGTATTCGACGACGACCGAACCTTCCGGCCGGTTGTACTTGATGGCGTTGAAGAGAAGGTTGATCAGGATCTGCTTGACCCGTGTCCGATCGGCGTCGAGAAAGCAGGGGACGTCGAAGCGCGGAAACGTCATCGCAATGCCGCGCTTGTGCGCTTGCGGTTCGATCATTGCGCGACACTCGAGCAGGACCTCGGCAAGCGAGACCGGTTCCCGTGAAAGCGTCACCTTGCCCGACTCGATGAGCGCCAGGTCGAGGATCTCGTTGATCAGCTCGAGCAGGTACCAGCCCGCTTTCAGGATCTGCTGGAGGCTTCGCATCTGCGAAACCGTCGGAGGCGGCGACCCGGATTCAATGAGCTGCGTGAATCCCAGGATCGCATTGAGCGGCGTACGCAACTCGTGGCTCATGCCGGACAGGAAGTCGCTCTTTGCCCGGTTCGCATTCTCGGCGGCAGCCATGGCCTGTTTCAGCTCGGATTCAGCGCGCTTGCGCAGGGAGATGTCGGTGCCGATCAGCAGGTATCCGATCACGGCCCCATCGTCGTCACGCAGTGCCGTGACCGACACCTGCGCCGGAAAGCGGCTGCCGTCCTTGCAGATGTAGGTCAGCTCGTAGATGTCCTCGATACCCTGCGACGCCTTGAACGCGAGCGCCTCGAAGCCCGGCGCGATCGTGGTCGACAGCTCGACGCTCAATGCCTGGGCGTGCGCGATCACTTCCTGCGGATCGTGGATGTCGCTCGGCCTGATCCTGTTGACGACTTCGGCAGCGGTGTAGCCGAGCATTCGCTCGGCGCCGACGTTGAAGAGCTGGACGATGCCCGCCTCGTCGGTGGCGATGATCGAGAAGTTAGCGCTGTTGAGAATCGCCTTCTTCAACGCCCCCGCCTTGAGCAACGCGTCTTGACGCCACGGTTCGGCGATGCGGTCCGTCCCGCCGGCTCGGTCGCCGGCGACGAGGCCGTTTGCTGCTTCTGACATGGGCGATTCCTGTCTGGATGACCTTGCGAGGAGGCAATGGCGTCGGCTGGCTCTTGAAGGAATCGCAATGCCCTCCCCGACATGGAAGCAGTCCAGTAACACCGAGTAGGACCGCATTGCCGTCGTTCGTCTGTGCGCTGGCGAACACTCGTCGGCACAGCCCGCCCGCCGAGCCACGGCACGGCCGCCCTGGCCATGACGCCGCGCCGGCCCGGAACCTGCAGGATCGAAACGTGGTGCGGCAGCGGCGGTGATCGCGGCGGCGATGCTGACGGCACTCACGTGCGCGAGTGCCAAGCCCCTCACATCCACCGACCGAGGAAATCCGGGTCTTGAATATCGCGGCCAATTGACCCAGATTGTCGAGTTAGACTGAATCAGATATGGCGAGGAATTGCCGCGTCGAGTCGGGCAGTTACATATGATCTAGATGAGTCACCACATCGAGATCAAGCGGGTCAATCGGCCGCGATCTTCAACACCTCGGTGGAATGCGGTCGCTCGGATTAACGCGTGGATGCGACGCGTCGCGAATCGAAGTAACAGGAACGCGCGTTCAGAATTTCTCTGCCTGCTTCGACGCCCGTGCGTTTCTGCCGAATGCGAAAGCTCCCGCGAACCGCGCACGGCTGCCGAGACGTTCTTCGATGCGCAGCGCCTCGTTCCACTTCGCCAGGCGTTCGCTGCGCGCGAACGAACCAACCTTCAGCTGCCCGGTCTGCCAGCCGATGGCGAGGTGCACGATGGTCGTGTCTTCCGTCTCGCCCGAGCGCGCCGACACAATGCCTGCGTAGCCCGCCGCCCGCGCGGCGTCCCACGCACTCAGGGTCTCCGTCAGCGTGCCTCGTTGGTTCGGTTTCAGCAGGACGGTGTTCGCCGCACCGATGGCCGCGGCCTGCTCGATCAGGGGTGCATGCGAAACCAGGAAGTCGTCACCCACGATCTGCAGCCGGTGCCCGGCCGCCTGCGTGAAGCGCGCGAATCCCTCGGGGTCGTCCTCGGCCAGCGGATCTTCGATCGAAACGATGGGATAGCGCTCGATCCAGCGCAGCAGCAGTTCGATCAAGCCGTCCGAGTCTAGTTCGCGACCTTCCAGGCCGAGTTTGTAGCGCCCTGCCCGGCCGAAGTCGGAAGCGGCGATATCGAGTGCGACGGCCACATCCTCGCCCGGCACGAAGCCGCTGCGCTCGATGGCCGCAACCAGCGTCTCGATGGCCTCCTCGTTGGTTGCGAACGCCGGCCACCAGCCACCCTCGTCGGCGACTCCAAAGCGGGCTCCACGCGCCTGCAGCAGTTCGCCGGCGCAGCGATACACCTCGGCGGTCCACTCGAGCGCCTCGGCGAAGCTCGCGGCACGGGGACAGACGATCATGAAGTCCTGCACGTCGACGCGGCGGCCCGCGTGCGCGCCACCGCCGAAGATCTGGATCTGCGGCATCGGCAGTAACGTGGCCCCGGGCCCGCCGATGTATTCGTAGAGCGGAACGCCATGTGCCGTCGCCGCCGCATGCGCCGCCGCCATGGAGACTGCGAGCGTCGCGTTCGCGCCTAGGCGAGTCTTCGCGTCGGTGCCGTCGAGCGCGATCAGGCGCGCATCGAGCGCGGCCTGGTCGTTGGCAGCATGGCCGACCAGCGCACGCGCTATTTCGCCGTTGACATTGTCGACGGCACGCAACACATCCAGGCCGCCGAACCGCGCTGACCCGTCGCGCAACTCGAGCGCCTCGCGCGTGCCCTTCGAGGCACCTGCGGGAACGATCGCGCGGCCCATCACACCGTTATCCAGCGTCACTTCCGCCTCGACCGTGGGCCGGCCGCGGCTGTCCCAGACGCGCCGTGCATGGATCGAGCCGATCGTCGCGTTCATCGCCCGAGCTCCTCCGCCCAACGGGACCGCACCGACCGCAGGCTGGTGACGGGTTGCTTCAAGAGCTCCCTGGCCACGCGCCGCACCTGCTCGCGTTGCGCGTCTTCGGTGACGTACTCGACCGGTGACTTGCCGTCGATCCGCGCAAGAAAGAGGCCCGGCAGCAAGGCAGCCGCGCGCTGCTCCAGTGCGATCGATGGCTCCCAGTCCACGGCCTGCAGGTATGCCTCGGCCAGCGCGTCGAATGAGGCGAGGAAGCCCGGTTTCGCGGCAGGCGTCCACAGGCACTTGAGCAGCAGGTGGTTCAGGCAGAACGCGATGTCGAACGCGGGATCACCCCACCACGCGCACTCGGCGTCGAGGAAGACCGGCCCGTCCGCTCCGATCAGGATGTTCTTCGGACTGACGTCGCCGTGGACGAGCGCCACACCGTGCGATCGCGTGATGTCGACGAGATGTTCGAGCCGGGAGGCGAGGTACGGATGCTTCCGCCCTGTGGCGAGCAGGTACGGCTCGAGGCGGATGTCGAAGAAGATCGTGTCGGTGTCGAACTCCGCGGCAAGATCCGGACGACGCGCCGAGTAACCGTGGATCCTGCCGAGCACACGCCCGACCTCGGCGGCGTCTGCCGGGTCGGCATGTCCAGCGCGCAGTCTGTGCTTCCAGAGGCCGTACTCGGCGGGCGGTAGGTAGTCCATGACAAGGACGCCGAGCGCCGGATGCTGGCCCAGCACGCGCGGTGCACACCCGGCGTGTGCCTCGTTCGCAATGCGCATCCAGCGCGCTTCATATCGGTTTCGCTCGATCGGCGCCCGCCAGTCGGCCGCCACACGGAGTTTCGCCAGTGCACGCTTGGCGCAAACAGGCCCCTGCGGTGTCTGGATGAGCCAGATGTCGGACGACACACCGCCGGTCAGCGGAGCGCCGACGACGGTGTCGGCGCCCGCGAGCCCGAGTTCACGCAAGGCCTGCGCAAACTCGGCCGGAACTTCAGTCTCACTCGCCGTGCTCATATCCGGCCTCGACGAGCTTGACCAGCGCGGCGAGCGTCTGGTTGATGGGAACGGCCACTCCCAGTTCGCGGCCGCGGCGAGCGATGAAGCCGTTCAGATGGTCGATCTCCGAAGGCTTCCTGCGCGCCATGTCCTGCGCGGTCGAGGAGAGTTGCGCGGGCATCGCCGTCGCGATCCGCTCCATCGCCTGCAGCGAGGACTCGAACTGCAACCGGATGCCCTCGGCCTGCGCGAGCGCGACCACTTCGCGCACGATCGCGGACTGGATCTCGCGGATTTCCGGCTGCGCCGCGAGCCTGGCGTACGGCGCCTGCGCGAGCGCGGAAATTGCGTTGTAGGCGCAGTTCACCAGCAACTTCGTCCACAGCTCGGCCATGACATCGTCGGAAATCGTCACCTTCACGCCCGCGTCGCCGAACAGCGTGACCAGGTCCTGCAGCACGCCGGCGAACGCGGGATCGCGCCCCGCCCCGGCGTTCAATGCGCCGATGACGAGATCCCCGCGGCCATGGTGTTTGACGGCGCCCGGACCGACCATCGCGGTGGCGACGTAGACAACCGCGGGCACCACGGTCTGGCGCACGTGGCGCGCGATGGTTGCGGCGTTTTCCACGCCGTTCTGCAGGCTGAGGACGACGGCGTGCGGCTCGAGCAAGGGCGCCAGTTCGCCTGCAACCTGGTCGGTATCGGTCGACTTGACGCAGAAGAGGACCAGATCTGCGCCCTGCACGGCGGCCAACTCGACGCTGGCCTCCGCGCGATGCGCGTTGACCTCGCCCGCCATGTCGAGCTTGATCCCATCGCGCTGGACGGCCTCCACGTGTTGCGCGCGACCGATCAGGACGATGCGTTGACCCGTGCGTGCAAGCATGGCGCCATAGAAGCTGCCGACCGCCCCGGCGCCCACGACAGCAATCTTGTGGAATCGGGTTGCCATGGCAAACGATGCTAGCAGGCACGATGGCGAGCACTGGCCGGAACCCGCGAGCCGCACTGGCCGAGAGTCCACCGCAGCCGACTCAGAGCAGGAGTGACTAAGGTAGCGGTCCGATGCGCGAGACAATGGACCGCCGCTTGCGAGCGGCGCTGAGAATCGCGTCTATCCCGAGCCCGCCGATGACCGCGGCGAGAGCGAGCGTGCCGAATGAAAGATCGGCGGCCAACAAGCCGACGATCGCAATGGCGATGCCCACGAACAGGAGGCCGACTATCGCTGTCACCCAGCGTTCAGCGCTTGTTGGTGCTTCCGTGGGCATGCCCATTGGCTTGGTTACGTTCCGCTCCGGGGCTATTCTCTCGCAGGACTGCGATGCGTCGCCAGAGATGGCGCTTAACAGTTGCGCGCCGACAGTGTGCAACCACCTTAATGGATGATGTGCAAGCTGCAGGCGAGACATTGAAATTCTGGCGATCGGCTCTCCGCGCTACTCACAAAAATGGGATCCACCCGAAAGAACCCTCACGCCGCGCGCGCGACCCTGAGATTGCCACCGTCAACCCGGGATGGTAGTCCGGGCCACCGCAGCGCGAAGGCTCATGTCGCGGAAGCGCCCTCCGCGCCGGTCAGGCGTCCCCAGGCCCTGACCCACGGCCTGCAGGATCTCCTGGTTCGCTCACTCTGGCCCATGGTCGAGGAGGCATTCAGGGGTGCCGACGAGGACGCCGAGGCGTGCTTCTACCGGCTGGGTGACCTGCAGGTCGTCATCTCCCGTGCTTCCGGTCGGGAGGCCAAGCATCACGAAGTCGGAAAGAGAGTGACACTCGAGCTGTGGCCAGCCGCCGGACCGCGCGTGCTGGTCGTCGAGTGGATCGGCCGCCGGCCGCACATCGTGCATCGCCGGTCCGGCCCTTGGCTGCAACTCCTCGTTCGGATTGCACATCAGTCCAAGCGGCCGCAGAAGATCTGAAGCAGCGCGCTTCCCTGCGAGTGCTGATGCCTCGCGCGGTCTTTCCCTCGCACCGCCACGCCTCGCCCCATGTTTGAGTGAGCAGCTCCCGCAAGCACGCGAGTGTGCTGTGGACTTGCCTCAGGATTCGCCGTACAAGATCGAAGCGCGCCGGGCAGCTTTTGTTGGTCCATGACGTTGATGTACGTCGCACCTTACCAAGGGAGGCGTACGCGTTCCACCGCCGTTCGGCACTCTTCGACTGAAGCCCAGGAGGAACCTCATGCCGCGAAGGAGCACCTCCAGATCCGCCGCCCCGGCCCGGACGGCCCGCCGCGCGAACGCACGGCCGACCGAGCTCAGCGACGTCCCGATCGCTCGCCGCTACGTCACCTACAAGTACAGGTGGCGGCTGATCGACATCCGCAAACTGATCGGCTCGCGCCGATGCAGCGGGCTGACGGTGGAACACCAACAGCAGACCCAGTGGTGCTGGGCCGCGGTGTCGAACAGCGTGTCCCACTTCTACGATGCCGG
>Ga0209254_10004429_pt1 | contig 12859 bp, 12 predicted proteins | sample FrelakmetDIP11DI_FD_187148 | JGI IMG/M metagenome (GOLD analysis project Ga0209254, IMG submission 187148) | Freshwater lake sediment microbial communities from the University of Notre Dame, USA, for methane emissions studies - DIP11 DI (SPAdes)... | ecosystem: Environmental > Aquatic >...
GCCCGGCGCAGGTCATTCTCAGGTTTGTTGGCGTAAGGCTGATAGTCCTTCTTGGCCTGATCCAGGGTGCGCTTGGCCAACGCCACGTTCGAGCGCGCCACGTCGATATCGATCGCCTCCGAGGGGACGCCGAAGCCGGTGATTTTCTGCTCTGCATCCCTCAATGCCTCCCGAGCATCATTCAAGGCCTGCAATGCGGCGATCTGCTCTTCTGGCAGGTCATCCGTGAGCCTTTGCAGGGCCTGCTCAGCGGTCAATATCTCCAGCTCAGCTCCCGAAAGAGATGCTTGTAACTGCTCGGCTCCCGCCAGGCGCGCCAGCACCTGACCTGCCTCTACCGGATCGCCAACCGCCACCTCCATGGATTCAAGATTGCCCCCCGAGGTGAACGCCATTCTGGCATCTTTGGCCGGTACCACTACTCCCGATGCGATCACACCGCCGCTTTCAAATTGGGGCGAAGTCTGCGCAGATCCGTTGCCGCTGTTCAGCACGATGGTGGGCAGCGGCGTGGGAGTCGCCCTGTTGAATGCGCTGCACCCAGCCAGGGTAACAGCTGTCAGCAGAACTAGTGCGAATATGATCACCAGTGCCTTGACTTTCATGCTTTGTCTCCTGAACCAACCAGCTCTTCTGTGCTGTTCTCAACGATCACCCCATCCCGCAGGGTGACCACGCGCCGGGCGTAGCTGATCACGCGCGGGTCGTGCGTGGCAAAAACGAAGGTAACGCCAGTTTCTTGATTAAGGCGGGTCATCGTTTCCATCACCTGCTTGCCATTGGGCGTGTCCAGGTTGGCAGTTGGCTCGTCTGCCAGGACCAGGGCGGGTTTTGTTGCCAGGGCGCGCGCCACTGCCACGCGCTGCTGCTCTCCGCCGCTCAACTGGTCGGGGCGATGGTGAGCGCGGTCGGTCAGGTCAACCGATTCGAGCAGGTGCATGATGCGTTCCCGGCGCTCTGAGGCGCCCAGCCCGTTCAAGAGCAGTGGCATCTCGATATTCTCGTAAGCTGTCAGGGTCGGGATCAAGGCAAAGAACTGGAAGATAAACCCGATCGTCCCGCGACGCATGTCGGCGCGCTGGTTGCGATTGAGCTTGCTGACATCTTTGCCATTGATATACACCTGCCCGCTGGTCGGTTGGTCAAGGCAGCCGATTAACTGTAAAAGCGTGGTCTTCCCCGAGCCAGAAGGCCCGACCAGGGCGGTAAACTCGCCGCTCTCAATAGAAAGATTAACTCCGCGCAGGGCATGTGTTTCGACCTGGCCAATCTTGAATACCCGGGTGACATTCTCAATTTTAGTGACTTCCATGTTGTTCTCCTTCGGATAACGATTATCCGTTATTTCTCAGCGCGCAGCGCCTGCATGGGTTCCATGCGGGCAGCCAGCACGGCCGGGTAAAGCCCGGCCAGCAACGTGATCACCAATGCCAGGATGGACAGGTTGACTGTGTCTTCCAAAGTTAGCTTGGTGTGAATCGTATCGCTGAATAAGACTCCGGTAATGCCAAAATCGCCGATGAAAATACCGTAGCGGGTGAAATAGGCGATAATCAAACCACCCAGGATCAGCCCGATGATGATCCCGCCCACCGCCAGCATGCTGGACTCGGCCAGGAACAAGGCCATGATGCGACGGCCTCGCATGCCTATGGCTGAGAGGATGCCGATCTCACGCGTACGCTCGAAGACTGCCATGACCAGGGTGTTGACAATGACGGTGGCAGTGATGCCCAGCACAATCAAGTAGAAGAAGACCATGTAGCTATTTGCCATCTCCTCGTACGCCAGCAGAAATTCGTTCATTTTCTTCCAGTTCAAAACCTCGTAATTCGGAGCCTGCACCGCAGCGACAACAGCATCCGTTTGGGCGGTGTCATTCAGCAGGACAAAAATCGTGCTGGCATGGTTCTCAGCCTGGGCAATAGCCTGTGCCTTGGCAAGCGGCATCAGCACGGTGATGCTGTCAAAGCCGCCGGTCTCTGTGGAGTAGATGCCCCGGATGGTAAAGGTCTGATCTGCTATCTCGCCGTTGGACGTGTTGACCGACAGGTTGAGCTGGTCGCCATCCTTCAGCGCCAGCTTATCTGCCAGCGGTTTGCCGATCAGGATGCCTTCGCGATCATCGGGGGTGAGAAATTCGCCGCTGAGCATCCCATCCCGGTAAGGCGCATTGGCTTCAGAGAGCGGATCAATGCCATATATCCTTACGCCTGCTGATTCGTCACGCACGGAGGCAATCCCGCTGGCGAACAGGCGCGGCGTGGCCGCTTTCACTTGCTCCAGTGCAGCGATTTGAGCCGCGACTGCGTCTGGATCCTCAATCAGATCCGCCCATTTGAGGCTGGTTTTAATCTCGTCATACGATTTTGCTCGCACTTGAAGATGACCACTTTGCAGGCGGATAGCTGTTTCGAGGGCGGTACCCATCTCTCCCTCGATGATCGATGCCATAAATAGCAACAAGGTCAGCCCCATCCCCAGCGCCAGGGCAGAAAAGAATGAACGCCGGCGATTGCGACCCAGATTTCTAAGTGCCATTTTGAAGAGTTGGATCATTTCAACCTCACACTTTATGCAGGGCCTGGGCAGGCTCTTTGCCGGCGGCCTCGCGGGCCGGGATCAGGGCTGCCAGGGCAGCAATGATCGCCACCGTTGCTGCTCGACTGACCAGCTTTTCCATACCCCAGCTGGGATAAACCTTCTCGTTGATCAGCGCCATGTAACTGGTGAGACTCGAGAAGGCAGTGAAATCCAGGCCGAAATACCTGAGCAAGCCGTTGAGGGCCAGGCCCAGGAGGATGCCCGCCCCCACGCCCACCAGCCCGATTAGCGTCCCTTCCAGGATGAACAACCAGGAAATCTGGCGCGGGCGGAATCCCAACGCACCGAGTACCCCGATCTCACGGCTCCGCTCGTAGACCGCCATCAGCAGCAGGTTGAGAATGCCAATCCCGGCGATCAGCATAATTACCACGCTCATTACGTTCATCGCCGCGCCTTTTGAAGAGATCGCGGTGGTAAGCTCTGGGTAATTGGTTTCCCAGGACTCAATCTCGTAACCAGGCAACTCCGGTTTCAGTGCGGCAATGACAGCGGCCTCCTGCCCGAGCTGCTTCAGAATCACGCCTACCTCGGTAGACTGTTCAGCTAATCCATACAAATCCTGCGCCTCGCCCAGGGACATATATACGGTGCGCTTTTCGATGTCTGGGATGTTCAAGTCATAAACGCCGATCACGGTCATGGTGCGCTGGCGCATCTGGTCGTGCGTGGAGCGACCGGTGAGCGTGACGCGATCACCAACTTTAGCTCCCATGGCTTCCGCCAACCCTTTACCGATGAAGATCACATCCCCGTCATCGGGAGCCAGGAATCTCCCGGCGATGACATTTTGCGCAGTAATATTCGCCTGCGCCTCCTTCTCGGGTTCAATGCCGATGATGCCCACCGCGAAAGCCCCTTCCGGACTGGTGATCAACCCGCCGGTATTGATGCGGCGCGTGGCTACCTGGACCAAGGGATTGGCTTCAGCGGCATCCACCACCGCCTGGTCATTTGCCAGCGGCAGCAGCGGAGACTGGTTGGCTTTAGCGCGGTAGCCCAGAGCATGGATCTGGATGTTGCCTCCCAGGACTTTGATAGCGTTGCCATAAATCGCCTGGTTAAAACCAACGATCAGGCCATCGTACATCATCATCATAGACAATGTGAGGCCTATCGCCAGAATAATGATCAGTGTCCGGCGGCGATGGCGCCAGACATTGCGCCAGGCTAGGCGTAGGTATAATCTCATGTTTGGCATTCCTTTCTACAAAGCTTTGGCAATATCGTTTCGATAACGCACTGAATCAGATCAAAGCGGTAGCGCTTTACCCTGGGCAACCGGCAGCGTCTCCGGGCGAACAAACCACGCCTCCAGAGTTTCAGCATCAATGAGGTTGATCGATCCTCTAGGAGTACCCAATACACGCTCCAACGCTTCATTGTAAGCAGCGACCTTGAGTGTGGCCGCCTGCATCGCCTTTTCCCTGTCCTCGTCTGCGAGCAGCAGCTCAACAAACGCCTCTCCCAGGCCTTGGAGAAGGTAGAAATACATATGGCAAACAGCATCCGGATAGGAGGTCGTAAAGACGCCTTCCTTTACTCCCTGATGGGCAATCTCAGTCAGTAAGGGACTGACTCGTTTGAGCGTCGAAGCGAATACTTTCTGACGGACAATGGCGTTCTCGTCCGCGTACCACATGCGCATCAACCCAAGCATCAGGTCTTTCCGATCTGTCTTCCAGCGGGCGGTCGTATCAAAGAAGCGTTGGAACTTTTCCAGGGCAGACAGGTGAGGATCCTGAACGATAGAAAAGAGAAGTGGTTCTACCTCATCGACGATACGCTCAACGAGGGCTTCGAGCACCGCCGCCTTTGAATTAAAGTAGTGGTAGAACGCACCCTTCGAAATCTGCAAGTTGTCCAGAATATCCTGAATCGTCATCTGCTCGTAGCCTTTGGTGTATACCAGTCGCAGGGCGGTATCCAGGATCTGGTTGCGCCTGACTGCGTATTCTTCTTCTCGGACAATTCGAGGCATATTTCTCGCTCTTTAATAAACCGACCGTCGGTTTATTATTGGCTGATTCTACATCCGGATTATTTAGCTGTCAAGGAGATTGGAATATTTTTCGGAGTGCTCCTCTTCTAGCGCGATCATTCCCTTTTATTTGATCTATAATCAAAATATAGAAAGAAATTTGATCAAAAAGTGGACAAGCTGCACTCCCCGGCATCATCCCAGAAAACTCAACGGGCACTCAGGAAGGAGGTGGTGCGATGGATACTCTTCCGCGACGATCTCTAGCTCAGCTGGGTTGCAGCCTGGTTATAGGTTTAATCTTTCTCGGCCTGATAGTTACCGCGCCTGCTCAGGCAGACGTCGGACCACAACCGATTCTCCCAGGGGGCAGCAGCCTTAAGCCAGAAGGCGAAACACTGATTCAGATGGCGGGTGAGGTTGTAACGATGAATGTGCGACCAGCCACCGCAGCCGATAACGCCCTGGTTAAATTAAACCCAAGGTGGTACGGATACGATCTTCAGCCCATCTGGTACCCGGCTGTCGCCGAAGTGGAAGCCGATTTCACGATGAAGAACCCGACCAGCGAGGCGGTAAGCATGGCTGTGTGGTTCCCGCTAAACGCTGCTTTGGAAAAGGTTGAATTCAGCGGAGAGCGCCCCAGTGAGATCGTGCCCCGCCTGGAGAGCTTCCAGGTCAGCGTGGGTGGGGATCCGGTAGATTTCACGGTCAGTGAGCTGCCCAACCCAAAAGGCGCTGACCAGCCTCCTCTACCCTGGGCCAGTTTTCCAGTAACCTTCTCGGGTGGAGTGGACACGCCCATTCATGTCAGCTACACAGTGCCGCTCAAGCCTTTTCCTAAAGAGCCCGCAATGGCTTTGTTCTACGTCTTCCAAACCGGAGCGGGCTGGGCTGGACCGATCGGGCAGGCTGAGCTGATCGTGAACTTGCCTTTCCCGGCATCGGAAGCGACGCTGGCAGATTTGCCACCCGGCGCGGTGCTGAAAGAGAACCAGGCGCGCTGGACGTGGCAGAACTTTGAGCCGGGCCCGGAAGATGATTTTGCTGTCACGCTGCTTCGACTTGACAGATGGCAGGAGCTGGAAACTGCCCGCGCCGCTGCCCAGGCGAACCCGCAAAATGGGCAGGCCTGGCTGGACCTGGCCTTCATTTATCATGCCTTATCCCTTTATGATCTCGGTCTCCACCTCTTCCGGTTCAGCCCCAGCTATCTACCCCTGGGCATCGAAGCCTACCAGCGAGCGGCCGACCTGCTGCCTGACCACCCCGTTCCCCACGCTGGCCTGGCGCTGCTCACATTGGCGCAGTATTTGGAGAATAAGAACGCGCCCTCAGGTGTGATCCAATCTGTACAGGATGAATACCAAATCGCCAAAGAGCTTGCGGCTAAGAATCCGTCCTTGATGGAAGAATCAAATTTATTGTACACGTTGGAGGATGCTTTATATGCATACAACTATAATGACGCCACTGCAACGGTGGATGCAGCCACCCGGGCTGTCGAGAGAGTCACGGAAACTGCCAATAGGGCTGGGATTGATGCCACCCAGACCGCATTGGCGACACTTAACCATGCCACGGGCACTGCGTACGCGATTGAAAGGGCGACCTACGAGGGCTGGTGGGCCACCGATATGGCCTGCTGGGCCGCCGCCGGGGCAGGGTGTACTGCCACCGCCCCCCCAACGCAGACCCCCCAACCCAGCCTGACCATGCAACCTACTCAATCCTCAACGCCGGTGCCCTCAAACTCACCGCCGCCTCTGCCAGCAAGCCCAGCCCCACACGCTCAGCCGGGTCAGACATCCAACCAGAGGCGGGATCTCGCTATATCCCTTTTTACCGGAGTGATTGCTCTGGTTGTGATAGGTTACTTTGTGTGGAAAGGGCCACGGGGAAAAAAGGATGAATAAAGTGGCTGCTCACAGGATCGATCTGGTTGTTCACTAGCATTTGACATAATAGTGCCACACTGCTTATTTGTAGTTGTAGATGCAGGGGTGCTCTTAGCTTTCAACCTGGGTGTCCTATGCCCAATGATTTAATCTTGAATTCACGGTACTGGTGGGGGAAGAGTTATTAAAGGCGTTCGATGGACTACCACCTCAAGAAGTAAAACAAACCGCCAAGGAGATCGTTCCGCGTTTGCATACCTTCTTCGCAGTGAACACATTGGAATATCTCCACCGTGGCGGGAGGATTAATACTGCAACCCGTTACCTGGGCACTGCCCTGGCGATCAAGCCCATCTTGTATTTTGATGAACAGGGAAAAATCGATGCACTGGAAGGCGTACGCACAAAACACAAGGCAATACAGCGCCTGATCGCGCTGGCAGAAGAGCACGCCAATGGGCGCCCTGTACATGTGGAAATTGTGCATGCAAATGTGCCCCAGGCCGCGCGTGAATTTCGCGATCAAGTAGCGCAGCTTTTGAATTGTAAGGAAATCTTCATTGTAGAGTGCAGCCTGGTGATCGGTGTACATGTGGGGTCGAGGACAATTGGAATTGCCTTATATGCCTAAAAGCAGTAGCACTTCTCAAAAAGCTCAAGCACTATTGCCTTAAATATTTTACAGGCGTAGTCGTTAAATGTCTGGATCAGGTTTTCTTCTATCCGCCGTCAATCAGTCCTGAATATAAAATCGAATCGCCACCCTGGCACACAGGGTGGCGATTCGCGTGAACCGATAAGCTACTTTGTGATGCTTTTCGAGAGCACACTCCCGGCGGCGTCGAAGACATAGCCTGACTTGGTTACGTCCGTAACGGTCAATGTGTACGTGCCGCGAGAGCCAGATACCGTGAACCTGGCACGCCCATTCGAGCCGGTATTGGCCGTTGCTATGCGCGCGCTACCATCAGGCAAGGTCCAGCGAATGGCGACGCTGGCATTGGGGACTGCCTGGCCGAGTTGGTCTTTAATGGTCACCTCGCCGGTGATGTTGGCTTTATTGCCTCTCACTCTGCCACTCAGCGTGATGGCGGTGACTCTCAAGGTGTTCTGGGATGAAGCGGGCGCAGTCACCGTGACAATATTGGACCATGGACTGGCGCCGCCCAATCCGGTGGCGCGCACCCGGTAATCATAGGTGACGCCTGGGCTAACCGTGGTATCGGTGTGGTTGGTGGCTGTTCCTGGCGGGGTGAGCGTTAGTCGTGCCCACACACCTGTCCCAGTCGCGCTGCGCTCGAGCTCGTAGCCCTGGGTCAGGGAACTGGTATTCTCCCAGGTCAGGTTGATGGAGTTGTATGGTTCCATCTGGGTAGCCGGATGGGCGACACCCTGCAGGTTAGCCGGTGCGCTCGGCGGTGGCAGTGTGCCAGCCGGCGTCAGGAGCACGCCGCCCGATAGACCTGTACTCGAGTTCGATGCTACCGTTGCTACCAGGCGCTGATCGTTGATCAAGGCACCGCTCCCGGTAATGGTCCAGCCGGCGCTGACAACGGCTGGATCGAGCAGGCTCCACAGAGCGTATTTGCCCAGCCCGTCCAGGTATAGCCCGGCGCCTAGCTCGCCATAACCGATGTCACCGCGGTTATTGATATTCGAGGCAAACGTGTACTTGCTGGTTCCATCGATATACTGCCAGCCCGCTGCGCCTTCGTAGCGAAAGACGGAGACGATGTTAAGAGAAGATGATCGTAAGGAGGCAGAACCGACCATCATGCCGGTGTTGTTGATGTCCACCGCGCTGACCGCGTTGTAATTGGTGGGTCCATTCCCGATCCACTCGACAACGCCTGAATTGATGTCCAGTCTTTCTGCGCCACCGATCACCTGGCCCAGATCATTGATCTTGGATGGCCAGCTCCACCACCCATATTGCGCAGCCAGATCGACCACGCCGAGCTGAGCGCTGTACAGCCACCCCGAGCCGGTGGGCGCGTAACCAAGCGCTCTGCGGGCGCCGACAACCTGCCCCAGGTTGTTGATGCCCGTGGCATACGAAGATGTGTCTCCGGAAAGGCGCGGCAACTCTTCAACCGTGTAGCCGCTGCCAGATGGCGTCCAGCGGATGGCTACCGGGTTCCATTGCGGAGAGTACGACACACCGACGATGACGCCGCTGTCGTTTACATCCATGGGGAATACACTCATCGCACCATTAGGGACCGGCAACGCAACCCAGGGCGAGCCGTTGCTACTCACCAGCGGCTGGTAGTTACTGGTCCCGCTAAGCAAGACGCGGCCTACCACCACCCCGTTGTTGTTCATCGCCACCGGGGAGCCAGGGCCAAGATATTGAAGTTGATAGCTTGGTGGAGCCTCCTGGGCGTGCCCAGGCGACATCGGGGCCAATCCCAACAGTGCTATCACGGTAACAATAGTCAGGATGATCATTCTGTTTCGGGACATACTGAGTCTCCTTTCGATTATTTTAGCAGTTCAAGAAGGCTGATTCTGAAAATGTAGGTCATAGGATAGTGGTTCTTCCACGATCCCCAGTTCATTCATTGTAGCAAGTTTAGAGGGATTTGTCTGTGACTAAGTCACACACTGGAGCGTGCATACAGAGAATCGAAGTCCAGGATCTCAACGATGCCACGCGCTGAACGGATCAATCCTGCAGCAGTAAAGCTCTCTAGAATGCGGCTGATCACCTCCCGTGAGCTGCCAAGTTCAGAAGCGATTTCTTGATGGGTCACCGTGATGGGGTTATCAATCTGGCAACGTTGTTGCAAGAATGAAGCGACGCGAGCATCCATCCGGCGGAACACAATATCATCCACCAGGGTCAGTACACTGGTGAGACGCAGCGAGACCAGGCTGAAGGTAAACTCACGCCATAAAGCATAACGCTCCACCCAGTCCCGGAAAACATTATCTGGAATCAGCACTGCCTCAACCGGCTGCTCAACCATGGCGTTTGCCGGAAACGGATGGTTGTTAAGGATCGCGTTGGCAGTCAGAATGCAGGATTCACCGCGCCCGAATCGATAAAGTGTAATCTCTCGCCCATTATTTCCGGACAGGTATACACGTACTGTGCCAGAGAGCGCCAGGGCTAATGCGCTGGCGCGATCGCCTCCGGCAAAAACGGCTTTGCCTGCCGGTAAGCTGGCAAAATATGCGGCTTGCTGAAATTCATATACTGCCTGCGGAGTGGCGCGCTCTAAATGGGGAAAAGTAGCCAGGATGCGATGATATTGCTCGGGATTGATCATAAGGCTGCCTCTACGATTGATCGACGCTGTTATCTTACTGATATGACGCACAAATGCTTAAAACGTAACGATTCAATCTGAGCAAATATCCAGAATCGATCTCTTCAGGTGGGATCAGCCAATCGAATATATCGCACAAGGAAATCGCCCGGTTGGCTGTATGGTGTGGCTCACTGCCGCAGAGTTGCTGGAAATACTCTCCGCAGGCTGCCCGTGAAAGCCTTCCATACTGGACAGCGATCATAGACGCCCAGGAAAGCGAGCAGGCCACCCAGGCCGGTTACAAGCCAGCTGCCCGTGGAAATGCCAACCACCACCAGCAGCAAGCCTGCTCCCAGCCGGAGCATCCGGTCAAACGACGGCAGGGAGGCTTTGACTGCCTCACCCCTGGCTAAGGAATCGAAGATGGCGCGGTAATAGCTCTCGTTCTGCGCGCCCGTAACGCGGCTGGCTTCTGCACCATTTTGGAAGGCAAGCACAGCCGGGATACCCAGAATGCGATATCGTTGCACCAGTTCCTGCGACTCGTCGGCATTGATCGGCAAGAATTCAACCTGGTCGGCGAATTCCCTGGCGAGCTTCTCAAGGACGGGCCTGGTCGCCCGGCACGGCGCACACCAGGGCGCCCAGAAATCCACCACTACCGGTTTGCTGGTTTGGGATATTTGTTGTTGGAAGTCGGATGGGTTCATAGGTATCAACCTGGAGCGGATAATCCATCATCCGCTCCCAGGACACTTGAAGAATCAGCCTTTGTAGGTGCTGAACTTGAAGGGGGCGTAAAGTGGGCAGAAAGCCACGATGGCGGTGAGCAGGAAGACCGCCCCGAGGACCAGGAGCAGGATGCCGAGCGCGCCAGTGACGACGCCGCCGAAATACAGGTAGGCGAACAGGGCAGCCAGGACGACCCGGATGATGCGGTCTAAATTGGACATGTTGCGTTTCATCAGAAAATCTCCTTGAGTGGGTTGAATGGTTGATTTGATGCCCACATTTTAGGAGATCTGAGGCGGTTTGTCTGTGATAAAGTCACATAACCGATTTGTTTTCCAATTCTAGATGATCCAAAATTACTATTGTCCCCCGGCCAGATTCGATCAATCCCAGGCGCGAGAGATCCTCCAGGAGACGGCTGATGACTTCCCGCGAGCTGCCCAATTCAGCGGCGATCTCCTGATGCGTGACCCTGATCGGGTGCTGGGTTTTAGATTTGGCTAATAGCAGGGAAGCCACGCGCCGATCCATGCGTTGAAATACCACCTCATCCACAACCGCCAGCACCGTGGATAGCCGGTCAGAGAGCAGGTCAAAGACGAATTCCCGCCACAGGTCAAAGCGTTTCACCCAGTCCAGAAACACCTGTGCAGGGATCATTACCGCTTCGGCCTCCTGCTCGACGGTGGCGATGGCGGGGAAGGACTTGCGGCTGAGAATGGCATTGGCGGTGAGGATACACGATTCGCCGTGCCCGAAGCGGTACAGGGTGATTTCCCGGCCGGTTTCGCCGATTTTATATACGCGCACCACGCCAGAGATCAACAGGGCGATTGCCTCAACCTGGTCACCTTCGACAAACACATCCCTGCCGACTGGGAGGCGCGTAAAGAAAGTCTGCGCCTGAAATTCGCGCATAAGCTGCGGGTCGGCGCGTTCCAAGACAGGCAGGGCGTGTACAATGCGGGTGGTTTGTTCTGGTTTGAGCATATGCTTTGTTGTGCAAGGCAGGATTGATCAGACGATGGATAACTATGATAGCACATCCATTATCCAGCGGAGAGAGTAAAAAAATCAGTACCTGTACAGGTCACTGCTGCATAAGCTACTCAAGGCGCGCCTGTTCCACCATCTTGCGGATGGCGTCGATCACCAGCTCGGGCTGATCCCATTGGATATAGTGGCTGCTCTCTTCAGCGATGACCTGCTCCCCCTGGCTGGACAGGCCGGCCAGCTCCTGCTGCAGCTCCTGGCTGACCTGCTCCATCTGGTCGAGGACATCCTGTCCAACAGATTTCACGACCGCTTCAGGTAATTGATCAAAGGTTGCGCCAGCTGAAAGCACAATCAGCGGCATATCTCCCAGAGAAGCGGGGCCTTCCGGCTGGCTGTATGACTCAGCGATGGCGACCATCTCGTCATACGATGAATCACAATACGAAGTGCGATACATGGTCGACATCGCCGCTGCCCCCCATTCCGAGGCGGTGATATTCTCAGGGATCATCGTATGGTACAGCTTCGACAGGCGGATCGCCCCAACCGGCGAGATGACCTTGCACAATCTGACCATCGCGTCCTGGCGGGCGCTATATTCCTGGAACCTGGCAGGGAAGCGCAGATTCTGGCTTTCATGCGAAGAATCCACCAGCACCATCCTTAGCACCTCGGAGGGGTACTGTTGGGCAAATGCACGCACGTAGACCCCTCCGACGGAATGCCCGACCAGGATGTAGGGACCGGGAATGCCTGCTGTTTTGAGCAATGCATGCAGGTTCGCCGCCACCTGGTCGATGGAGAGCGGAGATGAAGCCGGCTCGCTCCAACCAAAGCCGGGACGGTCGTACGAGCAAACCCGGCTGAATTCAGCCACTTTTTCCTGCACTAAGAACCAGGATATAGATGGGAGTCCTGCGCCCGCTTCCAGAATCACGGTGGGATTGCCTTCGCCAGTGCAGTAAAGGTGTGTTTCATGGCCGCCCACATCGTAAAGTTTACCGGGCGGCGGGTACTTCTTGATGTCGCTGGCGCTGGCCGCAGCCTGGTAGATGGCGCCTGCCACCATGGCGATGGCCAGGATGGCCACCAATCCAATTGCGCCACGTCCCAGGCAGCCCAGACAGCTGCGTCGTTTGCTCGCCGGTTTATCCTGAACCTCTCGTCTGTCATCAGTTGTGTTCATGAGAATTCTCCTCGATCTCCTCGCTACTCACTGAGATGAGTTGCAGCCCCAAATCTCGCAAGCGGGCGATGATCCCGTACAACGCTGCTTGATCAGGGACAAAACCAGCCAGCGTTGTCTCGCCGGGGTCGGAATGGCTGATGGTCATTCCACCAAGCCATTCCGACCACTGCTGGTTGATCTGCCCTTTGACCCGGATTTCGAT
>Ga0209254_10004430_pt1 | contig 12856 bp, 10 predicted proteins | sample FrelakmetDIP11DI_FD_187148 | JGI IMG/M metagenome (GOLD analysis project Ga0209254, IMG submission 187148) | Freshwater lake sediment microbial communities from the University of Notre Dame, USA, for methane emissions studies - DIP11 DI (SPAdes)... | ecosystem: Environmental > Aquatic >...
CGGTCGTGCTTTGCACGACCGGGCCTCTGTCTGTTCTACGCAAACCGCCGGATCAGCTCTCCCACAAAGCGGATTCCCTCAAAATAGTCGTCGACATAGATATTCTCGTTGGGGGCGTGCAGCTTGGAGTTGCTGTGGGCCACGCCAGCCATCACCGTCGGCGTCTCCCGGCACAGCACGTACAGCGGCCCGCTGCCGGGGCTCGTCGGGTAGATGACCGGATCGGCGCCATAGGTGGCCTTGGCCGCTTCGACGCACATCTTGACAAAGGGCGCATTCAGCTTGCTGCGGGCCGGCCGCACCCCGTCGGCGTGGACGATCTCCACGTCCGTGAACCCATGCCGGTCCAGGTGCGCCCGCACCAGCTCTTTCACCAGCTCGGGCGTCAGGTCGGGCACCAGGCGGAAATCGATCTTGGCCGAAGCCGTGCTGGGCAGCACCGTCTTCATCCCCTCCTCGATATAGCCCGACTTGAGCCCGCAGATCGTGCAGGTTGGCTGGTAGTAGTGTTTGACCAACAGATCCAGCCCGCTGAGCCCGTCGACAAAATCGGCAAACCCCAGCTCCGCTTTGACCTTGGCCTCGTCGAAGGGGATGGTCGCCAACTGGGCCAGCTCGGCCTTGGTCGGAGGGCGCACCTGCTCCATCAGCCCATCGACCAGGATCCGCCCGTCGGCGCCTTTCAGCGAGTTCAGGGCCCACACCAGCCGCCAGGCCGCGTTAGGAACAATGCCGCCCATCGACGAATGGAGGTCGCTGGGCGCCGTCCTCACCGCCAGCATCACGTAACAGATGCCCTTGACGCCCAGGGCAAGTGTAGGGCGCCGCGCCTCATCCTTGTTGCCCGTCTCCCACAAGCAGCCGTCGGCACGGAGCAGATCGGGATAGGTCGCGGCAAAGGCCTCCAGGTGTGGGCTGCCGACCTCCTCCTCGCCCTCGATGATGAATCGCACCCGGAACGGCAACGGCCCGACCGCCTTCTGGTAGGCCTCGATGGCCTGCAGCCGGCACAGCAGGTCGCCCTTGTCGTCGGCCACCCCCCGGGCAAAGAACTGGCCGCTGCGGATCGCCGGCTCAAAGGGAGGCGACTCCCACTCGCCCAGCGGATCGGGAGGCTGGACATCATAGTGGTTGTAGACGAGCAGGGTCCGCTTGCCCTGGCCCAGCTCGGCAACCAGGGTGGGTGGGCTGCGGTCGATGGCGATGCGCCGCACGCTGGCGCCCAGGCCCTTCAGCCGCTTTTCGACCAGCGAGGCCATCTCCTTCAGGCCGACGCCCTGAGTCGCAATGCTCGGCTGGGCGCACCACGCCTTCAGCTCGTCCAAAAACCGTTCTCGGTTGGCAGCAATGCAATCTTGAAATCGTTCCATGATTCCTCGTAACGGGTCAGGCTTGGATGTTTACGCCTGCTATTATAACACCAGTCGCCAATCCGTCAAGTTGCAGTCCCTCGTAAATGCCGATTATTCGGCCAGCTATTGGCCGCAGTTCGCGCAGAGCAGGCTGGCCAGCGCCAGGGAATAGACCCGCGCCCGCGGCGGATCGGACCGCGAGGTCAACACTACCGGGGCCGACGCGCCCATGACGATGCCGGCCATCCGCGCCTGGGCCAGGTACTCCAGGTTCTTGGACAGGATATTGCCCGAGTCCAGGTCAGGCGCCACCACTACGTCGGCGTCGCCCGATACCGGGCTGACGATCCCCTTTTCACGCGCCGCCGTGGCCGAAATGGCGTTGTCAAAGGCCAGCGGCCCGTCGACGATCGCCCCCCGGATCTGCCCCCGTTCGGCCATCTTGCTCAGGCACGCTGCGTGGACCGTGGAGGGGATGTTGGGGTTGATCGTCTCTATCGACGACAGGGCCGCCACCTTGACCTGATCCACGCCCAGCTTTTGGGCCAAATCGACCGCATTCTGGGTAATGGCCGCCTTTTCCGTAATCCCGGGGGTGATGTTGATGGCCGCGTCGGTGATCAGCAGTAGCTTGTGGTAAGTAGGCACCTCCAGCACAAAGACGTGGCTCAGCAGGCGGTCGGTGCGCAGCCCGGTATCATGCGCCAGCACGGCGCGCAGCATCTCGTCGGTGTGAAGGTAGCCTTTCATCAGGACCGACGCCTTGCCCTGGCGCACCAGGTCCACGGCGGCGGTGGCAGCCGCTTTGTTTGTCTGGGTCGCCACGATCTGCACGCCCTGCAGATCCCACCCGACGCGCTCCGCCTCGGCGCGGATATCCTCCTCCTTCCCCACCAGGATGGGGATGATCAGCCCCAGGCTGACGGCCCGCTGAACCGATTCGAGCACCAGGTTGTGAGCGGCCGCCGCCACCGCGACCCTGGTGGGCTGATTCTTCTGAGCCATGTCGATCAGTTCCTGCAATCGCTTGATCATGATTAGCCTCCTTGGCGAACACGCCGCAAAGCAAGTGGCAAACGGGGAACCAGATCGCCGGCCACCAGGCCCATGTCGCCCAGATCGGCCCGCGCCAGCCCACCCGCCAGCCCATGAAGGTAGGCGGCGCTGACCGCCGCCTCGAACGCGCCCAACCCTTGCGCCCGCAGGCCGACGATGGCCCCCGACAGCACGTCGCCGCTGCCGGCCGTGGCCAGCCCGGGGTTGGCAAACGGCAAAACGACGGTGCGCCCATCGGGTGCGGCCACGACGGTGAACGCCCCCTTAAGAACGACGACAACCGACCATTGCGCCGCCATCCGCCGGGCTGTGCCCTCCCGGTCGGCCTGGATCTCCTGGACCGTCGTCAGATCGCCCTCGTGCCGGATGTTGCTGCCGGCCATCAGCCGCGCCATCTCGCCGGGGTGGGGGGTCAGGATTGTATCCGGCGGCAGCGCCGCCCACCACTCGCCTGCACCTGCCAGCGCATTCAGCCCGTCGGCGTCAATGACGAGCGGCGGCAGGCTCGACTGCTCCGCCTCCTCCGCCGGCGAGCTGCCCACAAAGCCGATCCGGCCCTTGCGCTCCCGTCCGTGCAGACCCAGCAAGGCCTGGACAAAGGCCACCGCTTCACTTTCCTGGGTCAGTCCCGGCCCCAACAACAGCGCCTCATAGCCGGCCATCTTGCCCTGCAATACAGGCACCGCCCCGGCAGCAATCACCCCCAGATCGTGAGGCAGCAGCAGATAGGTGACCTCTGCCACCTGGGCAGCCACGGCCGCCTGGATCGGCGCGGGCAGAGCCATCGTCACCAGGCCGGCACCCACCCGCGTGGCCGCTGCCCCGGCCAGGGCCGCCGCCCCCACATAGTTCAGCGAGCCGGCCACGATCAACGCCCGACCAAAAGTCCCCTTGTGCGCCGAGCGGGGCCGGTCGGGCAGCCAGGTGCGGATCATCGCCGGCGTGGCCAACTCCAGGGTCACATCGCCGGCCAGCTCCGGCGGTATGCCGATGTCGGCCACGGCCAGCTCGCCGACCGCCTCGGCGCCCGGAAAGCGCAGCAGGCCGGTTTTGGGGTAGGCAAAGGTAACCGTCAGGTCGGCCGGCAGCGCGGCAGGGTCCAGCGCGCCGCTGTCACAGTCGAGCCCGGTCGGGCAGTCGACCGCCACAACCCACGGGCCGGGGACCGCCGGTGACAGCGGCACCGGCTCCACCAACCCCGCCGGCTCCTTCCGCCCGGCCAGCGCCTCGCGCGTGACTCCAAGGATCTCGGCCAGCAGGCCGCCGATCGGGCGGGATACCCCCACACCCAACAGCGCATCCACGACCACGTTGGCGCCCGCCATCAGGGTGCGCAGCGCCTCGAGCCCCAGATCGTCTTCGGCCCAGATCACCGGCAGCCCACCCGCCTCGATCCGCCGAAAATTGGCATCGTCGGCGACCTTGCGCTCCCAGATATAACACGATACCGACGCTCTCATCTCACTCAGATAGTGAGCCGCCACCAGGCCATCGCCGCCGTTGTTGCCCGGTCCCACCAGCACCACGATCCGCGTTCCTTCCAGAGATTCCCTGCCCCGCCGGGCAACGCGAAGGATCTCCCGCGCCGCCAGCCGGCCGGCGTTCTCCATCATCTGCGCATAGCTCAAGCCGCCCTCGTTTGCCTTCTGTTCCAGGGTACGGCTCTTTTCAACAGAAATGATCTTGACTGCAACCATTACGCTTTCTCCCTCAGTTCTCCCGGCGAAAGAGGCCAGGACCTTGCCCCCAGCCACAGCCAGGCGATGAGCGTCAGCGCCAGCCCGGCGACCGCCAGCACGATCAGCACAAAAAAGACCTGGATGCTCTCCGACTGCGAGCCGCCGATCGGATCGAGCGGATGGCGGATCGCCTCGGCCCGGCGGACCAGGATCCAGGGCACAATACCCATCACCACGTTGACCATCGCCGTGAAATCGCGCTGGCCGACCAGCCGGGTCACGACGGCCAGCACGATCGCGGCCAGCAGGATCAGCGCGCTGGCCCGGACTCGCGGCTCATTCCAGGCGATCACCTGCCCCCAGGTCAGGCCCGTGACAGCCATCGAAGACAGGATATACAGAATCCACACGATGAGAGCTGCCAGGCCCGCCGCCCAGGTCCCATTATACCAGACACGGCGGCGGACCACCAGCGCCACCAGGCCCAGCCCTCCGGCGACCGAAAAGGCAGCCAGCCCGACCATCACCAGCGCCCCATGAACATACACCAGCTTGATCAGCTGGCCAAGCTGCGCCTCGGCGGGAGCCAGGATCACGCACGCAGCCAGTACCCCCAACAGCCCGGCTGCCGCCAGTGGCAGCACCCGGTTTCTAACCCGCTCCAGCCCTCGCCTCGTCATCGTCGTCCCCAATCGGCACGCTTTCAACCGTCAGCAGGCGGCCGGTTGCGCGACCCGCGCAAGTGCGGTATAATCCGGGGCATGGAAGCGCCCGAATCTCCGGAACAACGACCTCGCCGGCGGCTGTCGCCGGGCCTGCTTGCCGCCGGCCTCATCGGCATGCTCGTGCTCGCCCTGCTGGGCTATGGGCTGGCGACGACCCGCGCATCCCTCCAGGTCGGCAGCCCGGCGCCTAAAGTGGACCTCACGGCCTTTGACGGCAGCCCCATGAGCCTGGCTGACCAGCGCGGCCGGGTCGTGGTGATCAACTTTTTCGCCAGTTGGTGCCCGCCCTGTCGAGAAGAAGCCGCCGATATCCAGCAGACCTGGAGCGACTATCAGGATCAGGGCGTGCAGTTCTACGGCATCGCCCACAAAGACGCCGCTTCTCCGGCCCAGGCCTTCCTGGACGAGTTCGGCATCACTTACCCGTCTGCCATCGATCCCGGCAGCCGCGTCGCGCGGGCCTACGGAATCACCGGCGTGCCCGAGACCTTTATCATCGACCAGCAGGGGCGGCTGGTTCGCCACTTCCCCGGCCCGGTCACCCGCGAGCAGTTGAGCCAGGAGCTGGAAAAACTGGTCCATTCCGACTAGAGCAAAGCGCCTACACCCGCTCTGCCCAGCCGCGCCCCCCCAGGCGATGCTGGAAAAAGGCCAGCAGCACACTCTGCAGCCGGGTCATGTCCAGCCGGCGGACCATCCTGCCGTTGTAGGCGACCGAGATAATCCCCGTCTCTTCAGAAACGACGATCACCAACGCGTCGCTTTCTTCGGTCAGGCCGACGGCCGCCCGGTGGCGGGTGCCCAGGCTGCTGTACTGAGCATTCTGCGTGGTCGGCAGCATGCAGCCGGCCGACAGGATCCGGCCATCGCGGACGATGACCGCTTTGTCGTGCAGAGCCGTGTTGGGGTGAAAGATCGTCCGCAGCAGCTCTGCCTTGACCTCGGCATCGATCCGCACCCCCGTCTCCACGAACTCTTGCAGGCCGGTTTCCCGCTCCAGCGCGATCAATGCCCCGTGACGCTGCCCGGCCAGGCGGTGGACCGCCCTGACCAGCTCACTCACCGTGCGCTCCTCGGCCTCCTCCTCCTGCCGGCGCAGCAGCAGGCTGCCGGTGCGGCCCAACCGCTCAAGCGCGCGGCGGAGCTCCGGCTGAAAAATGACCGGTATGGCAATCAGCAGCGCAGGAAGCGAATTCTGGATGAGCCAACTGAACCCCTTGAAGGGCAGCAGCTGGCTGGCCAGAAAAGCCGCCAGCACCACCAGCACCATGCCGCGCAGCAGCTGGACGGCCGCAGTTCCCTGGGCCAGCGAGAAAAGCAGGTAGAAAACTACTGCCACCAACAGGATGTCAACGACATCGTACCACTGTATGTGTGACAGCACCCAAACGACATCCGACACTAAACTACTCCAAAAGGATCTAGATCCGCGACAGCAACTGCTGGTACGCCTCCGCGTTCTTGGGTTTCAGCGAAATGATATACTGGATCGTCTTCTTGGCCTGTTCCCGCAGTCCGGCATCGAGCTGCATCTCGCCCAGCGCATCCAGCTCGCCGATCGCTTCTTCCCGCATCTCCTGATCGATGTAGGCTCGGGCCAGCCGGGCGCGCAGGGACATCTGCTGCGGCTGCAACCGCACTGCCTCCTGCAACAACGCCAACCCTCTCTCGTCCTGACCCTGCGAGTGGAAATGGTCCAGGAGCCGGATCACCTCCTGGTCGGCCTGCTTGGCCTGGCCCAGCTTGTAGTATAGATCGATCAGACTCAGCCAGGCGCGCTCGTCCTCCGGATCGACCTTGACGATCTGCTGATAGAGCTGGGCCGCCTCGCGCCAGTTGAGGCGGTGCATATACACGTCGGCCATTTTGCGCAGCAGGCGACCACGCCACCGCTTTTCGTCAGAGGCCCTGGGCGTCAACCGCAGCGCCGCCGTGTACTTTTCCAGCGCCTTGTTCACCTGGACGAGCTGGTAGTAAGCATCGGCCAGGGCCATGTACTGCTCCAGCGCCTGGTCGATCTCGCCAAAGGTGATCAGCAGGTCGATGAGCCGCGAGCGTACCGCCACGTCCATCGGCATCAGGCGCAGCACCTTCTTGTAGACGCCGATCAGGTGGCGTTTCTCATCGCGCACCTTGTACACATCCGCCACCGTCATATACTTGGTCACGGCGTCCTCGATCCGGCCGTCCTGGGCGTAAATCTCGGCCAGACGCAGGTGCAGCGGCAGATAGGTGGGTGCATGCTGGATCGCCCGGAAGCACACGTCGATGGCCGCCTGAAACGCGCCGTGCTTCACATACTCCTGGCTCAGGGACATGGCCGAAAGCAGCGACGTAGCGCTCGGCGTAGCCAGGACCTCGGCCAGGCTCATGGTGACCCCTTCGTCGGCCATGCTGTCGATCCGCTGGCGGGCCTCGCGTGCCTTGTCGGCCCACCCTTTGGACGACAGAAACTCGACCAGGGAGTTCATAAACTCCAATGCCTTGGCCTGATCCCCTTTGGCCACATAGCTGTCGGCCAGAGCATCGTAAAGCTGGACCAGGTCATCGGCTTGATCGCGCTGCACCGTGCCCAGGTCCACATACTTGAGCACCTGGATCAGGTGATCCAGGGCCTCGTCGATGCGGCCCATCGCCTTGTAACATCCGCCCAGAGCAAAATGGCTGCCCAGAGCATACTGCGGATGGCGCACCGATTTCTTGAACTCGGCGATGGCCTGGTCGAAACGCAGCCGCTGCTGGTAGAGCAGCCCCAGGTTAAAGTGGGCAGCCGGCCGATCCACCCCGGCCCCGATCACCCGGGTGTAACAGGCGATCGCCTCGTCCACCAGCCCGCGTGTCTGAAAGTCGATCGCCTGCGTGATCAGGGCGTCGATCTGCGGGCGGCTGAGCGCCGACTGGGATAGCGTCTCCGCCGGCGCTGCGCTCGGCTCAAAGGAGGAGATGTCGGCGGCGGGGCCAACCGGCGTCTCTTCGAACGGGATGCCGGCCAACTCCTCCAGAGCCTTGTCGCGGGCCATGTCCACCGGGCTGGCCCCCTCTTCGACCAGCGTGGGCGGTGGCGGGGGCGGCTGCCCTCCCCCTGCCGCCTCGCCGAGCTGAAGGGCTTCAGACAGGGCCCGCGCCTCGGCGTTCTGCGGGTCCAGCAGCAGCGCCTCACTGCACTGCTCCGCCGCCTTGAGCACCTGTCCCTGCTTTTGCAGAGCCCGAGCCAGGCTCAACCGCTCTTTCGACGCACGTTGTGGCTGATCCAGCCGGGCATAGATCTCGGACAACATCAGGCGCGCCGGCAGATGATCGGGGTGAAGCCGGACCGAGTGTTGGAGCGCCTGGATGGCGTCGGCCCAGGCCAACTGGCGTTGGTGAGCCTCGGCCAGCGACAGATAGACCGCCGCGGCCGCATGTGGCTGTCCTGCCCGCTCGTGGATCTCGGCCATCCGCGCCAGAGGAGCAGGGTCGTTGGGCGACAACCGGCTGGCCTCATGATAGGCATGCAGCGCCTCTTGCAGGTGCTTCAGTTGCAGATGGGCATAGCCGATGTGATTGAGGATCACCGGATCGTCCGGCACCTCGGCCAGCGCCTTCTGATACTCCACCAGCGCCTTTTCGAACTGGCCTTCCCAGGCCAGGTTCAGGCCCGCACGGAGTGACTTGTCATAGACCTTCTTATCACCCGCCACGTTTCCCCCCTAACAACACAAGTATAGCACAGAACACCTGCCCGCGCCACGCGCGACCGCCGACACACCAGGACGGGTGCATTTCCGCTTTTTGGGCACCCGATCACGGCGCCCGATACGTTTTTTCCGCCCAAGTCTCGATCCCCCCGCCCAGGTCAAGCCCGATGCGCAGCGTGTGCATCCCTTGATCGGGCCCATGCAGCGAGGTCAGGTCGATGCGGTATTGGTTCTGAAGCTGTCCCCTGATCTTCTGATACAGCGCATCCAAATCGCCTGGAGCGGGCGCGAGCAGATAATCCCCCCCCCGTCTCCGCGGCGATCCTGGCCATGATCTCTGGCGTAAACTGAGGGCTGTTGAGGCCAACGACAAAGACAGGAATGGCGACGCCATTCGCCGCGGCGATGGCGCTGTTGACCTGGTGTTTTGTGCTGGCCGTATCGCGCCCGTCGGTGAGCACGATCACCGCCCGCCGGCCCTGCACCGTGCTCAGGCGCTCCACCGACTGGGCGATCAGGTAATAGAGCACGGTGTCATTGCGCGAGCGAAGCGAGCTAATCGCCGCAATTACCGCGTTCTTGTCGATCGTGAAATCCTGCACCAGCTCGATCCGGTCGTCAAACTTGATCAGGGCTACCTGGTCGGCGGCGTCGAAACGGCCCACAAAGTTGGACGCCGCCGCCTTGGCCTTTTCCAGCGGCTCGCCTTTCATGCTGCCGCTGATATCGATGGCCACCACCATCGCCAGCGGATCCCGCGCCGCATCGACGTTGGCCACCTGAAAATCGACAACATCCAGCCCGTCCTGCTTCACCCGGAACCGCTCCCTTACCAGGTCGCGCACCGGCTCGCGGTTCTCGTCCAGCACGCTGCTGTAGGCGATGATCTGCGGAAACTGGTCCAGGCGGACCTGGTTCAGCAGCGCCACCAGGTTCGGGCCGGCCGTCGGCAGCGCGGTCGGCGTCGGGGTTGGAGTCGGCGTAGGCGTATCGGCCTGGGCGACCGGCGTTACCGGGGTTCTGGTCGGCGTCGGCCCAGCGAGCCAGGGCCACTTGATATGGAACGTGGAGGCACCTTGAATGACCGACACCAGGCGCACCAGGACCAGCAAGGTGACCATGAACGGCACCAGCCGCATCAACAGCGACAGCTTGTCCTTCACCTTCTTCTTTTCCATCAACTGCGGAACGAGCAGCTGCTCGAGGGCGTCGGCCATCTCGGCGGCGGTGGGGTAGCGCCGCTTCGGATCGAGCTGAAGAGCCCTGAGCACGATCTTTTCCATACTGGCCGATACGTCGCGGTTGATCCGCTGCGGCGGCACGAGCACGGCTCTCGCCTGAAGGCGAGCTTCAGGTTCAGGCGCCGGCTGGCCGGCCAGCAGGCAATAGAGCATTGCCCCCAACGCATAGACGTCAGAACAGGGCGACAAGGCATCGCCTGTCTCTGGAGCAAAGAACTGGTACCCGTCGGCGGGCAGCTCCGGCTCAACGGCCGGGCTGAAGCTGCCGTAAGAGGGAACCATCACCTGGTCGTGGCCGGTGAGCCGGAAAGAAGACAGGGCCAAACCGCCCTGCCGCAGACAGACGAGCGGCCCCTCCTCGCGGTTGTGCCAGTAGCCGATGGCGCGGCAGATCTGCAGCAGCCACAGCCCGGCCGGCATCTCGTTCAGCCGGCCGGCGGCGGTGAGCACAAAGGCCAGGCTCTGCCCTTCCAGACGGAGAGCCAGGTAGTGCTTGTCGTTTGCCGTAAAATACTCGCGGGCGCCCGGCGGCCGCTGGCGGAGCTTGAAGCGCTCGGCCGATTCCCAGATCAGCAGCTGCTCGCGGCTGACCTGATCGTCGGCCAGATAGGCGGCCGTCCCATCCGCCGAGCCGAAAAGGCTGGCGATCTCGTACCGCTCTTGCAGAACCGTGCCGGCAGTCCAGCTCGATTTCATATCATCGGACCAAAAAGGGATCTCTACAGCCGGCCATGGGGCAGGGGGAACAGCCGCTGCGTATCGAGACCGATAGACAGCAGGGCGCCGTGCACCAGGCGATCGGGCTGCCGGCTGACGATCGACAGAAAAGCAGAGCGCGGACCAAGGCTGGTCAGCCCCATCTCGACCTGGTCCGCCCTGACCAGCTCCAGCGCCCGGATGACAAGGCGCGGGTCAAAGTAGTAGTGGTCCGTTGCCCGGGGCTCGATCTCCCGGCCGGTCACTGTGAGATGACCGTCGGACAGGCTGACCATGACGGCCAGCTTGGTGCGGTGGATCTGCCGGTGCGCTTCCATGCCTGCTAACTGGATCACTGCCTGGTGAACCGCGTCCGAGACCTGGAGGTAACCGACCCGGGTAAGTGCCGCCGGCAAAACGAGCAGGCGGCTCATCTCCGGCGGCGCCGGAAAACTCCTGGGATCCGATCGCCACCGCAGCTCATAGCTGCCCAGCTCATCACTCATGATCAACGCGACTTCGTTACCTTCCAGGATCAGATCTGCTTGAGCCGTGTTGGGGCCTGTGACACCCAGCAGATGGCCGACGATCATGGGCGGAATGGTAAAGATGGCCGGACGCTCCGTCCCGGCGGAAGAGGCCGGGACCTTCTGCGCGGGCAGAGCAAACTCCCAGGAGACGACCAGCCGCAAGCCACTCACCGCCACAAAGGTGAGGCTGCACTGCCGGGCAAGACACAGGATCGGCTCCTCGGAACGGGCCGAAGCCTGCCGGATACCGTCGGCAAGCACCTGCCCGACCAGGCAGATCCGCTGAGATGTCGGTTTGAGCACGCGTGTGCCCTCCGTCCCGGCGACAGAGGCCGGGACCTTCGTCCCCAAGAATCGGACTGCAAGCAGGGCAAAACCGCCGCTGGTCCTCCCTGACCAACCCTGTCCGTCGCTGTCTATTATATCATGAATTGGCGAAAAATGCCAAGTGATCAAGACTTGCGATGTTTGGGAAAAGATCGGAAGTCTTGACGTCGGGGTTAATACACGGCTTCTACGATCTCCTCATAGGCCCATTGCCACGCTTCCGGCCCCCGGCGCAGCGCCTTCTCCGCCGCGGCAATGTCGCGGCCATAGACGTGGAACGAGTCGATGAACTCCCGGTAAGCGCCGGGCTCCAGCGACAGCCGCTCGGCCCATCTCTTGTGGAGGTGCGCCAGCGCAAAGACGTTTAGCCCCCAGGCCTTGTAGGCATCTCGACTCCGCCAATGGGTGTGCATGTCGAGCTTGCCCTCCACGACCCTGGTCCAGATCCGCTGCAGGCAGGGCGGGTGAGGCGAGCCGGTATCCTCGTCGGGCCGCCAGGTGATCGACTGGGCCCGCCGCGTCTGCGGGTTGCGCTGCAGCTCGGCAAGCTGTCCCTCCCACTGGCGGTGCAGGCGGTCGTGGTAGGTATAGCCCAGCATGTCGACCAGGTGATCGTGCGAGCCGTTCACCACCTCCTCCACGTAATCAAAGGCCCCCTTGGCGTCGGAAAACATGCACCGGGAGAAAACAGGAGGGTTCCACGGCGCCGCGATCTCGATCGCCACCGGCGCATCCAGCGAGGGCTCCTCCCCCTCGACGTCATAGTCGGTCGGGATCGACCGGCCGGTCTTGGACAGCTCCGACAGCACCCGCCAATGCGCCTCCCCAAAAGAGGCCGCCTGCACAAATATCATTACGCACTCCCTTCTAAACCGTGCTCTTTTTTGTACTGCGCGATCTGCTCCCGGATCGCAGCCCGCTCCTCGAGCGCCTGCTGCGACGGAGCCACCAGCTTTTGCTGCCACGCGTCGATCAACCCGGCCAGGTCGCCCAGGTGCGCTTCGAGCGGATCAAAAACCCGCTCCGCCAGCGGCTTGAGCAGCGCATCGTCCAGCCCCTTGCCCTCCTCGGTCGAGAACCAATCCTGGCGCAGCGGTTCCAGCAGGTGCGTGTTGATCCCCTCCACCAGCTCGGGAATGCCGCTCACCAGATCGGACAGGCTGTCCAGCACGCTCTGGACGTTGTCGCCGATGCCGAACGGCAGCTTGTCCAGCACAAATGTGACGAAATCGCCCAGCGCCTCGGTGATCGGGCTGGCCTTGTCCACCGCCCGGCCCAGGGTCGCCTGCAGCGCGTCGATCCCGTCGGCCAGGGCCGAAACCCCCTTCTCAACCCACTCGATGCCGGTTTGGACGGCGGGGAATGCCTTTTCTATCGACAACAGCCCGGCCTCCACCACCTCCAGGCCCGCTTTCAGGCCGTTGGCCCCCAGCTCCAGCCCGCCGAACAGCAGGCCCACTGCCGCCATGCCGGTCTGGATGATCGCGTCCAGGCCAACCCGCTCCAGCTTTTCGTACAGTTGTACCAGACCCGCCAGCCGGGCGATCTCGTCGTCGGCGGTCGCCTTGGCCAT
>Ga0209254_10004431_pt1 | contig 12855 bp, 10 predicted proteins | sample FrelakmetDIP11DI_FD_187148 | JGI IMG/M metagenome (GOLD analysis project Ga0209254, IMG submission 187148) | Freshwater lake sediment microbial communities from the University of Notre Dame, USA, for methane emissions studies - DIP11 DI (SPAdes)... | ecosystem: Environmental > Aquatic >...
CCCCTCGGTGATGGTTGACAGCAAAAGTGCGCAATATTCACGCCCCCGCGGTCGGAGCCAACGCCGACCTGGCCTTTACCAGTGACGGATAGGGAGAGATAGGAAGTTCAACCGCACGTGCGGCTGAGGCGGGGCCAAGGAGGGATAGGAAATGGCCGTACGAGAGGATTCCGGATGCGCCGACAACCTCGATGACGACGACCTTACCCTGGCCGAAGGCCAGGTTGACGGATGGCCTCGCTGACTTGGCCGGTCGCGACTGGTATTGGTGCCATAGCCGTCAGCAGGACCGCTTCTGAGCGGCGATCATGACCATGCCGTACTGCACGAACTGCGACCCGTCCCGCGCCTTGCCGACAAGGAGCTCGCGCAACGGCAACAACTCAGTGGTGCCGGGAGTGCCGTAGAGCGCGTAATGATAGAGTGACGCCTCCCGTACCAGGTGCTCCGCGAAGCGAGCGCCAGCGATCTCCCGGTTATTGAAAGGCTCAATCGCTACTGCGGCCACGTCATAGCGATTGGTGTCAAGTATCGGGGGGAGCAGAGCTCCAGTCCTGATCGCTACACCGCTCCGTTCGCAAAACGCCTGGACCATTGCCAGGAAGTGCTGGAAAGCCGCGGAGTCCGGGACGCAGCGGCAATGGTCGAGGTCAACATCAAATATCCAGACACGGGTACCTGGCCGAGTCGCTTGCAGTAGTTCATGAAGCGATCTTGCGGTATTCGGTGAGTGCAGGATGAAGTTGCGCATGATAACGCCATCGGCAGCGCTCAGCAGGGTCGCTGCTTGGCTATCAAACGCGTTGGCAAGAGACCAGTCAATATTCGGGAGGTCGAAGTTCACGGCAGCGCGGAACATGTGCGACTGACCATCGACGCCGTGAAATCTGATGGTCGGATGTCTGCTCGCAACGCCGGCCAAGAACCGCCCATTCCCCGTACCGATGTCAACCACGTCGCGGCAAAGTTCGAGACCATGCGCGATCATGAAGTCATGGTGTCGCTGGAACGACAGTTCGACCTGCAACGCGAGCTGCTGCTGGACTTCCTGGTCCATTCCCACCCACACGGAGTACGTCATGAGTTCCCCCTGATACCCACCGGCGCAAGCCGACCCGCAAAGCAGGGATGCTGTCTCTAGGCAGCCCGTTAGACGGGCGGCTTGTTGCTATTCCAGATGTCACGGAAGACCAGCCACTCGCCGTTAGTCTGCCGCTTGTAGATCAGTATCCCCTTGCAGTCCGAGCGAATAGGGTCCCCGCCAGCGCGTGGAATATCGACCGCGGTGTCGTGGCCCTGGTCGAAGCCGAAGTCACCGCTCACCCAGTTCATCGTCACGACCTTGGTCCACTGGGTCTTGAAGGTCGTGAAATAACCGTCGACCCATTTGCGAATGTTATCATGGCCGGCCACCAGCTTGTCATCCGGTTGCAGAATCATGGCGTCCTGGTCGTACATGGCCATGACCCGATCGGTGTTGTTAGAATTGATCGCTGCCTCATAGGCCTGGTGGGCCCGCAAGAGGTCGGGGTCCAACTGGCAATGTGGCTGTGCTGTCGGGGTCTTGTCGCTCATGCTCCTGGTCCTCTGTCGTTGGGTTGGTGCTAAACTTTTTCGTGACTCCTTACTTACGCCGGGGCCTTTCGCATAGCTCATGGCTACAGGCGTTCGAGAAGGGCACGGGCCTCGCTCAGGTCTTTTGTATCCGGGCCCTCGGCGAACCAGGCCTGGATTGGTGCGAGCACCCCCCGCGCGGCCTTGTGTCTTCCCTGTTCCGCCAGTAGCCCTGCCAGGGTGACCGCGGAGCGCAATTCCCAGGACTTGGTGCCCTGCGCACGCGCACAGTCGATGGCGGCGCGCAAGTGCAGCTCGGCCTCGGAATCGCGGCCCAGGCGCATCATGAGCCAACCCTTGATACGCCGGACTTCGGCCAGCCAGATCCGCTCCTGGAAGGCTGGACGCTCAATTTGTTCGAGGCACTCGTCGATGAGCTGCATGGCCTCGGCCAGGTCGCCCTGCTCGGCCAGCGCCTGCGCGAGGACCGATTTAAGATAGGGGATACGCACCCCGCCACCGACCTTTGACCAGTCCTCAATGCCGCGTCGCAGCAGGGCAATGGCGTCTGACGTCGGGCCCTGCTGGAGCAGGCCAGCGCCGGTCGCTTGCGGAATGGAGACCTGGCCAAAGAAGGCCAGCCCCTGCTCCTGCGCGAGGCGATCAGCCAGGGCGAGGCGATCGAGCAAGAGTTCCGGCTCACGACCGTAGGCGAAGATGTAGGCGGTATAGGTCAAGGACCAGACGAGATTGAAGGCATGGCCGACGGCGCGGGCGTGTGCACAGCTTTCCTCGCTGACCTCCGTGGCCCGCTGATAATCGCCCTGCATCCAGATCCATTGACAGGAGTAGACCCCGACAAAGGTCTTCAGATCATGACCCGCCAGTTGAATCAACTGCTCGGCGCGCTGTGGATCATACAGCGCCAGGACCTGGTCGGCGTGGGTCTGCGCCTCGCTCAACTGGCCCAGGAGGAAATGCGAGACCATGGCGGCGGCAGGGCCGAAGACCTTGAGATCCACATCGTCGGTCCCCTCGCCCTCGTCCAGCAGACTCTGTGCCAACGGCAGGGAATCGGCGATGCGGCCCTGGGTGATGGTATTGGTCCACATCCACCACAGACCGATGATCAGGCTGCGGGTGTTGCCCTGACGCCAAGCCAACAGCAAGATCCGCGCCGTGTTGGTGCCGATCACCTCACCGGCCCATCCCCCCAAGCCGGCCCAGACCGCATTGAGCTGCTCGCGGATCGTGAGCTCCAGTGCATCGCGATCTGAGGTGTCGGGCCCCTGGCTCGTGAGGGTCAACGCCTTCTGGAGGTGGGCGAGCGCCTCGTTCAGGGCCACACGCTCGATAGCCAGGGCGCCAGCCTTGCGCCACAGTGGGATCGCGTGGTCGAGACGACCCGCCTGGGTGTAGTGGTGAGCCAGCAGTTCGGGACTCTGGGCCACTTGGTCGGGATAGTCCGCCCCCAGGGTTTGCGCAATGCGGGCATGCAGGGTTTGGCGACGGCTCTTGAGCAGGAGTTCATAGGCGGCATCCTGCACCAGGGCGTGTTTGAACGTATAGATGACATCGGACTGAGTCTGCCGGCGCATGATCAACTCCGCCTCGACCAGCCGGTCCAGCGCTTCGTCGAGTTGATCGCCCTGCACTGCCGCCACGCGGTAGAGCAGCTCGCGGGAGAACTCCCGGCCGATGCAGGCGCCGACTTGCGCGATTTCCTTAAACGGGCCCAGGCGGTCCAGGCGCGCGGCGAGCGAATCCCGCAGCGAGGTCGGAATGGCCAGGGCGGGCAAGGGGGTCGCCAGGGTGTAGCGCTTACCATCCTCGCGCAACAGTCCCGATTCCAGCACCGACTTGGTCAGCTCTTCGACGAACAACGGAACGCCATCGGTGTGGGCAATGATCTCGTTCAGAACCTCGGCCGGAAGTTGTCGGCCGCCGGTCATGGCGCCCACGAATTGAGTGACCTTGCTCGGTTGCAGGCGATGCAGCGCAAGCTTGGTCACATGGGGTAGACCCTCACCGGGCGGCGAATAATCGGGGCGGTGGGTCGCCACCAACAGCACGGGCAGGCGTGGCAGCCGCAGGACCAGTGCGTCGAGAAACGCCTGGCTGGTCGGGTCCAGCCAATGCAGGTCTTCGAAAACGATCAGGACCGGTTGCCTGCGCGCTAGGGCTTCGACTTGTTCGACCAGTGCCTCCAGAGTCTTCTCTTTCTGTCTCTGGGGCGAGAGGTTGAGGGGGGGATAACGTCGCAGCGGCAGCGACAGCAAGTTGGCGATGAGCGGCGCGGCCTCAGCCATCAAGCCTGCGTCGCCTGCCAGCAGGGCCTCAAGTTTGTCGAGCTTCTGCTCGGGGCTATCCTCACGGGCGAGCTTTGCCGCCAGCTCAAGGTGCGTGATGAGGGGATATAGCGCGGAATTGGTGAAGTGGGGAGAGCACTGGTAGCGCAGTGCGGTATGAGGTTGCGCGAGACCCTGTCGCAGGGCGTGGCAGAGACGGGATTTCCCGATGCCGGCCTCACCGCTGACGAGGACCACTTGGCCCTGACCCTGACGCGCGCCTTCCCAGTTGCGCAGGAGCAGTGCCAACTCGTCCTCGCGCCCTACCATGTCCGACAGTTCCTTACCCGCATGAACTGCGTCGAAGCGCCCCTCGGTTTGCCGAACGGCATCGACCCGCCAGACCGGGACCGGCGCGGTGAACCCTTTGAGGCTGTGCGTGCCAAGGGCTGTCAGTGCGAAGTGATTGCCGACCAGGTATCGGGTTGCAGGTTCGATGACCACCTGGTCCGGCCCCGCCAGGCTCATCAAACGGGCCGCGAGATTCGGCGCCTCCCCGACAGCCAGCTTCGACTCGCTGTTGTCGGCGCAGGACGCTTCTCCCACCACGACGGTTCCGGTGGTCAGGCCCACGCGAACCGAGAGCCGGGAGGCCGCGCGTATGGCGTTGACCACCCGCACAATCTCCAGCCCGGCGCGCACCGCGCGCTCGGCCTGGTCCTCGTGAGCCCTTGGCCAGCCGAAGTAGATCAGTAATCCGTCCCCGAGGTATTGAGCGACGTAGCCGTCATAGCGTGCGACCACGTCTCCACAGGCCTGGCGATAGGCCTGGATGAGGTCCCGCAACTCCTCGGGGTCGAGTTGCGTGGACAGGGCGGTTGACCCCACCAGGTCGCAGAACATCACGGTCACCTGCCGCCGCTCGCCCACCGAGTCGCTGGCCGGGGGCTGCGCGGCCGACCCCCGCGGGAGGTCATCTTGAGGTCGCGCCTGTGCGATAGCACTGAGGATCCGCTTGCGCGGACCAAATCCCAGGCCGAGTTCCTTCAGATCCGACTCCGTCAGAATCTTCAGGGCCTTGAGGTCGACCTCGTGCTCGACCAAGAGCGTCTCGAACTCCCCGAGGTCATTCGCCCGCAGCCAGTTACCCAAGGCCTGCGTCATGCCCGCCCCCGGGCCATCGCCACGGCTCCAACCGGGTGCGGGATCAGCAGACCCCGGGAGACCAGCCACTGGGCAATGGCCGATCCCTGTTGGGGTGGAACCCGAGGCGTCCAGGATCGCACAAGGTCAGGCGCTGTCATTCCCCTGCGAACACACCGCAACAGCGGTGCGAGTTCCACTTCGCCGAGAAAGGCCACGGGCGAGGCAAGGCCGGGGTGTCGTACCGCGGGTCGGGCCTCGATGAACCGATCCACCACGCAAGGCAGCTTCACGATCTCCAGTCCCGGCGAAAGGTCCAGGGGGGTGCCCGGAGCGATCGGGGGAACTACCTCAGGCTGGGTGACCGCGAACGAGGCCGAGGTCTCGGCTCGCTCCCGCCAGAACCGCGTCGCTTGGATGCCGGCCACCTGGGCATAGTGGCCCCGTGCCCACACCCGGTGCCGACCCGAGGCCTCGGCCAGGTGTTCGCGATAGAACCGCTGCGCCATCCCTTGCGATTGCGGCCGTTCCAGCAGCGTATTCACCACCACTGAGCCCAGAAGCGCCGATTGAACCGCCCGTTGCACCCCGCTGGACGATAAGGGGTCCAGGGCCAGCCCCGCGTCGCCAACCGTGATCGAGTCCCGCGTCACACAGTCCTCTGCGAGGTAGGGAGTCGCATCGGTGGCCTGTACGGAGCCGAGGAGGTCCACCCCTCCCCCGGGGGGCAGCAGCGATGAGGTGGCGATCAAGGCGCGAAACTTGTCGGCCAGGGTGCCGGGCATCGCCCGCGAATCGCGCGGGTCAATGAAGACCAGCGTGTTGTAGACGCCGTCCGGGAGCGGCACACCCCAAAACCAGGCGTCGGCCCCGGCCACGATCCGCGGATGCTCCGGCAGCCCCTTCCCGGTCCAATAGCCGTACAGGGCGAGGGTCGCCGGGCCGGTCCGGTGGCGACGTCGACCGAGCGCACCCGCCCGGCCTGAGGCGTCCGCGAGCATCCGCGCCTCCAACTCGACCCGACGGCCCGCGGACCTGACCGCCAGCCGCCATCCGGCACCGAGACGCTTCCAGCCTTCCAGCGCCGCGGGTTGCAGGATGCGGACCCCGCACGCGCGTGCATGCTCCAGCAGCAGGCCGTCAAAGTGTCCCCGATCGACCAGTAGCCCCTGGCCCTCGGGTTCCCGCCATCCCTGCTCCGCCCCCCAACTGAGTTGAACCTTGCGTACCCGTGGGTAGCGCGCGGCCTCGAGGGCCGGCCCGGCCCCGATCGACTTCAGGAGCGGCAGCACCCCCGGAGACAGAGACTCTCCCACATGGCGACGCGGGAATGTCGCTCGCTCCACCAGGTATACGCCCAGTCCGAATTGGGCGAGCCGGGCGGCGAGCACGCTTCCTGCCGGCCCGCCACCGATAATGCAGATATCTGTCATCACCGACATACAGTTCAGCCCCCGGGCACCGAGCGCGGCTCGGCGCCGGCCGACAAGCGCAGATAAGCCCCGAGGCAGTAGTGCAGCCAGCCGCGGATGTATTCGCAGGCCGGCCGACCCCGCCGGATGACCTCATGGTGGCAGCCGCCGCCGCAGAGATAGCGTGCCCAACACGCGATACAGGGCGCCTGCCGATGCACGTGACGTTCATGCATCCAGGCGGCTTGGCGCCCTTGGTCGATCCCGGTGGCCAGGGAGCCCAGGGCCCCCTGCGGATCGCCGACGAACCGATGGCAGGCGGCAAGTTCACCGTCCGCGGAGACACCCAGATAGCCGGCGCCGGCCCCGCACGGGTAAGGCCGGTGGGTGCCCTTGCCGATCTCCTTCATGGCGTTGACCATGTTGGCGAAGGGATAGCGCGCCCCCGCCTGGATCTGGCGCTCGTATTCACGCCCACAGTCGATCATGGCCCCCAGCATCGACTCCAGGTCCTCGCGCTGCATTTCACCCCGGCCGGAAGGAGAGCTGAGTAGCGGCGCAAAGCCGACGCTGAAAAATCCCTCTGCGATGAGCTGTTCCAATGTCGTGCGTAACCCGAGATTGGCCGGGGTCACCGTCACCCGGGCCGACACCTGCATGCGCCGCTGCATAGCCAACAGCGGACGCAGGTTCTCCATGATGTGGTCGTAGCTGCCGCGGCCGCCCTTATAGGGACGCAGCCGATCGTGCACCTCTCGCGGACCGTCGACACTGATGGTGACGGCAAACCCATAGTCCTCGAAGAAGACCCCGTCCGCAGGCTTGAGTAAGGTACCGTTGGTCGTGATGGAAAAGCTGATGTCCAGCCCCCGCGCGGCCGCCCGCTCGGCGGCATAGCGGGTCGCCGCCTGCACCGTCGGGCGATTCGCCAATGGCTCCCCGCCGAGAAAGGCGAGGTTGAAGCGTGAACCCGGTGGTGCGCCGTCCACGAGCAAACCGATTGCCTGGAGGGCCGTCTCCTGGCTCATGTTCCGCGCCGACCCGCCGAACTCTCCTTGCTCCGCGTAGCAATAGGTGCAACCCAGGTTGCATTTCTGCGCTACTGCCAGAGACAGCGCGTGCAGCGGCGGTTCGGAGAGTGCGACATCGTCGATCGCCGGGGCATCGTCCAGTCCGGCCTCGGCCAACAGCGAGCCGATGGCCAGGTCGGTTTCGGCCGTGTCGAGCCGGGAGAAAAGAATCGGGTCCGCATCGAAGAGCCGGCTACCATCCGCCACGAAGACATGGCTCCCGAGCCCGGTCTCGAACAAGTGTACCGAGGCACTGCGCGGTGCCGAGCGTGCCATGGCGCCGCGCGCGGTCAGGCAGTATGCGTCGGCCGCCGTCATGTCGAAGAGGTCCCGGCCGGCGGAGAACCCGTGGTTTCATCCCGCTCGATCCCGCCAATCTGGAAGCGCAGGTAGTGCTCCCAGGCCCGGAACAGGTCGTCATAGTTGAGCAAGCGGGCGTCCCGGTAGTCGTCGGGCACATAGACCCCGGTGCGCTCCTTCTGCATCCAGTTGTCACCCTCGCTCGCCCCCGTGACGTCGGGCTTCACGTTCACAAAATCGGGCCGGGCGGACGCCCAGTAATAGCACGAACACTCGCGGTAGTCGTTCTGCCATGGCGAGCATAGGCCCTGGGTCAGCTCGCCGGGCTTGGCCAATTCCCGGGAGATCATCGCACTGCCGTCCTCAAAAAAGGGCCGCACCTTGAGCGACAGCTTGAGGGTGCTCTCTTCATCCGCGGCGTCAAAGAGCACCTGGTTGGACCAGACCGCCGTCTTCGTGAAGTAGCAGTCAACCGATTGCCCAACCCGTTGATTCAGGATACGGGCCAGCGCATTCGACCACTCCAACGGCAGCACGCCATCGGGGTTGCCGGTGAACCCGAGCACGGTCGTGCGGGTCCGCGGGTTATAGGGGGAGGGCCCAATCATCTGCGTGCACATTGTGGTGTCATCGACCCGCAACAGGCGGTGCCCGATCAGATCGGGCAATTCCGGACCCCCTTCAATGGGCTGCATTTCCATCACCAAATTGTCGTACTCACGCAGGACGATGCCCTCGAAGAGCCGTCGCCAAACCGCCCGAAAGTCCATTTCCAAGCCCGGAGTGCAGTTGCCCACCGACATCTCAGGTCGGGAGGCAAACGGATTGCCAGCCGCCACATGATGGATCTGCGCGGACCGATTGCGGGCGATGAGCCGCTGCTTCTCGTCCGTCTCCGGTACCTCAGGGCCTGGGTGCAGCGGCAGCCCCGAGCAGCGCAGGATGGCGTTGATCTGCCGGTAGGTGAGTGCAAGGTATCCGCCATCCGCACCACACATCATCGCCGGCATCTTGCGACGGCCGTGATCCGTGAAGTCACCCACCTCGGTCGGCAGTCGCAGCGCCTGGGCGAACCACGGGGCGGCCCCCCCCTGGAGGGCGGCATAGACCTGTTGGTGAAGCGCCATGATCATCAATGAATCAGCGGTGCGCTCGGGTACGATGGGCCGCATCATGCGGAAGACATCGAACGCCTCCTCGGCGGGCATGGTATCGAAGTCGAGCGGGTCCCGTCCCTTGACGGGATTGCCGTTCATGACCGCGACATTCAGGAAGCGCACCGTATCGAAGGCGCGACGGACAATATCGAGTGCACGCTTGCGGGTCTCATCCTCGCTCTCCTCCGTGGGGACCCCAGGGCCATGGATCACCTGGTCCAGATCGTCCGCCAGGGTGCGGAGAAATACCGTATCCGGCAATACCGCCGGAGGTCCGGAGCAGATCCGGGCGGCGGCCTTGAGGGCCACTGAGCCCTGTTGCAGCCTGACCTCGACAACACCGTCACAGGTATCGTCGAGATAGCCCCGACTCACGGCGATGTTGTCATTCAACCAGCAGGGGCCGGGGGGTACGATGGCGTAGAGTGAAGGTGGCAAGGTCTGAAGAGCGGCGAGTTGCTCCGCGGCATCGGCATCGTCCTTGCCGAATTGCAGCCAATCCTTGCCGGGATCGTAGACTGCCTGGTCGGGCGGCGGGGTCCATACGGAGCCCTGCCAGTGCTCTCCATAGATCGCCGTAAGCTCACTGCAATCCAACCGGGGTCCGTAGATCTTGCCCGGTGCGGGGGTAAAACGCAGGCGAATCTCCGGATAGAGGTCCGTTGGCTTGATGTACTGTACCTGGCCGAGATCGATCGACGCCTCGGCATCGACAAAGTTGCGGCAATGCCCGCGCAGGGCCTGGGCCTGATGGGCCGAGAACCAGGTGGTCTGAGCGGAGACCTCGTCGTCCGGGTTACCGGTACGCCGGGCCACCTTGCGGTTCGCCACCGTTACCTGCCAGGTCACATCGGCCGCCGTCAGACCATTCTCCAACAGGAGCGCGAGTGTCAGTGGAACCCATTGATCATCTTCGCCCTGGGCCCAGACCTCGAGAAAGGGCGCGACGGGCCTGATGTGCTCCGTCGTCGCACCGTCCGTATCGCACGGCGAGGTCCGCACCTCCTTGAAGGAGACGACCTCCGGGATGAAGGCATCGACGATCTCCCCCGTTTCGCGGTCCACCCGAAAGGTCGTGGCACCCTTGATGCGGGGAATGTCGAGCGGATGCTCCGGGTCCGCCTCGATCTCGTAGGCCACCAATGGCTCTGAGCTTGAACCGAGTCGACCGATCGCGATCGGCGGAAGAATGCGTAGCGTCTTGATGCTCATGTGCTGTGCCCACCATGTCGAAGCAATCCACCTTTGATGAGATCGATCCAGGCGACCGACCTTTGATCCAACTGTCGCAGCGCCCTGAGATAGTTGGCTTCATCGGTGGTCAAGGCCGGGGCGAGCGGGTCTTCCTTCGTCAGCAAGGTGTCGCAGATCGTGAGCGAGGATATCAGGATGTCCCGATGCTGTTGCCAGCAGTCTGGCTCGTCCGTCGGCAGATCCATCGAGTAGGGCATCTCAAACGGTGGTGCCGCGCACGCGGCGTCGGCCGGAACGCCGTCCCGCAGCGGACGGCGCACCAGGATTCCGGCCAGGGCCTTTAAGTTGTACATCTCGCCGAAGACCTTGTGCATCACGGCCCCCCGGACATTGGGCTCGCGCGCGTCGACGAGCCGCGCCAGCCGAAAGCTGTGGGTCAGGTAGGCGAGCAGGGCGCGGTATCGCAGGTTGAACAAGGTCGCCCACAGCCGGGATGTCTGCTGCTCGATCCGGGTGGTGCCTGCCGGCTGTTCGGCAGCACCCCTGGTGGTCGGGTTTACCGGCGCCTTAAACACCATGTCGCGCTCGCCTGCGGCCTTGCGAAACGCATCCAGCAGGCTTACGAACCGCATGAAGTGAGAAGGCTCCTGATCGCTCGCCACTCCCAGGTGGGCGGCCTCGCCCTGTTTCCCGATCTGCCGCAGGGCCGCGAGCGCCTCGGTGCGGGTCGCCAACCGCTGGACAATGACATGGCCGCGCTCGGCAATGGACTCAGCGGGAGGCTCGGTCTCGCCTGGCCGCGCCGGCGGAGGGCGATAGCCGCGACCCCACTCGTCCCAGGACGCCTGTTGCGCATAGGTATCCGGGCGGAAGGCGGAGTCGGGGATACGCAATGGGTCCGCAAGTACCTCGATGATCCGATCATAGAGTTGGCCCACGGTATGGGCATGGCCAGTGACCGGCGCATCACCCACGCTCTCTGCGACCATCCGGATGTCGTCCCGAAACGTTCCAGTCGGGTCGCGACGATGGTCGCGGAACAGTGTTTGCCAGTCGTGAGGTGCCTCGGCATAGACATACCAGGCCAGCAACCTCGCGCTAACGGGCTCGAGGCGCAAAGGAAAAGGTAAATAATCGATGTCGGCCGGAAAATGGGATCGCTCGAAGCACACCGGCCCCCCCACCAGGCAGAGGAGGTTTTGTACCGTCAGAAGGTGCCCCATCTCCTCTTTAGCGACTGTTAGGAGCCTATTGCGCCATTCCAGGACCTGGCGGCGCTGTTCCGAATTTCCGGTTTGCTCGTTGAGCGAGTATGCCGCATAAAGATACTGGACCATCAGGCTATGTTCCAGCTCCGCCCCAATATGCAACAACATGATGAGGTAGTCACGCCACGCCATGCCCTCGGATTTCGGTGGCAACGGGCGTTGCAGCGTCACCCAGTCCATCGTCATTTCGGGGCTGCGCGTGTCTTCCCCGGACTGTGATTCCACCTTCATCGGGCACCTCAGGTTTTGCGTGCAATGCGTTTCCAATTGGACGTGCTTGCTACTCCAGCGACGGCGCGGAAGTGCTCAACCGCCGGATCGAGGTCACCGTTCGCTGATCAGGCCAGTGCGCCGATCCACTGTGTTGCGCAGCGCAGCTTGCTGGCCATGTCCTTAGCCAGGTTCTCCAGCAGGGTGATTTTCAGCAGTGGTGCCATATCCGACAGCCTGTCGAAGTCGCCGGTATCAAGAATCCAGCACCCCTCTTGGGACCAGAAGGATGGAGATAGGAAATCCAAACGCATGGCGGCTATTGCCAGGGGAACGTAGCATCGAGGGAAGGTTCTCGCAAGGGCTCTCATCCGCGGCGGTCCCGAGGCTGGCCTCACGCGGCTGATCAGGCACTCCGTGTTACCTCGTCTGCGATGTGCTCCATCTTCGCCGCTGAGATACGGTGCACATCGCGCAGCAGGCGCTCGACGATCAGGCGCATGAAGTAGAAGCCGAGCTTGGGGTCTTGGTGATAGAGGCGGTATATCTGCTTGTCGGTCATCTGGTAAAGCTCGCAGTCAGTTTCGCAGCCGACTGTCTGGGTGCGGGTCGTCTCCGGCGAGAACAGGCCGATCTCGCCGATCAGCTCGCCGCTCCCGATGGGGTGATCGATCTCCTGCAGCTTGAGCCGGCCGCTGGCCACGTAGAAGATCGCGTCGGCCTTATCGCCTCTACGGAAGATCACCTCGCCGGCCTTGTGCTTGGTCAGATGCATGTGCGGCAGCAGCCAGTCGGATACCGGCGACTGCACGGTGGCTTGCTCTACCTGTTTCGTCAGCCGGACAATCTCCACCAGGCGCTTGGCATTGATCGGCAGTAGGATCAGGTTCACCAGGAACTACGGCAGGTCGAGCAATTCGCGGATGTCGACCTGAGTGTGCAACAGGCCATAGACGATGAACAGGACGTTGCTCATCAGCGCCAATACGCGCAGCGGCACCATGTATTCCATGAAGTGGCTGGCAAGGTAGAAGGCGCCAGCCAAGAGGCCGAGAGCGGTCACGTAGTCGAAATGCATGGGTGCTGGGTCATTGAGCCTAGAAAGAGCAGTTAGGCCGGAAATGAACGGAAAAAACGCGGACAAGCAACGTGCTCGCGCCTGCTATCAGGATACCGGTGCGGGTGTAGCGCTCAAGTTGGCTAAGTCTCTGAATCATTGATGTCCATTTGTGTCTATTAGCGCCTGGATGCGGAATCTA
>Ga0209254_10004432_pt1 | contig 12855 bp, 9 predicted proteins | sample FrelakmetDIP11DI_FD_187148 | JGI IMG/M metagenome (GOLD analysis project Ga0209254, IMG submission 187148) | Freshwater lake sediment microbial communities from the University of Notre Dame, USA, for methane emissions studies - DIP11 DI (SPAdes)... | ecosystem: Environmental > Aquatic >...
CGTCCGGCTCGGCACCGACATCGAGGACGTCCGCGAGCGCTTCGAGGTCATCCGGCGCAGCAGCGTCGCAGGGCGGGCCTACCTCAAGCAGATGAGCGCGGCCGCGCTGATCGACTACACGGTCCTGATCAGTTCCCCCCAGATGCTGACCCGCGTGCCAGGCATCGGCGCGCGCGTGCCGCCGATCTACAACGTCATCATCTCGAACGTGCCTGGGCCGCGAGCCAAGCTGTATTTTCTCGGTGCCGAGATGGAAGCGTACTACCCGATCTCGGCGCTCGCCCACGGCCAGGCGCTCAACGTCACGGTGATGAGCTACGCGGGAGGCCTCTATTTCGGCTTCACGGCCTGCCCGGATCGCGTACCGAGCGTGCAGCGGGTGGCGGTCTACACGGGCGAGGCGCTCGACGAGCTCGAGAAGGTGTTCATCAAAGGGGCGCAGGCCCCGGCTGCGAAGAGGCCGCGCGCGAAGCAGGCCAAGGCTCGCGCAAAGTCCGCTGCTCGACGTGCGCCGACCAAGCGCGCGGCCAGGCCGTCGGCTGCGCGCGCCGCCAGACCGCGATCGAGGACGCGCTAGGCGGGCGGCGGACCCATGGCTCTGCGAAAGGCGGGTCTGGTCCCCCAGATCCTGGTCGGAGTCGCGCTGGGTGCTGCAGCCGGGGTATTTCTACCGGGGCTTGCGCAGCGGCTGGGTCTGCTCGGAGAGTTGTTCGTCGGCATGTTGAAGGCCGTGGCGCCACTGCTGGTCATGGTGCTCGTGATGTCCGCGATCGCGAACCGGCACGAGTCCGGACTGGATGGCCGCAAGACGCTGCTCACGTTGATCCTGTACCTGATCGGAACCGTGTCCGCGGCGCTGCTCGCGTTGTTGATGAGCAAGGCGTTCCCGCAGACCATCGCACTCAGCGAAGCTGCGGCGGGCAGCCCGCCGTTGGCCGTGGGCGCCGTCCTCAAGGATGTGCTGTTCAAGCTGATCGACAACCCGGTCAACGCGCTGCTGACGGGCAATTTCCTCGGCTGCCTAAGCTGGGCCGTGCTGCTGGGCCTCAGCTTCCGCAAGGCGTCGGAGGGGTTCCGGCGCAACCTGCAGACGTTCGCGGATGGCGTCAGCGACGTCGTCCGCTACGTGATCCGGTTCGCGCCGGTCGGAATCTTCGGCCTGGTGTGCGTGACCGTGGCCACGGTCGGGCTCGACGCGCTGGCGGACTATGGGAATCTCGCGTTGCTGCTGGTTGCGGCGATGCTGGTCATGGCGCTGGTCGTCAATCCGTTGCTCGTGTTCGCCGTGACCCGGACGAATCCGTACCCAATCGTGTTCCGCTGCCTCGAGGAGTCGGGCATCACCGCGTTCTTCACGCGCAGCTCGGCGGCGAACATCCCAGTCAATCTCGCCCTGTCGAAGAGGCTCGGCATCAGCGAGGAACTCTATTCGGTGACCATTCCTGTGGGAGCGACCGTCAACATGGCGGGCGCTGCGATCACGATCACGGTGCTGACCCTGGCGGCCACGCACACGCTCGGCATCGTCGTTACCCCCGCCAGCGCGCTCGTGCTGTGCGTCGTCGCTTCGCTCGCCGCCTGCGGTGCGAGCGGCGTGCCTTCCGGAAGCCTGCTGCTCGTGCCGCTCGCCTGCTCGCTGTTCGGCGTCTCCTACGACCTGTCGATGCAGGTGGTCGCGGTCGGGTTCATCATCAGCGTCGTGCAGGATTCGTTCGAAACCGCGCTCAATTCCAGCACGGACGTCGTCTACACCTACGCAGTCGACCGGGCCGCAGGACCGGCGACGGGTGGTGGCACCTCCTGACTGCGGCGCAGGCAAACGGGGTTGCGCGTCCGGGTCGCCGAGATCACGGCCGGCCCCGTGAACGCGCCCTGGGGTTCGGGGTCCGCCACCGGTTCTGAAGGCCAGCCTCCGTCCAGGAATGTGACGTGCGTCCGTCGAGGGGTCGCAGGCGCCGCTTAGCATCCTGTGATGGCGGCTCTGGCAAGACGGCGGTCCGGCTCGCATCGGCGCGCACGCCGGGTACGCAACGCGGCCCAGTCGATCAGGCCGCGAATCGGTTCGCGAATCCTGCTGCTCGGCGGTGATTCCGACTACAACGTCGGCGATCGGGCAATCGCCACTGCGGTGATGCAGTGCATCCTCTCGCACGACCCGACCGCCGAGATTTCGGTCGTCGCGGGTCGCAGCCCGGCGAACCCGATTCCCGGCGTGTCGAACTCGATCCCGCGCGGGATCCGGGGCGCAGCCGCGCTCGGCCGGGCTGCCGTCTCGGCCGACCGGATCCTGATCGCCGGTGGCGGACTTTTCCAGGACGACGACAGTCGCGCCAAGATGCCCTACTGGGCCGCGCGAATCTCGTTGCTGAAGAGCCTGAACTCCCGGATCGCCGGACACTCGCTCGGCGCGGGCCCGCTGCAGCATGCCGAGAGCCGGCTTGCCGCGCGCGTCGCCTGCGCGGCGCTCACGACGGTGTCCGTCCGCGATCGCCACGCGCACGCAGCCCTGGCGGCCTGCACCGCCCGGCACATCGAGGTGGTGCCCGATCCGGCGTTCATGCTCGAACCGGCACCGCCGCAAGATGCGATTGCACTGCTGCGCAGCCTGGATCTCAGGCCGGACCGGCCGTTGGTCGTCGTGGCTGCGAGGCGTTGGTTCCACGCCAGGGGCGGATTCGTGCCGAACGTGCTGAAGGCCCGGGCCGGCATGACGCCCGTCAGCGATGCCCCGCGCCTCGATGCGCTGCTCGACGCGCTGTCCGAGGCACTGGTGCATCTCGGGCGTCGCCTCGACGCCTCGATCCTGCTGCTGCCGAGCTACAACGTCGCGCACGAAGCCGATGACGCGGTCTGCGCAGCCCTGGCCCGGCGTGCTGGGAACATCACGGTGCGGCTCGCGCGGATCAACGACCCGCGGCTGTACAAGGCCGTCCTCGGTCGCGCGACGCTGGTCCTGTCGGCCCGCATGCATCCCCTCATCCTCGGTGCCGGGATGGGCGTGCCGCTCGTCGGACTGTCCTACAACAGCAAGTTCGAGGGGCTGTTCGACCTGCTCGGCTGGCCGGCGCAGCCGCTGAGGCTCGACGGCTTTCCCGTGCAATGGGGCGCCCGGGACCTGATCGCAGTGGCCGAAGCCGCGCTCGGCGGCGGCGGCGACCTGCGGCATCGCGCCGCGCTGCTGGGCTCAACCGTGCAGAAGAAGACGCTCGAAGCCGCCTTCGGCGAAACTGCGGACACGTCGCTCGAGACCGCCGATGCGTGACACGCCGTCCCTCGCGCCCGGCATGAAGGCGAGCGGTCTCGCGCCGTCGCCCGGGAACGCGCAACTGCTGCGACTGGTGGTCGATGCCGGTCGGCACGTGCCGATGTACCGGCGTCTTTGGGCGAACTCGGGCATCGACGTGAGCGACCTGCGCACCACGCGCGATTTCCAGCGCCTGCCGCGAGTCGACAAGGCCACGCTGCGCGCCAGTCGCCCGGAGGACCGCATCCACGCGCGGCGTCTCGGCCGCCGGCTGGTCGAGGAACGCTCGAGCGGCTCGAGCGGCGAGCCGCTGACGGTGTTCAAGGATCGCTACGTCGAGGTGGTGCGGCGCTGGGCCTTCCTGCGCGCGCTGCACGCGTGCGGCTACCGGCCGGGGCAGCAGTGCCTGCTCCTCACGAGCCGGCGCGATGCCCGGGAGTGGCGGGCTGTCCGATGGTCCTACGCGAGCATTGGCGAGGACACGGCGACGCTCGCCTCGCGTCTCGAAGCACTGGATGCCGGCCTGCTCTATGGTCCGCTCGCGACCCTGGAGCTGCTGGCCGGGTATCTTGCCGCGCAGCGGTCCTCACGGCCCGCTTCGCGCCTCGTCGTTTCGACAGCGGAGCAGCTGACGCGCCCGCGACGCGCGACCCTGGAGCGTGGCTTCGGCAGCCGTATCGCCGACTTCTACGGCATGACCGAGTTCGGGTTGATCGCGTACCGGCCGCCGGGTGGCTCGGCTTTCGTGCCGGCGCGCTCGAGCCTGCTGCTCGAGTTCCTGCCCGTTCCCGGCGAACCGGCGCTCGAGCGGCTCGTGGTCACCGATCTCGCTGCGCGCAGCTCGCCATTGATTCGCTACGACACGGGCGACTTCGTGCGGCGCGACACCGGGCGCCGGACCCGTTCGATCCTGGAGTTTGCCGGGCGGTCGTTCGACAGCATCGTGCGGCCGGACGGCGAGCACATCTCGCCCTATCGCCTGGACGTGCTGCTCGAGCAGGTCGCGGGACTGAATGCCTACGAGGTCGTGCAGCAAACCGACGGCTCCATCGATGTCACGCTCGAAGTCGAGCGCGGCACTGCCGAACGCGTCGCAGCGATCGTCCGGCGCGAGCTGCAGAACGTCGTCGGCGCCGACCTCGCGCTGCGTGTCGGCCTCGGGCCGATCCGTCGCGACCCGTCCGGAGCGAAGTTTCGCGCGATTCGCTCGCATGCCAGGGGGAGCGCGTGAGGATCCTGTCGCTGACCTACGAGTACCCGCCGATCGGTGGCGGCGGCAGCGTGGTCGCTGCCGCGGTGAACGAGGAACTCGTGCGCCTCGGGCACGAGGTGACGGTGCTGACCTCGAGGATGAAAGGGCTGCCGGAGTCGGAGACCGTCGAGGGTGTCGCCGTCGTTCGTGCCGCCTGCATGCGCCAGCATCGCCACTACACGACCGCGGCGGAGCTGTTCACGACGCTGGTACCGACCTACCGTCGCGGCGCGCAGCTGATCCGCAGCTTCCAGCCGGAGGTCATCCACACCCACTTCATCGTTCCATCGGGCGTGCTCGCCTGGGCGCTGTCGCGGCGCTTCGACGTGCCCTACGTGCTCACGGCCCACGGCTCGGACGTGCCGGGCTACAACCCGGATCGCTTCGAGTGGCTGCACGCGCTGCTGGGGCCGGCGTGGCGCGGCATCCTCGACGGGGCCGCCTTCGTCACGTCGCCTTCGCGCTTCCTCGCCGACCTGGTCCGCAGCCACGGTTACGCGGATCCGATCGACATCGTGCCGAACGGCCACCATCCGCAGCCGCACGGCGGCGGCCCGCGGCGAAGACAGGTGCTGGTCGTTGCGCGCATGTTCCCGCGCAAGGGCGTCCAGCACTTCATCGAGGCCATCGCCGGACTCGACGACGACTGGGAATTCATCATCGCGGGAGACGGACCGCACCGCGAGCAGCTCGAGGCGCAGGCCCGCAGCGCGGCCGCCCGCGTGCGATTCACGGGCTTCCTGGACCGGGCGGCCCTGCGATCGTTGTACGAGTCATCGCAGATCCTGGTGTTTCCGTCGATCCAGGAGAATTTCCCGATGGTGCTGCTCGAGGCCATGGATGCCGGTTGCGCCATCGTCACCACGAATGCCGAGGGCTGCGCGGAGGTGGTCGGCGACGCCGGGCTGGTCGTACCGAAGGGCGAGTCGCACGGCATCCGCGCTGCGCTCGAACGCCTGATGCACGATCCCGGACTCGTGCAGCGTCTCTCGGCTCGCGGCAAGAAGCGCGCCGCGATGCTCGCGTGGCCGAACATCGTCGTGCGCTACCGCGACCTGCTGCAGGCGGCAGCGACGGCGCGGGTGCCGAGCAGCAGGCCTCCGGCACCGCTGCAGCCGACGTTGCGTCCACCCACCGCGCGCTGACGTCATCGATCGTGTACCGCTGATGTCGCGGCGCCACGCAAGGACCATCGCTTCACTGGCCATGCCGGTCGCTCTGCCGGTACAGCGCCTTGCCGGGTCGTTGTTCGCGACCGGCGCTCCCGTCACGATCGCCTGCGCCGGTGACCCGCCGGCGGCGGAGTTCATTGCAGGCGCCCTCTGCAAAGTCGAGCATCGTGAGCCGGTTGGTCGGCTTGGCAGCCCGCTCGAACTGCGCGGCGAGGCCTTCGTGGCCCTGTCTGCCGCGGCCGATCTCGTCGCGATGGAGGTGCCGTGGGCGTGGCAGCGCTGCTTGCCGGATGACACGCAGTGGCGCATGCCCGCGTGGGTATCGCAGGAGATCCGGGCGCCCGACCATGGGCCCATCGTGCTGCCCGTGCCGTTGCGCAAAGAGGTGAGGCGCCACGAGCGCCGGCAGGGCTACGCGCTGCGCTTCTCGACGGATGAAGCCGACGTGCGCCGGTTTCACGCGACGCTCTACCGGCCTTACGTCGAGGCGCGCCACGGCAGCGGCGCCGTCATCGTGGACGAGCGCCAGTTCTTTGCGGTCAGTCGCGGCATGACGCTGGCCGTGCTGACCTCCGCCGGGGAGTGGGTGGCGGGGCTGCTGTTGCAGCGCCAGTCGACCACGCTGCACTTCGGCTGGTTCGGCTCGGCCTCGACGCCGCCGCGCTGCGGTGCGAGCGAGGTGCTCGATGCGCGTGTCCTGGAGTGGGCCGCGCAGAACGGGATCCGCCGCGTCGTCATGGGCCATTCTCGACCGAGCCTCGCGGACGGCGTCGTGCGCTACAAGCGCCGCTTCGGGGCGGTCGTGCGCCCGACGCGATTCCCGCAGCGCATCCTGGGATTTCGCATCCAGCGCGGGTCGCCAGCACTCGTCGCCGCGATCGAGGCCGCCCGGTTCGTCGGCTTTCGAGACGGGCAGATCGAGGTCTACCAGCCGCAACCAGCGTCGCAGGTCCGTCGGACTGGCATGTAACTCAGCCGGCCGGTTCGGCGCGATCGGTGCGCGGCTTGCCCGGCCAGCGCACGCCGAGACGCGACAACATCCGTTTCAGCGGCGGCTTGATCACGAAGTAGAACGCATAGGCGGCGACCAGGCGCGGTTGCCGCTGGTACAGGTGCACTTCCACGGTGTCACGCATCTGCGATGCCCAGCGCAGCTTGTTCTTGAGGAATCCGCCGAGAAAGTCGTACTCGTCGAGGTCCGACGCGAAGCACTCCTCGAGCTCGAGCGACTCGAGCAGCGTGCCGGGGGAGAACCGCGAGTAGCTCGCGTCGTGGGCAATGTGCAGCGAATAGAACGTCCGCTCGTGGACCAGGCCGAACGTGGCCGCGACCAACCGGTCGTCGACACGCAGGCTGCGCAGGACGAACTGCCCAGTGTCGCCGAAGCGGTCGATCAGGTGCCGGTAGAACCGCAGGTGCTCCACGCTCTGGGAGACGCCCACCGCTTCTTTCGCTTTCCAGCTGCGGCCCTCGAGTTCCTCGTACTCGGCAAACAGCTCCTGCAATCGCCGTGCATCGCCCGAGTGGGTCTGGTATTCGACTGGGCCGGCGGCCTGCAGCCTGCTGCGTGCCGTCTTGAGGTTCTTGCGGAATTTCTGCGACTTCGACGCCAGGAACTGCGGCCACGTGCCTTGCAGGCTCAGGTACGGGCAATGCGAGCTCGGCACGCGACCTTGCAGCAAGCCATGTCGCGTCAGCGTGGCGCAGAACGCTTCGAGAGCGGGGTCGGCCGGGTCCTGCTCGTGAAACCAGATCGCATCCCATTGCTCGCGACGCGCGAGCAGCGCCTGTGCCGTGGCCTCGGCACAGGCGACGACGTCCCGCCCGAAGAGGAATCGCGGGCGGTCCACTTCCCAGGGCGCGCCGAGGAAGCTGAGCTGCCGATGCACCTTGCCTTGCACGCGGACCCGCGTCACCTGGAAGGGTGCGATGCCGATGATCTGCTCATCGTCGAGGACGCAGACGATCATCAATCGACGGTCAAGGCCGAAGCTGCGGACCCAGGCGGCCTGGTAGCGATGGGTCTGGAAGACCGTCAGACCGGGGATCGTCGGCTCGAGCCGTGTCCAGGGCGCGGCGAGTCCGCGCAGCCCGTCTTCGTCCATCACGACGATCGTGCGCAACGACCGGCCGGGCGTGGCCCTTCCCTGGGCGGACGCCCGCCGCAGGTCGATTCCGCGTTCGCCATCGACTCCGGAGGTCACGGCGATGGGCTCCCAGACGATGAGCGACGCTGCGTGGCCGCGCGTCGGGACGCCGTCGATCCTACGCGTCATCCTGAAGCCTCTCTGGCGGAAATAAGCCTCGTGCCGGTGCCACAGGCAGCCGGCGCCTTCGAGCGCGTGGGCGACCACGGGCAGGCCGGGGTATTCGAGGCGCACCTCCCGCAGGAAGGTCTCGAGGAGCCTCACGAGATGCCGGCGGTGGCCGGGGAGGATCGCGAGGTCCGCGACATAGACGTTGTCCCCGATGGCCTGTCCCGGGAATTCCGTGCCGTCGTCGAGGTGTGCGAGGATGTAGCCGACGGGGCGTTCGTCGTCGAACAGCCCTAAGTTCAGCGAGGAATAGTGCTCATCCTCGAACCGCAGGCGTGCCTCGATGATTTCGACGGGTTCCTGCGTATCGCGATCATAGCTCTGGCGTTCGAGTGCGACCACGGCGGCGCAGTCCCGCGCCGACAGTCGCCTCACCTGTGCGTGTCCCATCGAAGCATCCAGTCGGGCTTGCGCGGCATCACGGCGATTCTCGCATGCGTCACGTGCGCCACCTCGACCTCCGTCACAAGAATCCTGCGCCGTGCACGCGGAGCGGCCTCCGGCAAGGCTTGGAGAACTGTGCGCCCATTCACGCCGGAACGTCGGGTGGCCTGTGAGCATGTCGCAGTGAGTCGGGCGACCGATACCCGCGTCCAGAGACCGTGAATCCTCCAGCACGCAATCCAGTGTCGACGGCGGCGGCCGCCCTGCCCGAACCGCGCTCGCTCGTGCGGTCGTCCGGGTCCGTCCAGCCGGGCGGCTTTGCCGGCGCGCGAGCGGCGCTCGAACGGAGCTACTGGGTGGGCCAGGAGTACTGGGAGTCCTTCACGACTCGCACGGCGAGCGCGCTCCTCGTCTGCGGATCCGAGCGGCACTCCGGGGAGCCTCTGCGGACGCTGTACTTCGGGTCGGGCAATCACATGCCTTACGTACTGGGGTTGCTGTACGACGATTACCGCGTCGACGAGCAATACGGACCGCTCGACGCCTGGCAGGCGCGGCGCTGGCTGGTCGGTCACGGCGGCGCGGCGGACCTGGTGGTTGCGGACCTGCCCTGGCCGTACCACCACCTGTTGAGCCAGCGGGGATTCCTCGCCAGCCCGGCCTGGGTCGACCAGAAACTCGTGCTGCCGGAGCAATGGGGCGCGGTGTTCGAGTGCCTGCGCAACTCGGCCCGGGGGGAGGACCTGCGCAAGATCCGCAGGCATGGCCTGACGTACCGCATCGTCCGCGACGAACAGGCGATTCGCCGCTTCTATTCCGACATGTACGTGCCGCACGTGACGAAACGTTTCGGCGACTCCGCGTACGTCGAGCCCGAGTGGAAGATCCAGTACTGTGCCGAGACGGGTGCGCTGATGGAGATCCTGAAGGAGGGCGAAATCGTCGCCGGGCAGGTGTTGTTCGCGGACCGCGACAGCCTGCAGTTCCTCTGGGCGGGCACTTCGGGCGGCGAGCTGGGCGCGCACTCGAAGGGCGTGTTTCCGGCGCTGTTCTACTACGGCATCCTCTACGCGTTCGAGCGCGGCTACCGCTCGGTCGACTACTGCGGCAGCCGGCCGTTTCTGTCGGACGGCATTCTCCAGTTGAAGCGGCGGTGGGGCGGGGCGGTCCACGATGGCTGGAGCCGCGACACGCTGTTCTTCCGGCCCACGCGCCTCAGCCCGGCGACGCGCGGATTCCTAACCCGGTGCCCGCTGATTGCCCGTTCCGGACGTGACCTCGTCGGCAAGGTGTTCCATGGGGACACTGCGATCACGGCCGCCGAGGTCCAGCGTGCCGGCCAGCTCTATGCCACCGGCGGGTTGCGGGCCGTCCGCCTGTATTCGCTGCAAGCGCCTGGACCCGACGCGTGGGCGGCTGCGCGCACGACGCCGGGCATCGAACTCGTGGACCTCAGCACGGAGCCGGCGCCCGAGGCCAAGTACTGCGCAACGTAGTGCGTATCGGCAGGCGACGGGCGCGACGCCCCGGAGGATGACCCGTCATGGAACTCAGGATCGACGCGCGCAGGACCGCACTGTGCCTGGTGGCCATCGTGATCGCGCTCGCAGTTGCGCACGTCGGTGGCATGGTCGCGCGTTACGTATTGAACCACGAACATGCCTTCGGCCTGATCGATACATTCAACCTCAACTTCGAGAACAACGTACCGACGTTCTTCACGACGTTCATGCTGGTGGCGTGCGCGGCGCTGCTCGCCGTCATTGCGCGGCACTCTGCCGCGGCCGACGGTGGCGCGGCCTACTGGAAATGGCTCGCCATCGTGTTCCTGTTCCTCGCGGTTGACGAGGATGCCTCGCTGCACGAACTGCTGATCCAGCCGATGCGCGAACACCTGCCCTTCGCCGGACCGCTGTACTTCGCGTGGGTGGTTCCGTATGGGCTCGCGGTGCTGGTGGTCGGTCTCGTCTACCTCAAGTTCGTCCGGTCGCTGCCAGTTCGCACGCGCCGCTTGTTCGTCGCGGCCGGCAGCGTCTATCTGGCGGGTGCCCTCGGCTTCGAGTTCGCCGGGGGCTGGTATCTGTCGCGGGGCGAGGCCTCGGAGGACCTTGCTTACTCTTTGCTCGTCACTGCGGAGGAGGCGCTCGAGATGTCGGGCCTCGTCCTGTTCATCTACGCCTTGCTCGATCACCTGCGGCAGCGGCTTGGTGGCGAGGCGCTGCGAATCAGGATTCCTGCAGCAGCGGGCGAAACCGGCTGCCCGCCGCGGTGAGTTCGGCATAGCTGCCCAGCGCCGCGACGCGGCCATTCTCGAGGATGGCAATCCGGTCGCAGAACGCCGCAACGGACGGCTTGTGCGATACGCAGACCATCGTGGTCCCGTGCAGGTCCCTGAGTGCTGCGAGGATACGGCCCTCGGTCTCGAGGTCGAGCTCGTTGGTGGCCTCGTCGAGAACCAGCACCGCCGGTGCGTGGTAGAGCGCCCGGGCGATGCCGACCCGCTGCCGCTGGCCGCCGCTCAGGCTGCAACCGCGCTCGCCGACGAGCGAGTCGTAGCCGTCAGGCAGCTCACCGACCACGAAGTCGTGGATCTGGGCGATGCGAGCGGCCCGCTCGAGCCGGGTTGGATCGATGTCCTCGGCCGCCACGCCGAATGCGATATTGCTGGCCACGGTGTCGTCGAGCAGGTAGACGATCTGCGGCACGTAGCCGATGCCCTGTTGCCAGCTGCGCAGGTTGGTCGCGTCGATCACCATATCATCGACGACGATGCGGCCGCCCGATGCCGACAGCAGCCCAAGCAGGATGTCCACGGTCGTGGACTTGCCGGCGCCGGTGGGGCCCGCGAGGCAGACCGCCGAGCCGGCGGGAACGGTCAGGTCGATTCCCTTCAGCGTGTCCTGCCGCGCGGTCGGGTAGCGGAAACGGATATCTTCGAGCCTGACGGCTCGGCGCGGCACGATGATTTCGGGTGTCGGCGCAGCGGGTTCCTCGCTCGCGCCGGAGTACTCCCGCCACAGTCCGTCGATGGCCGCCATGTTGTAGCGGATCGACTCGACGCCGTCGAAGACCCCGCGCAGCGCCGGAATCAATCGATAGGCGGCAAAACCGAACAGGGCGATCATCGGCAGGATCTCGCCGGCATCCCTCGAACGGCCGATCATGACCACGGTGACCAGGACGAGGCCGCCGAAGGCGACGAGCTCGAGGGCCTGGGAAGGCACGATGTCGAGCGTGCTGTAGCGGATGGCGTTCCTCGAGGAACGCAGCAAGGGTCGCGAGAAGCGGTCAACGAAGTGCTCTTCGCGGCCACGCAACTTGATTTCCTTGGCGGCGCCGAGCGCTTCCTGCGCGGTCTTGTGGATCTCGGAGCTCAGCGTGGCGAACTCGGAGCCGAGCTTGACGACCTGCGGCGTGATCAGCAGGTAAATCAGCAGGTAGGCTGCCGACAACAGCAGCAGTGTCGCGATCGTAACCCACGGGTGGACGAGCAGCAGCAGTGCGACGATGAAGATCGTGGCGACCGCATCCGCGAACACGCCGATGCCGGCCATCAGCGTGCCGATGACCACGCGGTCGATCTCTGCAACCAGCATCTTCAGCAGTTCCGATGAGTTCCGCTGCAACAGGTGCAGGTAGGGCCGCGTCAGGTAACGGCGGAGCAGCCGCCGCGCGAGCTCATGCTCGCCGAGGTGACAGACGCGGAAGGTCAGCCACGCATTGACCCCCACGAGGAGGTTGGTTGCGAACAGCATGACGAACGCGAACAGCCCGAGAAAGACCAGGAACTCGTTCGTACCCGTGAATCCGAGGGTCGTGTAGGCTCGCGACAGGTACGGGTTCTCCATCGCCAGGGACGGATCGGCGACGACCGCGATGAACGGCATGATCGACGCGATCCCGACGGCCTGGAGAAGGCCGCTCGCGGTCGTGCCGAGCAGCAGGACCAGGATCCGGCGACGCTCCCGAGCAGAGAAGAAGGACAGCAGTTTTCGCCAGTCGTCGATCATTCGCAGGTTGCCTTCGGCCGTTCCCCCGATCCCTTCGGCAAGCCGACCGGCATGTCCGCGCGAGCGTGGCACGCGGCAACGGGCGTGGGCGTGACGTCAATCGCAGATTGTCGCCAGGGCGGAGCGCGCTGGCCGGACGGGCTCCAGGGCGAATCAGCCCCTGACCGCTGCGAGAATCTGCTCGAGCGCCGACGGATCCTCGATCGTCGTCAGGTCGCCGGGATCCTGCCCTTCGCACAGTGCCCGGATCGAGCGACGCAGCAACTTGCCCGATCGCGTCTTGGGCAGCGCGGTCACGAAGTGCACCCGTGCCGGGCGCGCCACGGCGCCCAGCTGGTTGTCGACGACCTTCATGACGTCGGCCTCGTGGGCCAGGCGTTTCTCCGGCGTGTCGATCAGGCTCGTGTCCTTGACGATCGCGAAGGCCATCGCGACCTGGCCCTTGAGCTGGTCGGCGACGCCCACCACGGCGACCTCG
>Ga0209254_10004433_pt1 | contig 12852 bp, 10 predicted proteins | sample FrelakmetDIP11DI_FD_187148 | JGI IMG/M metagenome (GOLD analysis project Ga0209254, IMG submission 187148) | Freshwater lake sediment microbial communities from the University of Notre Dame, USA, for methane emissions studies - DIP11 DI (SPAdes)... | ecosystem: Environmental > Aquatic >...
CTCTTTTGGAAGAGCCAGATGGTTTGAAAATGATTAGGTATAAATAATACCTGACTGCTTTACATCGGCCAATGCACTACTATTTCAATGTTGAGGCAACGTTACTAAAAGTGTTGCAGACCTTTTGACCAGTGATTGTTAACGCAACAATAACCACGAGAGCTATGAGCACGAGGATAAGTGCATATTCGACCAATGTCTGACCTCTTTCACTCCTTACTGCAGTGACTGCCTTTACATAAAGGGCTAAGAAGAAATCGCTAAGTGCTTTCATCATTTTCACCTCCTTTCAAATGCAATACTCAGGACCTCGAAATACAGATTTAGGATTCCTGGCTCGCCCAAGGTTTCTATCCATCACCCCCATCCTTGGCCTTAATTACTATTTTATGCGGTGTAATTAATTTGTCAAGAGAAGAATTATCCTTTTTCTTGGGGGAATTGCTCAAAAGGCAGGATCCGAGTAGTGAAAGGATTCTTCGCCCCGTGCGTCTCCTCAGTCTGCATGAGTGCGGACTCGTGGCGGGAATCCGCCTCGGCGGAAAGGGAACAGGGATTCTCGCCTCAGGCGAGTGGCCTGGGATACAAGTGAAACAGCAAGTTTTGGCATCGCGAGGCCGAATATAATACGGCCTTGGTCCCATTGTTTAAAATGAGATCGCCATGTCGGTCGTACCGACCTCCTATCAATGTCGGAATGGGCTTAGCCTGCTATTTTGTAAAATAATCTTGATCTTGGACTATCTAATGGGGAAAATATGCATGTGAAGTCATCTGAGTTCAAAAGAACAGAACGATAGACTATATGGTATTCCTATTTTCTCTCACCCTGTTTGTCAGTGCTGGTTTGCTTTTCAGCGTGCAGCCGATGATCGGGAAGATGATTCTGCCCAAGTTGGGTGGTTCACCAGCGGTTTGGAACACGTGCATGGTTTTTTTCCAGGCAGCATTGCTGATTGGATATCTCTATGCACATTTATTGACCCGGTTAAGCAGAAGATGGCAGGCTCTGGTTCATTTGGGAGTTATCTGTCTACCGTTTCTTCTCCTGCCCATTCATATTAGTAATAAGGCTATCATGGCTATTCCCAGTGAGACCAATCCCATTCCCTGGTTGATCGGATTTCTGGTCATGGCTACTGCATTGCCTTTTATCGTGGTATCTACAACTGCACCGCTTTTACAGAAGTGGTTTTCGATTACCCGGCATCACCATGCACACGACCCGTATTTCCTTTACTCGGCCAGCAACTTAGGTAGTATGATAGGCCTTTTGATGTATCCTCTTTTGGTCGAGCCAAGGCTAAACCTGATGCAACAAAGTTTATTCTGGACAGTCGGTTATGGATGTCTTGCAGTTTTAATATTATGCTGTGCTTTCGTGACGCTGCGTTTAAAGATAGATCCGAGCAAAGCAAATGAACAGCCACTGCAAAATTATCATATGAATTCTTTCTCTCATACGATAAGGGAGAGGAAAGTTAATACGGAGGACAACACTCATGATAGCAAGGAAGATGAGTGGCCGCATGACACTGAAGGCATTACCTATCTGCGGTTGCTGCGATGGGTGCTGTTTGCATTTATCCCCTCAAGTTTATTATTAGGGGTAACGACTTTCCTGACAACCGATATTGCTCCATTCCCGTTGTTGTGGGTAGTACCACTTGCTCTTTATCTTCTCTCATTTATTTTGGTTTTTGCCAGACGACCTATTATGCCGCCATATTGGTTTGGGCGAGTGCTGAGCTTATGCGCGGTAGTTTTGCTTATCGTATTTATTGTGAAGGCAAACCACCCAGCTTGGCTAATAATAATATTGAATCTGCTGCTATTTGTAACTGCAGCGATGATCTTTCATGGGGAGCTTGCGCGAGACCGCCCTCCGCCGAGCCGGTTAACTGAATTCTATTTATGCTTGTCAGTAGGTGGCGTTCTGGGCGGTTTGTTTAACGCGATTGTTGCACCTCTACTGTTTGATAACATACTTGAATTGCCGGCGGTAATGCTGTTGGCATGCGCATTGCGGCCTACAGGCAGGAAATCTGATGGCACTAAGGCGGCATTTGCTATTCGATGGCGGGATGCGGCCTGGGCAATGGGCATCGGGCTTTTAACGGTGGGGCTTATATATACGGTGCTGGGTGTGAGCCTGAGCCGTGAAGGGTTCAGTCTGCTGTTTATTTTTGCGGTGCCGGCACTAATGGCATATCGATTTGTTCGAAATCCCATGCGTTTTGCTTTGAGCCTATTGGTGATCTTAGTTGCCGGTTTGTTATTCATGGACGCACATGAGCGAACACTCATAGTACATCGCAATTTCTTTGGCGTAATACGCGTAACCGACTATGCAGAGGGAAAATACCGGCTATTTTTTCATGGCAGCACACTCCACGGGCTGCAAAGCCTTGAACCTTCGAGGCAAGGAGAGGCGCTCTCTTATTTTCACCATTCAGGCCCCATCGGACAAGTATTCGATATTGTTAATGCATCATCTTCATCATTATCTATAGGCGTCGTAGGTTTAGGAGTGGGTTCGCTCGCTGCCTACGCCAAACCGACCCAGGACTGGACATTCTATGAAATCAATCCCGCGGTTGTTCAGATCGCGAGAGATCCCCAAATGTTTACGTTTCTGAAAAATAATCACGCGAGAAGTTTTACCATTATTTTGGGAGATGCCCGACTTCGGTTGCAGGATGCAGAGAACCAACAATATGATTTGCTTGTGCTGGATGCATTTAGTTCAGATTCCATTCCTATACATCTCGTTACGATGGAAGCCTTACAACTCTATCTACAGGCATTATCAAACGATGGCATTTTAGCATTTAACATAACAAACCGAAGACTTGATCTGAAACCCGTGTTTGCCAATTTAGCGCATGATGCCAACCTTATTGGACTAATACGCAATGATTATCAGATCAATATCGATGATCAAAACAAAGGGAAGGCAAGGTCTGTGTGGGTGGTAATGGCTCGCAACAAGAATAGCCTTGCTCCGCTTTTCAAAGATACTCGGTGGGAGCTACTTCGCCCTGATACGACGATGGGGGTATGGACTGATGATTTTTCTAATATCCTTAGTGTCGTAAAGTGGAGGCGATAAGGTGTTTCAAATGAGATTTCTCTAAAGCTACACTACTTTCAGAAATTATTTGTATCATCAAAATTGATTCGTTCTTTCTCGATAACAAGCCACCGTTGGAAGAGACGGCCATAGATCGCACCGATATATTCACCGATAATGCCCAGAAAAATTAATTGGACTGCCGAGAAGAAAAAGAGACCGATGACTATAGGCGCTATCCCCACAGAGAAACTTTTCCAATAGATAATCTTGTATATTCCGTAACCGAAAGCTACCAGGATACTTATAAAAGCCATAAAAAACCCAACAAAGGTTGCAAAACGAAGGGGCATTTTCGAATGATGGGTTACGCCATTCATAGCCTCGGAATAAAGGTGATAAAAAGTATTTTTTGAAACCCCCTTTTTCCGTTCAGGCCGGATGTATTCTATCTGCGCAATATCGTATCCCATATCACATACTAATCCACGTGTATAAGGATAATGATCTCCGGTACCGAGGATTAGATTGACAACATCCCTATCATAAAGTCCATATCCGGTGAAATTCTTTATCTGTTCTGTATCTTCAGATACATAGTTTATGACTTTATAATAGAGCTTTCTCATCATGCGCATGTACAGGGGTTCTAAAGAATATTTTTTAACAGCAGCAACAATCTTGTAGCCCTGTTCCCATTTTTTTATAAACTGAGGAATGAGTTCTGGCGGATCTTGAAAATCAGCGCAAAGAAAAATTACCGCATCTCCTTTGGTTTTAGACAATCCATTTAAGCCAGATCGGTGCAAGCCGAAATTCTTAGCGTTTACTATCACCTTGACGTTTTTGTCACTTGCGGCAACTTCTTTGAGTATGGCAACAGTACTGTCCTTTGAAGCATTATCGCAAAAAATATGTTCGTAACTATAATGACTAAGATTTTCGAAAATGTGTTTAACCTGATTATAGAGGTTTCTTACATTTTCCTCTTCGTTGTAGCAGGGAGTCACAATACTTATAAACTTCATAATTGACCTTGTTAAGCCATTTTACTTTCTATAGGTGAGAATTTCAATGAATCATTGCTAATACACGTCAGGATAGAAGTATCTGTGGTGAGGGCAATAGCCGTTAATGCAATGCGATCAAAGCGAAAACGGTTGACGAATTCATCAGTCACATGTTGTGCATCGACTGCGCTTTGTCTATAGCAATGCTCCCCGATATAGTAAATTAAGCAATCACACGTTCAGCAGGGATGGCGTAACATACCGTTTCCCAACATTCTTCCGCATATCTTCTCAGAAAAAAACGGTACCCGTTGGAAACAGAACTCATGTAGAGGGGAATTTGCCATAAATGTTCCTGCCGATGATACGTACAGACAGCCCATGCTGCAGATCTCTGCTCAATTAACTCTTTTGCGCCAGCAAGGGCTTGAGGTTCAGCGCCTTCGATATCCATTTTGACATATGTTGGCAAATAATCCCTGATAATATCATCCAGCGGGGCACAATCTATCTGAATATTCCCGTTTCTATTTATTGTAGAACCCATAGTACCGTTTGCCACAAAGGTTAACTTTTCACTTTTGGATCCAACAGCCAATTGGAGAGGACTCACCTTATTCTTTATATCAACAGGTAAGTTTGAAATGAATTCCTGCAACCTTTTATAGTTAATTGGATCTGGTTCAATCGCAATTATTCGCCGAAAAGATGGCCCTCTGCGCTTAAGAAAATCTCTAACAGTATCACCATCAAAAGCACCGCAATCAACAAATACTTCATCATCAGCAAGAGAAACTAAATCCATTGGAAAGTAAGTTTCAGATGCAGGTACATGCTTGGGAAGACAATCGAAATCGAGCATAAGCATCCATCTCAGCTGAGCTAAATATTCAGATCGCGAAACATCGTCTGCCCAAAGAGAGAGTGTTCTTTTTACTTCTTCAGCCTGAGCATAAATAGCATGCGGTAAATCAAGACCTCCGTGAGGCATAAATGTTTCATGATACTTCCAGAATAGATATGCAAAGGGGGCAACCATTGTGCACCCCATACCCTGCAATTGATGTCTTACTGAAGAACCGTTGTATATTGTTACAACAAACACAGCTTTATGGCTGAATTTCTGTACAGCTGCAGGGGGTGCAAGGACATTTAGTCCTTCAACAGATGTATTCCACAAAGACGGGTTGTTATCGGCAAAAGCAAGTGGCTCAATGTTTAATCTACGGAGGCATGCGAGCGTTCTTCTCCCTAAAGGTCCAGCACCAAATAAGACAATTGACTCAGCGAAGGACCCTGCCAATTCATCAAACTTTGAGCAGTTCTGAGCAATGATATAAGAAGATTCAAGTTTTAACAATGCTTCCAATTGCTCTTCATAAGAATAGCCGATCATTTATATATCCTGCTCTTCCGATTGAAGAAATGCGTTTATTTTCAAAAAATCCTTTGCATATTTCATTTCTTAAACAGGTTATCAGGAATCGCGTAGCAAACAAGATCCCAGCACAAATTTCTGCATTAGTCTATCAGCCCAACATAGTATTGAACAGAACATTCAGATTATTGTCCACCCACCGTCTACAACCAGCGCATGCCCCGTTATATAACTTGATGCATCCGATGCTAAAAAGATTAAAGCACCAGCCAATTCCTCTGGCCGGCCGATCCTGCCCAAACATGTTCTTTTTGTAAGACGCTCCATGAAAACGTCATCTTTTTGAACACAATTCGGACCGACGTCTTCAGTGTTGGAAAAAGGGCCAGGAAGAATGGCATTCGAACGTACCCCAAATTGCCCCCAAAAAGAAGCTACATATCTTGTAAAAGCCAACATTGCCGATTTTGAAGCAGAATAACCGGGTGGATTCAAGAACGTCGTACCTTCATAAAGCTGAGGACTTGGTGCAACTACGGCATACATTGTTGAAATATTTATAATGTTACCATATCCCTCCGCACACATCCTTGGCCCGATCTTTTGAACTATCATTGCCGGCCAATATACCCCACCTGCAAAATGACGGGTCCACTGATCGAGCGAAGCTCTTTCAAGAGTTCCGTCAGGTGAGTTAAAACCTGTATACGTATTAAGTTCGTGGGCATTGTTGACTACGATATGTATAGAAGGATTATCGTCAATAATTTGGACCAGAGTTTTTTCTAGTGAGGAGAGGTCATACATGTCCACGCGGTAAGCCTTCACGCGGTCGCATCCATACTCTGATGTCCACTCAGATGCTTGTTTTTCTAAGCGATCCGATCTACCAAGAGCTATCAACCGGGCATCATTGGATAGCAGTGCTTGCGCGAATATTCGCCCTAAAAACCCAGTTGCACCTGTGAGAAGTGCCGTTTTACCTGATAGTGAGAATAATGAACTGGCTTGTAGCTTCACTTGCAACCCCTTTCACAATCACATCATTCGTCCAAAGGTTGTATAAGCATGTTAGATAGAAACTCCTGTCGATCCAAGAATGGCCATAGATCTTCCAATGGCTTTGAAATCATCGTTCCATCACTTCTCTGGCTGGATGATAGTCTTGGTGCACGAATTTCGTCTGGAATGGCCATAATTTCACAAATGACTGGCCCGGGTAATTGTATAATATCCCTGATTTGATTTCTTAAATCATTTTGATCAACAATTCTTATCGCAGATAGTCCATATGCCGTGGCAACTTTAATAATATCCGGCAAAGTTAAGCCACTTTCGGAATCGGCGCCAACCAATTGTTGAAAGTAGTTCTTCTGCATCGCTCTTATGGATGCATAACCTCCGTTATTAATCACAAAAAATTTGATAGGAAGTTTTAAACGAACAACGGTTTCCAGTTCTTGAATATTAAGTTGAAATCCGCCATCTCCGTCAACACATATTGTTCGTCTACGCCCACTTGCGATACAAGCTCCAATGCTGGCTGGTAATCCAAAACCCATTGCACCCAAGCCTCTATTATGAAAGACGCGTTGGCCTGATTTCACTTTAAATACTAACAAGAAAATTTCAACGCAATTACCTGAACTCCCTGGAACAATCAAATCATCATTTGATAGTTCGTCAGCAAGAACTTCAGAGAAAAAAAATGTACTGACACTTCCTCGATGCATCCTATGTTCCGCATGGACAACTGGATATTTTTCTTTCCAATCTTGACACCTTGACAACCAACTCGATGATGATTTTGCTTTAATCTTATTAATTTGATTTAGCAATTCATGAATAAATGCTCCTGCATTTGCACATATCGGTATATCAATTGACGCTTTGATCTTTCTAATTTCGTTAGCGTCTATATCAACCATAATCTTTTTAGCCGCCCTCGCAAATTTATCCTGTGCGTAGCCCGTTAGTGCCATATCAAGGCGACTACCTATGATTAATAGGCAATCAGAGTTCTGTAACGCAAAGTTGGCGCCTCTTGGTGCTATTGAACCAGGTCGACCTATGAAAAGATTATGCGACTCCGGTAAGAGATCTATACCGAGCCAAGTGGTTAATATGGGCATGTTTAACTGATTCACTAAATCTATGAATTCCTTTTCTGCACCCGCAAGCCGAATTCCATTTCCAGCCAATATAACCGGTCTTTCAGAATGATTTATTAAATCAATAACGTCAGATACTTGCTTCGCCAAGTTAAATTGATCGAATTGTACATCCATTTCCTTGAGATCAAAGCCATCAAGTATTTCCGGTTCAATGGATGCAGCTTGAATATCTAACGGAATATCGATCCAAACAGGTCCAGGACGCCCAGCTTTTGCAAGGTAAAGTGCTTTCTCTAAATGATATCGTATAGAAGAGGAATCCATAATTGTTACGGCATATTTTGTAATAGGCCTTACAAGAGAAACAATATCAATCTCTTGCGCTCCTAATTGCCTGACGCCTAAATTCCTCATCAAGTCATCACGTTTTACCTGGCCTGAAATAAATAAACACGGTGTAGAATCCAGCCATGCTCCAGCAACACCTGTAATAGCGTTTGTTCCACCAGGTCCCGTCGTCACAAGGGCAACACCTAAATTATTATTAACACGGGCATAGGCTTCTGCTGCAATAGCGCAGGCCTGTTCGTGAAGGTTGCAAATATATTCTATGTCTTTGCAACGACCTAAAGAATCTACTAAGTGCATGGCGCCGCCGCCGGGGAGCATAAACACGTGCTTGACTCCTTGCGCGGCTATAAATTGAAATACGTAATCAGATAGTTTCATTCATTTTGTCACTCGCTATTCTTCGCTAAAATTATATCCAATAACTCTATAGCAGCTCCCCAGCTTAACAGGAGTTGTCCCACCGGAAAAGCAGGCAGCTCGGAGAGTATGTCTATTAGTCAGACGTAGGTACTCCCCAAAACTCACACTTGTCGCCACAGTAAGGGATTTTTGCTCTTCTTCCTGATGTATGAAGCTCTCTCATTTTAATTCTTTTTTCACTATTCCAACATTTTTCTAACGTCATATCATAAAGATTTCCAAGACGGAGCTCTCCTTCGGGGTCAAAGCGAACACAGCATGACACATTACCAAATCTGTCTATTGCTAATCGCGTCATGAAATCCCAACACACACCACACTCAGGGATGGTTGCTGGTTTACGGTATCCCACACTTCCTTGCGGTTGATGTAACGTTCTCCTCACAATAATTTGACTAAGTGCAACATACTTTTCCTCATCTTCTATATTACCCACAAATCTCAAAGTGACAAACGGTTTCTTATCACCCTTTTTAGCTATGAATTCACGAAGAGTCTCCAATTGAAATTGTTTTTCGACCTCATTATCATTCTCAATTACTGAAACTGAGACTGCATCCAAATTATTTACTATGGAGTCAAACTTCTCCATCAGATGTTTTCCATTAGTGACAGTATAAACAAAACAGCTTTTCTTTTTGAATTGTGCTACTCCCTCACCAAAGCGAGGATGTAGCATACTTTCGCCATTATTATGGGTTGCTATTACAATACCTTCTGGAACTTGTGAAGCAATCATCTGAATCAGGTCAATATCCATATCTCCATAGTTATCAATTCCGTATAATCTATCACGCTCACGTCTGCCACAATGCCAACAAACTTTTGAACATCGTGATGTGAACTCGACGTTGATTTGTGTCAGACCATTAAAACCTCCGCTCAAAATAATCCTCCATTTAGTTTGGTCCCCATATAAAGGTACCATCAGTCAAAACACCGTCTACATCCAAGACAATAGCCTTAATCATTATGTTTGCGCCATACATCCACACGGCGGAGTTTTTTCATAACCTCTTCCTCTCTTGGTAAAACACGCTTAGTACCGTCTCCCATTGCCGTCTCAATTAAACGGATATCCCTTACCAGACGGGTACATCCATTCGGCTCTAAAGACGCTGCATGATCAGATCCCCACATTGACCGATCCAGTGTGATATGACGCTCTACCATACACGCACCTAATGCTACAGCTGTAACCGATGAAGGCAGTCCAGTCTCGTGCCCAGAATAACCCACCGGCACGCCATATCGTTGATGTAAAAATGGGATAACTCGCAAATTGAGCTCCTCATAATATGCCGGATAAGTTCCGGTGCAATGCAATATGATCAGGTTCTTTTTCCCAAGCACAGTAACAGCATGATCAATCTGCTTCAATGTACTCATCCCAGTGGACAGGATAATCGGGCGCCTCTTGGCACGTATATAGCGTAACAATTCGTCATCTGTGAGACATGCTGAAGCAATCTTGTAACATGGCACATTAAATTTGTCGATGAAATCTACTGATTGTTTATCCCAACAGGATGCAAACCAGATGATATTTTTTTTGCGACAATAACGATCGATCTCCCGGTACTCTTTCTTGCCAAACTCAAGTGCGCGCTTCAGGTCTCCGTTCGTTGTTCCAAAAGGACTTTCGCGCGGACGTTCGAGTTCTTCGCGCGAGTAAACCACATCTATTGTACGCTTCTGGAACTTCACTGCATTAAAACCGGCGCTCGTTGCGACATTGATAAGATGCTTTGCCATATCAACATCGCCATTGTGGTTGATACCAATCTCCCCAACAATAACGCAGGGATGTCCACCACCAACACAAATATTGTCTATTTTTACCTCAGCCATTATTTTAGCCCTCCCAAATTATATTATTGAAACAACCTTTGCTGCATATACCAAATAACAGTTCGCTTTATTGCTTCGTGCAAATTAATTCCTTCCTTCATCCCAAGCTCAAGCCGAATTCTATTCGTTGAAGGGACATATCTTTCAGGCGATTGCCTTTCCACAGCTTGTTTTGAGATATAAACCTTGCTTTCTGGTTGAAAGGCATTTGCGACGATCTTTGCTAAGGCACCGATGGAGAGATACTTTTCCGAACCGACATTATACGGACGGCAGGACTTTCCGCGAAACAGGATACTCCAAAGACAGATAGTGAGATCAGCAGCATATAGATAGGACCGGTAAGGGGTTCCATCTCCAGTAATATTTATTGGCCCACCTTTTAGAGCGTCTCGAATAAAATTGCCGATAGCATAATGCATGTTGAGAGGCAGATATGGGCCTATAAAGGTAAAACAACGGGCCACCTTTGCTTCAAATCCATAACGTTCAGCATAAGCAGAACACAAAAACTCTGCTACACGTTTTCCTTCTCCATAAGCTGATGCAAGCGCTGTTGTTAAAGGCGCTCCTTCATAATCTTCGGAAATGTGAGTCATTTCGTTTGGCTGTTTGCCATACACAGCACCCGAACTTGTAAATAGAAATTTCTTTGCATTACAGTATCTCGCAAACTCTAACGTTTGACGCGTTCCTTGAACTATGCCCTCGAATAAAGAAAGTGGATTTTGTGTATTCTGAGTTGCGTCGGTTCCAATTGCAGCATGAATAATATGAGAAAACTCCCCTTCGGGAAATTCAAAATTGCGAACGTCTCCAGTGTGAAATTGTATTGAAGGATTTTCACAGAGATGAGGAGCTTTCTTACGAAAGGCTTCCGGATTGCGTGTTAAAACTAATGCAGCGGAATTTAACGCAAGGTTGGTATTTGCCCATGCAAAGCTCTCCAATAACCAGCAACCAAAAAAAGCTGTGCCTCCTGTAAAAAATATTTGCTTGTTACGAAGCTCTTCCCAGTGATCTTTAGTATTTTCGAGTATGTAATCTAAATCTGCAGCTAATGGATTTGCCATTTCAGCTTTTTACACGTTTTTATTAATAGATATTTAAACTTCAACTTGCATATCATCCATAGTAGCAAATGCATTTATAAATACTTTTTTAGCATTCTGTTCAGCTTCTTTCCTTTCCTTAATAGTTTGATATATATATGCATCGAAGTGGACAAGTGATAGCCTTTTAACTTGGGCCTCTTTTGCTATTTGTGCAGCAGTTTCCGGATTAAGGTGAGGCCACTTGTGGCTTTTCTGCCCGCTTTTATACGCGCATTCTGCAATGAGAAGGTCTGCATTCTTCGATAATAGCACGGCATTTTCGCAATATCCTGTATCGGGACAATAACTGATTACCCGTCCATCTATTTCAATTCTAAATCCCAGGGTCAAGGATGAATGAAGCAGTGGTTTTGCGTCTACGAGAAAAGGCAGAATTTTTTGTTCTCTGGGCAATTCATGAATATCAACCGGGTAGGGCAGGTGAGCAAGGGGCATGGTAAAGGGGCTGTCAATGAATTTTGTCAGGATTTTATTTGATCCTGACGGGCCAAAAATATGCAATGTTTTAAAACATCTTATTTTATTGAGTGTATGCAACCCCATAATATGGTCTAAGTGGAAGTGGCTTAGAAAGAGATAAGCAGGCTTTTTGATCCTGCAATAATTGTCTGTTTTATGAAGTCCGTTGCCTGCATCAAGAATAATGTAATACTTTTTAGTCTTTATGAGAATGCATATTGTATTTCCCGTATTTGTGTCATACCAGCCATTTGTTCCTAAGAAAACAATTTCCATCACTGTCTACCAGCAAACTCCCCGATTGATTGAATAATATAATCAAGCTGCTCTTTCATTAGTCCCGGATAAACACCTACCCAGAACGAATTCCTCATGACCATGTCTGTATTAGCCAGCTTCCCGACAACTTTGAACCCTTCCTTTGATCTTCTCATTTCATCAAAACAGGGATGACGTAAAAGATTTCCGGCAAAGAGCATCCTTGTCTGTATGCCTCTTGCTTCAAGAAATCTTACAATTTTATCCCTGGTAAAGCCCGCACTATCTCTGACGGTGAGTAAAAATCCAAACCAACTCGGATCTGAATTCGCAGTTGCCTCAGGCAAAACAAACACGTCATCTAAATCTTTCAAACCTTCATAGAGAAACTTCCAATTCTTTTTGCGTGTACTAATAAATGAAGGTAGTTTTTTTAGCTGGGCACATCCAATGGCTGCCTGCATGTCGGTTATTCTTAAGTTATACCCAAAATGAGAGTAAGTATATTTGTGATCATACCCGTATGGAAGTTCTCCTAATTGCCATTTAAACCGCTTTTTGCAAATATCGTCATGTCCCGATGGACACCAGCAATCCCTTCCCCAATCCCTGAATGATTCTATAATTTGTTTTAGCTTTCCATCATTCGTATAAACAGCACCGCCTTCACCCATGGTGATATGATGTGGCGGATAAAAGCTTGATGTCCCGATATGGCCGATTGTTCCCGTGTATTTCCATTCACCATGGTAAAGGTATTTTGACCCAAGGGCATCGCAATTGTCTTCTATAAGCCAAAGATTATATTTATCACAAAAATCCC
>Ga0209254_10004434_pt1 | contig 12852 bp, 13 predicted proteins | sample FrelakmetDIP11DI_FD_187148 | JGI IMG/M metagenome (GOLD analysis project Ga0209254, IMG submission 187148) | Freshwater lake sediment microbial communities from the University of Notre Dame, USA, for methane emissions studies - DIP11 DI (SPAdes)... | ecosystem: Environmental > Aquatic >...
ACGCCGCGCGCTCCGCGGCTGGCGAGCCGGCGCACTCCGGTGCACCCGGGCTATTTCCTCGACACCCGCTTCCTGAAGCCGCTGGGCATCACCCAGCAGGCGCTCGCCACCTCGCTCGGCATCTCTCGCCGCCGCGTGAACGAGCTGATCCGCGGCCACCGCGGCATCAGCGCCGACACGGCCGTCCGCCTGGCGCGTTACTTCGGCAACGAGGCGACGTTCTGGATGCAGTTGCAGTGCGACTGGGACCTGCACGAAGCCGCCAAGCGGCTGAGGCCTTGATCTGCTGAAACCCGCGGCGGCGGCTTCCGCCGCGGAGCCGGCGCACCGTCCGGCGCCGGCCGGGTTCTCGACGGACGCCGCTCTCCGGCGGCCCGCCCATCCCCGGCGGCCCGCCCATCCCCCCAAGGCGCGTCGTGGAGTCGACCGACGCCTTGACTCAAGTCAACGCGCGAAAGGCGCCGGCGCTTAACGTCCGGCCATTCTCCGATTGTTACGGGTTACGTAACACCATGGCGGGTGCAGGCAGGATCGACTGTCCGTTGGGCGGCGCGCTGGTGCTGGGCATCGGCAACGTGCTCTGGGCGGACGAGGGATTCGGCGTCCGGGCGGTCGAGGCGCTGCACGCCGCGTACCAGCTTCCCGGGACGGTCGAACTGCTCGACGGCGGCACGCAGGGAATGAACCTGCTCGAACCCGTGGTCAGCCACGGCGCGGTGCTGGTCTTCGACGCGATCGACTTCGGGCTGGCGCCGGGTGAGTTGCGCGTGTTGCGCGGGCGCGAGGTGCCGGCATGGGCAGGGACCAAGATGAGCCTGCACCAGCAGAGTTTCCAGGAACTGCTCGCCATCGCCGACCTGCAGGGGCGCTTCCCGCCGAAGCTGACGCTGATCGGCGTCCAGCCCCTGCGGCTTGCGGATTTCGGCGGCAGCCTGAGCGGATGCGTCAGGCAACGCCTGCCGCTGGCGGTCGAACTCGCCGCCCTCGAACTGTCCGGCTGGGGCTTCCCGGCGGTGCCGCGCGAAGGCGTCGCGGCGGAGCGCCTCAATGCCGAGGCGCTGGCGCTGCCGGCGTACGAATCCGGCCGGCCGGCCGAGTCCGAGGCCTGCCGCATCGGCGATGCCCGCTTCCTGAACCGGCGCCGCGAACTGGAGTCGCGCTGATGTGCATCGGCGTGCCCATGCGGATCGAAAGCGTCGACGGGATGGTCGCGTTGGCGGCCCGCGAGGCCGCCGATGGCGCCGTCGAGCGCCACACGCTCGACATGCTGATCGTCGGCCATCAGCCACCCGGCACCTGGGTACTCGCCTTTCATGGCGCCGCCCGGCGCGTGCTCGATCCGCTCGAGGCGAAGCAGATCCTCGACGCCCTCGCGGCGCTCGCCATCGCGCTGGACGCCGAAACGGCGGAGCAGGCCACGGCGCTCGACGTGCTCTTCGCCGACCTCGTCGACCGCCCGCCGCAGTTGCCGGCGCACCTGCGTTCCGACTGAGGAGCGAATCCGATGAGCCTCGAAGCCGCGGCGACTGCCGCCGTGCCGCGCACGATGCACCCGCTGCTCGAGCGCCTCGTCGAGCTGACGGCCGCGACCGTGCTCGAACCCGGCAGTTTCGACGCCTGGGCGGGCGAGCCGGGGGCGGCGTTGCTGGTGTTCACCGAGGACCCGATGCTGTATCGCGAGACCCTCGACCTCGCGGTCATTGCCCCCGAACTGGCGCGGGCGCTGGCCGGCCGCTTCCGCATCGGCCTGCTGCTGCCGGCGGTGGCGCGGGCGCTGGCGCCGCGCTTCGGATTTCGCCGCTGGCCGGCGCTGGTGCTGCTTAAGGACGGGCGCTACGTCGGCGCCGTCGACGGCCTGCGCGACTGGCAGGTCTACGTCGACGAGCTGTCGCGCCTGCTCGAGTCCGAGCCGACGCGCCCGCCGACGGTGGGCATCGCCGTCAATGCCGAAGGCGATCCGGCAGGCCACGGTTGCCACTGATTGCCGAACCGATCCCGTTGCGAGAAGACATCGATGAAAGAGTTCCCGATTCCCGTGCGCACCGCGCTCGACGTGCTCGGCCCCGGATCGCAGCCCGCGGAGGGCGACGGCTTCAGCTACCTGGCCTTCCCGCGCGACGTGCCGACGTTCTCGATGCCGCAGTTGCCCGAGGATGCCGACGCGGCGAGCCTCGGTGCCGCCCGCCGTCTGCTGGCGCAGTTCGTCGAGCAGATGGAGGGCGGCAGCGCGCCGCGCGTCGAACTGTCTTCGATGCCGGCGAACGTGCTGCGCGTGCTGAACGATTCGCTCGGCGAGGGCGAAGTCTGCGTGCGCATCGCCCGGCGCAACGGCGACGGCGCCGACATCCGCATCCAGGAAACGGTCTTCGCCGGCGTCTGGCGCGAGATGCACCTGCGCGCCGACGGCGGGCTCGCGCACGACTGGCTGCTCGCCTGCCCGGTGCCGCCGGTGGCGCTCGAGCGAGCGCAGCGCGCCGCAACGACCCACCTGCCGTCGTTCGACGCGCCGCGCGGTGCCATGAACTCGCCGGCGCTGCTGACCGAGATCCGCGAGCAGGTGCTGCACTTCCGGCCCGGCGAGGCGCCGCACGTGATCAACCTGACCCTGCTGCCGCTGACCCCCGAAGACCAGGCGGTCCTCGAGCAGGCAGTCCCCGTCGGTCCGGTCGCCATCCTGTCGCGCGGCTTCGGCAACTGCCGCATTACCTCCACGTTGCTGCGCAACCTGTGGCGGGTGCAGTACTTCAACAGCATGCAGACGCTGATCCTCAACACCCTCGAAGTGGTCGAGGTGCCGGAGGTGGCCATGGCCGCCCCCGACGATCTCGCCGACAGCCGCGAGCGGCTGCGCGAACTGCTCGCGTGGATGGAAGAAGGCGGGTCGGCCTGAGACGGGGTGGCGATGAACCTGGAGGCCGGTGCGCGGCTCGAATGCAAGGTCTGCTGGCACGTCTACGACCCGGCCGCCGGCGATCCGGTCTGGCAGATCCCGCCGGGCACGGCCTTCACCGACCTGCCGCCGCACTGGACCTGCCCGAACTGTGCCGCCGAGAAAGGCGGGTTCCTGCCGCTTGGCGATGACTGATCCTGTCGCGTTTGCCGATGCCGATGCCGATGCCGATGCCGAGGCGGCGGCGGTCGCCGCGCGCGTGCAAAGCACCTTCGAGCGGGTACAGCGCGAGCGGATGACGGGCCTGCCGTTCGTCAACGAGGCGCTGCGTGTCGAACTGGTCGGCCTGCGCCGCTGGCGCGGCCTGTGGCTGGGCGTGCTGGTCACGCCCTGGTTCATGAACCTGCTGCTGCTGCCCGGCGACGGCCTGGGCAGCGGCGAGGAGCCGGCGGCAAGCTGGCCGACGCTGACCACCGGCGAATACGCGCCGTTCGCCTTTCCCGCCGGCGTGCTGAGCTTTCTCGCCGGGCGCGAGGGCGAGGTCGGCGAGCATCTGTCCTGCTCGCTGTTTTCGCCGATGTTCGAATTCGCCGATCACGGCACCGCGCGGCAGACGGCCGAAGCCTGCCTCGCCGCGCTGTTCGATGTGGCAACGGCGCAGACGCCCGCGGTTGCGGCCGACCGCGAGGCGCCGCGGGCCGTCAGCAAGAGGGATTTCCTGCGCGGCCGCTGGCATGCGCCGGCCGAGCCGACGTCGGCTGCGGAGCGGTGATGGGCACGCCCGACCTGGCCGGCGAACTGAAGGTGGCGATCCAGGTGCGCGACGGCCGCGTGCAGCAGGTCCGCATCGTGTCGACGCGGCCGCAGCTGGCCGGCCGGCTGCTCGCCGGGAAGCGCGCCGCCGAGGCGGTGGCCATCGTGCCGCAGCTGTTCTCGATCTGCGGCAAGTCGCAGCACGTCGCCGCCGAGCTGGCGCTGGCTGCAGCGCGTGGCGCACCCGGCGCGGCCGATGCGACGCAGGTCCGCCGCATCGAAGCCGAGATGGCGCAGGAATACCTGTGGCGCGCGCTGATCGACTGGACACGCGCCGCCGGTGGCGTCGCCGATGCGACGACGCTGGCTCGCGCCCGCTCGGCCCTGGCGCACGACGACCGCGAACTGCTGCGGGTGATCGTCGAGCGCGACGTGCTCGGCGCCGATGCGCGCCAGTGGTACGAAGGCGAGAACGTGCCGGGGTTCGAGACCTGGATCGTCCGCGGCGCGACCGCGGCCGCGCGTTTCCTCGGCGAGGTTCAGCGCGACGGCCCGCGGCACGGCGCGGGCGACGTGCCGGTGCTGCCGCGATTCGATGATGGCGATACGGCGCAGCGCATCGTCGCCCGGCTCGACGGCGAGCCCGAGTTCGAGCGCCTGCCGACTTTCGATGGCCGTCCCGCCGAGACCGGGGCGATCGCCCGGCTGTGCAGCCAGCCGCTGGTGGCGGCGCTCGCCGACGCGTTCGGCCGTTCGACACTGGTGCGCTTCGCCGCCCGCCTGGCCGAGCTGGCCCGGCTGGCCGGTGGCGTTCCCCCGCCGGCATCGCTGGCCGGCAGCCTGCAGCTCGGTTCCGGCCGAGGGCTCGGCTGGGTCGAGACGGCGCGCGGGCTGCTGCTGCACCAGATCGATCTGGACGGCGAGAAGATCGGCCGCTACCGCATCGTCGCGCCGACCGAATGGAACTTCCACCCGCAGGGGGCCGTCGCGGCGGCCACGCTCGGCGTGCGCGAAGTGAGCGCGGCCGACCTGCGGCGGCGCACCGACCGGCTGCTGCAGTCGCTCGACCCCTGCGTGGCATACGAGCTGCGGGTCGACCATGCATGAGATGTCGCTCGCCGAAGGCGTGCTCGGCGTGGTGCAGGACGCCGCCCGGGCGCATCAGCCGTGCACCGTGCGCACGGTGCGGCTGGAGATCGGCGCGCTGGCCGCGGTCGAGTGCGAGGCGCTGCGTTTCGCCTTCGAGGTGGTCAAGCGCGGCTCGGTGGCGGAGGGCGCCCTGCTCGACATCATTCATGTGCCGGGCAGCGCCTGGTGCATGCCATGCTCGCGCAGCGTGGCCATCGCCGAGCGCGGCGACCCCTGCCCGGAGTGCGGCAGCTGGCAGTTGCAGGTTACCGGCGGCGACCAGATGCGCGTGCGCGAACTCGAACTCGTTGAGGAATAGGCCATGTGCACGACCTGCGGCTGCGGCAGCGGACAAACCCGGATCGAAGGCGAGCACGAGCATGTGCACACGCATGTGCATGCCGACGGCACGATGCACTCGCATCCGCACGCGCCCGGCCAGGGCGACGAAGGCCACGACCACGTGCACGCGGAGCATCACCACCTGCATGGCCACGAGCACCTGCATGAGCATGTGCATGCCGACGGCACGCGGCACGCGCACGCGCACGACCATGCGCCGGGGCCTGACCACGATCACGCGCACGGCGAGATGCACGGCCACGCGCACGTGCATTCCGACGGGACCCGGCACGCGCACGCGCACGACCATGCACAGGGTCCGGGTCACGATCACGAGCTCGCGCATCACCATGGCGATGGCCCCGCCCATTCGCATGCGCCGGGACTGACGCCGGCGCAGATGGTCAGGATCGAGCGCGACATACTCGGCGCCAACAACGAGATCGCCGCGCGCAACCGGCGCCGCTTCGAGGACGCCGGCATCTTCGCGCTGAACCTCGTCTCGAGCCCCGGCGCCGGCAAGACAACGCTGCTGGTCGAGACGATCCGCGCGCTCGGTCCCGACGTGCCGCTGGCGGTGATCGAAGGCGACCAGCAGACCTCCTTCGACGCCGACCGGATCCGCGCCACCGGCGCCCGCGCGATCCAGGTCAACACCGGCAAGGGGTGCCACCTCGATGCGGCGCAGGTCGAGCGCGCGCTGGCCGCACTGGCGCCGGCCGACGAGTCGGTCCTGTTCATCGAGAACGTCGGCAACCTGGTCTGCCCGTCGGCCTTCGATCTCGGCGAGGCGATGAAGGTCGTCGTGCTGTCGGTCACCGAAGGCGAGGACAAGCCGCTGAAGTACCCGGACATGTTCGCCGCCAGCTCGCTGCTGCTGCTGAACAAGGTTGACCTGCTGCCGCACGTGGCCTTCGACGTGAAGCGGGCGATCGACTACGCGCGCCGCGTGCGGCCGGGCATCGAGGTGCTGCAGGTCTCGGCCACCACCGGCGCCGGCATGGCGGCCTGGCTCGACTGGCTGCGTGCCGGCGCGGCGCGCGCCCGCGAGCGGCGGCAGCAGACGGTGACGGCGCTGCGCCGGCGCATCGCCGAGCTGGAAGCGCAGGTCGCGCGGCCGCGCTGACGGGATGGCGATGGACGGCGACGTGCTCACCGAGCGACCGCGGCGGCTGCTGCGCGTGCGCGGGCGCGTGCAGGGCGTCGGCTTCCGCCCGTTGGTCTACCGGCTGGCGACCGAACTCGGACTGGACGGCTGGGTGCGCAACGACGGCGAAGGCGTGCTGATTGCGCTGGCCGGCGAAGCGGCGCAACTGGCGCAGTTCGGCCGCCGGCTCCCTGCCGAGGCGCCGGTGCTGGCGCGGATCGACAGCGTCGAGACGCTGCCGGGCGAGCGCCTGTCGATCGCGGCCGGCTTCCGCATCGAGGCCAGCGGCGCCGGCCCGGTGACCACCGGCATCACGCCCGACGCGGCGACCTGCGACGACTGCCTGAAGGAACTGTTCGATAGCAGCGACCGGCGCTGGCGCTACCCGTTCATCAACTGCACGCACTGCGGTCCGCGCTTTACGATCACCGCCGGGCTGCCGTACGACCGGCCGCTGACCAGCATGGCGCGCTTCGCGCTGTGCCCGGCCTGCCGGCGCGAGTACGACGATCCGCGCGACCGGCGCTTCCACGCGCAGCCGAACGCCTGCCCCATATGCGGGCCGACCCTTGCGCTGGCCGATGCGCATGGCGCGCCGCTTGCCGTCGCCGACGTGATCGAGGCGGCGGCCGCGCGCATCGCGGGCGGCGAGATCCTCGCCGTCAAGGGCCTCGGCGGCTTCCACCTCGTCTGCGATGCCCGCAACGCGGAAGCGGTGGCGCGGCTGCGCGCGCGCAAGCACCGCGACGAGAAGCCGTTCGCCGTGATGGTCGCCAACCGCGCTTCGGCGGCCCGCTACGCGCGGCTCGACGCCGCGGCGGCAGCGCTGCTCGAAGCGGTCGAGCGGCCGATCGTGCTGTTGCCCAAGGGCGGGCACTGCGATGCGGCCCTGCCCGGCGTCGCGCCGGCGCTCGCCGAGATCGGCCTGATGCTGCCGGTCACGCCGATCCAGTGGCTGCTGTTCCACGAGGCCGCCGGCCGTCCGCGGGGCGATGCCTGGCTCGCGGAGGCGCAGCCGCTGGCGCTGGTGATGACCAGCGCCAACCCCGGCGGCGAACCGCTGGTGATCGGCAATGACGAGGCGATCGACCGGCTGGGCGCGATCGCCGACGCCTTCGTCCTGCACGACCGCGACATCCTCGTGCGCTGCGACGACAGCGTCGTCCGCCCGCGCTCGCTGGCGAGCACGTCCGCAGGTCCAGCCGGGAACCGGTCACCGGTCGCCGGTCAGGGCTCACCCTCGTTCATCCGCCGCGCCCGCGGCTACACGCCGGCGCCGATCGAACTGGCGCGCAGCGGCCCGGCGGTGCTCGCCACGGGAGGCTACCTGAAGAACACCGCCTGCCTGACGCGCGGTGGGCACGCGTTCCTGTCGCCGCACATCGGCGATCTCGATAACGCGCCGAGCCGCAACGCCCTCGAAGAGGCGACGGCACATCTGCAGCGCGTGCTGGCGATCCGCCCGCAAGCGGTGGCACACGACCTGCACCCGGACTTCTTCAGCACGCAGCTGGCGCTGCGGCTGGCGCAGGACCTCGACGTGCCGGCCATCGGCGTGCAGCATCATCATGCGCACATCGCCGCCGTCGCTGCCGAGCACCGCGTCGAGACGCCGCTGCTCGGCGTGGCGTTGGACGGCGTCGGCCTCGGCGACGACGACGAGGCCTGGGGAGGCGAACTGCTGCGGCTCGACGGCGGCGAGTGCACGCGCCTGGGCCACCTGCGCGAGTTGCCGCTTCCGGGCGGCGATCGCGCCGCGCGCGAGCCTTGGCGCATGGCCGCCGCGGTGCTGCACGAACTCGGCCGCGGCGACGAGGTCGCCGCGCGCTTCGCCGGCCAGCGCGCGGCCGCCGCGGTGGCCGAGCTGCTGGCGCGCGACGTGAACTGCCCGCGCACGAGCAGCGCCGGGCGCTGGTTCGATGCCGCGGCCGCACTGCTGGGGGTCAGCGAGGTGATGAACTACGAGGGCCAGGCGGCGATGCTGCTCGAAGCGCTGGCGGCCCGGCACGGCGGAGTCGTTCTCGAGGGCGGCCTGTGGCGGCTCGATGGCGCCGTGCTCGACCTGCTGCCCCTGCTCGAACGGCTGGCCGACGAGCGCGACGCGGCCGCCGGCGCGGCGTTGTTCCACTCGACGCTGGCCGCGGCGCTCGCCGAATGGATCGCGCCGGCTGCGCGCCGCGAGCGGATCACGCGGGTCGCGCTCGGCGGCGGCTGCCTGCTCAACCGCGTGCTCGGCATGCAACTTTGCGCGCTGCTGCGTGCGCGCGGACTGACGGTGCTGACCGCAATGCAGGCGCCGCCGAACGACGGCGGCATTTCGCTCGGCCAGGCCTGGGTCGCGCAGCGCAGACTCGAACGGGAGGATTGACGATGTGTCTGGCGGTTCCGGTGCGGGTGGTCGAGCTCGGCGCGGGTGACTCCGCCGTCGTCGACCTCGGCGGCATCCGCAAAGAGATCTCGCTCGCCCTCGTGGAAGACGTTGCGGTGGGCGACTACGTGATCCTGCACGTCGGCTACGCGCTGACCAAGCTCGACCCGGCCGAGGCCGAGCGCACGCTGGCGCTGTTTGCCGAGGCGGGCGTGCTGCCGCAATGAAGTACATCGACGAGTTTCGCGACGGCGAGCTGGCGCGCGGCATCGCCGAACGAATCGCCGGCGAAGTCCGCGCCGACCGCCGCTACCAGTTCATGGAGTTCTGCGGCGGCCACACGCACGCGATCTCGCGCTACGGCATCACCGACCTGCTGCCGCCGCAGGTGACGCTGATCCACGGCCCCGGCTGCCCGGTGTGCGTGCTGCCGATCGGCCGCGTCGACCTCGCGATCCGGTTGGCGCTGGAACACAAGGTGACCCTGGCCACTTACGGCGACTGCCTGCGCGTGCCGGCCTCCGATGGCCTGTCGCTGCTCAAGGCGAAGGCGCGCGGCGCCAAGGTGGCGATGGTCTATTCGGCGGCCGATTCGCTGGAACTCGCCCGCCGGCAACCCGAACAGCAGGTGGTGTTCTTCGCGATCGGCTTCGAGACCACCACGCCGCCCACCGCGCTGGTGATCAGGCAGGCGGCCGCCGAGGGCATCGGCAACTTCAGCGTGGTGTGCAACCACGTGCTGACGCCGTCGGCGATCACCAGCATCCTCGAGTCGCCCGAGGTCCGTTCGCTCGGCACGGTGCCGCTCGACGGCTTCATCGGCCCGGCGCACGTCAGCACGGTGATCGGCAGCCGGCCGTACGAGCACTTCGCGCAGGAGTACGCCAAGCCGGTGGTGATCGCCGGTTTCGAGCCGCTCGACGTGATGCAGGCGATCCTGATGCTGGTGCGCCAGGTCAACGACGGCCGCGCCGAGGTGGAAAACGAGTTCACCCGCGCCGTCAGCCGCGACGGCAACCTCAAGGCGCAGGCGCTGGTGTCCGAGGTCTTCGAACTGCGACGGTCGTTCGAGTGGCGTGGCTTGGGCGAGGTGCCGTACAGCGCGCTGGCGATCCGCGAGGCCTACGCGGCGTTCGACGCGGAGAGGAAGTTCGCGCTCGAAACGAGGAAGGTCCTGGACAACAAGGCCTGCGAGTGCGGCGCCATCCTGCGCGGCGTCAAGCATCCGCGCGACTGCCGGATCTTCGGCACCGTGTGCACGCCGGAGAACCCGGTCGGCTCGTGCATGGTCTCCAGCGAGGGCGCCTGCGCCGCGCACTACAGCTACGGCCGCTTCCGCGAGATCGCCGTGGTGGAGGAATGATCAATGAGGCGCCCTGCGGGCGCCATGACGGCGGCTGCGCCGCCTATGAGCCGTGCCCGGGGCTGAGGCGATGAATCATCCATCATCAGCCGGCGCAGGCGGCATCACTGCGGGCGCAGCCCGCATCACCTCTTCTGTCAAGCCCGGCTACGTCCGTCCGCTCGACCTGAAGCACGGCCGGGTCGACATGACGCACGGCGGCGGAGGGCGGGCGATGAAGCAGCTGATCGAGCAGCTGTTCGCCTCCGCCTTCGACAACGAGTGGCTGGCGCAGGGCAACGACATGGCCCGCGTGCCGTTGCCGCCCGGGCGGGTGGTGATCGCTACCGACAGCCACGTGATCACGCCGCTGTTCTTTGCCGGCGGTGACATCGGCTGCCTGTCGGTGCACGGCACGGTCAACGACGTGGCGATGGCCGGTGCCGTGCCGGTGTACATGGCGGCGAGCTTCATCCTCGAGGAAGGTTTCCCTCTCGCAAGCCTCAAGCGCATCGTCGATTCGATGGCGCGCGCGGCGCGCGAGGCGAACGTGGCGATCGTCACCGGCGACACCAAGGTGGTCGAGCAGGGCAAGGGCGACGGCGTGTTCATCACCACCACGGGCGTGGGCGTGGTCGAGGACGGCATCGACATCGGCGGCGCGCGGGCGCGGCCTGGCGACGCGATCCTGCTGTCGGGCTTCATCGGCGACCACGGCATGACGATCATGTCGACCCGGGAATCGCTCGCCTTCGGCGCCGACCTGCGCTCCGACACCGCCGCCCTGCACGGGCTGGTGGCGGCGATGCTTGATCCCGTGCGCGAGGTCATGCGGGCCGACTCCAGGCGCGGCATCCACGCGCTGCGCGATCCCACCCGCGGCGGGCTGGCCACCCTGCTCAACGAGATCGCCGGCCAGAGCGGCGTCGGCATGCTGGTCGAGGAAGGCGCGATCCCGGTGCGGCCGCAGGTGGAGGCCGCCTGCGAATTCCTCGGCCTCGATCCGCTGTACGTGGCCAACGAGGGCAAGCTCGTCGCGATCGTCGCCGCGCAGGACGCCGAGGCGGTGCTGGCCGCCATGCGCGCCCACCCGCTCGGCGCGGATGGCGCGCGGATCGGCACGGTCACCGACGACCCGCACCACTTCGTGCAGATGGCCACGCGCTTCGGTGGCCGCCGCGTCGTCGACTGGCTGACCGGCGAGCAGTTGCCGCGCATCTGCTGACGGCATGATGCCGCCTTCGGCGGTCATGACGGCGGCTGCGCCGCCCGTGATGCCCGCTGCGCGGGCGATGCGCTCCGCCCAGGGGCGATCCGCTCACAGGCGCGCGGCGCCGACATCGCGGCCGCAGGCCGCATCAGCGCCGCCGCCGGCGGCATCATTCGGTCGATGCGAATCCTCTTCCTGACCCGCAGCTTCAACAGCCTGACCCAGCGGCTGTACGTCGAACTCGCCGCGCGCGGGCACGAGGTGTCGGTCGAGTTCGACATCGCCGCTTCGGTCACCGAGGAAGCGGCGGCGCTGTTCCGGCCGGACCTGATCGTTGCGCCGTTCCTCAAGCGGGCGATCCCCGAGAGCGTCTGGCGAAGTCACGTGTGCCTGATCGTCCATCCCGGCATCGTCGGCGACCGCGGCCCGAGCGCGCTCGATTGGGCGATCCAGGACGGCGAAGCCGACTGGGGCGTAACGGTGCTGCAGGCGGAAGCGGAGATGGACGCCGGCCCCGTGTGGGCCAGCGAGGAATTCCCGCTGCGCGTCGGCACGAAGTCGAGCCTGTATCGCGGCGAGGTCACCGAGGCGGCGGTCACGGCGGTGCTGAACGCGGTCGAGCGGTTGGCGTCGGGCACGTTCGCGCCGCGTCGCGTGGAACCCGGCGCGGCCGGCGTGCGCGGGCGCGCCCGGCCGCTGCTGCGCCAGGCGGCCCGGCGGATCGACTGGTCGCGTGACGACACCGCGACCGTGCTGCGCCGGATCGCCGCTGCCGACGGCGCGCCGGGGCTGCTCGACGCGCTGTTCGACGTGCCGTGTTTTCTCTACGACGCGCATGAGGCGGCGCGGCCTGCCGCTGCGGCGCCCGGCGCAGTCGTCGCGCGCGGCGGTCGCGCGGTGCTGCGCGCGACGCGCGACGGCGCGGTGTGGATCGGCCACTGCAGACGCGCGGATTCAGAGGGCGCGCTGAAGCTGCCGGTGGCGCTTGCCTTCCCGGCGCAGTGGCGGCAACTGCCTGAGGTCGGCGGCTACGCCGAGATCCGTTACGAGGAACACGGCCCGGTCGGCGTGCTGCAATTTCCCTTCTACAACGGCGCGATGAGCACGGCGCAGTGCGAGGAACTGCTGGCCGCGTACCAGGCGGCGCTGGCGAGGCCGACCCGGGTGCTGCTGCTCGCCGGCGGGGCGGAGTTCTTCAGCAACGGCATCAGTCTTACCGTCATCGAAGCGGCGGCCAGCCCGGCGGACGAGTCCTGGCGCAACATCAATGCGATCGACGACCTGTGCCGCGCGGTGCTGGAAACGACCGATCGGCTCACGGTGGCCGCACTGCAGGGCAACGCCGGTGCCGGCGGCTGCTACTTCGCCTTCGCCTGCGACCGGGTCTGGGCGCGCGCCGGCGTGCTCCTGAACCCGCACTACAGGAACATGGGCAACCTGTACGGCTCCGAGTACTGGACCTACACGCTGCCGCGGCGCGTGAAGCGCGGCAGCCCGAGCGCGGTGATGGAGAACCGCCTGCCGGTGGGTAGCGCGCAGGCGGCCGGACTCGGCCTCGTCGACCGCGTGTTCGAGGCCGGCCGCGCCACGTTCCTGCCGCAGGCGATCGCGCAGGCGCGCGCGCTGGCCGAAGCTGCCGATTTCGACGCGGTGCTCGCGGCGAAGCAGGCGC
>Ga0209254_10004435_pt1 | contig 12849 bp, 15 predicted proteins | sample FrelakmetDIP11DI_FD_187148 | JGI IMG/M metagenome (GOLD analysis project Ga0209254, IMG submission 187148) | Freshwater lake sediment microbial communities from the University of Notre Dame, USA, for methane emissions studies - DIP11 DI (SPAdes)... | ecosystem: Environmental > Aquatic >...
GTCTGCCCCTTGAACTCCGCCGGAGGGACGTGAACGACCGTGAAGGTCAGGACCCGGCCGTCGGGGGCGAGTGTGACGGGCGCGAACTTCGTGCCACGGCAGGACGGGCAGACGACCCGGGCCGGGAAGGCGACGTGGCCGCAGCCGGCGCACGTCGCCGCCTCGAGGCGGTAGCGGGAGGGGAACTCGCGGGCGACGCGGGCTGGGTTCAGGCTCATGACGCCACCTCCACGACGGTGACCACGGTCGAGGCGCCGGTGCCGCCCATGTTCTGGGCGAGTCCGACGCGGGCGCCGGTGACCTGGCGTTTCCCCGCCTCGCCGCGCAGTTGGGTCGCCAGCTCGACGATCTGGGCAATGCCAGTGGCGCCCACCGGGTGCCCCTTGGACTTGAGGCCGCCAGAGACGTTGACCGGCAGCGCGCCGCCGAGCGCGGTGCGTCCGGACTCCGCCTGCTTCCCGCCCTCGCCCGGCGCGCACAGGCCGAGTGACTCGAGGACGACGATCTCGGCGATGGTGAAGCAGTCGTGCAGCTCGACGAGGTTGACGTCCTTCGTCGTCTTGCCGGCCATGGCGAAGGCGCGCTGGGCGGCCCTGGTCGTGGCAGGGATCGAGGTCATGTCCGGCCGCGAGTGCAACGCGATGCAGTCGGTGGCGTGGCCGATCCCGGTGATCTTGATGATCGGCCGGCCCTTGGCGAGCTTCCTCGCGACGGAGAGCTCGGCGAGCACCACCGCGGCGGCGCCGTCGGTGATCGGGGAGCAGTCGAGCACGTTGAGCGGGTCGGCGACCTTCGCCGAGCGCAGCACGTCCTGGACGGTGATCTCCGCCCGGTATTGCGCCCGCGGATTGAGCGAGCCGTGCTTGTGGTTCTTCACCGCCACCATGGCGAGCTGCTCGCGGGTGGTGCCGTAGCGCTCCATGTGGGCGCGGGCCATCATCGCGTACAGCGCGGGGAAGCTGGCGCCGTGGAACACCTCGAGCTCGGCGTCGGCGGCGGTGGCGAGCGCCGCCGTGCACTCGTCACCGGAGACGTCGGTCAAATCCATTTTAGAATTCGACAGATCCACTTCGAGAATTTTGTTCCGATAGCCTCCCACGCTCTTCCTCCTGAAAGTGTAACTACCATATCAAAAACGTAACGTTTGTCAATCCGACCAATGGGGTCATCCGACCAATGGGGTCAGGCTTGACTTATTGATATTCAGAGCAAATCTGACTTCAGGTTTGTCATCCTTTTTCGTAAACCGGGGTCACTCTTCGATTTTTCCACCAGACGCTTTGCCGCAACGCTCAAGGTTGACAGATCTCGGTTCAGTTGCTTGCTTAGTTCCGTTAAGGAAATGTGCCTTGCCTCTCGTACCAACCAGCAGATCATACCCCTCGCTTGAGATGGCCCCCGTTCATTTCCAGCGGCAACAACTTCTTCTACCGGAATTCCATAGGCACTACAAACCTTCTCCAGAACTTCGTCGAGGGTCAATTTCCGCTCTTTCCCCTCTTGCGTGTTCTTGAGAATTGCTTCTGCGAACATATCATCTCCCAAAATCCTGGTGTCTCTTGGTCCTCCGTAAAATTCTTCCCGCCTGCTCTGTTCCATTCCCTCGTTAATGAACTCTCGATATCTTCGCTGCGCCGAAATCCGACGGCTCGAAAACTGTGCCAACATCCAGTCTGTGCTCAACCACGGGATATTTTCTTTTCCCAGGTAGGCTCTGTGGCTGCTCCATCGGTAGTCTTCAGCCCGTTTCACAATACCGGCACGAACCGGATTCAGATGGATGTAGCGAATCAGTTCCAGAAGATACGTATCGGCATCAATTAAAACAGCTTTATAACGGCCCTGAAACAAATGTCCCTTTCGTCCTTCTCGCCAATTTACCCAGATCGTGTAACGCTGACTGAGATTCTGAAGAATTCGAGAGAGCGAAATCTCTTGCACCTGCAAGATGAGATGAACATGGTTTGTCATCAGGCAGAAGGCATGGATGAGATGGGCAAATTTCTCTTGGCCCTCCTGAAGAAAGAGGTAAAACCGGTAGCGATCTTGATCACTCGAAAAGATATCTTGTCCGGCATTTCCACGAACGATGACATGATAGACAGCACCAGGATAATGAATACGCGACTTACGTGCCATAACGAAATAGAATAATATCACAAAATATCAATTTGTCAAGCCTGACCCCATAATCCCGCAATCCCCTGCCATCGATTGCGGGATTTCGAGCCTGCCTCCGCCGGGGTGATCGTGAAAAGGGAGACTAAGGCCAGGATCAAGATCGTTATTCCTAATTTCTTCCACATAAAGATCCCTCCTTTCGGATCATTTTTCTTACTTTTGTATATTTAGACAGAGGGGCAAAGAATTTTATTCAAATTGGAATATTGGAAAGATGGAATAATGGGTTCGAAGGGGGCAGGGGATTTCCAATTAAAAGTTGGCGGAAATGGCTAAAATGGCCACTCCTTCGCCATGTTTTGGGCCACCGATGAGGACTGTTCTTCCCGGAGAGAGCCTAACCTGAGTGTTGAGGATATCGGCTCCATCCCGTTTTATCCTCACTCTTAATTCAGCCATATTAGCCTGAAGCCCCACCTGGATGATCTCTATGGATCTTCCCTGATGAATCGGAACCGAGGCAGGCTGGTTAGGGGATAGGTTTAACCTCTCGTCCTTCAGGAGGCGATAGGAAGTATACCTGAAGAGGGAACCCAGTTGACCGTGCAAATCCCTTAAGGAGGGATCGATGACGCTACCGACATTGGAAGCCTCAATGACCCGTACCCGAGTTTGAACCTGGGCAGGCGCCATTGATGGAAGTGCAAGGGACAGGATGAAAACCGAGAACAAGAGAGGAGTCAATTTTTTCAAGAAGCCGGAGATTCGTTTTGCGGTTCTTCGAAAAGCCATATGACAGTCACCTTTGCCTTTTCTGATTCATAAACCATTACATTATAAACCCCACTTTCGACATATTCTACTACAGATCGTTCTGAATAGGAAGGAGTTTTTTTAAAGAGAAAGGGTGAGGTGACCAGGGCAAGGACGATTGCGGTCGCCACCGCAGGAATCCATACCTTCTTCCGGAAAAGGGGAGAAAGATCAATCCAGGACCGAACGGATTCCTGCCAGGAGGGCTTCTTCTCCAGTCGGATTCCTCTCTCGATTTTCTCCCAGACCCAGGGGAAGGTCTCTTCCTTCAGGGCCTCATCGACAGGGGTTCTTATAGCCTTTCTCAATCCCTCGAGCACCCTCAGCCTTTCGTGGCAGGTCGGACAAACAGGAAGATGTCTTTCAACAAAAGACCTTTCTTCATCAGTCACCTGTCGATCGAAATAACTTTCCAAGAGTTGTGAGATAGATGAACAGGAATCTTTCATTTACCCTCCTCCCCCTTTAACCATGTCCTTCAACAGATCCTGGAGCTTCTTTCTTCCGTAATGGAGACGGGACATAACTGTCCCGACCGAACATCCCATCGCCCCGGCGATCTCCTGATAGGAAAGTTCCTCAATCTCCCTGTAAATCAGGGTCGCTTTCTGATCCTGAGGAAGTTGATCGATCGCCCATCTCACCTTTTCCTTCAGCTCCTTTTGGGCTGCGATATGATCAGGTCTTTTCTCATATCCATCGGATGGCTGGAAACCTCCTTCCTCGTCCAGGCTCAAAAAAGCGGTCTTTTTCTTCTTCCGGGAGTGGTCAATGGCGGTATTCATGGCCAAACGATAAAGATAGGTATAAAAAGTCGATTTCCCTTTAAAGTTTTTAATTGAACGAAAGAGTTTGATAAAGACCTCTTGAACCACATCGAGGGCATCTTCCCTATGCCTCACCACTCCATAGGCGATTCGATAGACCTTCTTATGATACTGATCGAAGATCTCTTTCAATGCGTCCTGATCGCCCTGCTGGCAACGGGAAATCAGTTCCGCTTCCCTATCGTTCACCGCCCTTTACCTCTTTAGACGAAGAACAGAAGTAAATATTCAATCGCCTTGATTTTATTTATCTATTAGTGTAAAACTTTCGGTCAGGTTGAGCAAATGGAAACGTTCAAGAAGATTGGAATTCTCATCATCGGATGGTTCTTCGTCGGATTAGGTATTTTGGGCCTCTTTCTTCCTATTCTTCAGGGGATCCTTTTCATCATGATCGGTCTGGCCATCCTATCCTCACGAAGCGAAATGGTGAAGCGATGGCTAAAACATTTTGAAGAACGTCATCCCCACCTTCATGAACGAATGGAGAAGTGGAGAGAGAGGATGAGGAATTGGTTTAAAAAGGATTGAATGGAGAAGAAATTGGCTAACAGGAACCACCCGAATAAAAATGTGAACCTGAATGGATGGATGGACAAGTTGAAACGGATTGAGGAGAAAACCGACAGGCTGGCGCTCCTGTCACGGTTGGGTCAAATCCTAAATTCCACACTGGAGCACAATGAAGTCCGGAGAAGGGCGATGGAAGCCGCCACACAGTTGATGAAGGCAGAGGTGGGGTCTCTCCTCCTCATCGACGAAGAGAAGCATCAGCTCTGCTTTGAGGTGGCCCTGGGAGATCAGGAAGAGACAATCAAGAAGATCACCCTTAATATCGGAGAAGGGATTGCGGGATGGGTGGCCGAGAACGGGGATCCATTGATCGTCAACGCTCCCGAGAAGGACTCGCGTTTTTTTAGAGGAGTGGATGAGAGGACGGAGTTTAAGACGAGAAACATCATCTGTGTTCCAGTCAAAGTCAAAGAGAGAACGATCGGGGTTCTGGAGGCGATCAATAAAAAGGAGGGGGAGGACTTTGACGAGGAAGATGTTTCTCTCTTCACCTCCCTGGCTGACCAGGTGGCCATTGCACTGGACAATGCCCGGCTCTACCGGGAGCTGGAAGATATGTTCTTTCAAACGGCTGAATCCCTTGCCGATGCGATCGAAAAACGGGACCCTTATACGGGTGGACATACCCAGCGGGTCACGGCATATAGTTTGGCCACGGCAAAGCACCTCCCATTGAAGCCCATGGAGATGAAGTGGTTGAAGATCTCCGCCGTGCTTCACGATATCGGAAAGATAGGAATTGATGATCAGATCCTCCGGAAACCGGATCGATTGAACTCTGAAGAATACAATGCGATCAAACAACATGCCGATATGGGAGCTGAGATCATCGACCATATCAAGCAACTGAAAAATATCATTCCAGGGGTCAAATACCATCATGAACAGTTGGATGGCACAGGATATCCGGAAGGTCTGAAAGGGGAGAAGATTCCGATCATCGCAAAGATTGTGTCTGTTGCCGATACCTACGATGCCATGACCACGGACCGGCCCTATCGAAGGGCCCTCAGCAAGGAGATGGCCATCAAGGAATTGAGGAGGTGTTCTGGCACGCAATTTGATCAGGAGGTGGTTGGAGCCTTTGTTAAGGCGTACGAGAAAGGGGAGATATGAAAAATCGGAGTTAAGAGTTCAGAGTTTAGAGTTTAGAGTTCAAAAATATCCCCTTTCCAATCCTTTGAGTGATCTGGAGAACAACGGATGTCCATTGAAGAGATTATTCAATCGTGGAAACGTTCAAAAAATATTTCACCTTGTCTCACCGACCTACGCATTTTTAAGAAAAGGGAGGGGCACTATCAACCTTTTCCGGACTTCCTCCATCCCCTTCTAAAAGAGGCGTTGAGGTCGGAAGGGATCGAATCTCTTTATTCTCACCAGGCTGAAGCCATTAAGCATGTCGAGGAGGGACAAGATGTGGTGGTGGTGACTCCCACCGCATCCGGAAAGACCCTCTGCTACAACCTTCCGGTTTTGAACAAAAATCTTTCCGACCCTTCATCCAAGGCATTCTATCTTTTTCCCACCAAAGCCCTCTCTCAGGACCAGATGTTCGAACTCCAGAACCTGACGAAAAAACTTGAGAAACCGATCCGGACCTTCACCTACGATGGTGATACACCCCAGGACGCCCGGCAGGCCATCCGAACACAGGGAGATGTGGTCATCACCAATCCGGACATGCTCCATACGGGAATCCTCCCCCATCATACGAAATGGGTGACCTTCTTCCAGAGCTTGAGGTTTGTGGTGATCGATGAACTCCATACCTACCGGGGAGTCTTCGGATCGCATATGACCAATGTGCTGAGGCGGCTGAGTCGAATCTGCCATTTTTATGGATCGAAGCCCCAATTCATCTGCTGTTCCGCAACGATTGCCAACCCGAAGGATCTGGCTGAAAGGCTTCTGGAGAGGGATGTTTCTCTGGTCGATCAGAATGGAGCCCCCTCTTCGGAAAAGATCTTCATTTTCTATAACCCGCCCGTGGTGAACAAAGAGCTAGGCATCCGGGGAAATCATATCCATGCGGCAAGGCGGCTGGTCTCGCCCTTCATCAAGCAGGGAATCCAAACCATTCTCTTTGCCACCAGTCGTCTTAATGTTGAAGTCCTGACCAAGTATTTGAAAGACCGTTTCGAGAAGAGGTTGGAGGACAAGGGAAGGATCAGGGGATATCGGGGGGGCTATCTTCCGGAGGTCCGCAGGGAGATCGAGAAAGGATTACGGGAGAAGGAGGTCAAGGCCGTTGTATCCACCAATGCCCTTGAACTCGGAATCGATATCGGAGACCTCGATGTCTGCATGATTGCAGGTTATCCCGGAACCATTGCCAGCACCTATCAGCAGGCAGGAAGGGTTGGGAGACGAACGGAGAAGTCGCTGGCCGTTCTCATCGCGCGGAGCCAGCCTCTGGATCAGTTCATCATCGAAAATCCGGACTACTTCTTTGGAAGATCGCCGGAATTCGGTCTGATCAATCCGGATAATCTTCTCATCCTTCTCAGTCATATTCAGTGCGCCGCCTTCGAACTTCCCTTCCGGGACGGAGAACGGTTTGGCAGAGAAGATCTGGGGGAGATCCTGCGATATCTCGAAGAGAAGGGAACCCTTCACTATGTGGACCAGCACTGGTACTGGACCAAAGATGCCTATCCTGCGGAGAAGGTGAGCCTCCGTTCGACCTCCGAGGAGAACTTCGTCGTGGTCGATACCACAAAGAAAAAGGAAGAAGTGATCGCAGAGGTAGACTTCACCGCCGCCCATACCACGCTCTATGAGGGAGCGGTCTATCTCTGCCAATCGGAGATTTATGCTGTGGAGAGGCTCGATTACCCGAATCGAAGGGCCTACGTGAAGAAGACGGCCGGAGACTACTACACCGATGCCATCGATTACACCGATGTCTCCATACTGGAGGGTTTTGAAAGGAAGCAGTCAGAGGGAGTCTTCTACGAACATGGCGAGGTGAGGGTCACCACACGTATTGTCGGGTATAAGAAGATCAAATTCTACACCCTTGAAAATTTGGGATACGGAAAGATTGAGCTTCCGGACCTTCAGTTTCATACCACTTCTTACTGGATCACGTTCAAGAAGGAACTGCTGGACCGACTTCCCTATCCCAGGTTGGAGGCGATCGAAGGCATCCTGGGACTTGGCTATGCCTTCCATTCGATGGCCGCGCTTCACCTGATGTGCGATCCTCACGATCTGAACCGCTGTGTGGGAGACCGGGGTGCAAAATGGTTCATCAGGCTTTCGAGGGATTCGAAGGGTATTTACTCCTCCTTCAGCTCTCCGGAAGAGATGACGAACGAGAAGATCGATCTCTTTGAGCCCACCCTCTTCATGTATGATAATTATCCCGGAGGAATGGGATTCAGCCACCAACTCTTTGACGACACGATGAGTCTCCTTGATAAGACGAAGAGGCTCATCTCAAAATGCGAATGCCCATACGGATGCCCCTCTTGTGTGGGTCCCATTAAAGAAGTTGGCGAGAAATCGAAGGAAGTAGCATTGGCGTTGCTGGAGGAAATATTAAAATAACAATTTCGGATTTCGCCTGCCTGCCGGTAGGCAGGGAATTCGGATTTCGGATTTAATTCCGCAATCCGCAATCTAAAATCCGCATTGGGAATGATGGATCTTAAAGAGCGTCTTCGACAAATTTCCTCTATATCCAAAACTCCTACTGCCTCAACCAAAGAGGATGAGGGAGGGGGGGACTTGAAGGGACGTCTCGATCGTCTTCTCCGGTCGGAGAAGGTCTATCTAAAGCGAGAACTCTTTCCCATCGACAAACTGGTTGACGGAAAAGTCGTCACCACGCCTGAGGGGGAGACCTTCCAGGCAGAGGAATGTTTCCCCTCTCACTTTCGGTACGGAGAGATGACCCTGACCGAAATCCTCGACATCCCCACCTATCCAGCCCATCTCCTCTTGAGAGACGACCGGTTGAAGGAGCTCGATTTCCGGAAGGCCCTCTTTCTTGACACGGAGACGACCGGCCTCTCAGGCGGCACTGGCACATTTGCCTTTATGGTGGGATTAGGGTTCTTTCAGGGAGATGGGTTTGTCATCCAGCAACTCTTTATGAGAGACTATTCCGAGGAGAGAGCTTCCCTCTCCATTCTGCAGGAGATCCTCGATTCCTTTCAGTTCCTGGTCACCTTCAATGGCAGGCATTATGACATTCCGCTTCTCGAGACTCGATTCATCCTTTCGCGGAAGCGTTCCAAGATCAGGGAGATGCCCAACTTCGACCTCCTCTATCCATCGCGAAAGATCTGGAAAGGGGCCTATGAGAACTGCCGTCTGGTCACACTGGAATCAAGACTCCTGGAAATGGAGAGAGAGGATGATATTCCATCGGAGTGGATTCCTTCTCTCTATTTCGACTATATCCAGACGGGAGATGCGAGAAAGATCCACCGCGTCTTCTACCATAACCGGATGGATATCCTCACGATGGTGGCCCTGGCCGGGAGGATTCATCTCATCTACCATGATCCGCAGGCGGCTCGGCCCAGGAAGGGAGTGGAACATTTTTCTCTCGGGAGACTCTTCTGGGACCATGGAGATCGTGAGAAGGCCATCCCCTGCTTCGAGATTGCCCTGAAGCGGTGCGACGACGAGCTTGCCTGGGAGGTGATGAAATGGCTCTCTATGGCCTTCAAAAAGACCGGAGAGACTGAGAAGGCCCGATCTCTCTGGGAGGAGATGATGGGATGGCCCTATAAAAAGGATGGTCATCCATACATCGAACTGGCAAAATATCATGAACACAGGCTCAAGGAGTTTGAGAAGGCTATCGATTATGTGGATCAAGCATTGGCCATCATCCCCTCGCATCGGGAGAGGGAGGTCGAACTTCTCCTGCAGAGGAAGCAGAGATTGCTGAAGAAAAAGGTCGGCAATGAGGCTCGATGATCGGTTGCGATGGCTGATCTGGCTCTCTCTCGTCCATTGCCTTCGGATACGTATTGGATCTTACCAATCCAGCAGACGCCTTAACTCGATTCGGATATGTTCCCAACTGGGGCTGGGCGTTTGTGATCCTGGGGCTGGGCGGATTGACGGGCCCCCTGATCATCTGGCGACTGAAGAGAAAAGTTGCCTCTTGACAGGGAGAGTCTGGATTTCTATATTATCAAGTCGAAGGGTATGGTAGAAACTCATTAAACATTATTAATCAGGGAGGAAAAGCAAATGCCCACTTATGATTATCGTTGCCCGACATGCAAAAAGAAATTTTCTCTCATTCTCAGCATCAAAGACCATGACGCAGGCAAGGCGAAGTGTCCGAAGTGCGGGGGGAAGAAACCGGAGCAACTCATCACTCTTTTTCAGGCGAAGACCTCAAGAAAGAGTTAGAAACGATATTGAGATACTCAAGGGTCCTCTGGACCAATAATCTCCAGAGCCGTTGATTGTCTTCTGGAGGAAAGAACTGGAGGAACCCCTTAGAGAACCGTTCCGTTACCTCTTCTGTTATCTTATCTATTGACCAACCTTCTTGAATCCTCTCCAGCACAAAGGTCTTAAAGTCCTCAATGGCCTGCTGTCCCATTTTAAGATGCTTCCTTACCTCTTCTCTCCCTGATATGGCTCCATAATGGCCCCGGCACAGGGTTCGGGGATCGATGGCTTTCATCTTATTGAGAGATTTTTCGGCTTCGCGAAGATTGAACCAATAATTGGGCCTGAAGAAATCAGGAGGCGTGTAAAAACCTGCTGCATCAGTGCAGAAAAGCGTCTCTTCTTTTTCCAGGTAAGCACAAAGGCAGTCAGGGGCGTGCCCAGGCGCCTCGATAAACCTTATCGTCGCACCCTTTCCGAGGTCGAGGATCGAGCCTTCCTCCAGAGCAATATCGAGCGGAAATGAAGCTGAGGGAGTGAGCGTTGGAGCCTCTGATATTAAACCTTCCTCCATCAACGTCAGAGTCATCGTCCTGTCGGAATCAAAAACCTTTCCCATAATTCGTTCGTTTGAAAAGGTTGCTCGATTTAAGACAGAAGAGACGATCTTCATCCAGGGATATCTGTTTTTTAAAAGAGGGAAGACCATCATATGGTCGAAGTGGGAGTGGAGGATAACGAGGTGAGAGATGGATTCGGGAGAGACATCGAGTTGATTGAGATGGTTCAGAAAAGGATAGGCAACCGCGCTGACCCCGCCTTCGATGATGGCATTGGTTTCCCCCCTGATGAGATAAAGGTTAAAAAGTTCGCTTCCGAGGAGGGTGACATGGTCGGTAATTTGAAGCGGTAGTTGCACAAGGTTTCATTAACCCATTGCTTTTGAGGGTTCAAGAGGTCGTTTCATTGCGGAATACAACACAGAGAAATCCGCATTCCGCAATCCATCTCCCCCTATCTTCCTATCCCAGCAAGGGTTGATCAATGCGTATGTGCGAATGTGTGGGGACGATTAAAGGCTCCAACCTCTGCTTCTGGTTTAATATCTCCACAAATTCCGATTTTCACCTTTTTGAAGGGAATGTCCTTTCCGGAAGCTTCGATTGCATCCTCTGTTGCCTTGACCAGACCGAAACAACAAGGAACTTCCATATAAGGGACGGTCACGCTTTTAATCGGATTTGCCTTAAAGATGGCGGTCAATTTCTCTTTATAGAGCTGGATGTCATCGAGTTTCGGACAACCCACGACCACAGCCTTCCCTTTAAGAAAATCCTGATGGAAATCGGGATAGGCAAAGGGAACACAGTCTGCAGCCACCAAAAGATCCGCATCTTGAAAATAAGGGGCATCGACAGGCACTAATTTTAGTTGCACAGGCCATTGAGAGAGCTGGGAAACCGTTGATTCCCTTAGACCGGATTCAGCCTTGGGTTTGGGAACCTGAAATTGCAATACCCTTGAAGAAGGACAGCCTGTAAATTGAGGTTGAGGTTTAGCTTGAACTCCTATCTGGTTGTGAAGATGAAATTCTACTGCCTTTTCATCGAATTCTTCAGCCTCTCTTTCAATGACGGTGATAGCATCCTCAGGACAATGTCCGAGACAGGCACCTAAGCCGTCACAGAACTTATCGCTAACCAATTTTGCCTTTCCATCCACGATCTGAATCGCACCCTCAGCACAGTTGGGAATGCAAAGCCCGCATCCATTACACTTCTCCTCGTCAATTTTAACAATCTTTCTCGTTGCCATCTTTTATTCCTCCCCTGGGTTATTTTTACCCCGTTAGAAAGCCCCAGCATTTATGCGGGGGGATATTAGAAATAGAAAGCGTCAGTTCCTTATTGAGGGTGGGTTCAAAACCCTGCCCATTCTAACGGGGTTAACTTAAAGATAGCCTGCTTCATAATCTTTTTCCTTGATCTAAGTCAAAATGAAGGAAAATTTATAACTCTTTGATTTTTACATTATTTTCCAGACAAACGTTAGTTTTCCTTAAAGCCAATAAAATTGCAAAAATATTCCTTATGCCTTGATGGGAGATAGAGTGTATTGGGATGTATTTCAAAGAGATTGATTGATGGCATTACACCATGATGTTATATTTAGAACAAAAGGAGGCATTTATTATGAAACGAGCCCAGATTCAATTAGAGGAAGAAGTGTATGAGCTGTTAAGACATCGGCATTTAAGGAAAAAAAGTCGATTGCAGGGTTAATCCGGGAGATCATTAAAAAAGATATACCTTCACCCGGCCGCCATCCATCTTCTTCGGTTAAGGATTATGGATTCATTGGCGCAGGCAGGTCAAAGCAAGGTCCTCTTAAACCGGTATCCGAACGGCATGACGAAGCTTTGGAGGGGCAAAAATAAGGGCTTCATTTAACAATAAAGGTCTGAGCCTTTGATCCCGATTTTTCTGATCAGGGGTTTACAACTTATTAATTCCGTTATTCCCTACCACTTCAATTCAATATCGAATCCCCAATGAAAAGATATTCCGCCCTTGGATTCCCGTTTTCACGGGAATGACATTTTCATTGATTGGGTCATAGTCAGCATTCCTGCCCCGGTTTCCATCGGGACAAACTCCAGCAGGAATCCAGTATCTTTGATGTAATTAATAAAGAAAAATCGTTCAATTTAGGTTTAACAAATTATATCATCCTTTTTTTGACGATTTCACTCCTTCAGGATTAAGCGTTACTCTGCTTTTCGGCGAAATCACCCGCGATGGGCAGTTTGTATTTCTCGCCTTTAAAGGCCTTAAACATCAGGAATAGCCAGAGGAGCAGAGTCAGGATTGAAAGGATGAGGGATAGAAACCATCCGACGAAGGGGATCACTCCAAGGATGATCACAGCCACGAAGAGGGGCAGAAAGACAGCCAGGGATTGAGCGGCATGAAATCGGACGAATTTATTCTCCCGCTCAAGAGCCAGAAAAACGATTCCGGTCACCCAGCCCAGAACGTAGCAGAGCAATGCCTCGATGTTCTCATCAATACCCAGTGTCGTCTTGGTTTTTGGGGTTTCCATGATTTTCCTCCTTTTGTTTTGAGATAGTAAACTTTAGACTTCAATC